>Ga0307511_10002476_pt1 | contig 19309 bp, 18 predicted proteins | sample 13_EM_MG_FD_200266 | JGI IMG/M metagenome (GOLD analysis project Ga0307511, IMG submission 200266) | Populus trichocarpa ectomycorrhiza microbial communities from riparian zone in the Pacific Northwest, United States - 13_EM | ecosystem: Host-associated > Plants > Roots > Unclassified | place... | reverse complement strand
CCCCCAGAAGCAGCCCCCCCTCCATCCACACCAAAAACCCCAAAACAAGTTAGGATGTCAGCCCCCCCAGGATCTGATCCTGGTGATTCAGATGGAAGCAGTTCTAGCTCTTCTGAAGGTGACTCCAACAATGGTTTAGGGAAAGCAAGTAGCAGAGGTAGAAGATCTCAGAGCGTGGGATCAACTACTAGCTTTGTGTTTGGAAGCAGCAAGCTCAAAGCTCCAAAACTTGAAAAAAATAGTGGAAGGGGTAAATGGAAGGAAGCAGCTATTTTTGCCAACTGGGTTAATGATGCTATGGACATTTTAGAGGTAGGGGAACTCGATCCAGGAGCCAGACACGCCATGATCTGGCTAGGTTAGCACCTTGAAGGAGAAACAAAAATCCTGCATGCATCCTACAGAAAAAATCATGAAACCAAAGATAACACAGTATCAGAATTTCTTAAAGTACTCAGAAAATTCTGTGTACCCTTCATCAGTGATGACAAGTTATGGCCCAAGTTTCAAGCTATTAGACAGACCCAGAATGGCAGAACCAAGCCCATCCAACAGGTGGCCAACAAAATTATACAAGTGCAAATCCTCTTACCTAAAATGAGTGATTGGCAGTGTTACAACCAACTGTTGGAAGCTCTGGACCCTGCACTCTTACAAGAAGTAAGAGCTAACATTAACGACGAAATGGAATGGAATGACCTGATTGAGTTCTGCAGTAAGCATGACTCAGTCATTCACAAACACACATGCATCAAAAAAGACCATAAGTCAAAAAATGGACAAAAAATGCGTTAGCAAAATCACACACCTCAGACTAGCAGCAACCCAGCCTCTACCAACACGAGTTGGACTAAACCTAAGCCCTATACTAGGCCCTCCAACACGAGTTCTAAGTTCAAGAAACTTACTTCAGCAGAAAAAGAAGAACTAGCTAAAAACAGTGGATGTTTCTACTATAGGAAGACTGGTCACAATGCTGTGAATTGCCCCCTCAAGAAAAATCTGATCAGAAGTGCTGCAGGCACTATCACACAAGAAATCACCGAAATCACACACCCTAGTAAGATTACTTCTGCAGCTCAATTCATTATGGAAGACCCACCCACACCTTACACAAAAGGCAACTCCAGCCAACCTCCACTTGATGCAGCCAAAGAACACCTCCTAGTCACCACGAGAATTAATGACCAGCCTGCTAAGACCCTTGTGGATCAACAAACTGCAGGAGCTGACCTGATCAGCAGTAAATTCTGCACCTTGCATAATTTATCCTTGTACCCTCTTAAAAATCCCATCACACTGCAGATGACCATGAAAGGATCTAAGGGATCAATCAGCCACTACACTAAGGTGAACTGTGAGTGATTAGGGTGGTCAGAAGAACGAATTTTCTATGTGGCTGCACTCAAGGATTGGGATGTGATATTAGGATCCCTTGCACTAAGACATGTATCAGCGAGAAACGTAGGTTGCGTCCCATGCATCAGACGCACAGGATGCACAGGAGCAAAACCCCGAACTGGATCCCATCCTGATGCGGGCTAGCATCCGGACGCTACCACTGCGGCTGCTTCGTTCGTGTCTAGCGTACATTTCATACACCCTCCCGATGCCGTTGTGTACGCGACCGACATCCATAAGCCTCTCCCGCCCTTATAGCAACTCATGAATGTCTCCACTCTTCTTGGTTCCATCATCGCTGGTGATCCGATTCCTCGCTTCCTCCCCTACTTTACCTGCTTGGCTTCTCCATTATGGTCTATCTGTTTTGACTTGCCTGCGTCCGCATTGCTATTGCATAGGGCCCCTCGTCCGCATGTCGTAATGAATCCAAGTTGTGATCTCTCACGTTGCGACGCTGACACACTTGGTCCTGTCGTACTACAGGAGAAGCGGCTCCTCTGCAACTCCATAACTTTGTCGGTGGTTATCTCTGGAGTCAACAACCGACGTACCTCGTCCTGAATTCCCCTTCCCACGCGACATTCTCCAGGTACACAATCTCTCATCACACATGCAGGGCAACGTTATTCTTTAATTTCAAGTTTTCATATCACTCAAATTTTTCCTAATCTAATCTAGTTGCTATCTCACTATTATTACATAATGCTCCCGATACACCTCGTTCCAATGCTTAATCCTCTACTTTGCGTCTGTATGGGTGCTTTACCCGGCAGACGTATTTTCCTCCTTTTCTTCTACTGCTTCCCTATTTGACATGTCCGCGTCTTCATCTGCCTCACTCAAAATAGTGGGCTCTCCATCTGCGTCCTCCTGTTCATCTACACTGTCAGCTTCCCTCCGGTGTGCTTCGGGGAGACGACCACGACTCAGCTTACAAGGCGATGTCGCTCCTTGGAGCTCTTGTATCAGCTCTGCCTCATAACGAGAAGTATCCCCCACCTGGAGAGGTTGGTCAGATTTGAGGTCTGCTTTTGGTTGGGTATCTGCAATGCCCGCACATATATCAGCTTTAATCGTGAACACCAATAGCTTCCGGATTCGGGGTACGTGTGCATCCCAGGTTGCGAGGAATCTTTTGGATGTTCCTGAATTCGTCAGACTTTGGCTCTCTTGCGTTGGATGTATGATACTTACCAGTGGTCATCTCATACTTGCAGTCTGTGTTTCTCCCAGGTTCTACATAGACCTCAGTTGTCCATGCCTTCTAACAATGACGCATGGCGGAGGTGACCAGACAAATGAAAACTTCATTTATGCAATCAAAAAAGGTATCGTCAAAATGACCCCTTAACTTGACCCCAGGAAAATATTTACGGAATATGTTTTCCGTAATTTCTGTTGCACGGAACGGTCGTTCCTTTTTCTTAGCTCGTATTAGACTTATAGTGTATTCAAGCCGACGCAGGAAGTACTATTCAACCTCTCGTCCATCTGCAAGACAGATAAATCTGTCGTCACACAACAAGTATTCCACCCTGTCTGCTATATCCGCTTATGTCAACTTGTTAAGACTGAAAACTTCCATAATGCTGTGTTTGCACTCGTAAACCAGATGTGCACGGGTTCTGGAATAAATACTTCGCAGCTAATGTCTCTCAGCCCACATTATCCGATGCGATGTGTAGGGAATATCACTCCAATGGGCATCTACGACCTTGTGGCATTCGAGGGTCTGCCCTCGTTCTTTTTGGGCATCAGCCCAGGATTCGGTCAAAAGTTGAGCAATCTCATAGGCGTTCAACATGGGATTTTCAAAGAAAGTGTAGTGCCTGACATGTGCGGCGGCATGAGTTGTGAGGTCTTATTACTTCTCTAGAACCTGGAAAAAAGATCTAGGCCTGGGTCCGACGCGAGATGGCCTCCCCACTATGGCGTTAGTCTCCGGATGCCCTTCGTCTATGCTGCCAAGGTCAGAGTCCAGGCGTGAAGGGTCATGCTGCCTGTTCAGTAGACTTGGAGGTGGAGAGGACTTGCAGATACTTGTGAGGCAGGTAAATCAGAAATTTACTTCGACGATAGCTACCTGAAGCCTTTACCTGCCGATACTATTATCGTGGTCATACTGAACATAAACTTTCTTCGCCGGACGTCTGCCATCCGACGCCGCACGTCTCTTGGAAGACTCTACCAGGTAGGGTGGTTGGGGAAAATTGTCATCCTGGTCATCGTCATCTTGCGACGATGCAGGTGCAGCACGCATGGGTTGGCGTCTTGGAAGACTAAGAATAGAATTTGGAATTGTGGTTCTTCCTAAGAGCCCAGAACTTCAGTGCGCGGATGTCATTTTGATATCAAGAAATTGTTATAAAATTGGGTTTGCAGAGGAATTATGTTGGTAGAGGAATTATGTTTGGAGAGGAATTTTGATTGCGGAAAATGGTTATCCGACGTGAGGAGTCGGAGAACATTTTATTTCTATAATATTTCATATTCAGAATCACAATGAAATAACTAAGGAAACAATAACTAAGGAAACAACTAGCAAAAGGCAAGCAAAAAAACTACCGAAAAAACGACTATAGAATCGTTTGCCAAAAAAAAAAAGGAAACCAGCTCATCTGCTTCCTACTACAAACGGAAAACCGATGAGATTCGTCAGGCGACCACTGCATTCAAGCTGCTCTTGGTTAGCATCTCTCGCTCATCCGCGCTTGCGAGACCGCTTACCTCTATTCGCACGTGGTGGTGGGATATTCTGCGGTGCTGGTGGCACAAGATTAGCCTGTGGTGCTGGTGGGACATTAGCTGATGGGGATGGTGGCTCTGGTCCCGGATGTTCGGGCGCCCCTGGTTGCAGATCCTCTCACCTGAATTGTGTTAATCTGAGCGCCCTGAGGCGGGACCGAATCTCCCCCATGCCCATTCCACGATTGAGTAGTAACGCCCGACGTGCGAAAGGTACAACCTGACGCTCCAGGAGGATAGCTCGACCAGAATTCACTTTTGGCCGACTTAAATGTACAATATACAGGAAGTTCTCATCATCCGAGTGTATTGCGTTGGGGTACTTTTGTTTATCTTGACCCTTGACATACTTCTTCATATCTGACTGCCGCTTCTCTCTATAGCGCAGCTAGTAGATGCGCTGCCCGAACGTATGGTCTGCATTCGACAGTCGTCGTTGATGCACGGCAGCGGCATTCCGCACTACGGTATCGGAATCTTCATTGAGTTCATCATATCTGACTAGGGGATCAAATCTGTGCAGGTTAAAATTCTGGGGGGCTATATTGGCTTGCCCCCCTTCATGCCGCACGATCAACAGCCGAATTGGCTTAGCAGTTGTTAGCTGCAGGAACGCCGACACTTCTCCGTCTGCACCCAGACTGGTGGCGTCAGCTGAAAACGTCAGGTTGGCGGGGTTGGGGTCCGCTAGGGCACCCCAAAATTCCCGCACTTTTCTCCCAGCGGAGACATAGGCCTTCATTATGTCCCAGATTCCATCTAGTATGTTGTGGACAATTATGCCCAATTTTCTTCGATCTCTTCCATCCCATACCCATCAATCATTGTTATCTTTATGATCAAGGTCATTCGGGTCACATACCCAGAAAACTACAGCTGTATTCTGCTCCCCAACGTCAGGTTCCTCCCCATCCTCGTCGGCCTCATCCTCATCAGGGCGAGACCCCTTCAATCCTCTATTCACTGCTCAATCTTTAGCAGTTTCGGATCGCTTTTTCATGTAGTCTTGCAACAAGGCCTCTAAAGCTTTCTTATGGAAGTCGGACCCTGACGCTAGACATGCCCTTATGGCTGGCTTAAACCCGGTGAAGCCGCGAGCCGCCTCCATAAGTGCCACCTTCTTGCCATCACTTGCCCCACTCCAGCTCTTGATTTCATCCTGGTCGCAGTAGTCTTTAACTGCATTACACAACGTCATATAATCGGCATCTCGGATATCCCACCCCAAATTGGCCTTCGAATTCTTGACCAAATTCTTTGGGATCACCATTGTATCTAGATCCGAATAGTAGTAGACACCGGGCGTCGGATGATGGATCTCTTTCGAGAACCTTACCAGTCACAGAATTACTCAAAGAGGAAATACCACTTAGTTGCGGTCCACGCAAAGATATGTGAAGGTGTAGAGTGAGATGTGAACACGGAATGTGAATTGGAAACCGGGTTCTTAAGTGGGGATAGATACTTTATTATACATCTTGTATTTGGGCTATGTACCGCTTGACCTCGAACATTATAGATGAGGGCAAGAAGTGTTTCCTGTCCAACAGAAAACACTGGTAACTCAAAGTGGCCATTAGGAACAAATAGTTAACGTAAGATATCACAGTCGTGAATTTTGTTTCTAGTTCCCGAACAAATACGTCTCGAAACAATGATTTCGAGGCCATTATATGTTTCAAGATGACTCGATAGGGTACAACATTATTCTATTGTTTCAAAGGCCTCGAAAATTATAGACGAAAGACAAGTGTTTCCCGTCCAACAGAAAACACTGGTAAGCCGACATGGCCAGTAGGAACAAATACTTCACGGAAGATATCACAGTCGGAAATTTTGTTTCTAGTTCCAGAACAAATACGTCTCGAAAAATTGATTTCGAGGCCATTATATATTTCAAGATGACTCAATACTGTACAATTGTATTTCATTGTTTCGAGGCCTATGACATTCCACACTATGCCGTATTAGACGCTCCAAGACTTAATTCTGAAAAAGGGGTACATAGTCTGGTTGGGGCACACCAGACGAAGCCAACTGGGTTAAGTCTAGTTTGCTCTAAAGCCTGACGAGGATAGGTGGCATATGTGTTAAGGAAAGATATTCCCAGTCATAAATTTTGTTTCTAGTTCTAGAAGAATATCATTTGGAAAGATTGCTTGTAGGATATTATATATCTACAGTTATCTCGACATGGTATCGAAGGCCATGATGTTCCAAGCCCATAATGTTCCATACTATGATAGCCATATTTCAAGTTAGTCACTCAAAGATTCTAATGTATATACCAGACTGACTTCAGTTGGGTTAGGACCAGGTGGTTTGAAATCCCGATGCAACTAGTCGGCTTAAGACAAAGTTCTAACTTATAATATGTTTAGCACTTTCGTACATCAAACAACTTGTAGCATCTATCAAAGACTACAATGAACTCCCACAAAACACGCTGCCATTGGTGAAACAACATATACGCTTCAGGAGGAGCCTATTCAAATCAGATCGAGAAAAAGCATCCTTAACATGCTCAGCACACGTTTTCTCCTCTTGTACGTCGGCAACCCGACGCAACAGGCATTCCACCTGCACACAAGGAACAAAATGCAGCAAACGAACCCACAGGTACCCCAATTCAAAACCTAGAACCCGAATATTCGCACCCCAGGGAAGCCGATATTGACCTAGTAGAGCTCACTGGAATCCAAGAACTTTACCTCGACTGGCTTCCCACAAACAACAATACAGAAGTGGAATGTGATTCCGATATGGAACCTATAGCAGAAATCTCAGCTTCCACAAACCATGAATACGACTCAAAGCACTACACTCCCGACGTAACATGGCGACTTCCTGCTGGATATCGAGCGGGACAGCCTCTTCGAGATTATTCATTCTCGAACCAATGATCTCCGGAATACAATCATCTTCATCCCTTCCGCAATGCCCGAGATTACAAACTCGCTCGATTTTTCACCTTGACCAAGCTGCCAAAAACTCGTATTGATGATTTCTGGCAGGACAACATATTGCCTCCCTCCCAAGACGACCGTCCGACATCTAACGTCTTATTCAAATCGAGTTATACATTCTATAAACAAAGGGACAAAATGATTGGTGATCCTCCATGGCATACTGGCGAAGTCCAATATGCCTTGCGTCCCAAATCGGAGTTCAGATACCGCAATCTCTTGGAATGTATACAATACCTACTGCGGCAGGGAGCCCTTGTTTGCCACATGTTATGGGAACCCGTGAAGATATTTAATAAGGATAAGGAGAGAATTTATGCCGAAATGAATACAGGAACATGGTGGTGGGATCAGCAAGTATGCTCCCCACAACGTATTTTTTCCATATCCGTTAGCTCACCTCGGACAGACACAGATTCCAGTCGGATCCAAGCTTGTCCCCGTCTTGTTGGCATCAGATCAAACACACCTGACCAATTTCTCTGGAGACCGGAAATTGTGGCCTGTGTACATGCGCATCGGTAATATATAGTCAACTGTGCGCAACAAACCTACAATGAATACCTGGATACCTATCACTCTGCTTCCAATTCCCCCAAAACGACTTGACAAAATCCCCACTTACCCAGCAGAGGCTTAAGAATTGGATGCCTTACAGATCACACATGAGATCCTGAGTTCCATTTTGAGTCTGTTATCCGACGCCAAAAGTGAGGAAGGTATCAAGCTGGTTTGTTGCGATGAAAAGGTATGGAAATGCGTCCCTAAGTTATCCGCATGCTTAGCAAACCACCTGGAGAATGTTATGATCGACAGCATAACCTCCAACCGCTGCCCTATCTGCATCGCCCCCACCGATGAATTTGGGGAACTCCCAGATGCTCCATACGACACTCGACCGCACGCCAGGTATGCTGCCGCATATCATAATTCCAACTTTGAACAACTGGAATCTGACGGAGTCAAAAAGGTCAACAATGCACTCTGGCATATCCCTAATTGTGAACCCCATGAAATAGGACGAGCGGACACTGTCCACACCCTCCTCCTCGGTATCCTCTTCCATCTCATGAAATGGGTGCAAGAATCCCTTGAATACGTCGGCCGCATGACCATTTTCAATAACATATGGTCCAGACTACCCCCCTTCCCCGGATTTACCAGGCCCAACAAAGCACACCATTCCGTCACGCAGTGGCAAGGGAAAGAAATGCGCAATCTCCTATGGGTCTTACTTGTGGTCTTTACCGCTGCACTCAGTCGGACGACTGACGCTGATCCAATTGCCCCCCGACACAAGCCACTCTGTCACAAGGCCATTCTATGTGTTCGGTATATAACAGACTATATCCTGATCGCACAATACCAAGTCCACACCACCGGAACCATCCAATCTATGAGGGATTATCTGGAGGACTTCAATAAACACAAGGAAGTATTGCTGAGGTTTCGTCCAACGAAATCAGTTAAGCATGCGGCGAAGCAGGCATCGAAAGGCTTGCGTGAGGGGCATCAAAGACTGCTGGCGTCTGATAACCGACGTCAAGAAATGCCCGCCAAACGGCAGAAACTCTAATAAGATTTGCGACCAGAAAATGAGGAATTGGTCCACGACTTCCTGACAACAGGAGTACATTACAACTTGCCTAAAATGCATCTCATTTCCCACTTCGCAGACCAAATCACGATATACGGGTCACTACCACAATATTCCACAGAAATTTGTGAAGCCTCCCACAAGCCTCTGAAAGACGCCTACCGTCGGTGGAATCACATCAACGCCATGCCCCAAATAATCCTAACCTATACACGGGCACACAGTTTTGCGATGCCGCAAGAGAATATTCAGCAATGGCTAAGTGAACTTGACCCCATCCCCAGAGAGATACGCGATGTCGTTCACGCGACGCGCCCTAGCATACATCTCCGCCGAGTCGTCGGCAGGGACCTTACAAGGAGTAAGCTCCAAGGGCGCATGTGTAATAAGACTATACATAACATCTAGACTTTGCAGACGGTTTACGAACTCCCGGACCTGGCAATGCTGACAGGTTGCTATCTCCGGCGCAACCAACTTGAACTCCCTGCTACGACTGAGCAGGTGGATTCTGACGTCGCACATCTTGTTGATGCCCCGCGCGAAGCATTCAATACTCTCCAAGTCGCAGTGCCCACCTTTAATGACGATGGGTACAACCTACACCGTATCAGGTGTACCGGACCAAATTTATTCCAAAAGCAAGAGAAGCGACATGACTGGTTGTTTGTCCGACGTCGCAAGGCCAATGTAGGCATAAAGGTCGCTGGAGGGCTCGATGGGATGATTCCGGCAAAGCTACATGCGTTGTTCAAACTTCGAGATATCGATACCAATAAGACTTATAGGCTTACCCACATTTCTCTTCTTAGTGTTATCGGATCCCCGACGCCAGATGGGCCAGAAGGTATGGTACGCGTTGGAATCCCGATGAAGAACCATGTGGTGCATATAGGAGATATCCAGGGTTTGGCGCACTTGATCTCTATCAACCCAGATAATTTGTCTGTTGTAAATAATTGCATTAATGTACATACTTGGAATAAGATACATGATAGGAATTAAATAGAATGTAATTGGAAATTTGAATATGATCAATAGGATACTTGTTTGAAAGTAGAACGATATAAACATCGAGCAATGTAATTTAAGGTGCGGAGAAAAACTATCACAAACGTCCAGCAATGCATGTGGAATGTCGGAGAGGGAGACGCAAGGGCCAAGTGTATCACGAGGGGGAACATGCAGGCGAGGGAACGTGACACAGCGAGAAGGACAGACAATGTCGGAATCAAGCCAAAATAGTGTGAGTGTCCCGACGCTGGTAAGGCAGCGGACACAGGCTAGGTGTTCCGGAAGCTTGGTCTAGACGTCGGGACGCCAATTTTTTTTTACTGATGTGCCAAGGCAGTTATTAACATGGATACTATGAGTGTTACCTATTCTACCCCCTGGTTAGAATAGAATTACACTCGCCCCCTGGAAAACCACATCAAGCCAGAAAACTCCAAGAAAGAACTCTAGCACTACACCTAATCTCCCTACCCCTGCTAAAACCAACATATTTCATTTCCTACACCCACCCACACACCAGATCATCAAATCAGCTGCCACAATTATACAGGCCCACACCAACCCCTTTGATGTATTTCCTGATGTGTTTCCAATGACGAAAAATCTGGAATTACCTCCCCTAAGGCCAGGTATGAATCATCAAATCATACTCAAAAATCCATATCCAGTTTGGAAGCCTAGGAATATTAAGCCTAAAGGAAAATTCCTGGCTAATATGTGGGAAAAGCTAATAGTAGAAGAGAAATCCGGCCGTGTTTATAGATCAGAAGATACATCCTGCTCTGCCATGTTTGTTATTCCCAAAATGGATGATCTATCCAAGCCGAGGTGCATCCATAACCTTGTCAAAAGAAATGAGGAAACTAAGTTGCAACCTGCACTCATCCCTAGCCAATCCCTCATCAAAAACGCAGTTGCTACACACCCCTTCAGGTCTAAAATAGACATCAGTAATAGCTACCACACTATCAGGGTTCACACCCCCAATGAAAAGTATACTGCATTTTCTACCCCATATGGCACCTACAGGACTAGAGTCATGCAGCAAGGTGACTACAATGCTCCTGCCACCTTCTAGAACATCATGAACAACTTGTTCAAACACGAATTGGGAATCAGTGTATGCATTTACATTGATGACATATTCATTTTCAGCAAAACATACAAGGATTACTTGCATCATGTCAGAACTGTGCTTCAGAGGCTTAAAGAACATAAGTTCTATGCCAACCAGGAAAAGTCCCAGATCATGCCCGGCGTGCTGCAGTGCTTAGGCCATGTCATTACTCAAAGAGGAATTTCCCCCATCCAGAAATCTGTCCAAAAAATCCTGGATTGGCCCCAACCCCAAAATAAGAAAATATTACAGGAATACATGAGTATGGTAAATTAGTTGAGTCATCTAATACCTCATCTAGCAGATATCGCAGCACTCCTAACCGAGATGGCTGGTGCCACAGCCTCTTATAACCGAACCCCTACCCATACCAAAGCCTTTAATCACACTAAGGCAGCCCTATCTGCTGATACTGCAGGCAGACCTATTAATTATCACTCTGCAGATCAAATCTACTTGGTTGCAAACGGAAGTTTAATTGGCACTGGTACATAGATTGGCCAAGGACCCACTCTACAGACTATTATCCCCGCAGACTTCCATTCTAGGAAGTTCAACCCAGCCCAAGAAAACTATTCCACATTTGACAAGGAATTGTTAGCTATTGTGGACGCATTGGAGCGCTTCAGAAGCGAGCTTACAGGATGTAGTTTCATCATCCTTACAGATCACAAACCCTTAGTCTCATTTCCCACTCAGTATGACCTAACTGGGAAACAGTGTGGATGGCAACAGATTATCCATCAATTCTAGTGCAAGATTCAGCACATAGGAGGAAACAAAAACGTAATAGCAGATCCTCTATCAAGAGTGTTTATAAACCCATCTCTTGTCCCATCTCTATCAAACTTTATTCCTCACTCCATTGACTCCCCACAACCTCTACATACCTTCAGAGCTTCTTCAGACTTCTCTAGCAGCGCCAAAGTTATTCCTAGCCTCCCAAAAACCATGCCAAACGATTCCTCCCATCGATTTCCCTCTATAACATTTCACCCCACTTCTATCACTTCTGCAGCCATGACCAGAGGCCAGACAAAGAAGTCCCAATTCCCTGCCCCAAGAGATACATTCTCCACTAGCTCCATCCATAACCAATACCATAGGGATAGAGCCAACCAGGAAAACTCTGCGCCCCCAACAATCATGCAAATGCCACCCGACAATAGTGCAGCAGAGGCTTTGTTCTCTTTTGTGGCTAATGACCCCTCCTTCAGGCCTAGACCCCTCAGATTACCAAAGCACAATTCGAACAACCAGGACTCCATCTTGGCAGCTACATTCAGAGCTCAGCACGCCCTCATGCACTACCTATCTTGTGGAGATAGCACCTGCTACACCCACTACTCCTGTCACCTGAATAGCAACAGAGTACCAAAAAACAACTGCTAGGTATACTGCAATAGGAAAGGACATTACACTACCGGTTGTGAAATCAATAGGCAAGATCAGGAATACTTTGAGCAGGAAAAGTATGTAAAGGAATCCCAGGAACGCCAGGATTCCTCTCCTCCTAGAGACCCTCCCCCTACCTCCCTATATGACCTATCACCCAAATCTGTCCCTAGCTTTGCCTCCTCCCAATATTCCCCATTGAACAAAGGCAAGGGCAGAGCAATGTCCGTTGAATCTGATTCAGAGCAGGGCTCTGGAAGCGAGATTGATGATAGCCCCACCTCTCCCACATACTCTGTCACCCCCCTTGCCCCCAAGAAAATCACTGTATCCTCTACTAGCTTACATGGATCTGATATGCTCCCCTGTCCCACACCAGACCCCAACTTCCCCACGGACTCAATTATGATGCCTTACTACTGGATGAAGGGTCCCTTCACCATGGAAGGCTTCCTACACTTCAATTCTACCACTAAGCCCAATACTACCAATATTCCTGAAGCTATTGGCTTAACAGCCAATCAGGACAATTTGCATTGCCAATGGATTGGCAAGAACAGTTATAATAATCTCGTGGAAGTTGCACAGTCCCAAGGCCTCCCCACCAACGAAATTCCCCAGCTCCTCCCTGCACACGCCAACTGGAACCATAAGCTCAAAAGTGGTTACCAAAAGGATCCTGAATTTGTCAAAAAAATCAACTGGCCCATCAATGGGTACTCTAACGTACACGGAATTCTCTACTACACCTTCAATGAGCAGGTATGAATTTGTGTGCCTAACACCCCTGACTGCAACTCCATCATCAAAAATACACTCCTAGACAAGATCCACACGTCCCTTGGTCATGCAGGTTTGACCAAGACACTCCATGGGCTCATGAAGAACTTCTACTGGCCTAAGATGACTAGGGACACGCGAGAATACTGCAAGACATGCGCTATATGTCAGCAGGCAAAAAACTCCACTCAAAAGCCTTGTGGGCTCCTCCACCCCCTACCCATCCCTAGTAAGCCATTTACCCACCTCACCATGGATTTTCTTGCCCTCCCTGCCATCATAGACCACGCTACTAAAGTCCACTACAGCCATGTGTGGACTATAGTATGCAGGTTGACCAAGTATACCCTTATCCTACCCCTACCAGATGGCTATACTGCAGATACCCTAGGCAGCTTATTCATGTCTCATGTGTACCCACACTTTGGATACCCCTTAGACATTGTCACAGTTTATAACACGCTCTTCCACTCTGGAGTATGGTCAGGGTTCTGCAACCTCAACTCCATCTCCCAGTCATTCTCCACCCCCTACCACCCTGAATCTGATGGGCAGTCAGAAATTGCCAATAAGGCAATTCTAACCATCTTGAGAGCCAAGCAATTGGAACATGGTGGTAGTTGGCTTCCTGCAATTCCCCCGGTACAAGAAGCAATCAATAATTCCGTGGGTGCCACCAGTGGATGCATCCCCCACTCCCTTGTTTTCAGATTCTCCCCCACTTACCAAGATACCCCTGTTGGCTCAGACATCCCTACAGTTAGACCAGATGGTCTGACTCAAGCCATGTGGGCAGCAGTGCAGGAGAAGATGAACAACAGCCGCGTGGAAATGACTAGGCAGGCCAACAAGAAGAGAAGGATGTCCCCAAAGTACAAGATTGGTGACTTAGTCAAAATTCACCATTCTGGAATAAGCAGGAACTCTCAGTACTCCAAACTGGAACCTGTCTTCCTTGGCCCCTACCCTATCTCAGCCGTGTACCCTGACACTGACAATTACACCCTCGTATGCCCCCTTGTGCCCTTCGGCCACCTCAAGGTCCACACCTCTCTCCTTGCCCCCTGGCATCAAAATAATGATACCAAATTCCCCTCCAGGTCCCTACCTGAGCCAGCACCTGTAGAGTTTGACTCTCTGGGTGACAAGTGGGCCTACGAACGCATCGTCAAGCACGAGAAGAACAAAAGGAATGGCGTCATCAAGTATTGGGTCAAATGAGAAGGGTATGGAGATAATCAAAATACTCTGGAACCAGAGGAAAGTCTCCCCCCCAAAGCTGTGAAGGATTATTGGAGACGGCATGCCTGGACTGGTAACCAGCAAAAAAGGCGTCGAGGAAGGAAGAACAAGTAGTGTATTGGGTGGATATGTCTCTAGGTTATTGCAGGCTTTGTAACCTTGTCTTGTTATATTTTTCCTTGTATTTTTCATTTTTCCCTATTTGTTTTCTAGTGGAGGATTTTCTAAGAAGGGAAGGATGTAAGGAACTGGTTTTCTAGTATATGTTTTCTCTACACGTGTTTTATCTATGGTAGTTTTGGTGGATTTTATTGGGTTATATCAAGGCACTTTTTTGGCCTATTTTGGCAGCTACCTGTTTAGGCCATGTTTGGATTCGGAAGGATCATATTGGGAGCAGTCTTGTTGTTTTTTCCTTGTAGTTTTCTTTTCATATTCTTTATTATTACCTGTCATATTCCCATATCATTCAGGGTTAGTCTCATGTATGTCAGCTTGCTGACCACCATCTCCTGTTATGCCTGCCTAATTGGGGGGTAGCTTATTCTTTTTTCCTGTTGGTTGTTTATATCATTGGCAGCCTTGTTTCTGTTACCTTGTTAGGCACCATCATGACACCAGACGTTTCTATAATGAGCCATCATGTATTCATTATGATCTGGTATCATAATAAGTCTTTACTATTGCCTAATATGAGTCCAAATGGACTCATTGCCTTGGAACTCAGTATCTATTAAAGATCTGAATTCCACGGCCTTAGAGAGGACAGTTCTCGTTCAGCACAGTCTAGTCTAGCTACTTCACAAATACACAACCTACATTGGTAATATTCTTGTCCACTTGTACCTCTTGATCCCCAACCACCCTACACTCAACAATTCCTTAGCCACCTACTATAATCCTGTATAGGACATAGTGGGTGTGCCAAAGGCCCCACAACCACGTTGGTAGAGCCGAGTTCCTTACAGAACTCCTCTACTAACTTGGGCCACACTTACAGTACCCCTCCCTGGTAAATTCTCAGGAGACAGAGATCAACTTGAAAGCTGAATCCTTCCAATAGATGACTACTTTGTTGTTACAAAAATCCGAAACCCAGTACAACAATTATCCTTCATCTGCATGTGTCTAACAGGTACGGCCATAGAATGGTGGAAAAATAAGAAGTCATCCTTCCACACCTGGGAAGAAGCTCAGGATTCCCTCCGATATTATTACGGGAACCACTACAAGCCTGATCGATGCTACCCCCAACTTATGGAACTTCGACAAACTAGTACTGTCCAACACTACCTAACCGTGGTAGATAGACTCCACTCCTATGTCGCCATTGCAGATCGACAGTTGATCAATATTTTGATCAACGGAATTAATCATAATCTCTGAAAAGCTATGGTACACTACGAACATCTCTGCTCTACTCTAGCAGGATGGAGGGATAGATTAATTAAGATGGACATCACTAGCACTGAATTTCGAAGCAGGGATAAGAACCAGGGAAAGGACAAAAAGATGGATTACAATGGGAATAGGAAATTGGAGGACAGAATCTCCCTTCCTGGTGACTCAGCTCCATCTACTAACGAAAAAGCACCACGAGTCCCCTCTCCAATTGTAAGAAAAAGAAGGTAAGAGGAACACCAGCAGTTGCTAGAACAAGTCCTCCAACAATGTATCAAGCACGGTTTAGCAGTAAACCTCACCAAATCCGAATTCCATGTGCAAGAAACCCTTTTCTTAGTACACATCATCAATGGGTAGCAAGTTCAAATAGACTCAACCAAACTCGAAGCCATGTCCAAATAGCCTACCCCCACGAAGAAGAAAGAAGTCCAAGCCTTCCTATGCTTTGGCAACTATTATTGATGGTTTATTGCCAATTATACTGGTAAAGCAAGACCACTAATTGACCTCACTCGAGATGTACCACTTTTATGGGCACAAGCCCAGCAACAATCGTTCGATAAACTCAAGCAACTATTCCTCTCCACACCCATCCTCACTCAATTCGATAGATGCCTCGAGACCATCATGGAAACTCATGCAAGTAACCAAGCCATCTCGGGAATCCTATTACAATATTACATCGTCAATGGGGTTAAGCAACTACACCCTACAGAGTGCCATGCCAAAACCCTTGATGCTACTCAACGCATATGGCCAATACATGATAAGGAGCTGTTTGCTATTGTAGATAGTTTCCGTAAGTGGAGAGACTGGTTAGTCGGAGTACCTGTGAAGGTCTATACGGACCATTAAGGGTTACAATACTTCAATACAAAGCAGAAGCTCAACTCCCGACAAGCCTTCTGATACCTCAAAACGTCTGAATTTATCTACCATATCCACTACCGACATAGATCAAAGATGGGTAAGGCAGATGGCCTGTCCAGACGTTCAGGGGAAGAGAAATCCGGTATGGAAGGCAGATTTTTCGATAAAGAACAATTACTAGACCTTGAAGAAAACGAAGCAGAGGAAAGAGGGGATGTGAATGATATGAAACTAGAAGCAATCGATGTTGCAAGTTAGGAAAAGAAGAACGGGCTATGGGTAGTACTCGAAGAGCATAAGTTGGAAGTGCTGAGACAGCACCATAATACTTAAGTGGCAGAACATTAGGGAAGACACAGAACTCAAGAGCTAATATCATGGAACTTCGTATGGGACAAATGGCAAGAAGATGTTACGAGGTATGTAGCAGGATGTACTAAGTGTCAAAAAGCAAAGGCAGATAGGCATAGCAGGCAAAGTAAATTCATACCAATGCCAACGGGGGAACGCACCTCCGAAGAAATTGCTATGGACTTCGTTGGAGAGCTACCAGAATCAGAAGCCTTTAATGCTATACTCGTCATTACAGACCGGTTCATCAAAATTCAACATCACATACCGGCTAAGACAACATAGACCATAGAAGATGTAGCCAATATCTATATCACCGAGATATGGAGACTATATGGACTACCAAGACATATTATATCTGACCGTTGCTCTCACTTTGCCTCACGATTCCTTCGAGAACTTAACAGGAAGCTCAACATACGCCTACGCCTCTCTACTGCCTACCACCCACAAACTAATGGACTTAGTGAGCGAGCCATCCAGACACTCAAACAATACCTCCACATCTTCTGTTACGATAGACAAAAAGGTTAGAAGACTTGGCTAGCGCTTACCGAGTTTGCCTACAATACAACAACCTATTTTACCTGTCAATACACCCCCTACCGCAGCCTATATGGCTGGGACCCTCACACCACTTATCTCGACAATGACTAAGAACTCTCTTCCCCCGCCGCTGAAGAATGGCTGGACCGAATGACAACAGTGCACAACCAGATCCACCACACCCTCTAGCATATCAACATCAAAACAAGTGCTATTCATATAGAAAAAGCACACAATTTTGCTGTTAACGACTGGGGGTTGGTTGACCGCTGCAACCTACAAGTAAAAGCTGGGAATAACCGTTGACTTACGAAAAAGTGGATAGGACCTTACAAAGTCATCGTGACTATTGGAACCCATGCATATAGGTTGGATGTACCAGAAGGAACTCGGTGGCATAACGTCATTCATACAACTCTCCTCAAGCCATTCAGAACACAAGACAACCCCAAAGACATGGACGTGGATGAGGATAACGAGATATACAAGGTCGAAACTATCCTAAACTCCAGGAAATACGCAGGAATTGTCAAATACAGGATACGATGGAAGGGTTATGATGGATTGGGAGACACATGGGCAGAATTCGAGAGGTTGGACAATTGTCCTGAGAAGCTCAAGGAGTATTGTGAGAAGATCCTTAATTAGCTACAAGACGATCGAGATGTCTGAGGTTTAGACCTACGTCAAGTTTAAAATCTTATGAAATACATGGTACCATGTATCCTCACTACTTGTCGCCTTTTCCCACTAGGTTTTTTGGCAAGAGGTTAGGTTTTTAACGGCCATGGCATGCATGTATAGGGTACACCAGTCTTGTGGGACTGCAGATACTGGGGATTGTTGGTATCTTAACAAAGTGTTAGTACCTTCCTACCGAAGTTACCTGAACTGTTACTAACATCTATCTAGTCGTTCGGATATTGTGTTCAGGCGAGGACGCCTGTCTCGAAACTAGGAGTAATGTTATGGCTCAGGTAAGAGACCTCCGCTAGACCGCGGTAACCAGCTTCCTACTGTATCGTAAGACACTGCTAACAAAGTGGCTTGATCACCCACCAGACATGTGCGGATAAAGTGCGCCGATGAAGATGTTATTGGAATTGGAATAGGGAAGTATGTACTGTTAAGATTGGCCTCATGCATGTTATCTCTTCGATATATTTCTGTTATGTTCTAGGAAGTGTCATTCATATGTTTCTATTCGTTGCATTACAAGTTCAGCTCATGTGTGTCAGCCTGCATGTATTGCGTTGCAACACAGCCTACCTTATCTATATATGTCATACTGCAGCGTTCCTAATTGGAAGGTCACTTCCCAGTTAGGCAACTACTGACGACAAGCCAACTTTCCCTTCTTAGGAAGTGTCGTTCAGATCTGATAAACAGTTATCAGATCAAGACTTCTATGTAAGTTGATGCTTTTACATAGATAATATAATAAGACCCAAGCAGTGTTCTAAGTCTCACATAGCTTTACTCTAATCAAGTCTGCTCCTACACCCGAGTTATACCTTCCTGTATACTTCCGCCCACCTCCTTACCATATCTTCGAAGTATTTACGTTATTTACAGCTCCCCTGTAACATTAGCCTGCAAGAAAGGTATGGCCCCCTTTCCTATGATACCCTATGAACTCTACCCGAATTCCAGAAGGATTGGAAAGAGAAGATCCAATGCGAAGCCTATGAGAAAGGAAAGGCCACTAAGCTACCATTCCCAAAACAACCACTACAAAACCAAGCAACAAACCTACTTGAACGAATTCATGTAGATTTAAGCGGACCTATGGATACCTCTATACCAGGAAAACAAAACAAATACCTCATGATGATAGTAGAGGATCATAGTAGGTACATGCTCACCCATGCCATCCCT
>Ga0307511_10002475_pt1 | contig 19309 bp, 11 predicted proteins | sample 13_EM_MG_FD_200266 | JGI IMG/M metagenome (GOLD analysis project Ga0307511, IMG submission 200266) | Populus trichocarpa ectomycorrhiza microbial communities from riparian zone in the Pacific Northwest, United States - 13_EM | ecosystem: Host-associated > Plants > Roots > Unclassified | place... | reverse complement strand
ATCGATTCAGATGATTTTTCTCGGCCGGACGGTCCAACCGGCGTTGCGCCGAACCGCCGTCTGGCGGCGCTGGCCCAATCTGGTCTATACCAATTGGGCACGCTCCACCGGCCGCCGCGTGGTCCCTGCCCGCTCCTGGAGGTCCGTCATGCGCTTGCGTTCCCTGACCGTCGCCGCGATCGCACTCATGGCCGCATTCGGTGCGCCAGTCGCAGCCACGGCCGCATCCGCACCCCAAGCCGCGGCCCCGCAGGCCGCCGGCTCACCCATCCCCGTCGCGCCCTATGTCGACATGGGCGAGTGGCCGACCCCGGTCCTGTCCTCCATGGCGTCGGCCGGCAACCTCAAGGGCTTCACGCTGGGCTTCGTCACTTCCGCCGGCTGCAAGGCCAGCTGGTTCAACGCCTACGACCCGCGGGCCGCCTGGCAGAGCGGCGAAATCGCCAAGATCCGGGCCGCCGGCGGCGACGTGAAGGTGTCCTTCGGCGGGGCCAGCGGCATCGAGCTGGCCCAGGCCTGCACAAGCGTCAGCTCGCTGGCCGCCGAGTACAACGCGGTGATCAAGGCCTACGGCCTGAAGTACGTCGACTTCGACATCGAGGGCGCCGCCGTGGCCGACCCGACCTCGATCACTCGCCGCTCCCAGGCGCTGGCCCAGGTGCAGTCGGCCAACCCCGGCATCAAGATCTCGCTGACCCTGCCGGTGCTGCCGTCCGGCCTGGACGCCAACGGCCTCAACGTGGTCAAAGCGGCCAAGACGGCCGGCGTCAACCTCGACATGGTCAACATCATGGCGATGGACTACTACATGGGCGCGGCCAACCAGGGCGACCGGGCCGTCGCGGCGGCCAAGGCCACGCAGGCCCAGCTCAAGTCGCTGTACGGGCTGGCCGACGCGGCGGCGTGGAAGAAGGTCGGCCTCACGCCGATGCTGGGCGTGAACGACTCGCAGAACGAGATCTTCTACACCGCCGACGCCAGCAAGGTGGTCACCTTCGCCAAGTCGGTGCACCTGGGCATGCTGTCGTTCTGGGAGGTCGGCCGGGACGCCAACGCCTGCACCGGCGCGCTCTACCGGTGCACCAACGTGCCGCAGTCGGCGTACCAGTTCTCCAAGATCTTCGCCGGTTACACCGGCTGACGCGAGCAGGCCTCATCCCACCCTGCGGGGTGAGGCTACGCGAGGAAGGTGAACCGGGTCGGGAATTGGTGCGTACCAATTTCCGACCCGGTCTCACTGCTCCTGGAGGATCCCCGATGACCATGCCCCCTGCTCGCCGCAAGGCGTTGATGGTCGGCGGAGTGATGGCGGCCGCCGTGGTGGTCGGCATGGGCGCGGTGTTCGGCGCCAGCTCGCACGACGCCAACGCCGCCGCCAACAACAACGCGGCACGGCCCGCCGCGGCGGCGAATATCACCGTCGCGCCGTACGTGGACATGGGCCTGTCCGCGGACAAGCTGTCGCAGTTCGCCACGGCCAGCGGCATCAAGTCGTTCAGCCTCGCGTTCGTCAACTCGGCCGGCGGCTGCAACGCCAGCTGGTTCAACGCGCACAACATCGCCGAGGGCTTCGGCCTGGCCCAGATCAACCAGCTCCGGGCGGCCGGCGGCGACGTGAAGGTGTCCTTCGGCGGCGCCACCGGCATCGAGCTGGCCCAGGCCTGCACCGACGTCAACCAGTTGGCCGCGCAGTACAGCTCGGTGGTCAAGGAGTACAAGCTCACCCACATCGACATGGACGTGGAGGGCGCGGCCGTCGCCGACAAGGCCTCCATCGACCGGCGCTCGAAGGCGCTGGCGATGGTGCAGAAGCAGAATCCCGGCGTGAAGGTGTCGCTGACGCTGCCGGTGCTGCCCACCGGCCTCACCGCCGACGGCCTCAACGTGGTCAAGTCGGCCAAGGCCGCCGGCGTGGCGATGGACGTCGTCAACATCATGGCGATGGACTTCGGCACCGCCGAGAGCGACATGGGCGCGCGGGTGATCCAGTCCGCGCAGAGCACCGAGAAGCAGCTCAAGACCGTCTTCACCGGCCTGTCCGACGCGCAGGCGTTCAAGATGCTCGGCGTCACGCCCATGCTCGGCGTCAACGACACCCAGACCGAGGTCTTCAGCGTCGCCAACGCCAAGGCCGTGGTGAACTTCGCCAACCAGCAGCACGTCGGCTATCTCGGCTACTGGGAGCAGAGCCGGGACGCGAACGCCTGCAACGGCGCGCTGTTCCAGTGCACCAACGTGCCGCAGAAGGCGTTCGACTTCGCCAAGGTGTTCGCCGGCTTCAAGGGTTAGTCGTCGTACGGGTCGTCCGTGACCGAGCCGTACTCCGACTCGTCGGAGTCGTCCGGGTCGAGCAGCGCGAACCGGGTGCCGAGCGGGTCGGCGAACACCGCGACCCGTCCGAGCATCGAGGAGTACGGCTTGAACCGCAGCCGGGCCCCGAGCCGGCGGGCCAGGTCGATCGACGCCTCGAAGCCCAGGTCCGGATCGACCGCGAAGTGCGCGATCCAGCGCGCCGGCACGTCTTCCGGCGTGCCCAACGCCATTCGCACGCGGGCGAGGACCGAGTCCTCGCCCGCGTACCACACCATGTGGTCGAAGCGGCGGCCGTCGCCGAACTGCTTCTGGCTGTAGTCGAAGACCGCGCCGAAGAACCGGTCGGCCAGCGTCGCCCGCCAGGTGACGAGTTCGGCCCAGGCCAGCGAGCCCGGCACCCCCGCGGTGAAGTGGTGGCCCTCGTCGCACTGGCACAGCCCGACCGCCGTTCCGGTCGGGTCGAGCAGGATTGCCTTGTCCCCGCGGCGATCCCGCAGTCGGCCACCGTATCGAGTGGCCAGTCGGGCGGTCGTGTCTATGTCGGGCGTGGCCAGGTAGGGCGTCCAGCCCAGCGCCGGTTCGGCGGTCTTGCGCAGTCCGGCCACCGGCTCGCCGTACAGCGTGGCGGTGTTGTCGTCGAACTCCCAGCCGAACAGGCGGCCGTAGAAGCGCTCGGTGGTGTCGGGGTCGGGTGTGGCGATCTCAAGCCAGCACGGGCTGCCGAGGGCCGGCTTCGTGATGACTGACATGGGGTCGCCTCCTCAAGGTCTCGAAGGAAGTGGCCGCCTTGAGTATCTCATTACTTAGCCTTTACCTACAAGCTCGCTGGCCCGTCCTCTGAGGCTCGGAAGGGGGCTTTCCTGCACTCCGAGTGGAGGAAAGCCCCCTTCCAAGCGCGGCGGGGTGTGGGTGGGAGCGGAACTGTCGGACCCCCGTGGTTCTATCGATCCGTGGCACGCAGAAGCACTCCGCTCGCGCTGGTCCGCCGGCCGGCACAACCGCCGCCCCGGCCGCGGTGGGGCGCGACTGCCCGCCGGGTCATCGACCACGAGGGCGGTCCGCTCCGCCTGATCGGCGGCCCGGGCACGGGCAAGACGACGCTGCTGGCCGGCGTCGCGGCCGACCGCGTCCTGAACACGGGCGTGGACCCGGAGAGCATTCTGGTGCTGACGTCCAGCCGGAAGGCGGCGGTGGCGCTGCGGTCGCAGATCACCCGCCTGCTCAAGGACCAGGGCCCCTCCCGCACCGCCCGTGAGCCGCTGGTTCGCACCGTCCACTCCTACGCCTTCGCGGTGCTCCGCCTGGTGTCCATTAGGGAGGGTCTGCCGCCGCCACGGCTGCTGGCCGGCCCCGATCAGGACGCGATGGTGCGCGACTTGCTCGCCGGCGACATCGACGACGGCGCGGCGTACTGGCCGGACAGCCTCCGACCGGCGCTCGGCATTCCGGGCTTCGCCGGGGAGCTGCGCGACCTCATCCTCCGCGCCGCCGAACGCGGCCAGGGCCCTGAGGACCTGCTGCGCCTCGGGCGTGCGCAGGGCGTGCCGGAGTGGGCCGCAGCCGGCACGTTCTGGCACCAGTACGAGCAGGTCACGCTGCTGGCCGGCAGCGAGGCCCAGGAGTCGGCCGCGCCGGCCTACGACGCCGCCGAGCTGGTTTCCAGCGCCCTGCTGGCGTTCGACCTCGACCCGGACCTGCTGGCCGACGAGCGCGCCCGGGTTCGGCACCTGCTCGTCGACGACGCCCAGCACCTCGACCACCAGCAGTTCGCGCTGGTCCGGGCGCTGGGCGCGGCGGCGCACGAGTTCGTCGTGGCCGGCGACCCGGACCAGGCGATCTTCTCCTTTCGGGGCGCGGATCCGACGCTGCTCACCGACCACGGCGACGGCCCGGTCGAGGTGCTGAAGGTCGATCACCGGATGGCCCCGGAGATCCGCAAGGCGATCGGCCGCCTGCACGCCCGGCTGCCGGGCGCGGGCCCGCAGCGGGAACTGCTGGCCCGGGAGGACGAGCAACGCGGCAGCGTGCAGATCCGGCTGCTCGCCTCGGCGGCGCAGGAAGCCTCCTGGATCGGCGATCAGCTCCGCCGCGCGCACCTGCTGGACGAGGTTCCGTGGTCGGAGATGGCGGTGCTGGTGCGGTCGACCGTGCACTCGCTTCCCGTGCTGCGCCGGGCCCTTCTCGCGGCCGGGGTGCCGCTCGCCGTGCCGGTGGACGAGCTGCCGCTGGCCCAACTCCCGGCGGTGCGACAGTTCCTGGTGCTGCTCCGGTGCGCCGACGACGCGTCCATGCTGGACCAGGACACGGCCGCGTATCTGCTCGAATCGCAGCTCGGCGGCGCGGACACGTTGGCGCTGCGGCGATTGCGCCGCGGCCTGCGCCGGCTGGAGCTGGCCGCCGGCGGGGACCGGTCCAGCGGCGAGCTGCTCGTCGACGTGATCAACGACAACGACCTGCTGGTGGCCCTGGAGGACAGCGAGGCCGTCCCGGTCCGTCGCATCGGCACGCTGATCAGGACGTCCCGCAACGCCATCGCGGCCGGCGCGAGCGTGGAACACGTGTTGTGGCAGCTGTGGAAGGACAGCGGTCTCGAACAGCGCTGGGTCGCGCAGGCCACCCGGGGCGGTCCGACCGGCGCGCAGGCCGACCGCGACCTGGACGCCATCGTCGGCCTGTTCGAGGCAGCCGCCCGCTACGTCGACCGCCTACCGGCCGCCAGCGTCGCCGGCTTCGCGGATTACCTTACGGCGCAACAGATCGTTGGTGACTCGCTGGCCCCGACCGCGCCGCTGGGCGAGGCTGTCACGGTGATCACCGCGCACGCCGCGGCCGGTCGCGAGTGGACAGTCGTGGCCGTGCCGGGCGTGCAGGAGGGCAGCTGGCCGGATCTGCGTACCCGCGGCACTTTGCTTGGCGTGGAACGGATGCGGGACCTGCTCGACGGCGTCGCCCCCGGCGATGTGGTGTCGGCGACCGCGCCGCTGCTGGCCGAGGAGCGCCGGCTGCTGATCGTCGCCGCCAGCCGGGCCAAGCGAACACTGCTGGTCAGTGCCGTGCGGGGGGAGGACGAGCAGCCGTCGCGGTTCCTCGACGAGTTGGAGGGCACCGCCGCCGATCCGGAGGCGGCGGTGCGCCCGGTGTTCACGCCGCCGCGCGGGCTGGTGCTGTCCGAGCTGGTCGGCGAGCTGCGCCGGGTGTGCTGCGACGGCGAGGCCGAGCCGGCCGCCCGTCGCCGCGCCGCCGCGCAGCTGGGTCGGCTCGCCGCGGCCGGCGTGCCCGGCGCCCACCCCGGTTCCTGGTACGGGCTGCCGGAAGTGTCCACCGACAGTCCGTTGTGGACGGATGAGGAGACGGTCACCGTGTCCCCGTCCACCATCGAGGTGCTGTCCAAGTGCCCGCTGCGCTGGATGGTCGAGCGGCATGGCGGCGAGGATCCAGCCCAACTCGCCTCGATCACCGGCACCCTCGTGCACGCCTTGGCCCAGGCCGCCGCGAGCGGCGTGGACCGGCTCGAACTCCAGGTCCAGCTGGACCAGGCGTGGGCCGCGGTCGACGCCGGCGCCCCGTGGTTCTCCCGCCGCGAGCGCAACCGGGTGCAGAAGATGCTCGACACCTTCATGGCCTGGTTCAACCGCAGCCGCGCCGAGCTCACCCAGGTCGCCGTCGAGCGGGACCTGTCCATCGAGGTGCCCAAGCAGGCCGACGGCCCTTGGCTGCGGGTTCGCGGCCGGGTCGACCGGCTGGAGGTCGACGACCAGGGACGTCCCGTCGTCGTCGACATCAAGACCGGCAAACAGCCCGTCAGCAAGGACGACGCCCAGGAACACCCCCAGCTCGCCGTCTACCAGCTGGCCACCCAGCTCGGCGCCTTCGAGGAGCTCGGCCTCGGCGAAGACCCCGGCGGCGCCCGCCTGCTCTACGTCTCCAAGGAGGACAAGAAAACCGGCGCCGCCGAACGCGTCCAGGCGCCCCTCGACCCCGACTCGTCCAAGGTCTGGCTCGCCACCGTGCAGGACGCGGCCTCCTCCTGCGTCGGGCCGGAGTACACCGCCACCGAGAGCCCCGACTGCCCCCGCTGCCCCGCCCGGACCTCCTGCCCGCTACACGAGTCCGGACGTCAGGTGGGGGAGTGAGCGGAGCTGGACACCGAATGAGAGGTGACTCGATGACGTGAGGACTGCGGCGACGCCGCTGCCTCGGGGATCGGCCAGATCGCGGTCGTGCGCAGCCAGGTGTCCACGGCCCAGCGCCAGCGGAGCGCCACGGCCAGCGAGCCCTCCGGCGGGCTGAAGCCGGTGAGCTCGCCGAGCCGGCGCAGGCGGTGCTTGACGGTGTTGGGGTGCACGTGCAGGGCCAGCGCGGTGGCGTCGACCCGGCCGCCGTGGTCGAGATAGGTCAGTGCGGTCGAGGCCAGCAGCCGGTGGAACTCGTCGGTGCCGGCGAGGCCGGCCAGCAGCTCGTCGGAGAGCATCCGGCCCAGTGCGGGGAAGCTGTCGGTGACCAGGTCGACGGCCAGCTCGGTCAGGCGCAATGGCCCGACCAGGCCACGGCAGCGCCCGGTCTGGAGGGCGGCCCGGCAGGCCTGGTAGGCGGCGCCGAGATCCTTGGGCAGCACGGGCGGCGTGACGACGACGAGGACGTCGGCGACCGACGCGAGATCCGGCAGCTGCACGGCGACGCCGCACACCAGGCCGTCCACCGTGACGCAGAACGTCTCGGCCAGCGCCGCCTCCGCGCGGCGGGCCTGGCGCGGATCGCTCACGTCGGCCAGCACCACGTGGTAGTGCCGGTCCTCGGCCAGGCCGGTGTTGACCACGCCGGTCACCGGGCCGCCCTTGAGCAGCTCGCGCAGCGCCTGCACGCGGGCCGCCTGAGCGGTGCGGGCCAGCCGCAGCTCGGTCTCCCGGTAGGCCTCCACCAGACGGTTCTGCAGTTTGTTGGCGTAGCCGTCCAGCTCGAGCAGCGCCGACACGAAGTCGTCGGCGAGCATCTCGTGCTGGTGCAGCCGGCCGCCGAGCTCGCGCAGCACGTGCGCGCGCCCGGTCTGGAAGCCGGCGAGCAGCGCGGACAGCGGCACGCCCTGCAGAGCCCGGTCGGTGGCGAGCCGGTCGGCGACCTCCACGCCCAGTCCGGTGGAGTCGATGAAGGCCGCCGAGGCGACGCCCAGCAGGGCGGCGATGTGCCGCCGCACCTCGCCGACGGGGAGCGCAGCCACCTGCGGTGACTGCGCCCGCACCTCTGTCACCACGCCGTCGAGTACGTCCGGGTCCGCCCGCATCTGCTCCATGATGCGGCGCAGCGTGGCGCGCCCAGCAGTCTCCGCGGTCATCGCGACAGCGACCCCAGCACGCCCGGGTCGACCTTGGACACGCGCTCGCGCTGCGGGAAGGTGCCGACGGGCACCCGCGCCGCCTCGGTCCCGGTGCGGTAGTCGATGATCGACACCGCGTTGGCCTGGCTCAGCGACACGTAGCAGTAGTTGCCGTCGGTGCTGGTCTGGCCCCAGTAGGGCAGGCTGCCCGTCGGGTAGTTGACGAACGCCCGGTCCACCAGGCCGTCGGTGGACACCAGCGCCACGTAGTCGTCGATGGTGCCGACGTCGCACAGCGTCGAGCCGTCGCCGGACAGCGCGAGGCCGTGGTGCGCCGAGTTCTTCGGGTAGTCGTCCGGCTTGAGCGTCTTGGCGTGGTCGCTGAACGGCTGGTTCACCGTGGCCACGATCTTGCCGGCGTTCAGGTCGTACTTGACGAAGCCGTTGAGGTAGGACAGCTGCGCGTAGAACGTGTTGCCGTCCGGTGCGACCAGGTTGGGCCGGATGCCGTGCGGGAACGTCCAGGTCTTGACCACCTGGAGCGTCGACGTGTCGATCTTGGTCAGCTGGAACGCGCCCTTGGCCCACTCCAGCGACTGCGGCAGCGAGATGTTGCCGATGCTGGAGTTGTAGACGTACTTGCCGTCGGCCGTGTAGTCGTTCTGGTGCGGGTAGGCGCCGGTCGGGGCCGAGCCGACGATCGCGCCGGTCGCGGTGTCGATGAACTGCGCCTTGTTGGCCGTGGTGGCCGACACCACGAACCGGGTGCCGTCCGGGGACAGTGCCGCGTGGTCGGCGTGGAAGCCCTCCAGCCGGGTGTGCCACAGCTCCTGCTTGGTGGCCAGGTCGAAGGCGGCCACGTCGTCGAGGTTGCCGCGGGAGACGATGAGCCGGCGGCCGTCCGGGGTCAGGGCCAGGTCGTCGACGAACCGGTCGCCGCCCTCGATGCCCTTCACGGTCTCGTAGCCGATCCGCTGGATCGGGTCCATCTCGTTGATGCGCTGCTGCAGGTCGGGGATGACGTTGAAGCTGCCGAGATTGGCGAAGCCGTTCTCGTCGATGAAGCTCACCGAGCCCGTCTGGCTGTTGCCCACGAGCAGCACGTTCTTGAGCGCGGTGGCAGTCGAGGCGGTGAGGTTCGGCGTGGTGGGGGTGGCAGTCGCGGCGGGCGTCGTTGCCGCGGCGGCAAGCGTCGCGGCGACTGCCGCGACGGCCAGGGAGGTGCGCACGATCGGCATCGGCCTAGTCTGGGTTAAATCGGTGTGACCCAGATAGACGCGTCCGGACCAATGTGAAACTTCTTCATTGTCATTCGCGGACAACGGCTCCGCCGATCGGCCGACGGCGGGTCCGTTTCGGTCCCTGAGGTGCGACGACCTAGCGTGGTGGCGTGCAACTGGTCAGCCCGCAGGAGGTGGCGGCCGCGCTCGGCCTGCCACCGCCCACGGACGAGCAGGCCGCGGTGATCGCGGCCCCGGCGCAGCCGGCGCTGGTGGTCGCCGGCGCGGGCGCGGGCAAGACCGAGACGATGGCGGCCCGCGTGGTCTGGCTGGTGGCCAACGGCCTGGTCACGCCGGACCGGGTGCTCGGCCTGACCTTCACCCGCAAGGCCGCCCGCCAGCTCGGCGAGCGCGTCCGGGCCCGGCTGCGGCGGCTGGCCGGCTCCGGCCTGCTGGACCGGCTGGACCCCGGCGGCGACCGGCGGGCCCTGGTGCTGGCGACCGAGCCGACCGTGCTCACCTATCACGCCTACGCCGGCCGCCTGGTCGGCGAGCACGGGCTGCGCCTGCCCGTCGAGCCCGGCGCCCGGCTGCTCACCGGCACCGCGTCGTGGCAGCTCGCACACCGGGTGGTCGCGACGTGGACCGAGGACCTGGACACCGACAAGGTGCCGGCCACCATCACCGGCTACCTGCTGGCGCTGGCCGGCGAGCTCGCCGAGCACCTCGTCGACCCGGACAAGATCCGCCGGCACGCCGAGTGGCTCCAGCGAGCCATCGAGTCCGCGCCCAAGGGGCCGCGCCAGCGGGCCGAGCTGTCCACCACGCTGCGGGAGATCATCGCCGCGCAGCGGTTCCGGGTGGCCATGCTGCCCCTGCTCGACGCGTACCAGCTGCGCAAACGCAAGGAGGCGGCGCTCGACTTCGCCGACCAGATGGCGCTGGCCGCGCAGCTGGCCAGCGGCTTTCCGGAGGTCGCGGCGGGCGAGCGCGCCCGGTACGGGGCCGTGCTGCTCGACGAGTACCAGGACACCGGGCACGCCCAGCGGGTGCTGCTGCGCTCGCTGTTCGGTCAGGGCGATCCGATGCCGGTGACCGCCGTTGGCGATCCCGCACAAGCGATCTACGGCTGGCGCGGGGCCAGCGCGGCCAACCTGCCCCGGTTCACCACGGACTTCCCGCTGATTGATATGCGGCCCGCGCCGAAGTACGGGCTGCTCACCAGCTTCCGCAATCCGCCCGAGGTGTTGGCCGTGGCCAACGCCCTGTCCGGACCGCTGCGCGCCGCCGGCCTCGACGTCGACGAGCTGCGGGCCAAGCCCGGCGCGACGCCCGGCGACGTGCACTGCGCGCTGCTGCCCGACGTGCGCACCGAGGTCACGTGGTTCGCCGACGAACTCGCCGGCCGCTGGGAGGCCCAGTACGACGCCACCGGCAAGCCGCCGACCGCGGCCGTGCTGGTGCGCCGCCGGGCCGACATGGGCGCCATCGCCCACGCCTTGCGCGAGCGGGGGCTGCCGGTCGAAGTCGTCGGACTCGGCGGGCTGCTCGACGAGCCAGAGGTGCGCGACCTCGTCAGCGCGCTTCGTGTGCTGATCGAACCCCTGGCCGGCACCGCCGCCGCCCGCCTGCTCACCGGTTCGCGGTGGCGGCTCGGCGCCGCGGATATCGCCGCGCTGTGGGAGCGGGCCGGTCAGCTGGCCGGTCGGCAGCGTCCCAGCAGCGGCGACGACCCGTTGGCGGCGATCACCGACGCGCTGCCCGGCGAGCACGCCGAGCAGGCCGGACTCGTTGACGCCATCGACGATCCCGGTGAACCCGGGAACTACTCGGAAGCCGGCTACAAGCGGATCCGGCGGCTGGGCAACGAACTGGCCATGCTGCGCCGCCGCCAGGACCAGCCGCTGCCCGACCTCGTCGCCGACGTGGAGCGCACCTTGCTGCTCGACATCGAGGCCACCGCCCGTCCCGGCCGCGTCGGCCGGGCCCACCTCGACGCCTTCGCCGACGTCGTCGCCGACTACGCCTCCGCCAGCCCGTCGGCCACGCTGCCCTCGCTGCTCGACTACCTGCGCACCGCCGAGAACGCCGAGGACGGGCTGGAGCCCGGGGAGGTCGAGGTCGCCGAGGACCGGGTGCAGATCCTCACGATGCACGCCGCCAAGGGCCTGGAGTGGGAGATCGTCGTTGTGCCGCATGTGGTCCGCAACGTCTTCCCCGGGCCGCGCAAGTCGTCTTCCTGGCTGAAGAACGTCACCGAGCTGCCCGCCGACCTGCGCGGCGACAGCCAGGACCTGCCCAAGCTCAACCTCGCCGGCGCGGCCAACCGCAAGGAGGTCGACGAGGCGATCGCCATCCACAACGAGGAGTTCGAGGAGCGACGCCTGGTCGAGGAACGGCGACTCTGTTACGTGGCCCTGACCCGCTCGGAGCGAGTGCTGCTCGTGTCCGGCCACTGGTGGGGCGAGACCGGCGAGAAGCCCCGTGGCCCTTCGGAGTTCCTGGACGAGGTCCACGCCGTGCTCAGCGAGGGCGACCGCCCGCCCGGCATGGTCGACGAGTGGACGCCCGCGCCGGCCGAGGACGAGGCCAACCCCTTGATCGCCGACGTCCGCACCGCCCGCTGGCCGGTCGATCCCCTGGCGGCCCGGCGTGAGGCCGTCGCCGACGGAGCCACGATGGTGCTCGCCGCGCTCGGGCAGCTGTCCGAGGATGCCCGCGAACAGGAGAAGGCCGCGCGGCAAGAAGAGCCCGCGCAGGAGGAGGAGATCGCGAGGGAAGAGGAGAGCGCGCCGGAAGACGAAGATCCGGAGGGCTGGGCGGCCGACGTTGATGTGCTGCTCGCGGAGCGGGAAGCGGCGCGGAGCCGGCGTGAGCTGGTGGCGTTGCCCGACCAGCTGACGGTGAGCCAGCTGGTGGAGTTGGCCGACGACCCGGACGCGCTGGCGCGGCGGTTGCGGCGGCCGTTGCCGTTCCCGCCGAATCCGCTGGCCCGACGGGGCACGGCGTTCCACACGTGGCTGGAGCAGCGGTTCAAGTCCAATCGCCTGTTCGACATCGACGAACTGCCGGGAGCCGCCGACGACACGGCGGGCCAGGAGACCGACGCGGATCTCGCACGGCTGCGGGCGGCCTTCCTCGCCAGCCAGTGGGCCGACCGCGTCCTGGCCGACGTCGAGGTGGCGTTCGAGACCGAGGTGGACGGGGTCGCGGTGCGCGGCCGCATGGACGCGGTCTACGCGGACCCCGACGGGGGCTGGACCGTGGTCGACTGGAAGACCGGGGCGGTCCCGGACGAGGACAAGCTGCCGTCGCTCTCGGTGCAGCTGGCCGCGTACCGCCTAGCCTGGGCCGCCCTGAAGAACGTCCCGGTGACGAAGGTCCGCGCCGCCTTCCACTACATCCGGCACGACCACACCCTCCGCCCGACCGACCTGCTCGACGCCGAGGGCCTCAAGCTGCTGCTCAGCACGGTGCCAAGGGCCTGAACCCGGCGAGTCACGCTCTCCGTCACACCGAAATGCAGTTTTCAGTCACATGCCTGAAAACTGCATTTCGGTGTGTCCCAGAGCGTGACTCGCGGGGGTCACGGGTGCTGCTCGGCGCCGTCCCAGTGCTGGAGCAGCATCGCGCCCGGGGCGGTGACGTGCGCGTACAACACCTCGAGCAGCCAGCGGCTGAAGGGCGAAGGGCCGAACTCGCTGGCCCGGTCCTCGGGGGCGACCTCGACCCGAGCGGGGCCCTCATCGCCGGCCCGGACCAGCCCGACGCCGTAGTAGTCGAGCTCGATGAGCGGCCACGGGTCGTAGTCCGGGCTCTCCGGCACCAGCACGGCGCACGGGGCGAGGGTCATCAGCGTCCCGCAGGCCTCCAGGGCCTGCTCGACGGTCGACTCGGTGACCAGGATGCCGATCAGCTCGATCGCCGACACCGGGACCACGTCGTGGAACGCCGGCTCGAACCAGGAGTGGAACCAGGACGGGTCCGGGGCCGGCGGCCAGCCGTTCTCGGTGCGCCAGCGGTGCACGTCCGCGCGCAGCCGAACCACCGCCGAGACTCGTTGACCGAGCACGGCCACATCCGAGATCACTGTGCCCTGCCATCCCAGGGCGGACACAGCGTGCTGGGTTCGCGACTGCACGCGATCATCCTATGGTCAGGGTCGCCGTGGCGACAGAGTCTTGCAGATGGCCAATTGCAGGAAACATACGGCTCAGGCGGCCGAACGGCTCACCCGTAGCGCCCAGATCACCAATGGAACCTGCACTGGAAGCCGGGCAACAGTGGCCAACTGCTCGCCCCTGGACCGGCCACGGGCGTCCAGGGCCATCTTGATGTTGGCCGGGAAGACCGCCGTGAACAGGGCGGCCGCGGCCAGCCCGCCCAGCCGTCGGGTGCGCGGCGCGGCGACCGTGGCGGCCACCGCCAGCTCGGCCACGCCGGACAGGTACGTCCAGGTCCGGGCCGTGCCCGGCAGTGCCGTCGGCACCATCCGGTCGTACGGCTTCGGATAGGCGAAGTGGGTCACGCCCGCGGCCGCCAACAGGGCGGCCAGCGCGAGCGCCGGACGGGGGGATGTCATGGACCGAGAGTGGCACGCCGGGTCCCTTCGCGGCGAGGTGAAGCGGGTCTCAGCAGGTCGAACGGGATATTGTGGGGAAGTTACCATGACGTCGCCATGATCGGTTGAAAACTAACCTCCATGGGGGAGGTGATCATCGCCTGACCCGCCCGTTACCCTGCGGCAGCATGAGCAGCAGCGGCGAGGGCCTCGCCGGCCGCCCCGGACATGCCCTGGTGGGCGTGGTGCGGATGCCGACGCCCGGCGTCAGCCCGATCCGCACGATCACCCGCCTCGTGCTGTTCGCGCTGGTGGCGCTGGCGGTCACGGTGGTGATCGTCTACCTCGACCGCGGCGGCTACCGGGACACCAACGGCGCCGCCGGCCAGGGCCTGAGCCTGGTGGACTGCGTCTACTACGCCATCGTCTCGCTGACCGCCACCGGCTACGGCGACATCGTGCCGGTCACCGAGGCGGCCCGGCTGGTCAACATCCTGGTCATCACGCCGCTGCGGGTGCTGTTCCTGATCGTGCTGATCGGCACCACCATCGAGGTGCTCACCGAGCGTTCCCGGCAGTCGTTCAAGATCCAACGCTGGAGGTCGAAGGTGCGCGACCACGTGGTCGTCGTCGGGTACGGCACCAAGGGCCGCGCCGCGGTCTCCGCCCTGCTCGGCGAGGGGACCGAGCCGGGACAGATCGTCGTGGTCGAGACGGCCAAGCCCGCGCTGGACGCCGCGTCCGCCCGCGGCCTGGTCACCGTCAACGGCTCCGGCACGCGTTCGGACGTGCTGCGGGTCGCCGGCGTGCCGAGGGCCCGCGCGATCGTGGTGGCCACCAACCGTGACGACACCGCGGTCCTGGTCACGCTGACCGCGCGCGAGCTGGCGCCCAAGGCCCACATCGTGTCTTCAGTGCGGGAGGCGGAGAACGAGCACCTGCTCCGCCAGTCCGGCGCCGACCAGGCGGTGGTGTCCAGCGAGACGGCCGGCCGGCTGCTCGGCATGGCGACCAGCACGCCGAGCGTGGTGGCCATGGTCGAGGACCTGCTCACCCCGGACGTCGGCCTGGCCATCGCCGAGCGCGACGTGGAGGACGGTGAGGTCGGCGGCTCGCCGCGGCACCTGTCCGACATCGTGCTCGGCGTCGTCCGCAACGGCGTGCTGTACCGGGTCGACGCCCCCGAGGCCGACGCCATCGAGACCGGCGACCGGCTGCTCTACGTCAAGAAGGTCACGCCCGCCTGATTCCCGCCCTTCGTTGGTTATGCCCGTCATACGGCGGCGCTACCTTCCGTGTCGGCCCCTTCACCCTGCGGGAGGACACATGGCACGGCGTTTGCCCTTGCCCATCAGCGGCGTCGCGGCGGTTTTCGCCGCCGCGGCCGTTCTGCTGTTGCCCCAGGCCGCCGCCACCAGCACGGTCGCCGCCACCGAGAGCACGCAGCCCGCCCAGCCGACCTTCGTGTACCGGGTCACCGGCGCCTCGGCCAGTGCGGAGAAGCTGTTCGCCTACGGCTTCGACGTGCTGGAGGAGCGGGACGGCAACGACCTGTTCGTGCTCGGCTCCGCGGCCGAGGGCGACCGGCTGCGCGCGGCCGGCTTCACCGCCAGCACCGAGAGCGCGATGAATCCGCCGAGCTGGGCGCCGCCCAGGGAACGCACCGCGAACAACCCGACCGCGGCCGACGCCGGCGAGACGTACTACGGCGGCTACCACACGGTCAACGCCCAGTACTCGCACATGGACCTGGTCGCCCAGCAGCACCCGGACCTGGCCACCACCTTCACCTACGGCCAGTCCTGGCTGAAGTCCAAGGGCAAGGCCGGCTACGACCTCAAGGGCATCTGCATCACCAAGAAGCAGACCGGCGACTGCGCCCTCAACCCGAACTCGGCCAAGCCCCGGTTCTTCCTGATGGCCCAGATCCACGCCCGTGAGATCACCACCGGCGACGTGGCCTACCGGTGGATCGACTACCTGGTCAACGGCTACGGCACCGACAGCACCATCACCGCGCTGCTGAACTCCACCGAGATGTGGGTGGTGCCGATCGCCAACCCCGACGGCGTGGACATCGTGCAGCAGGGCGGCAACTCGCCCAACCTCCAGCGCAAGAACGCCGACAACGCCAACGGCAGCAGCTGCGGCTTCGGCGGCCAGATCGGCGTCGACCTCAACCGCAACTACAACACCCATTTCGGCGGGGCGAGCACGTCCACCGACCCGTGCAACGAGGTCTACAAGGGCCCGGCAGCCGACTCCGAGATCGAGAACACCTCGATGGAGAAGCTGTTCCGCAACCTGTGGCCGGCCCGTCGCACCGGCACCGGGGTCACCGACCCGGCGCCCGCCGACACCAAGGGCATCATGATGACGATGCACAGCGACGGCAGCGTCGTCATCTTCCCGTGGGACTACAGCTCCTCCGTGCACACCGGCAACGACGCCTCGCTGCGGGCCATCGGCAAGCAGCTCGGCTCGATCACCGGCTACCCGTACGGCCAGGCCGGCCAGGTGCTCTACAACGCCTCCGGCAGCACCGACGACTGGTCCTACGACAAGCTCGGCGTGGCCAGCTTCACCATCGAGGTCGGCGACAACGCCGGCAAGGGCTGCAGCGGCTTCCTGCCCAAGTACTCGTGCCAGTCCAGCTTCTTCTGGCCCAAGATGCAGCCCGCCCTGGTCTACGCCGCCCAGCAGGCCAAGGCGCCGTACCAGAACCACTGACACCACCCGGCGAGAAGAAGGGGCGGGAGCCGATGGCCCCCGCCCCTTCTTCGTGCCTACTTGGGCGTCACCCCACGGTGTAGCTGTAGGGGAACGCCTTCAGCGAGTCGCCGGCGTTGGCGAACTGGTTGTAGTCGTCCAGGTAGAGCACGCCAGAGACCTTGGTGCCCCTGGGCGCGGTCGGCGTGATCGTCACGCTGATCGTGCCGCTCTGGCCGGGCTGGAGCACCAGCGGCGTGACCGCCGGGGCTCCTGCCTGCACGGTGCCCAGCCACGCGTTGCCGGTGGACGACGTGACGGCCGGGTCGAACAGTTGGGTGTGCGCGACCAACCCGATGTTGGCGGTGTCCTTCTTGCTCGGGTCCTGGAACGGCCCGATCTGGTTCAGCTGAGCCAGCCAGACCCCGGGCGTCATCTGCGGCGAGGTGAGCGAGGCGATGGCCACGTTGCCGGGACCGGATCGCTTGAGCACCTCGGGCAGGCCGATGTACGTGGACAGGTCCAGGTCGATCGGCTCACCCGCGGACGCCGCCGCGGTCAGGCCGGTCGTCTCGGTCGGGACGCGGAACTGGGTGCCGGTGAACTGCGGCAGCGGGATGTCCGAGGCCTGGTTCAGCGGCAGCACCTGGAGGTCGTCCAGCTGGGTGGAGCGGCCGTCCACGAAGTACGACAGCGCCGCCTTGCCGTTGTTGCGCACCTGGAGCTGGATCGTGGTCGGCTTGCCGGCCGGCAGCGTGTGCGGCACGTTGCCAGCCTTGGCGTCGACCACGTTGTAGCGCAGCGAGCCGGAGAACTGCTGCGCGGTGGTGGTGCCGGCGACCGGGTTGGCGGCCGCGATCACGAACGTCCACGCGCCGGGCGCCGGGTCGCGCCGGTAGACCTGCACCGAGCGGCCATAGCCGGTGGGGTTGTTCTTGGCGTCCACCGACACCACGTTGTTCTGGGCGCTCAGCAGCTGGCCGTCCGGGCTGACCAGGTAACCGTTGATCACCTGGTTGGGGTCGCCGGCCAGGGTGACGTCGATGCCGAGGTCACGCTGCCCGCGCGGCACGTCGAACCGGTACACGTTGGTCTGCGCCGGACCGCCGGCGCGGCCGTTGCCGCCGGTTAGCGTGCCGGTGAAGGAACCGCCCCAGCTGGGCAGCTTGGTGCGCAGAACCAGCGGAACCGCCAGCTGCTTGCCCTTGCTGCCGTTCAGCTGCACGGCCGCGGCCAGGTCGCCGGGGTTGCCCGGGTTGGACACCAGCACGTGGAAGGTGCCGCTCTGTCCCGGCTTCAACGTCAGCGAGGACGGAAAGACGTTGCCGGTGTTGACGTACTTGCTGGTCGCGAACTCCAGCGGGATGGCGCCCTTGGCGCCGTTGGGCAGCGCCCGGGACTCGATGACGGCGGTCCAGTTGCCGGCCTTCGGCGAGTGCACGTCGATGTGGCCGAAGCCGGCGACGCCCTGGCCGAACGAGAAGCCGGTCAGCGTGCCGCTCGGGTCCAGCAGCACCATGAACACCCGCTGACCGGAGGCGGTCGGGTAGGCGAAGGTCGCGTCGAGGTGGTCGGCGCCGGCCGGCACGGCGAACGTCTTGGTGGTGTAGACGTACTTCGCGCCGTTGCCGTTGGTCCACGACGGGGCCGTGGTCGAGGTGGCGTCGATGGTGACGCTGCTGTGCTCGTCGGAGACCTGCTTGGTCAGCGTCCGGTTGTGCGCGGTGACGGTCTGCGTGTCAGCGCCGGTGTTGGTGACCTTCAGGTCCTTGGCCTGCGGCTGGTTCGGGTTGCCCTCGGCCAGGATCTGGGTCTGGTCGACGACCAGGTTGTCACCCTGTGCGGCCGGCGAGCCGTTGCCGTCCTTGACCGACGCCGCGGCGCGCACCGCCTCGTAGGTGTTGAGCAGTCCGGCGCCCTGGCGGTCGGACGGGTCGAGGTTGTCGGTCGCGGTGCTGGTCAGCAGCTGCTTGACCAGCTGCGGGGCCGGCCGCACGCCGTGGTGGGTGCGCTCGTACGCCTCGATCACCAGCGCCGCGGCGCCGGCGATCAGCGGCGAGGCCTGGCTGGTGCCGCCGAACGCCTGGAGCGGCGACGCGGCGCCCTTGCCGTTGACGCAGCCGGTGTACACCGTCAGATTCGGCGTGCACAGCGCCCAGCCCTCGTCGCCCGGGGCGATCAGGTCGACGACCCGGCCGCGCTCGGTGGTGCCGCCGGAGCTGATCGAGGAGACGTTGTCGCTGGCCCACTTGCCGTTGAAGCCGGGCAGGTTCGGCCACAGCTGGCCGTACAGGCGGAACGTGGTGGAGGCGCCGGCGGCGATGATCGCCGGGTCGCTGGCCACGTTGCCGACGGTGCCGTTGATGCCGGCGTCGCCGGAGCTGGCCACGATGGTGACGCCGGCGGCGATGGCCGCCCGGTTGGCCACCGACCACGGGTCGGTGTTGTTGTCCGGGTAGGGGTTGCTGCCCAGCGACTCGTTGATGACGTCGACCTTGTCCACGTTCACCGCGTAGTCGACGGCCTGCACGATGGCCGAGGTGGTGCCGAAGCCGTTGGAGGCGATGGCCTTCAGGCCGACCAGAGACGCGTCCGGCGCGACGCCGCGGACCCGGATCGTGCAGCCCTTCGGCAGCTGGGAGGCGGGACTGGTGTAGTCGGCGAGGTCGTAGGTCTCCCGGCCCTGCGCGGCGATCGCGCTGGCGTCGCCGAAGGCCTCGCGGTCGTCGCCGGGCGCGTTGACGCCCTCGCCGCTGAAGTCCTGGTAGTCGCTGAACACGCGGCTGCCGTCGGCCCGCTTGAAGTCCGGGTTGTCGATGTCGACGCCGTCGGCGATGAAGGCGACCTTGACACCCTTGCCGGTGGCCAGGTTCGCGGCCTGCGGCGTGTTCGGGTTGTCGTAGGCGACGTGCGTGGTCTGCAGCGCCTCCGGCTCCAGCAGCGGCTTGGCCGGGTCGGTCGGGCACGCCCCGGCAGGCGCCGTCGCGGCGGGCGCCTGGTCGGTGGTGGTCGGCGTCTCGGCCTTGCGCACCGACAGGTCCGGGTACACCGCCTGCACGCGAGGGTCGCTCGCGAGGTGCTGCTGCTCGGCGCCGGTCAGCTTCGCGGCGAAGCCGTTGACCACGCTGAACTGCTTGACGTCGGCCGCGCCGGTCTGCTTCGCCTGGTCGACGAGCGGCTGCTGGTCGGACTGGG
>Ga0307511_10002474_pt1 | contig 19309 bp, 19 predicted proteins | sample 13_EM_MG_FD_200266 | JGI IMG/M metagenome (GOLD analysis project Ga0307511, IMG submission 200266) | Populus trichocarpa ectomycorrhiza microbial communities from riparian zone in the Pacific Northwest, United States - 13_EM | ecosystem: Host-associated > Plants > Roots > Unclassified | place... | reverse complement strand
CACCCTGAACTTCACCGTCGACGAGGTGGACTACGGGCGCGCGGTGTTCTCCCTGATACCGGGGGAGGAGCACTACAACCCCATCGGCAGCGTGCACGGCGGGGTCTTCGCCACCCTGCTCGACTCGGCGGCCGGCTGCGCGGTGCAGTCCACGTTGCCGGAGGGCATGGGCTACACGTCGCTCGACCTGTCCGTGAAGTTCCTGCGGCCGGTCACCGCCGACACCGGGCGGATCCGCGCCGTCGGCACCGTCCTCAACGGCGGACGGCGCACCGCGCTCGCCCAGGCCGAGCTGTTCGACGAGAAGGACCGGCTGCTCGCCAGACGGCCCGACATCGTCGAGGAGGAGTGGACGAACCTGGTGGAGAGCGGGGTGACCCACCTGACGTACATCTTCTCCGAGGCGGGCAGCGCGGCCTGACCCGTGCCGGGGTTCAGCAGGCCAACTGGTTGGATACGGGCATGGATCACGGCAGCCACCAGGAATCCGGCCTTTCCAAGAGCGTCTGGAGCGACGCCGACTTCCCGGAGATGGGCTGGCACGACGCCACCGTCCACGGCCTGTCCGTACAGCCGGCCGACGACGTCCTGCCGCGCCTTCTCCTCGACCTCGACTACATCGTCCGCTGGGTCCATCCGGTCCCGCCGGCGACACATTTCTCCTTCTGGATCGCCCCGGCGACGCTCGTCTTCGGCGATGTATGGGACCTCGAAGGAGACCTCGACTTCAAGGGAACGACCCCGGACCTGGAGATCGACGGCCTGCACCGGCTGGCGCCGGACGACGGCCGGGAAGACCTCCCGCTGTGGCACATCGAGGGCCACGCCTTCGACTTGAGGTTCCGCGCGTCCGGCTACCGCCAGTACTTCCGCAAAGCACCGGTGCTCGCATCACGACAGACGCTGCCGCACGCCGAGCGGGGCGGTTGCGCCTTCACCGAGGTCGGCTTCCGCTGACACACCCGTCGGCCGGATCTCACCAACACGTAGCGCTGCAAGGCGAGTTCAGCGTGGCCGCCGTTGTACGACGTCGGCGAGCACCGTGGTCACCAGCTTGCCGACGGTCGATGTGGTCGGCGGGCCGGAGGTCCGGTCGGCGAACAGGAGGTGCCCGCCTCCGACCAGGGAGAGGGTGAGCGAGTCGATGTCGGCGTCGGCCGCGATGCGGCCCCTGGCTCGCTCGTCGGTCAGGTAGGCCGACACCGCCGTCGTCATCTCGGCGAGGATGGCGATGCCGCCTCCGGGCCGGGCCTGCCGCAAGCGCGCCCGCAATTCGTCCCGGAAGGTGATGAGCGGGATGATCGCCACCGGTACGGGCCCGAACAGGGTGGTCAGCGCGCCGGTGAGGTTGTCGGCGACGGTGCCGGTACCGGCGGAGTCCTGCAGCGCCTGGGCCTGCGTCTCCAACTGTGCGGCCCGGTCGAGGACGAGCTCGGCGAGGAACGCGTCGAAGTCGGTGAAGTGCCGGTGCAGGACGCCTTTGGCGCACCCCGCCTCATCGGTGACGGCCCGACTGGTCAGCCCGTTCGGGCCGTCGCGCAGCAGCACGCGTTCGGCGGCGTCGAACAACTGTTGCCGCGCATCACGAAGGTGCACCCCGGTCGGCACTTGTGGTTCCTCTCGTGCGCCGGCTCGTCGGCGCCTCTTGGTGTGTGGGCGCTTGCCCACTAAAGTGAACGCATGCCCACTTTACCGCGAGAGCAGCCAGAGCCCGCCCCCCTGCATCAGTCCCGGCAGATGGCCGAGTCCTTCGGCGCGGACGCCCAACGCTACGACCGGGCCCGCCCCGGCTACCCCGACGACCTGGTGGCACGTATCGTCGCCGGAAGCCCGGGGACCGGTGCGCTCGACGTGCTCGACGTGGGCTGCGGCACCGGCATCGCGGCCCGCCGGTTCCAGGCCGCCGGCTGCACCGTGCTCGGCGTCGAACCGGACGCACGGATGGCCGACTTCGCGCGGTACCGCGGCCTGCCGGTCGAGGTGGCGACCTTCGAGGACTGGGAACCGGGCGGCCGAACGTTCGACGCGGTGACCGCCGCCCAGTCCTGGCACTGGGTGGATCCCCTCGCCGGTGCCGTGAAAGCGGCCCAAGTGCTGCGCCCGAACGGCCTCCTCGCGATCTTCGGGCACGTGTACGAGCCGCCCGCCGAGGTGGCCGAGCCCTTCGCGGCCGCCTACCGGCGAGTGGTGCCCGACTCGCCGTTCGGCGGTGGATCGGCCCGCCGCCCGCTGGACATGTACCAGGCGGCGTACGCGAAGGTCGCCGACAGGATCCGTGAGACCGGGCAGTTCGACGCCCCGGAACAGTCGCGATGCGACTGGGAGCACTCCTACACCCGCGACCAGTGGCTGGATCTCCTCCCCACGACCGGCGGCCTCACCCGCCTCGGCCCCGGCCAACTGGCCGAGATACTGGGCGAGGTCGGCCGGGCCATCGACGCCCTGGGAGGCAGCTTCACGATGCCCTACACGACCCTGGCGGTCATCGCCGTGCGCGCCACCACCCCCCTCTGATCCCCTTTGATCCACTCCCTTTCGAACGGCGGGTTCCAGAGCGTTGCTTTCCGAACGGCCCGCTCGTTGATCTCCGCATGCAGTGAGCGGTGCCCGAGCGGCATGGAGGCGTGGATCGACAGTGGTGCCCGGCGGCCTCCCGTGGGCAGGCGAACGGAGAGCCCTGTGCGCATGAGTGACCTTCAGCGGTGCGAGATCCGTCCCGGACGACTCGTCGAGTGGACGCTGCACCCAGCGGCCGTAGGAGCGGCGCGGGCACTTCCCGACGACGTGCGGCCACCGGCGTACGTGCAGGAGTCCCATATCCGTACGGCGCGTTCGGTGCGCGAGGACGGGCTGTTCGTGCCGACCTGGCTCGGTATCGCCTTCGACATGCCGGGGAGGATCGAACTCGACGTGCTCCAGGGCGCGTTGCGGGACTGGATGCTCCGGCACGAGACGCTGCGCAGCGGTTTCCGGTGGGCCGGTGACGAGATGCGCCGCTTCACCCTGGACGCCGCCGCGGTGGCCCTGCACCGCGAGGACATCGGCGAGTTCGCGGACGCGGGGACTCTGACCCGGTATCTGCAGGACCGTTTCGATGTCACGGCGGACGCGCTCACCTGGCCGAACTTCCTCTTCGCCGCGGTCGTTCGCCAGGACTGCACGAGCGTGTACCTGGCGTTCGACCACAGCAATGTCGACGCCTACTCGCTGCATCGGATCGCGGGAGAGGTGCACGAGCTGTACGCGGCCGGGCTCGCCGGGAAGACGGTCGACGTGGCGCCCGTCGCCAGCTACATCGACTTCTGCGCGGGCGAACGCACGGACGCCGACCTGATCGACGACACGCACACCGTCGTCTCCCGCTGGCGCGAGTTCATCGCCCGCTGCGACGGCAAGCTGCCGAACTTCCCCGTCGACCTCGGCCTCGACCCCCAAGGGCCGCTGCCCACACAGAAGTTCCTCCAGGAGATGCTGACCGACGACACGGAGGCGGCTGCCTTCGAGGCCTACTGCCGCCCGTACGGCGGAAGCCTCGTCGGTGTCCTGGCGGCCGTCGCCCTGGCCGCCCGCGAGATCAGCGGCCTCGACGTGTACCGCACCGTCGTGCCCTTCCACACCCGGGCCAAGTCCCGCTGGGCCGACTCCGTCGGCTGGTACGTGGGCGGCGCGCCGATCGAGATCCCCATCGAGCACGCGAGGGACTTCGACGACGCCCTGCGGATGGTCCGCGCCACCCTCCGCGAGAACCGCCCACTGGCCCGCATGCCCATCGCCCGCGTACTGCGCCTGCTGGGCGCCGACTTCCGGCCCACGTCCCCCGACCTGTACTCGATCGTCTCCTACGTCGACTCGCGCGCCCTGCCCGGTTCGGACCGCTGGCAGGAGCTGAAGGCGTACGGGCTGATCCGGGTGTCGTACGGCGATCAGGTGTGCGCGTGGGTGACCCGGGTCCATGAAGGTCTGCAGTTCGCCTGCCGTATCCCGGACAACGACATCGCGGACAAGAACATGCGGCTGTGCATGGAGTTGGTGGGGGAGCGCATGATCTCGGTGGCCCGGCGGTCGTTGGCCGTGCGTCTCTAGCCCTTCCCTGTACGGCACTTGAGGGCGAATCCGGCATGGGGCACGGGTACCGACCGGTGTAGCGCGCCCCATGTCCGAACAAATATGTGCTGCAGCACCGTTGACCGACCGGACGGACGGATTCTAGGTTCTCTGCAGGCGAAAGCGCTTGCCATGCCCCGCCGTTCATCCGGTACGGCCTCATGGTGCGCGCTCCCGGCAATCCGTCCCCCCACCGTTCCGCGGGACCGGGCGCCAACTCCTGACCTCAGACAACGATGTCCACGCCCCACTCAGGAGGCATCGCCGTGACACCACCCAGTATCCGGAGACGAGATCTCCTCGGCGCCGCCGCGGGCGCCGTGTTCGCCCCGCTGCTCGCCGGTTGTTCCGACGGCGGCGGGGGGAGCACCGCGGTCGGCGGGAAAGTCACCCTCACCTTCGCCTGGTGGGGGAACGACGACCGCGCGCAACGTACCAACGCCGCCGTCGCCCTCTTCGAGAAACGGCATCCGAACATCTCGGTGCGCACCTCCTTCGCCGGCTACCCGGCCTATGTGCAGAAGCTCGCCACCCAGGCGGCGGGCGGCGACCTCCCCGACGTGGCGCAGCTCGACTACCGGCAGATATCCCAGTACGCGGGCAGCGGCACCCTCCTGGACCTCGGCCCCTACGTCGGGAACGGCACCCTGCGGACCGCCGACTTCGACAAGGGCCTCACCCGGACCGGCGTCTACGGAGGCCGGCAGTACGCCCTCCCGATGGGCAAGGGAACGACCGGGATCGTCTACGACGCGGCCGTCTTCAAGAAGGCCGGGGTGGCCACGCCCCGCCCGGGCTGGACCTGGGACGACTGGGCGGAGGCGGGCCGCAGGATCAGCGCGCTCGGCATGAAGGGCCCCAACGGGCACGCGTACACCGGTCTTTCAGACCTCGGCGTGAACGAGGACGCCTTCGAGACCTGGCTGCGCGGCAGGGGCAAGGAGCTCTACGCCTCCCAGCACCGGCTCGGCTTCAGCACCGACGACCTGACCGAGTTCTGGACCTTCACCGACAAGCTGCGCCGCGAGGGCGTCGTCTCGCAGGCCAGGGACACCGCCCAGATCGGCGGCGCCGTCGAGGACACCCCGATGGGACGGGGCCTGGCCGCGACCGACTTCAACTGGGACGCCCCCTTCCTCGGCTATCCGCCGCTGCTCGGCGACTCCGTCCACTTCGCGCCGGTACCCACCACCGACGGCAAGGTCGGCCAGTACTTCAAGCCGACCATGCTCATCGGCGTCGGCGCGGGCACCCAACACCCCAAGGAGGCCGCCAGGTTGATCGACTTCCTGCTCAACGACCCCGACGCGGGCAAGATCCTCGGCGTCACCCGCTCCACACCGCCCAACAAGCGAATAGCCGCCGCGATAGGCAAGACCCTCACCGGTCCGGAGAAGGAGGTCTACGACTACGGACGCACGATCGCCGCCCACGGCACGGACGCGCCGCCCATGGCACCGCCCCGCGGCGACGTCGTCCTCCAGGTCTCCTTCCAACGCGACTACCAGCGGGTCTCCTACGGGATGCAGAGCCCGCGAGGAGCCGCCGAGGAGTACGTCGCCGAGGCGAAGCGGGAGCTGCGATGACCACCACAGCCACCCGGCCCCCCGCGACAACCGCCCCCGACACACAGCGGGAACGCCGTCGGCGCGACCAACGAACCGGCCCCGCCTACGTGTTCCTCTCACCGTGGATCCTCGGAGTCGTCCTCCTGACGCTCGCGCCCATGGCCGTATCGCTGTATCTGTCGTTCACCGACTACGACCTCTTCGACCCGCCCAAGTGGGTCGGACTGCGCAACTACTCCGACATGTTCACCGCCGACCCGAGGTACTGGCGGTCGGTGGGCACCACGCTCCTGTACGTCGTGGTCGCCGTCCCCCTCAAACTGGCCCTCGCACTCGGCGTAGCGCTGCTGCTCCGCGGCACCCGCCGGGCCAAGGGCTTCTACCGCTCGGCGTTCTACGCCCCCTCCCTGCTCGGCGCCAGCATGTCGATCGCGCTGGTGTGGCGCGCGCTCTACAACGACGGCGGCACCGTCGACGAGCTGCTGTCCTCCGTCGGCATCCACACCGGCGGCTGGGTGTCCGACCCCCATCTCGCGGTGTTCGTCGTCGCGTTGCTCTCCGCCTGGCAGTTCGGCGCCCCGATGGTCATCTTCCTGGCCGGGCTGCAGCAGATCCCGGCCGACCTGTACGAGGCTGCGGCACTCGACGGCGCCGGACGGTGGCGGCGGTTCGTGTCGGTGACACTGCCCATGCTGTCCCCGGTGGTCTTCTTCAACCTCGTCCTGGAGACCATCCAGTCCTTCCAGGTCTTCACACCGGCGTACGCGATCAGCGGCGGCAACGGCGGACCGGCCGACTCCACCGAGTTCTACACCCTCTACCTCTACGAACGAGGCTTCTCCGCCTCGCACATGGGCTACGCCTCCGCCATGGCCTGGGTCCTCCTGCTGGCCATCGGCGCGGTCACCCTCATCCTGTTCCGGACCTCGCGCTCCTGGGTCTTCTACGCCAACGAGGGGGCCTGATGGCCACGACCGTGCCCAACCTCAAGACCAACGCCAACCGGACCCGCACCGCGGCCGTCGCGAAGCACGTCGGACTGCTGGCCGTACTCCTCGTCCTGCTCTACCCGTTGGCCTGGCTGCTCGCCACGTCACTGAAGCCGGCCAACGAGGTCCTCACCAGCCTCAAACTGCTGCCGAGCCACTTCGAGTGGTCCAACTACACCACCGCCCTGGACGGCATCAGCGGTGTCTCCGTGACCCGGCTCCTGCTCAACTCCCTGTTGATCAGCGTCGGTTCGGTCGTCGGGAACGTCATCTCCTGCTCCCTCGCCGCCTATGCCTTCGCCCGGCTGCGGTTCCGGATGCGGGGCCCGATGTTCGGCTTCATGATCGCGACGATGATGCTGCCGCACCACGCGGTACTGATCCCGCAGTACATCATCTTCAACAGACTCGGCATGGTGGACACCTACTGGCCGCTGATCCTGCCCAAGTTCCTTGCCACGGAGGCGTTCTTCGTCTTCCTCATCGTCCAGTTCATGCGCGGCCTGCCCCGCGAACTGGACGAGGCCGCCCGCATCGACGGCTGCGGACCGTTCCGCATCTTCTGGTCGGTCGTCCTCCCGCTGACCCGCCCGGCACTGATCACCACCGCGATCTTCACCTTCATCTGGAGCTGGAACGACTTCTTCACCCAGCTGATTTACCTCTTCGACCCGGAGAAGTTCACGATCACCCTGGCCCTGCGCAACTTCGTCGACCAGTCCAGCACCTCCGCCTACGGCCCGATGTTCGCGATGTCCGTGATCTCGATCGTGCCGATCGTGCTGTTCTTCTTCGCCTTCCAGCGCTACCTGGTGCAGGGCATGGCGACCTCCGGACTGAAGGGCTGAGCCATGAGTTCCCTCGTACCCCGACGCCGGGAACCCGGCGAGCTGTTCGGCCCCCGCTTCACACTCTTCGCCGACATGCTCGCGATCGGCATGGCGACGGCGGTCGCCTCCCTCCCACTGATCACGGCCCCTACGGCACTCGCCGCGGCCTGCGCCGTCCTGCGCCGGGCGATCCGGGAGGACCGTCCGGTGACCCTGGGGGAGTACGTCGCCGAGTTCCGCGCCCATGGACTGCGCCGCTCGGTACTGGCGGGCATGACCGCCTTCGCCGCGCTGACCTTGATCGTCCTCGACCTGGCCCTCGCGCGGGCAGGCCTTCCGGGCGCCGGTCCGATGTCCTGGGTGCAGAGTGGTCTGGCGGCGGCGGGGCTGGTCCTCGCGCTGCGCGCCGCGGCGGACCCGGACGTGTCACGCGGCTGGGGTCCGGCCCTGAGCCGCGCCGTGACCCGTTCCGTCGTGGATCCGGTGGGTTGCGCGCTGATCGCGGCGGCGGTCGGTCTGTGCGTCGCGTTCCTGTGGATGCTCCCGCTGCTCGGCCTGCTGCTGCCCGGGCCGCTGGCCTTCGCGATCACGGCCGTGGAACTCCGTGTCCAGCCCAGCCACAACAGGTGACGCGCCACTGCCCGAAATCACGCATCACCTGCTGAATGCCTGTCTCCTGTCGTGATGTCACACTTCCTGAAGAGCTCGGGGACGGTCCTGGGCTGACGGCCGCCGCCCGTCCTACACGCCGGCCGGGCGGGCCGCCGCGTCCGCGTCCCAACGGCTCCAGACGGGGATCGCCTCCAAGGCCTCCCGCCAGGAGGCCGGTATGCCCCCGGTGCCGGTGCGGGCCGCGACGACGCCGCCCGCGATCGCGCAGGTCGTGTCCCGGTCGCCCCACCCGGCGACGGTCTGCCACAACGCCTCCGGCAGATCGTCCAGGTGCCCCGCCGCCGACCACAGGGCGAACGGCACGGTGTCCGGAGCCGAGATCAGCGTTCCCGAACCCAGCACGGACGCCGCGTGCCGCACCGACGTCCGCTCGGAGAAGCCCGCGGCGACCAGCAGACGGGAGCGGACATCGCCGTCCGGGACGTGCGAGGCGACCTCCCGCAGGAACTCTGCGCGCGGCACGGCCTGTTGATCCGCGCCGGCGGCGGCCAGCGCGGCGGCGACGGCCACGGCCACCGCGCCCGCGACGGCCTCCGGGTGGGCGTGGGTGGTCAGCGCGGAGAGCCGGGCCTGCTCGGCGGTGGTGGCGACATCGTCGCGGAACCAGGCGCCCAGCGGGGCGACCCGCATCGCGGCGCCGTTGCCGTAGGACCCCTGCCCGCCGAACTGTCCCGTGGTGACCGTCTGCCAGTCCTCGCCCTCGCCGATGCGGCGCAGCACACCGTGCATGGACGGACCGTACTTGCGCCCGGGCTCCCGCTCGTACTCGGCGGCGAACTCCCTTGCCAGCGCGTCCGGTCGAACCTCTCCGTGGGCCACAAGATGCGCGAACAGGACGAAGGCCATCGCCGAGTCGTCCGTCCACAGCCACGGCGCGGGCCGCAGTTCGCGCGCGGCCCACAACTCCTCGGCGGGCTCGTCGGAGCTCGTGAACCAGCTGTCCCCGAAGGCGTCGCCCGTCACGAGGCCGTCCAGGGAGGCGTGGGCGTGTCGCGGACTGCTCATGACGGGGCTCCTGTTAATGATCGGCGGGCAGCGCACATCGTAGTTAAGGTGCCGGAATGGAGCGGATCCTGGTGGTCGGGGCGACGGGTGCGGGCAAGTCCACGCTGGCCCGGGGTGTGGGCGAGCGGCTGAAGGTGCCGTACCACGAGATGGACGCCCTGTACTTCACCGGCCCCGACTGGGCCGTCAACGAGACTCTGACCGACGACGTGCTACGGCTCACCGCCGAACCCCGCTGGATCATCGACTCGATCGGCTCGCCCGAAGTCCGTGATCTGCTCTGGGAGAAGGCCGACACGGTGCTCTGGCTGGACTACGGGAGACGCGTGACCATGCCGCGCGTCCTGCGCCGCTCCCTTCGGCGCACGGCCACCCGCGAGCGCATCTTCGGCGGCAACAGGGAGACCTGGGCGGGCTGGTTGAGCCGCGAGCACCCGGCCTGGTGGTCCTGGTCCCAGCACGCGGGCAGGCGCCGTGAGATCGAACGCCGCACGAACGATCCGCGCTTCGCCCCGCTCACCACGCTCCGGTTCGCCCAACCCCGGGAGACCGCGGCCTGGTTGGCGTCCCTGGGCTGAGCCGTCAGAGGAAGGGCGTGCCCGCGTCGAGTCCGGAGAGGACCCGGCCGTACAGCTCCAGGTTGGTGCTGGGGTTGACGAAGGAGTGCAGGCTGAGCGCGTGCAGATCGCGTACCGCGCGCTGGACGGGGACGTCCCGGTGCAGCGAGGACGCGCCCGACGCGGACGCCATCAGGTCCACGGCCTCCTTGCACAGCCGGGTCGTATAGCCGCTCTGCGCACGGATTCTGGCGCGGTCCGCCTGTGTGTACGGTTCGTCGTTGTCGGCCGCGGACTCGATCCGGGCGACGAACTCGGCAGTCAGCAGTTCGGCGCAGGAGATCTTCAACGCGGCCTCGGCGACCTGGAGATGGGTGACGCCCGCCTCGTACTGCCGCTCGTGGAAGGTGTAGGTGATGCCCCGCCGGTGGATGCGCTCGGTGAACTCGGCGAGGGCCGCCCGGGCCGGGCCCAGCGCGTTCGGTGCCGTCCAGGCGCAGAACAGCATCAGGACCGGCATCCGGTAGAAGGGGTCGTCGGCGTTGGTCTTGGAGGGGAAGCCGCCGGCCAGCAACTGCCCCACGGGCAGGATGCGGTGCGCGGGCACGAACACGTCCCGTGCGACAACGCTGTTGCTTCCGCTGCCCGCCAGGCCCGACACGTACCAGTCGTCGAGGATCTCCAGATCCGACATCGGTACGGCGGTCCACAGCACCTCGGGCGGCCCTCCGTCGGACTCGACCCGGGCCGTCAGCAGATGCCAGTCGGCGTTCTGGCAGCCGGTGGCGAAGCCCGAGGTGCCGTTGACGACGTATCCGCCGTCCGTCGCCACCGCGACGGCGTCCGGGATGAGCGTGCCGCCGACCCGCACGTCGGGGCCGGTGAAGATCTCGTCCTGCGCCTCGTCCGGGAACAGCGCGGCGACATAGGAACACCCCGCCTGGATCAACGCCATGAAACCGGTCGAACCGCACCCGGCGGCGATCTCGCCCAGCACCGCGACCTGCGTGCTCAGCCGGCTCTGGTAACCCCCGTACCGGCGTGGGACGTTCATCCGGTACACCCCGGCGTCCGTCAGCGCGGACACCACCTCCGCCGACACCCGCCGCTCCTGCTCGGTGCGCAACGCGCGTTCGCGGAGCAGGGGTTGCAACTCCCGTACGCGTGCGACGAGACCGGCATCGGACGGGGGCGCTGAGGACGGAGCCATGGACGACCTCCGGGCACGACGGGGACCTCACCGTGACGCGGATCGCACGCAGTGTCAACGCCTGTGCTCAAGCAGGGGAGTTCAGGGAGCGGTAGAAGTCGAGGTGGCTGCGGGCGGCGGCGTCCCAGGTGTGGCGGGCGGCGAGGGCACGCCCCGCGGTTGCGCGGGCCGGGTCCTCAGTCGCGAGGGCGTGGCTCAGTTCGACGGCCAGGTCCTCTGGTGTGGCGGCGAAGCGGGCGGCGGGTCCGAACACCTCACGCAGCACCGGCAGATCCCGTACGACCAACGGGACCCCCGCCGACAACGCCTCCATCGCGGCGAGACCGAAACCCTCCTTGAGGGACGGGAAGGCGAACGCGTCGGCCGCGGCGACGAGAGACGGCAGCTCGTCCTCTCCGACCTGCCCCAACACCACGGGTTCCACCGCGAGTTCGGCGGCCCGCGACTCCCAACTCGCGCGGTAGTCGCGGTAGTCGAAGAGCGTCTCGCCGCCCGCGATCACCAGCCGGACGTCGGGACGCGCGGTGCGCAGCAGGGCGTAGGCCTCCAACAAGTCCAGTGAGCCCTTGCGGGGTTCGATGCCGCCCACGGTCAGGACGTACGGGCCGAGGCGGGAGCGCCAACTCGCCCGCGCGGCGGGGTCGGTGGCGGCGAAACGGTCGTAAGCGACCCCGTTGGGAATGACCTGCGCGTCGATGCCCCAGCCCTCGGCCAGTTCCCGCGCGACCGCCTCCGACACGCACAGGTGCGCGTACGGCTCGACGATCGCCCGCTCGTGGCAGGCGGCCAGTTCGGGGGTGGTGAAGCGGTCGAGGTGATGGACCGTGCGGACGCAGCGGCCGGCCGCGTTGGCGCTGATGCAGTCCTGGGCGTGGACGACGTCGTAGGGCGTGGGGTCGAAGGCGGTGCGGAGGGTGGCGATGGAGCGCAGGATGCGTTCGCCGACCGTCTCCTCGGGCGGGCCGTCGGGGAACGGCACGATCCGGAGTCGTACCGCCGGGTCCACGGGGCGGAAGAAGCCGGCGTCGCCGCCCCGGCCCAGCGTCCACACCGTGACGTCCTCGCCCAGTGCCGCGAGGGCCTCCGCGAGGGCGAGGGTGTGGACGACCCCGCCGCGCGGCTTGGTGGAGTAGCTGAGCAGGGCGATCTTCACGTACGGGACTCCCGGTAGGCGTCGGGGCGGCGCTCGTCGAGGTGGCGCAGCACGCGGCGGGCCCGGTCCGTCTCGGCGGCGACGTCGATCTCGGCGACGGCGAGTCCGGCCTTGGACCAGGTGCGGGCGAGGATGTCGCCACCAGGGCCGACGACCTTGGCCTGGCCGAGGAAGCGCATGCCGCCCATGGCGCCGGTCTGGTTGGAGGAGGCGAGGACGACCTGGTTCTCGGCGGCGCGCGACTGGTCGTACAGGTCGAAGAGGCGGGCCTGGCGGTCCTGGGCCATGCGCGGGGCGCGGTTGGTGATACTGGTGGGCCAGGCGGACAGACAGGCGAGGATCTCGGCGCCGTCCAGGGCCAGCGAACGGGCCGACTCCGGGAAGGTCTTGTCGTAGTCGATGAGCATGCCCAGGCGGCCGACCGGGGTGTCGAAGGCGTCGAACCGGTCCCCTGCCGTGTACGCGGCGACCTCACCGGCCGGGAGGTGGACCTTGCGGTGCCGGCCCAGGATGCCGTCGCCGCTGACGCAGACCGCCGCGTTGTAGCGCTCGGTTCCGCCGTCCTCGCAGTAGCCGACACACACCACCATCTCGGCCGCCAGGCGGGCGACTTGGAGAATCAGCGGGTCGTCCGGCTTGAGGGCCGGAGGCAGAGTCTGGGGGTCGGGGTGGCGCAGGTCGGCGAGGTAGCCGCCGAGGGTGGCGTCGGGCAGGACCAGCAGTCCGGCGCCGTTGCCGCGGGCGTCGTCGATGAGTTTGGCGACGCGGGCCAGGTCGAACTCCAGGTCGCGGCCGAAGTGGGCGGCCGCGGCCGCGATCCGGACGGTGCTCATGCGGTGACTGCTCCCGGGGCTGGTCAGTAGGTCTCGGGCCGCCGGTCGCGCAGGTGTCCCATCGACCGGCGGGCGGTCTCCAGGGCCTGTGCGACGTCGAGTTCGGCGACGGCGATGCCGGACGTCACGCCCGTGTCGGCGAGGATCTCGCCGCCCGGGTCGACGACCTTGGCACTGCCGACGAAGCGTAGCGACCCGAACGTACCCGCCTGGTTGGCGGACAGCCACACGATCTGGTTCTCCAGCGCGCGCGCCCGGTCGAACAGGTCGAAACGGCGCTTCCAGCGGTCCTTCTCCAGGTCCGCGCTCGCGTTGGTGCGCGCGCCCGGCCAGGCCGACACGCACACCCCGATCTCGGCGCCGTCCAGGGCCAGGGCCCGTGCCGACTCCGGGAACGCCTTGTCGTAGCAGATCATCATGCCGATCCGGCCGACCGGGGTGTCGAAGGCGTGGAAACGGTCGCCGGACGCGTAGCTGGCGTCCTCGCTGAGCGGCTGGTGGACCTTGCGGTGGTTGCCGAGGACGCCGTCGCCGGTGACGCAGACGACGCTGTTGTACTGCCGCCCGTCCGCGGCGGCTTCGCAGTATCCGGCGACGACCGTCAACTCCCCAGCCAGCGCGGTCAGTCGGCGGATCTCCGGACCGTCGAGGGCGAGGGCGGGCGGGCCCTCGTCCAGCTCGCTGTCGTCGTCCAGGCTGAGCAGGTAGCCGCCCAGGCACGCCTCAGGCAGCGCGAGGAGCCGTACGCCCTGTTCCCCTGCCTCCTTGATCAACCGTTCGGCGATCGCGAAGTCCTCTTCCAGATCGCGGCCGAACTGGGCGGACACGGCCGCCATCCGCAGCGTGCTCATGCCGTCCCCATTCCGGTCACCGCGGAGGCGACCGCCTCGGTGATCTCTCCGTCGGGCCAGCGCAGCCCGACCCCTTGCCCGGCGGTCAACTCCCCGCACACTGCGCCGGTCGCGGGACCGGCGGACAGCGGGGGCGCGTGCGGCTCGTCGGCGGTGAGCATCGCGAACCCCGGGAAGCAGGTCAGCCAGTCGCCCATGGAGGCGTTCGTCGGACGCGGCACGTCGGCCACGTCGAGCACCGCCCCGCAGCCGCTCGCCTCGGCGAGCATCCCGAGCGTCCCGGTGACCCCGGCCATCGACACGTCCTTCGCGGCGGCGGGCCGTGCGGCAGCCACCGCCCTTGTCATCGTGCGCAGTTCGTCCGTACGGCGACGGGTGGTCGAGTCCCACTGGCGGCCCCGGTAGCCCGCGCGCCAGCCGCCGCCGAGGTCGGCCGTGAGCCGTACGGCGTGTCCGGGGCGCCCGCCGCCACCGGGCACGGGCCGGTCGGTGCGGCCGAGCGCGGTCACCGACAGGGCGGCGGGCACGCCGAGTTGGGTGTGGCCGCCGAGCACCGGGACGCCGTAGGCCTGTGCCGCTCGGGTCAGTCCGGCGAGGATCAACGCGGCGTGCGCCCTGTCGCGCGCACCCACCGCGTCCAGCAGCCCGACCGGTGAAGCACCCATCGCGGCAAGGTCGTTGACGTTCACCAGGACCGCGCACCAACCCGCCCACTCCGGGTCCCGCTCGACCATCGACGGCACGATCGCGTCGCACGCGGCGATCACATCGGTGCCGGGGACGGGCGCGCCGTCGTCGCCGACGAAGCCGGGCGGCGCGGGCAGTGCGGCGAGCAGGGGGCCCAACGCTGACTTCGTGGCCGCGACTTGGACCGCGATTCGCGCGATGGGCCAGCGCATCAGGACGTGCGGGGTACCGGCGACCTCCGTGGCCCGCACGGACTGCCAGCCGAGACGCCGGAACATCACCTCGTTACGGGCCTGTACGGTCGCGTCGAACCGCAGGGCACCCTCCGCCTCGGCCCGTGCGCAGGCCGCCCGGACCAGCGCGGCGCCGATTCCATGCGGACCGCGGGCCTGCTCGGCTACGACCAGCCGACCGCCCTGCCACCAGCCGAGGTCCGGACCGTCGTCGACCGGACCCAGCCGCACTCCGCCGATCACCGTGCCGTCCGGGGCCCGGGCGATCAGCGCGACGGTACGGTCGTCGGCGTCACGGTCGTCGAGGTCGTCGCCCGTGAAGAGCCCCTGTTCGTGGACGAAGGTCTCGGTGCGTAGTCGTCGGTAGGCGGCCAACTCGGCTTTGTCGGCGGCCTGTTCGATGTGGAACGCGGGACGGCGGGCGAGTGTGCTCCGGTCGCCCAGCAGCGCGAGGATGTCAACCGGCCCGTCGACCACGGGCGGTGCCGCAGAGCCGTCGAGGTACACGGCCATCACCCGCCCGCCGACTGCAGGACGCTGCACGCACCGCACGCCGCGCAGCCCGCCTTCTGGTCGGCGCCGCTCATCCCGGCCGCACGCAGTAGGGCCGCGACGCCCTCGGTGACGTACGTCAGGAGTTCGGCGCTCGGTGCCGGAATGCCGTCGCGGGCGGCGAGCGTGCCGGTCATCGGGCGGAACGGGACGACGAACGGATACACCCCCCGGTCGATCAACTCGCCCGCACCCGAGATGAGTTCGGCCGGGTTCTCGCCGAGTCCGACGAGCAGATAGGTGGAGACGCGATTCGGTCCGAAGACCCGCACCGCCTCGTCCCACGCGGCCTCGTACTCGGCCATGGGGATGCTCGACTTGCCCGGCATCCAGCGCCGCCGCACCTCCTCGTCGAGGGACTCGACATGGACGCCGATCGCGGTGGCACCGGCGTCGTGCAGCTCGCGGATCCAGGCGAGGTCGCCGGGCGGTTCGCACTGCACCTGAATGGGCAGGCCGGGGACCGCTTCGAGGACGGCGCGCACGGAGCGGACGAGATTGCGCGCGCCCCGGTCGGGGCCGGTCGTCGTGCCCGTGGTCATGACCATCTGCTTGACCCCGTCCAACCGGACTGCCGCTTCGGCGACTTCGGCGAGTTGTGCCGGGGTCTTGGCGGCGACCGCGGCGCCGGAGCGCAGGGACTCCTCGATGGTGCAGAACCGGCAGCGGTCCGGCTCGGCGTAGCGGACGCACGTCTGGACGACGGTGGTGGCGAGGACGTCGGCGCCGTGCAGGCGGGCGATGTGCTCGTAGGGAATGCCGTCGGCGGTGGTGAGGTCGTAGAACTCGGGGCGGCTTACGGCCGTCAGGGCGAGCCCGGTGTCCTGGTCGCCGAGCCATACGCTGCCGTCGCGTACGCGGTAGGGGCTGGCGGGGTTGGTGGGCAGTGCGGCGTTGGCACCGTCGACGAGGACGTGACCGTCGCCGCTCGGACCCGCGCCGTCGGGCCGCCGTACGGGGGCGTCCAACGCGACGCCGTGCAGGGCGAGTTCGGCGCGGGTCATGATGCGCACATCCACCGCCGTACTCGTCGATTCGGTGCCAACGCTCACAGCGGCCCCCTTACAGCTGGTAGGTGGAGTTGATGATGGCGCCCTTGCGCGCGTAGTGGATCAGCGCGTCCTGGACGTCGAGAGGGTGGGTCGGGATGACGCCCTCGATGAGGTCCTCCTCGCGGGCCCCGTGCAGCGACAGACCGAAGCGGCAGCAGAACACCTTGCCGCCCTCGGCGATGAACGTCTTGAGCTGGTTGTTGATGTTGTGCTCGCCGGGGAACGCCGAGTTGCCGGTGGTCGGGAAGCCGCGCGTGGCAAGGCAGTTGAGGGAGCCGGGGCCGTAGAAGTAGATGGCCGTCTCGAAGCCCTTGCGCAGGGCGCGGGTCGCCTGGAGGACGGCGACGAACGACACCGACGACTCGTGGGCGATGCCGTGGACGAGCGTGAAGTACGTCTCGCCGTCCTCGGCCTTGTAGTCGGGGAACACCTTGGTGGCGCCGTAGATGCTGGTGCCGTCAGGGAGGGACGGGTGGGGGATCTCGTTGAGGGACTGCTGCTCGATCTCGCTGAGTTCGACGGTTTCGGACATGGCTGTCTCCTTGTACGTACCGGACTTGAGGGGGAGGTCGGTCAGTCGTAGAGCGCGGCGAAGGTGTCCTCGAAGACCAGTCGGCCGAGTTCGCCGCCGCCGGTCGCTTCGGCGAGGCGGGCGAACTCGCCCGTGAAGTCGCCCCACGGCTGGTCGCTGGCGAAGAGCACCCGGTCGTGGCCGACACCACGGCGCTCGATCTCCTGGGCCAGCCAGCGGGGAGCGAAACCGATGGCCCAGGAGAGGTCGGTGTAGACGTGCTTGCCGGCGGTGATCCAGTCGAAGAACCGGGAGCCGACGAGCTTGATGTGGCCGCTCATCCCGCCGCCGAAGTGCACGAGATGGACGGGGACTTGACCGGCGTACCAGTCGACCAGGTGGCCGACCTCGTCGATGTCGGAGGCGGCACCGGGGGAGGTGTGGACATGGACCACCAGTCCGTGCCGGGCCGCCTCGGCGAAGATACGGTCCAGGTGGGGGCGGCAGGCCGGGTCGGTGGGGCGCCCGCCGAGCAGGAAGCTCAACTTGAGGGCCTTCACGCCCTGTTCGCCCGCCAACTCCAGTGCCTGGGCGGTCCGTTGCTCGTCCTCGGGGCGTGGGGAGACCCACAGGCCGGCCCGGATGCGGTCGTCGGTCTGGGCGGCCTCGATCGCCAACTCGTTGAAGGAGAAGGCGATCGCCGGGTCCGGGACGCCGTAGTTCGGGATGACCAGGGCGCGTTCGGTGCCCTCCGCGTCCAGGTCGGCGATCAGCTGCTTGACCGTGGCGCGGGCGGTGGTGTCGGGGTTGACCGGCGGGCCGCCGTAGAAGGGGTAGGCGGGCAGGACGCCGATGTGGCGGTGTGCGTCGTAGACCATGACTGTCCCGTTCCTCAGCCGATCGGGAGGGCGGAGGCGAGGTCGGTGGGGGCGCCGGTGAGGGTGCCGCAGACGTCGGCCAGGCGGCGCGAGGCCTCGATGTGGTTCGCCAGGAACTCCGCGTCCCTGCCCACCGCTTCGAAGCGTCCGGAGCCCCACGAGTGCTGCCAGGGCAGGCCCAGGAAGTAGAGGCCGGGGACGCTGGTCGCGCCACGCCAGTGCATCGGGTAGCCGCGGCCGTCGAAGACCGGTGCCTCGATCCAGCGGTGGTCGCGGCGGAACCCGGTCGACCAGACGACGGAGGTGATGTCGGCCTGGTCCAGGTCGAGTTCGCGCGGCTGGTCGTCCGGCTCCCACACGGGTGTGTAGCGGGGCTCGTCCGGTGCGGTGATGCCCTGGGCGGTGATGTGGGCGTCGATGGCGTCCTTGATGCCCTCCGCCACGGCGTCCGCGCGGTCCAGATTCACCTTGAGGTCGTCGGCGAACTCCAGTGCCGTACCGCTGACTTCGGTCAGTCGCCCGTACAGCCGCATACCGTCGCGGGCGAAGGCGCGCAGGTCGATGTCGCGGCCTCCGTCGCGTCCGGTGACGTAGTGGTTGACGCGCATCCGGACCGCGCCGGCGTCGTCGAAGTCGTCGATGCTCTTCGCGTAGTGGCCCATCTCGTCGAGCCACGCCACACAGTCACGGCCGCGGTAGAAGCGGGCGACGCGGGGCGCGCTGCCGACGGCCAGATGTACTTGGCGTCCGGCGAGGTGCAGGTCCTCGGCTATCTGGCAGCCGGACTGGCCGGTGCCGACCACCAGGACTGCGCCCGGCGGGAGTTGGGCGGAGTCGCGGTAGCGCGAGGAGTGGACCTGGGTGACGGAGTCGGGCAGCCGCTGGGCCATCGCAGGGAGGGAGGGGGTGTGGTACGGGCCGGTCGCTGTCACCACCTGGTCGGCGGTGAAGTCCCCCTCGGTGGTGGCGAGTTCGAAGACCCCGCTCGGGGAGCGGCGCAGCCTGGTGACCGTCACGCCCTCGACCAGCGGGGGCCGGAAGTGGGCGACGTAGCCCTCCAGGTACCGCACGATGTCGTCGCGGACCATGAAGCCGTCTGGATCGTCGCCCTGGTAGGGGTAACCGGGCAGCCTGCACTGCCAGTTGGGGGTCACCAGACAGAAGGAGTCCCAGCGGCGCTCGCGCCACTCGTGTCCGACCCGGTGGGCCTCGACGACGACGTGGTCGATGCCGCGTTCGCGCAGCTCGTGGCTGACGGAGAGGCCCGCCTGGCCACCACCGACCACGGCCACCGGGAAGTGCGCGCCGGCCAGGCGTACAGCCGGGCTCATCGCGGACTCCCGTCGGCGCCGAGGAGCGACTCGACCGTGACCTTGGCGCCGCCGACATCGCCGTATGCGGCCGCCGTCCGTTCTATGCGCGCCAGTTGGTCGGAGGCGCCGGTGCAGTAGAAGCCGAACTTCTCCCTCACCCGCTCCCCGGCGATACCGAGCGCCGTACGACTGCGCTCGACGAATTCGGCGAGCTCGTATTCACCGCCCGGCGCGAAGTAGTCCTCGACTATCGTGGAAGGGGAATAGCAGCGCTGGGTCAGACCGTCGGGCCAGCGCACATCGAAATACAT
>Ga0307511_10002473_pt1 | contig 19316 bp, 12 predicted proteins | sample 13_EM_MG_FD_200266 | JGI IMG/M metagenome (GOLD analysis project Ga0307511, IMG submission 200266) | Populus trichocarpa ectomycorrhiza microbial communities from riparian zone in the Pacific Northwest, United States - 13_EM | ecosystem: Host-associated > Plants > Roots > Unclassified | place... | reverse complement strand
AAAAAAATTTAAATTTTAGACAAGTAGTATTTTAGTGGAACCACCAGATGCCCAAGTATGGTTGTTGTCTTTTGCACCGGGGCTTGCATATAATGTGTTTTAAAATTTATGTTTTTTAGTCAAAAAAATATTTTTTTATTTATTTCATATGTAAAAATTAATCTTATAATAATTTAAATCATTTATAAATTTCTTAAAACTATAATTAAAAATACCTTTTAGAACCTATTTTTTAAAATTACCACCGAAAACACTGGGGATGTGATGGAATTTATCATCACTCGGTGTTTCGAGCAAGATAAGAAGGGTATTATTGAATTGGGCGAAGTGTCTCCATCTTAGGAGTTTGTCCAAGTAACTAAGCTTGCCAGCCGAGATATCTGACCGAGCTATCATCAGCAGATTTGTTGCCGTTATTAATAATGTGCTCGAGAGCTATCACATAATACAGTGTTGGGACATTTGCATGTTTAGCGTGTTTTGTTGTTTTTAAAAATGTTTTTGTAATTAAAAATATATTAAAATAATATTTTTTAATTTTTTAATATAGATGTATAAAATCATTGAAAAAAATAGTAATTCAATATATATATTGTTTTAAAAAGAAACACACGTTGGTTGAGGTGGGGGTATAATTGCACTTGCGTGACGTGCAGCTGCCACTCTTGTTGGATTTGTTTTAAAATAACACAGATTCAAGAAAGTTAATAGAAAATGACATAATTTTGAAAAAATTTGGGTAAAGAATCGCTGTTGAAAATCATGATTGTTAAATAATAATAGTTTAAATAAAAATCATGATTCAAAATTATAGTTTTAATACAATCCTTGTTTATAATATCGGTTTTATAACAAAACCTCGATTCTGAATTGTGTTTACGGTGCATTTATAAACACCCCTCTTTTTCTTCATGGGCGCTGCTCATGAAATAAAAAATCCCTAGAAATCAGGAAAAAAAAACAACCTTCAATCGCCCAAAATAATCCCTCACCAAAACATCAGAATCATCTTCCCCTTGTTTCCACAAGTATTTGTACCTTTTTTATACCGCAAACCGTTGGCCCAAGCTTTCGTGTCCAGCCTCTCCTCCGCCACAACTAGTGGAATTACCACCTACACGTCATAAAAATAAGGCAAGACATTAGTATTGTTTGTTTGTTTGATGGGTGCAATGCGATAATTTAGCTTAAAGCAACATATACGAGCGTTCAATTGCATATCATCAGTCGTTTGGGTAGGTACTTTACTTATAATTGGATGATCCACCATCTTCAGCATGTATCGATGTGAGATGCACAAATAAATTTTATTTCTAGAGAGGCGTGTCTTGTAATTTATGAGGAAGAATACATTGGAGTATAACACGTTGAATCATCATAATTAACCCAGCTCAAGTCCCTCCATACGAGGAGATGGAGTATGAGCCATATGCACGTAGAATTTAAAATGTTGTAAGTATTTGTTACTTTTTATAGGCTTTGACAAAAAAACATTATATTTTTTTTATTGGTTAATGACTTTTATTTGTTTCGTATTAGGTTTGACAATTGTTACGTGGTAGCAAATGTGTTGCGGTTAGTCTTTATGATATCGATGATGACGATAGACTTACTTGTTATTACGCATATTCTTGGTTAGAGATATGTCATACAATTTTTGACTTGTTAGAAGAGACATTAAGCTTACATGATGTTGTCTTGGAGGAGGAGACTACACATACAGGTGGAAGTCATACCATTGATGGAGTTAATACATCCACTTATCATTGCAAAAGACATAGATAGATCCAGATGTATTATAATATTATGTTATTTTCTAGCCAACAATTATTTTTATTATTACTACGTTTGTAATGTTGTTTTTGCTAATTATCATGTTGATTTTAAAGTTATCTTGCATATGATGCATTTTTATTGTTTAATATCGTTAATTAACAAATAAACATGTGAACAAGTTGTTTAAAATTTTAAATCACTATTGACAACTTTAAAAATACACATGGATAAAAACAATGTTTAAAAAACACACGCATTAACTGGGAATTATAATTAACAAATAAAAATGATGTTAAAATAGCTTTTGTTTTAATTATATGTTTGAGGTTTGATAATTTATGGTTTTGTTTTGCTTTTAATTGTGGTGGTGTAAACATTGTGATTTTATTTAGCTTTTAGTTGTGATGGTTTAAACTTTATTTTATACCAAATTCTAGAGTGAATTATGCTGCTTGACACCACTACCATTAACAATATCAATTAATTAATAATTGTAAACACCCAATATTATTATTATTAACTATTGTTAATAACCGCTAACAAGAGTTTACAACAGCTACATCATTCACTATTATCAATAAAACCATCTTCTCCAATAGGAATTAAGTCAAAAATATATTATTTTTTAAATATTTTTTTTACGATGTTATTTTTAAATTTTTTATATCAGTGTTAGAATAAATACCCACTCTTCTTCTGTTGCAAAAATTGCCCTCCGCATCTGTAACCTATTCCTTTTTTTAGTTTAATGTGGGTGTCCGGGTCAGCTTGCGTGTACCTCGACTAATTCCACGGGCCCTGAAGTTAAAGACCATATAAACCTCTAGTGACCATCATATAAATAATCATAGGACTCGAATCTAAAACCATATAAAAAATAAATCTTTTCATCCCAAGTTTTTATTACTGAACTATCGTCTAGATAATTTATCTTTAACCTATTCCTTGATAGGATGACACTTGAGCCCACATGCTATCTCTGCAAGGCCCAGACAGTTCAAATCATCTTGCAAATAACTGGGACCACCCTAAAGATTTTGGAGTAATTTGACCTTTTCCGCTTCCTAGGGAAATGAGAACCCTAGATAGTTGATAACAAAGTAAAGGCTCTTAGTTTTAAGTTTTCAACTTGCACAGAGAAATTACTGAAAAGCTGCAACCTTGATAGCATAATTTAATCTAATCTCCCTTTTATTAGTCTAGCCAAGCCAGCAGAGAAGTGGGTTCTGTCTCCACCTGAGAAGTAGGCTTTACTAGTAGATTAGAACAGAACATAAATTACTTGCAGCCATTCCTGCAAGAATCTAAAAAGAAAAAGAAAAAAAATCAAACCAGAACAAGGAAAAGAAAGAAATCTCAGCATTTTTTCTGGATAAGCTCTCCCACACTAAAAAAAATTAACCTCTTGCAAAGACAAGAGAGAAAGGGAGAGTAACATTTTCTCTTCCTCCCATATAACCACCCCCCTTGTCTGTCTCCGTCACAGCCACCACGCCCCTCCTCTCTGTTCTTCCTTTCTTCGTTGTTGGCATAATTGAAAAGACAAACCGGAGAGCCCTGCCGAGGAAGTGACAGTTTTTTTATGCCATGTCATATTATTATAATCTTGTTTCATTATATAAGCTTCTGCAAACACATCACATTTTCCCAAAATTTAAAGCTTCCTAAGTTTTTTTGGGTTCTTCTTCAAGAAACACACATCCACCCCTTCTTTGAAGAATCTTCTTCTACAGAGAAGCTCAAGGTTAAACAACGAAGACCTAATAACCTAAGCCATTTTAATTGCTACTTCGATGAAGCTTCCCAGTATCTACATTCTCTTAATTTGCCTCTTTACTTCTTTCACTCGATTCATTGTTGAAACTACTGCCTTCAATCTCACCCTTCCACACCAACATCCAGACCCTGAGGCTGTTGCTGAAGATGTAAAACGGTGAGGCCTTTACAGCCTTCTGCTACAAATCACTAGAAACCCAACTTGTGTTAGCTCATTTTATGGTTTTGCATCATGGTTTTTTTGTAGTTTCCAACTTTCAGCCTACTAGCTAGAGAAAAATGCTAACTTGGGTTTTGCTTCTGGTGTTTATGGTAGTTTCTGTTTTCCTGATTTTGAACAAATTCTTACCTGGGTTGTTCTCATTGCTTTAGGATCTCTCTTTTGCAGTGATTTTGAGCTGGAAATGGAAAATAAAACCACATTTTCTTGATTTGCCATATTTTCTCAGCAACCAAACAGGGGACAGTCCAACAAAACCCCGTCTGGGTTCTGTTCATTGAAGGGTTCTGTCTCACGGGTGCCTCTCATTTTCAACTCTTTACCGATCTACAACACCAAAACAAAACAAAGTTGTCATTTTTCTTGCTGTCATTGCATTTTCCCGGGAAACAAACAGAGCATACCCTGTTTCCCCTGTTTTTTTAACCTTCCTTTTTACCCCAAGTCATTTCGCTACATGGCTTATTTTATCTTCCCCAATTTTACATTTTCTTCAAGCCAACCAAATGTTATTTCCATACTTTTATCACATTATTGATATTTTTTTATATTTTATCATGCAGGAGAGTCAATGCATCTCTATCAAGAAGGCACCTTTTGTCCATTCAAGAGAAGGACCAATGCCAAACTGGAAACCCCATCGACGATTGCTGGAGATGCAACTCTAATTGGGCTAACAACCGCCAACGTTTAGCTGACTGCGCCATTGGATTTGGTCAAGGCTCGTTAGGTGGAAGAGGTGGTCAGATCTATGTGGTCACTGACTCCTCTGACTATGATCCAGCCAACCCAAAACCAGGCACCTTACGTTACGGTGTCATCCAAGACCAACCCCTGTGGATCATCTTCTCTTCAAATATGGTCATTAAGCTCAAACATGAGCTTATTTTCAATAGTTACAAAACTATTGATGGCCGTGGCGCAAATGTTCACATTACAGGAAATGGGTGCATAACACTTCAATACGTATCACACATTATTATCCACAACATCCACGTTCACCACTGCAAGCCTTCTGGAAATACTAACATAGCAGCATCACCAACACATGTTGGATGGAGAGGGAGATCAGACGGTGATGGCATTTCCATTTTTGGGGCCCAGAAGATTTGGATCGATCACTGTTCTTTATCTTATTGCACTGATGGTTTGATTGATGCTATAATGGGGTCCACTGGGATTACCATATCAAACAACCATTTTACCCACCATGATGAAGTGATGCTATTGGGTCATGATGATAAGTATGCACTGGACACAGGTATGCAAGTTACCATAGCCTTTAATCACTTCGGCCAAGGGCTGGTGCAACGTATGCCAAGGTGTAGAAGAGGGTATATACATGTGGTGAACAATGATTTTACAGCCTGGGAGATGTATGCTATTGGTGGTAGTGCGAATCCTACCATAAATAGTCAAGGGAATCGATATACCGCACCAACTGATGATAATGCCAAAGAGGTTAGTCTGCTCTGAATTATTTCTCATCATTTAAGGAAAGTAGAATATGATTGATTAATGATCTCGATTAAGTAAAGTTGATGGCAACATCCATGAAAAGCAAGCTGTTACCCCCATAAAAAATAAATCGAAACCACTGTCAGCATGAGAGTGATCTCTTTGGTGCCTGCCAGCCATTAAAATGCAGTACAAAATCCCCTGCATGCTCCCACTCTCACTTTCGGAACGTGGAGCGCAATCTCTGACGGTGACCTCATGAAATCTTTACAGGTAACAAAGAGGGTGGACACAAACGAGGGAGACTGGGCAGGTTGGAATTGGAGAACAGATGGGGACATAATGGTAAACGGAGCGTTCTTTGTGCCCTCAGGAGCCGGTCTGAGTGCACAGTATAGTAAAGCCTCCAGTGTGGAACCCAAGTCTGCTGGTTTAATTCAACAACTCACCTTGAATGCTGGTGTCTTCGGTGACCCTAGGTAAACCTTACTAACTTGACCCCACTTTGTGTTCTCTTTTTCAACTTTTTGAGCGCCTTTTGTCAACTGAATTACCTGTTACTCTTTTTTTATTTTTATTTTTAAAGAATTACCTGTTACTCTTAATGACCCTTCCCCTAATTAATTGCATTTTATTAGGTGTTGAAATAATTCCCTGTAGTGTCACTATTCCAGAAACTCCATCGCTGAAAGTTTTTCAGGGAAAATCTTTCGGTTTGATCAGTCTTATTCTGTGTGGAGTGAATAAAAGTAGACATTTCGTAGTCTGATTTTTTGGCAATCTATGCCTAATCTTTGTTGAGGGAAAGCTTTCTGTGTTTTTATTGTTAGCTTAGCTTTGTGCTTGCAAAGATGGCTTTTGGATCCAACCAAAAAATTTGATAGGAGTTTTTTAGTAGTATGGTTTTTTTAAATGTGTTTTTTTTTAATATATTAAAATTATTTTTTATTGTATATATATATATATATATTTTTTTTTTTTCCATATCACATCAAAATACTAAAAACATAATATATAAACTTATTTATTTATTTCATGCGAACCTCTATGCGCAAAAACAAACAAACGCCTCTTGATAGCGAGAGTCCTTGCCTATATAAAATACTTTTTTTACACTGGTGCACGTGATCATGCGTTTGCATTGGGAATCTAGCTAGTACCACCAAAAACAGCCTTACAGTTCATTTGGTGGTCTCCACTCTCTCCTGTGCCTTTCCAGTACTGCTACTGCATGGCAAATAGGGTCTTCTTTTATTTAAGTTCCGTGCTTTTGATTTTGTTACCGTTGGATCTCATTGTATCTCGTGTTGGTGGACCCTCTTGGACTTGCTCGCTTTAGGGTTTAGGCCTTAAAACTTGGTTCCACTACATCTTTGCTAAGCATTTGTGGATCTTAGCCGAATGTGTGAATCGGGCACAAGATTTGTTGCATGTGATCCGCTACCGTGTCGCTGTTCTTAGCCCTCGAGCATTATTATGAACTTCTTGTGTGAGAGAACCCATGCTTGCATTACTGGAGCCTGTAGCCCTTTGAGCGTGGGCTCACGTAAAGGGGCTTCTGGTAGGGATTTTTAATTAAACATGGACTTGAATTAACTCCGATTGCAATTTGTCTCCGGGAACTCTTAATTGTCCAGAAAATGAAACTGTTGATAGAAATTCTTCCCTTTGTCACTGCCATGTGGTAGTTTTAAGTTTATATGTCTGTGTCAAACAGAGGTGTCTAAATCAGGAGGGGTGAAGAAAAATGAGCTTAGTTGCAAAGTCTGGCTTTTTCCTCTAGAGATAATTTTAGTAGACCCACATAGGGCAAAGGACATATGCTAGTGTGGTGGTGTGTTTCAGTGTTTTGTATGGGAAGGTGACGCAGTTATATTCTCTTGATCTGCTTTCCAGCAAATATGTATGGGGCCAAGTCCATGGCTTTCAACACACTGTGGTTCCCACTCATTAATTGGTGGGGTATTAACTGGACATGGACATGTAGGTGTGCATCATCAGTATTGGAAAAGGAGCTTTCCTTGTGACCTAGTTGATGTGCGTTTTCCTGATGCTTGACTTTTGCTTGTTAAGCTTCTCTAAATTTCCTCTTTACTTTCTCTGGTTCTCCATTACCTTTTTTTTTTAACATACATATGCTATCATCTTTATGAGTTGTGTTCCTTTTCCCTTTGTTGCTGGAAAATGTAGCTGCAATTCAAACATGTCAAGAGAAGCTCTAGCTTAAGCCCCACAACCCCTTAATCTCACGTGAGACTCCACTCCAGTTCTAATTTGTCTACTCCATAATAATTATCTGCTGTTGTTTTTCTAATGCCATGGGCAGTCGCTTCTGTTGTGGTTGTCCCATGTAGACCTTCCATGGCCCAAACAGTCTCCACATATACGACCGCCCCTACACCAACCCTTTTGGCCATTAAGCATTAGGGCCAACCATTTTTTTAAACGCTTCTACTGTTAGATTCGTTAGCAAGCATCATTTTCTATTGAATCATGTCATCATTTGATCTTCAAAATAATGTATTCTAGTTGGTTTTCAATCATTTGCACAGAGATGACAGTGGGAGCATTTCTACTCCGGGATTCAGCGGAGGTGGGACTAGCTCCACAACCAACACCGGCGTCCAGGGGTCCGGGTCCAGCGGTGGTGGCGGCGATTACTTCGGAATGATATTCGGGAGCGGTGCTCCACCACCCACATCTACCAGCTTAATCTTTTTGTCCCTTCTAATTATTTTAATTCTGTGCACCATCACCAACCATGTTGCCTTGGAATCTTTCCCATTATTATCATTATAGAAGTCTAAATTGAAGGAGAGAAAAATTCATCATCAATATTAAAGATTTAAAGGGGAAAATGTCATCACAACTAGTTGGATTCCATTGCAAGCCCTGCTGAATGCTACAATTGTATAGATATAACATCAAATTTTCACTAATACTAGCCCCGTCATGTTGGGTCAATATGAAGAATACAAACGATGCATGTGGATTGGTCCATTCTCGCCTAACTAAAGAAGTGACTGAAATAAAATTTTGGCAAGGGATAGATACCAGATAGGATATGGGTGGCTGAGGTGGCGTTTCGGATCTAATGTCAATTTCAGGATATTTTTGCTTCCCTTTTCTTTTGTAGTCTTTTTATTTGCCATCGGTCTGTCATTTCCATGAGTTAATAATGTAGTTAACAGGGGCTGTCTTGTCGGAGAAACTTGCCAAACCGTCCTAGTAGATTTTATATTGCCAAACCGTCCTAGTAGACTTTATTGTGATAGAAATACGAAAGTTGAATTTAAAAAAAAAAATCATATCACCGCCGTCTGTGGGAATCGAACCCACGACCACATGGTTAAAAGCCATGCGCTCTACCAGCTGAGCTAAGACGGCATCTTGAATGTAGGGCATTTACATATCAATATCTTTAGTTTGAAGCTTTTCTGTTCAAATCAAGCAAAGATCATTCATTCACGAGGTCCTTTACTTCATAACATGTCTACGACTCTACGGACACCATGACCAACTTTCTAGGGAAAATAACGAGATCCTCCAAGAAAGTAGGGCCCACGAATGCTTTTCGGCCCGTGAGGATATGAAAAGCACATCACACAAGGGGCCGCCCAACGTTTATCGTTTGCAGGAGAAAGCTCAAAATCGCCAAATCTCAACATCAACCCCTCGTGGGTTGTTCATAATGCAAGCAAGCAACGTTTATCGTTTGCAGGAGAAAGCTACCAAAGGTGACACGCCCACGTTGGCAGCCTTCACTAGCCGCTACAACGTTGAAAAATAGCAGGCAAATGCTATTTATTTCCTCCATAAATGAAGATTAAGCTCACCAAGTTTCTTTAAGAATGAAGCTCGCCATGCATGTTAATTTATTTCCTTCACACAACCTGTTTTATCATCTGTTCAACATAAGCATTCAAAAAATTGATTCCACTGCTTTCTGTTGAAGTGGACAAAGCACAACGCTTCATGCAAACATGGATACCCATGCAATTTCACCTACAAGGCATTTTCTGGCACTAGATTTAGCATCACGACATACAAATAATATATAAATAATGCCCGTGTACAGGATAACATAACTATGTACATACTGTCATAAACTAGAAACCGTCTCCATGATCAATGCTCCAAGAGCAGCTTCTTTTGGGGAGTACCATAATTCAAAATGCCTCAAGGAAACATACATAAATTATTGGACACTGGTGCAGAGTTTCAAGAGGAGATACTGCTGTTGGATCCTTCCTAGTAGTGAATAACACAATAAGTTACTATATACAGAACCGTTAAACTTCAAAAAATAAGTTACATTGCTAGTTTGCAAAGCAATTACCACCCTCCTTTGGAACTTCCATCATTCCCTTTGTTTCCCCAAGAACTTGCTGGTGCTTTACCCCATGGATCAGTTTGTTCCCCACTTGCATTAGCTCCTTTTGCCTCTGTTGATTGACTCCAACTAGATGATTGACCTCCAACAGAAGCACTGGATTGATTCCAGGTCTTGGCATCACCTCCAGTTGCCCCTGCACTTCCCAAACCTGCTCCTTTGTTCCCCCAGCCACTCCCTTGATCATCAGAACCTTTTATGTCTTTGCTTGATTGATTCCAAGAATTTGTCGATGCTTTACCCCATGGACCGGTTGGTTCTCCACCAGCGTTAGTTCCTTCCTTTACCTCCATTGATTGACTCCAGCCAGATGATTGGCCTCCGCCAGAAGCACTAGATTGATTCCAGGGCTTCGCATCACCTCCAGTTGTCCCTGCATCTCCTGAACCAGCTCCTTTGTTCCCCCAGCCATCACCTGGAACACAAGAACCAGATCCTTTGTTCCAGCCACTTCCTTGATCATCAGAACCTTTAATTCTTTGTTTGAATTCCAGTCCCCACCAGAAGAATTTGATGACTTCCAGCTGTTTCCTTGACCCCAGGCAGCATCACTATTTGCACCAGTTCCCTTGTTCCAACCACCAGCAAGGTCATTACTGCAACTATCTTTGGCCATTCTTGACTGGTTCCAGTCTGAATCTTGGCTGCTCCAACCACCAGCTCGATTGCTTGTTCCACCACCACCAGAATTCCAGCTATTATGTTGGCCCTTATCGTCACCTCCTTGGTTCCAATTGCTTCCACCACCATTATTTTTCCATCCTCCACTGCTATTGTTTGCCCCATTCTTCCAGCCAAAGGTACTATCTTCAGCAGAACCGTTGTCACTCCAACCACCATTTTGATCTCTCCTTCCTCTGCCTCTACCACCAAAGCCGCCTCTGTCCCCTCTACCTCTAGAGCCCCCTCGGTCTGAACCACCTCTACCTCCAAAACCACCCGTGTCAGATTTGCCTCTACCTCCATAACCTCCTCTATCGCCTCTACCTCTAAAGCCCCCTCTGTCTGGATCAACCCTGCCACCAACGCCACCTCTCCAGCCCCCAACACCTGCCCTATTACCATAAGTCTCTGTTTGGCCTTTACCATCACAGGCTACAGATGAATCCTGGTTACCATCACCATATCCAGAGCTCCAACTGCTTTTCTTGCCCCAACCAGATTCTTGGTTTGCATCACTAGATCCAGAGTTCCAATTATTTTTCTTGGCCCAACTAGAACCTTGGTTTGCATCTTTCGACCCAGAGTTCCAGTTGCTTTTGGTGGCCCAACCAGAATCTTGATTTCCATCAGCATTACTGGATTCAGAGTTCCAAATGCTCTTCTTGCCCCAAGCAGAGTCGGAATTTCTTCCTGCATCACTTGATCCAGAGTTCCAACCGCTTTTATTACCCCAGCTAGATTCCTGGTTTCCATCTCTCTTGCTGTCCTTTTCAAGTTCAGGAGATTCCTGATTCCAACCAGGCTTCTCTTGAGAAGACTTTTGAGTACCCCAGCTGCTTTTATTACCCGAACCAGATGATTGGTTGGCATCTACATGACCCACTTTAGAATCCCAGCTTGATAACTGGTCTACCTCGGTAGTTTTTGGGGCACCCCAGTCAGACTTCTGGGTGCCAATCCCACTTGCTCCACTTTTCCATCCAGTTGTATTGTCACCTGATGAAGCTTTCCCTGTTTTCCAGCGGGTGCCTCCACCCAAACTTACACCAGGTACTTCATCTGCAGCAGAACCATCGTTCCATCCAGAAGATGAGTTCCTGTCAACTGACTTGGGTGCATTCCAACCAGCACCATCAATTTGTCCTCCTGAAGATAGATTAGCAGCAAGACCTTTGCTCCCGCTGTGAAATTCAGCTTGATCACTGTTGCAACTTGATTTGTCCCCAAAAGAAGGATTTCCACTGTTCCATTTGTCCCCACTTCAACTAATCTCTTTATCTGCTCCCCAGTTCTTGTTCCAACCTGATCCACTATCACCCCCAGAAGAAATAGGCTTCCACCCATCATCTCTACTTTCCTTGAACCCCTTGGATTTACCCCAGCCACCTCCTTGATCATAGGCAGTGGAGTTTTCTTCTCCAGCTTTCCAACCTGAAGACTGACCATCACCAAAGGATCTTCCTCGGCCAAAGTGATCTCTACCACCATGACCACCTCCTCTTCCCCTCCTCCCACCTGACCCACGACCCCCATCTGATTCTTTGTTCCAACCACCAAACTCTTGATCTCTGTCTGGTATATTCCAAGAAGACCCCCCCTCTTGTTTACCCCAAGAGGATTCCCCCTGTTTGTTCCAAGATCCCCTATCAGCACCAGAAGGCTTTGGTTTATTCCAACTATCAATTTGATTCTGGTTACTAGATCCATCTTTATTCCACCCAGAAGCATCTTCACTAAATTTTTTCCCAGGACTCCAATTTGCAGTTTGAGTTGCACTATCAACTTCAGCTTTCATCCAGCCACTTCCTTTATTAACATCTTCAGTTTCTGTTTGAGTGCTGCCCCCGCCTGCCTTACCCCAAGCCTCAGTTGGCTTTTCTGAGCTATTTTTGCTTTCCCACTTCTCCCCAGCTTCACCCCAAGAATCATTTTGAGCAGTGCCCTTCTCTTGGTTTTCCGCAGCTTCACCCCAAGTGTCTCCTCCATCTTGTGATTTCTGTTGATTCCATCCAGTACTCTTGTTACTCCAGCAGTCTTCTCCAGTTCCAGACCTTTTTTTCTTCTCCCAGGATCCTGCTCCAATTGCATCATTACATTTTCCCCAAGAATCCACTTGATTCTTCCCTGTAGCTGCATCTCCCCAACTGCTGGTTTGGTTTCCAATAACAGTCTTTCCTTTGTCCCAAGCTACTGCAGAATCGATCAAAGAATTTTCAGCTCTGAGGTTTCCTTGACCCCAGTTGTCTCCAGTACCTCTTGAAGAGCCTGCCAGATCTTCATTGGGTAAAGTTGCTTTACCCCATCCGACAGATGCACCACTGGTAGAACCAAAGTTAGAAGCAGCTTTGTTCCAAGAATCACCTGCAACTGCACCCCAAGATGAAGTCTGATTTCCGGTCGCTTGACTTCCCCAAGCACCATCTACACATTCCAAAACATGCAGATTAGCCACTTTGGCACTTGTGATACATTCATCACAAAATATATTGCTTAATGTAGATGTTTATTGCAAAAGTAGTTGGTGCTTATGAAACACTAAAATGGCATGGCTTGACCGCCAACATGAGGAATAATTTTGTACCTTTGCTTAGTTCATTATCTGCAGAACTTGATGGATTTATAGGACTGGTTTTGGGTTGATCCTGCAATAAACAGAAAGCTCAGGAGTTTATAACTTCATTATATAGTCACACTAGAAATTATATCAGTAAGCCGTTGTTTGGGGTGGAGGTAGAGAGAGAGTTCGCTAACCATGAGGCCCAAGCTAGGCCAAGAAGTCCTGCAAGCAAATGCTTACAACATCAGATTATAGATAAAAGTACAAATCAACAAGAAAAGTAACAATAGAAAAAAGAACACCACATAAATAAGTTACATGTATGGAAATGTGAAAGTCAGAGAGATATCAATTACTTTCCAAATTGACCAGCATGTGGTCCTGAACCATTGCTTTGTTTGATAATTTAATTCAATAAATTTAGTTCAAACATGAATTCCATAAATTAACACAATTCAGATCTTCCAATCCCGTCCTCATAGTCATAGGCTTAGCTTCATATTTCCATTTTGCATAGCAATAACAAGCATACTAATCATACTCGCAAACTGACCAGCCCATAATCAAAACAGCTGGATTCACCACTGATTTTCCCATTCCCATCACCCAAGCATACAGAATCTCTTGTTCACAAATTTCAACAGAATAACAGTTTTCCATCTACATTACAGTACATGCACATTGTGGAGCGAACTTAAATCCCAGCACAAGCTCAGCACATGACAGTGTTTTAATGACCCCCTTCAGCGAACACTCCTTTATCAGGTGCTACATAGCATGGTAACCAGGGATTCTTTCGAGATGAACTCCGTTTTCTTACCAAAAACAAGTGCATCTTGGCATTACTTCACTGAACACCATGCCATGATCTATTGAATGACAATGCAGAGCAAACTTCTGCAACCAGGCATCAAGCAAGAACAAAACAAAAGCCAACTAAAGACTACAAACTACATGCAAACCTGAAATAATTAATTGCGACTATGACAATTATAAGCAGCATAACTAGCACTAAATTCAACAGTCATATCCCATTTATAGATTAAGCCCACTAAGAATTATGATGGCAGAACCAATAACTACTTTAAAGTATACATCACCAGCAAGTGCATGAACAGAACTTCAATATTAAAAAGAAAAGCAAAACCTTTCAGTGGAGAGGCCACCAGTGTTCCAGCCATCACCCCCCTGTCGATGCCCCAGCACCACCTGTCCAACCTTCAAAACATACAAAGTTAAAAACGAAAGTACACATCTCAGATATCATGTCAAAAAGAGAGAGAGAGAGAGAGAGAACAAACTTATTAAGATTGTGCACCACATAAATACCGTGCTACGTATAAATTGATGACACTTTAACAAAAATATCATCAGAAATTGTTTATGTTACGAGAGTAATCAAATTCCCACCTCCAGAACCACCTTCAGTTCCGCTTAGATCAAATGGTTTGAAAGAGCTGGATCCAGGTTCATCACTATCATAGATATAAAAGTACCACTTCAGAGCAACTTCAAAAGGCTATCCAAATCATACTTATGAAACAAGCTGAGACAAATGGGATTAGCTATAAAATATGCACCTTACAGACACGGCAGAGCTCTTTGCACGAACCTCAGAAAGATGCTCACTTTTAACTTCAGGAACATTAACCAAAAACATCAGAAAGTTGGTAAACTCAAAATCAAACAGAACCAAAAGTAGCTTTTTTGTTATGAACCTGTAAGAACTTTCTGCTGAGAACCAAGCTTCACAGTAACATCAGAATAGCGTATGGCCAAGACCTGACATAGATACCCCTTCAAAGGTCCTATTCGAATTCTCAAGGTTTGACCAATGAAGAACAATCCATCCTTGTCCCCTTGGTTGACTGCAAAGAAATAAACAAAGCCAGTAAGAGAAACTTAACAATGGTGTCAAAACTGAAAATAGATTTACAAAACTATAAATAGCACAGTTATAATACATACAGTTACGGTTATTTTCTCTCGCTTGCCATGGTCTTTTAGGCGATAAGGGGGATTTGGGAGATGATGGGAAATCTTCAAAATCTAAAGAGCCTGATTCTCCATCCTGAAATGAAAGCAAAGAGAACATCATTCAAAGCACCAGAAACAATTCAAGGGAAGACGATGGCGTAGACAAAATGATGTGATTACTCTTTTCAAAATGTACAACCTTTCCACAGCATGCATCAAAAGAAAGCTTGATTTTCTCACACATTTGAGCTTTCGAACAGAAATAACCACCATCTTCTGTTTCATTCTGATCATATATAAATATGATGCCTCGGTAGATTTGCTTAACAATTCCTTGCCTATCCTGCAAAGAGCAACTGCATGATAGCCTCTAGCCTAGCATGGCATACTCGCTTCAGATTAACATTTTTTAAAAAAAGAAAAAAAAACAGAAGAAAAATTGGTGCCAAACCTTCAATGGACCTTCCAAAACCTTGACAGAATCATTAACTGATATGGTTTTCTTGTGATGATCTAAAGCAGTAAACTTCATATCAGTGAGCCCATTCTTTAGATCACGTAATGCAACAGTCACCACATCAGGTTTTTCCAGTCCATGTTTTAGAATCTGGAGAAATGGACAAGTTATATTATAAAGAATACTAATCCTCACATAGAACATTAAAGAGAGTTAAATGCCATAAGCAATGCCGCAAGGCAAGTAAACTAGATTCCATACCTTGTAAGAATCATCTTTCTCCATACCAACAACAAGACCAAAATCTTTGCGGCTGCAAGCCAATAATACGAAGTCATTGTAAATAAATACATATAATCAGATCACAAAAAAACACTAATTGGTGTAGAACTTACCCAAAACACACAAGATTGTACAGTTCAAATTTCTGCCCAGATGATAACGAGCTTTCTCCTTTATCACCACCTTTCTCATTTCCAATTACCTGTTTTTTCTTCTGTCCAACATAAATCTGCGCAAGCCATTCCAAATTCTCTGATTCATTATTCTCAGAAGGCTTGAACTTCAACAACTCCTCTTCTGAAGGTATAACACCCATGCAGCTTAAAGAATCTATAGATACTCTTTTATATAAATATCCATCCTTGAGCATCAAGCCATCGAGAACCTCAAACATCTTGCCAGTATCACGGTCACGTCTATATTGAATAAGAGGCCGGAACTCCCTATACAAGTCAAATATAATTGCATGTCAGAAGTCATGACATTAGAAGTTAAATAAACTAAGATATCTGGGACTTGGAAATTACTCAAGTTCACTTGAGCTGATCAATCTTGGAGCTGGTATGGCAGCTTTCTTCTTTGCAAGTCCACCTCCCTGGGTGGCAAATCGATCAAAAAATGCTTTCCATATAAATCACAAGTAAAGCATCAAACTCGCCACCATGTGCATGTTATATTCTGCAAACAATGTCTTCAGAATAGAACACAGGTTTGAAAATATAGATATGTGGATGGGTTAACTGTCAATAGTATCCTTGCAAATTAGAAGCAGGGGAATCACTTTCAAACTACCATATAATCAATTTATGTCTATTTTACCATTGGAACATAATGCAAGAAACCACCATTAACCTTGAAGACCCGAAACAAAACAAACAAAATTCTAAACTATATTATTACAGGCAGAGGATATCAGCTCTGCTATTTAAAAGTCTCCTTACAAATTTTTGTGCCAACGCTTGAAAATCAATTCTTGGAATCAGCTTCACTGTTGCTTTTTTCCGCACATCATTTACAGCCACAATCTACAGAAACAAAATTAATTCAGAGTAAAGACAGATTCAATTTCAGAACAAAGCGAGGAATCAGCTAACAAGCTCATTGGCACTGCACCTGCGCCAGGTCACCCTTATAGTTCCCATTCTTTACACGAGCCCATGTGCCCTCGGTAACTTGATTACAACCTCTCCGGATGGAGATCAGATGAGACACTTCATTTTTAGGAAATGGTGCCACTCTGCTAGAATATATGCTGCAAAGCCCTTTACATGCCTAAGATCAGAATTATTAGAACAATATTAGTTTGCTGGCAAAAACAATCTAAAAAGGATAAATTCCTCATTGCTTATTCGATGAAAAAAAAAGTGCCTTGCCTCAATAATATCAATTTGCTTGTCAGCTTCAATATAAAGAAAACCCTTTACATGGTCAATGGCAAATGCAGATATTATCTGAAGTTTGGTACCCAGAGATTTCAAGTCAACAAACTTCTGCATGAGGCAAAAAGCTGAATGCCTCTCGCGTCCAACCTACAACCAAGAAGTCAGTCAAATAAAACATGTAAAGGCAATGGCAGGAGAATGTTAAGGAATGCAATTCAAAATACAATGGCAAGAACCAAGCTATTTGCCTATATAATGAACATCCTACCATGCATTTGACTTTCCAGACAGTTGGGTCCTTTGCAGAAGGCTCGAGAAAATTTCTTTCCATGGATCTTTTAGCCTCATCAGCATCTTCGGCATAGCGAAATCTAGGATTGTTCTTGTAACGCTCTTCCATCATCTTATCAAATTCTCGCTCATCCATATCCTCCTCTTTGGGAACAATTGGAACATTTTGGGATATTGGTGGATCATTCTTGACTTTCAACTCTACATCATATTATTCGTCCATAAAATCTGTTCTCCACAATTAGGAGAAGATTAAAGTTAGTAAAATATGCTTTCCTGATCCAAAGCAGCGAAGCAAGGTAACCTGGATGATATTGTATCATTGGAAATGGAAAAGGAACATGGTACAAGCATGACCCCCCAAAAAGGTGTTCCATTTAACTCAAAACCCGGTCAATATAACAAAACTACTCATTTTGTGCACACAAATCTCAAAATGAACCTCCGCAATGCAAAACAAACCCTAACTGCTTCCATCTTTCCATTGAATTTTCTGTAATATTGATTCCTAAATCCTATCTCTTTAAATTTTCCAGTGGATCTGTGGCAAAATCAAGCAAATCCGTTTAAGTTCCAACAAGTAAATACTCCGGTATCCTCAATGAACATTTTTACAGCACAACAAGCTCAAAAACAACTACACGGACCAATTTGCACAGACAAGTAACTTTTTAAAAACACAGGCACTTTCCATTTTCTGTGAGCAGGTAAAAAGCATCCATACATTTCATATTTTACATAAACACTCTATTTTAACCTTAAAGCAACATCATTTTCATATAAGACCAAGAAGCCCCAAAGCAAAAACCTTGACTGAAAAAAAAACCACTTCACAGGGATAACAAATAACCCAAAATTTCTTTAGAAATTCCTAGACTAAAAGAACCTTACAGAAGACCCTAAAGCAAACCCTAATGAACCATCGTGCAGCACAAAAACAAGACAAGTAACAAAGAATAAAGGTGAAACACCCCATTATACCATCTCAGAATCGTAACAACAACACACGTTTCCACTCAAAACCCTAAACCTTACCTGAAAAATCAATACTCAAACAAAGATTACCAAAAATTCAACATGCACCGCCAAAAAAAACACATTAAGCCACCAAGTGCCAGTCTCATTTTCAGTCAAAACCCTAAAATGTCAAACTTTACGAATCAAAATTCAAAAACCTTAAAAACACCACCGCTTTACCAGCTCAAGACCCCAGGAGAGTCGAGCATAAAAATAATCCGAAATGAGAAATTTTTTTAAAACCTTCAATGTCGAAATTAAGATCACTATCATCGCTGTCGCGATCACTATCTTGATCACTAAAATCAGCTGCATCTTCGAAGAACCGAAGAACCGCGCGATTCTTCTTCTTATTTCCACCACCAGTCTTATCGTCATCACCACCACTGCCACGTTTCCGTTCTCCTCCGCCGGAGGCGACGGCCTTACCCTTCCCATTCGACGACATTTTGCCGTGACAATGTCAAGGAGTCAGGGTTTTGTCTTTATTTTTTCGTTTTAAGAAAAACAAATACAGAGAAAAAGATTTGCATAGAAGAAAGAAAAACAGAGAGACTGTCTGGGTTCTGTGTACAACGTACAACTGTACAAGCGTGTTAGGTGTGTGAGAGACTGAGAGTCACTGAGCTCTGGCAGTTATAATTGTTGGAAGGAATATTTATTGATTTACACTAGTGACCTTCCTTTCAGGGATGGCATTCTTTTTTTTAACCTTTTTGCATGGGCAAAATAGGAATAAAAATGAGTGACCATTTAGCTAGAAGCCTAGATGTCTTAAAATTTGAAACAGGTCTCTTCATGGCTGATGGGCTTCATCACAAGAGTTTGTTTTTGTGTAGAAAGAGTGATTTTAAAAGTTTATGAATTTTTTAAAATTAATTTTTTTATAATTTTAAATTATTTTGATATACTAAAATTAAAAATTAATTTTAAAAAATAATAAAAAATTAATATATAGTTTAAACAATCATAAAATCTATAATATTAAAATTTGATATATGGTTGGTTCAAGTCATAAATTTGATAAATTAATTTTTAAAAAAATAATATTATTTTATAAAAAAATT
>Ga0307511_10002471_pt1 | contig 19331 bp, 18 predicted proteins | sample 13_EM_MG_FD_200266 | JGI IMG/M metagenome (GOLD analysis project Ga0307511, IMG submission 200266) | Populus trichocarpa ectomycorrhiza microbial communities from riparian zone in the Pacific Northwest, United States - 13_EM | ecosystem: Host-associated > Plants > Roots > Unclassified | place... | reverse complement strand
GATGATTTCTATGTATACACTAAAACTCTGGTTTTAATTTGAGCCTATTTGCATTATAATTCGATTTTTTAACAATTAAATACATGCATCCCGGAAGTGCGCCGGATCTCGGTAATGCGCCGGATCCTGGTCAAATACGTTAGGACCGACTGCAGAATCCGACTTGCTGCGTGTAGCACTATCGACACCATCTCCACCAGCCCCACCTTCCCCCATAGTTGCCATAGTATCACCATATAGTTACTCAGTCAAAGTGCGCCCTTTGTGCTTCGGTCCTGAGCAGCCAGCCTCAACTGTAGTACCCTGGCCACCCTGTCTGCACCCGTTTCTCTTGCTAGCCCATCGCTTCGACGACTCCAGGGCAGCATCCATACTGCAATGTGTGGATACGAGCTTCAGCCGTTTGGGGTATACGCTTGCTGTCCGCTACACCATCCGATAGGTCCGCCTACGGAAAATTTCGGTTGGCTGTTGAACACCTTTGAACAAAGAGGTCATATGAGTAACTTACCCAGCGTATCCAGCCTAAACTGTTGCCCACCTGATGCCCCAAAAGGTTTTGCCTCGAAAACTAGCCCTAAACAACTTTCAAAACGAGATGATTGAAGAAAAAGTGTCCTAGAGTCTTAGCCTCTACCCCCATTGAGAGTCCGTGGACCCAGTACACACTCTTTAGTCCGCCCGGTTTCTAATTATGCTTCTAAGCAGTTGGGTTTTGATTCCGAGTGCGAATTCACCGGTGCCGGCCTTGAGGTTAGCCCAGGCGTACTTGAGGTAAAGCTCTGGGTCTGCTACGTTTCGTAATACAATCGCCCCCCGACAGAAAACCCCCCCGAAACAAAACTCTGATTTGTCAATTCTTCCCGCACTGAAATACTGATTTTTGGTAATGAATGTAGGGAAGAGGGGGAGGAGGAGACTGTGGGGGCTGTGTAGGGAGTACAAGGAGACCCTGATAGCAAGTTGGGGGGAGAAGCGGTATCTGGGCTGTTCGGTAGCTGGCTGAGGCTGTAGCAGAACTGCCAATTAGCCAACATACCCAGAATGGTACAGAGTGGTAGGGGAGATGGTAGCGGCATAACAGTCACGGTTTTGTATTTCCCCTTCTTCTTCCATGCGCGGGGCGGGAAGAGAGCAGAGATTGGCCCTGGGGTTGGATAATCCACCAGACGCTGACCCGGAGCTACATTCTCTCGCTATAAGCGAGCCCGCTAATGGGATTTCAGACTGTGCCGTTGGGAGCAAGTTGTTCCATGAAGTCTCTATGTCGATGCTAGTGAATATGGTAGGTTAACGGGATTGGAACCATCCCATACGCATGTATGTGCAAGTATGTGAGCCTGAGTTGGAATAACAAGAGCCCAATATAAATCTGGGCGGCAGTTTGAAGCAGGTTGTAGGACGAGGATTCGCCCTAGCCACACCCCTTTTTCTGACTCTGTTCTCCGTTAGTCGCCTTGATCATTGTGGGCGCTCGATTGAGTCTTCTTACCTCAGTCTTTCTTTGCCTTAGTGGACGGCTATCTAGCTCTTGGTCTGAATCATTAGGTGGGATACCCATGATGGATGCAACCATAACGAGCTCGACCCATGAGTGGCAGCTTACCACCACGGTAGAATGTTGCATCAGGGTGCTCAAAGATCCCCCTTGAGTCTTCCTAGCATAGGAAACGATGAGTGCCAGCCAGACTATAGTACTAGAAACGATGATAGATTCAACCGTAGATTGCACAGCTGAGCCACCCCCAGAAACCGGCCCGCTGTTGGTGTTGTACAGTGGTAAGGACGGCACCTGTAAGAAAACTTTGAGCGTGCTTAAGTATGCATGTAGGGAGTGTTTTATAGACGTTTGATATCTCACACAAAAATGCTAATGTAGCGGGGTGGAAATGGGGGTTACAAGCCCTTCAAATAGCTTTATCAGCGCTCATGTTAGGCTTATGGCATAGGCGACAAGTACTTATGTACTTATCATAGTTGGGGTTCTACCGTAGCCGGGGCATGACCGATTCTCACGGATAATATTTTTTGTAGTTCCGGCACCTGACCCTCGGCAGTCAACCAGACTAGACCCTCGGGTTTGGCACGACTCCTAGATCCGGAAGTTAACGGAATTTGCAACCGCCGACGTTTCGAAGCTTCAATAATCCATAGCATCAGTATCCAAGCCCAGACTCAATAGCAGAGCATGACAAACGACACCCAGAATCCTTTTAAAGCCGTACACACTGTGGCTTTGGAGAGGGCATTACATAGGTAAGTAGCAAACTATCAGCATAGTCCACTACTACTACTACTACTGATAATAATAATACGACGGTAGGGCAGATGCGCCGAGGCATGGTGGTGGAAGTTTTGACCTTGGCTCGTCTCACAACAGACCCGATCTATAGATCTAAAGCTCAGTATGTAATCGAACTATTTCACTTTTCTCAAACTTTATCTCCTTTCCATGACTCCCGGTGGTGGAGGTCTTAGGACTTTACTCAGTGGAGGAATACATTTCCTAACCATACGAATTTACTTGAGTTATAGGAATCGACAGCAGAATAACTGCTCAACGCGTATTCACGTGCAACAAGGGACCTGCTAGGGTACGTCGTGCCCCCTGTTGTCATGGAAACGGAGAAATATGCATACATTTGCATCTAGGAGGAGCAAGGGGTTTCGCAGCCTGGTTGGGGCTGCGTAGGACGTTCTCACACACCACTGTTGGGGGGTACAACCAGACAATGTTGGAGGGAGAACTGAAACTCTTTACGCTGCAGTTACCCCCCAAAAGAATTGTAATTGTCCAGGCCCCCGGAGGGAAGACAATTCTTGGACAGGGTGGGTCTCACCGGTTCCTCTCCACATACCACCGGAGACCACCGGCGCCAGTGTCCCAACAGAATGTAGGAACTGGAGGCGACTAATGAATGTGTGTCGTTTGAACAGTTCACAATGCCTACCATAGCTGTCAGAACATCGATAAAGCTATCGATAACATGCATGCATTGGATACCCTGTTCCGCGTGGGGCAAGGTTGGTAGCCGTTCTCCTTGCAACCCCCAGTCCAAATCCGAAAATTGTCGGTGGACATGCGGAATCTTCCTTCGGCTAATGAACAACGCACATCGCCGACTGGTTAAATTTAGCGATTCGACTTGGATTACCATTTTCGGTCGGTATCGTGCGGTATCGTTATCTCCAACCAAACAATTGCAGATCACTACTCATGTACATGTGATCAAATCAGCTAGTAAATAACATAATAACCCAATGTCAAGGATCAATGACCGACGCTGAATGGAGTGCCGTTCTAGAAGGTTGCTAGAAGGCTTCCAGAAGCCCTTTCCGCCTCACCCTGGTTGCGGCTGTTCTGCTGACGGCCTCTTGGCAAGGATGACATCCACGGCTCGGCATTTGATGTAAGGTGGAGTAACCTTCCAGGCTCAAGACCTTCAGCAAACCAGGCTCACAAAACGTAAACGCACGAGAGTTAATGGAGGGGTAATTATTACCTAAAGCTTCGCAAGGGAGCTGCCCTGATGCAGGGTTTCATGTCTGAAATCCTAGATCGGCCCCCACTTGAAATTCCCCAGCGACGCCGTTATACATTTCGCCTTCGCACTGCCGGCTACCTAGCTTGGATTATGATGGCGGAAAGACACATTTGATTGGTTCTTTTTATTGTCGGGCGTTATTGTGCACCCACCCCAGGGAGTAGTCGGGGAGGCGGAGTGTGCTTGCAGCTGGCAGAACTAATGTTTACCTACCGCTTCCCTAGGCAACCAGGACGGACATAACGTGAGTTCAATCCGATGAATAAAGCGTTTTTGCAAAAGTCATCGAGCGTGTGTGCGATAGGTTGGTAAACTGCCTCTCACCGCTTCACATGCTAGCTAGCTAACACTGACGTATCCTAGCATTTGCATTGGCACAAGCAGCGCAACAGGAACCAGGATCCCAATCTGCTGCCGCGTTCTAGAAGGCTGCTGTAATGCATGATCCAGGATCAGTTACCTACTGGCACTTTTGAACCATGCATGCTTGATCCAGTGTACCACGTGCGCCTGTACGCCTGTTGCACGCCAACTGCACTGCAATGCTGGAGCATGTTCCAAAGATAACGATATGGTCTCAGTCAATTGGATGAAATGAATCCGATGAGGCGGGTATTGGCGGATCGAATTGATTGAGATGTGGAATCGCAATTACCACTGCAGACCCAATTCGTTAGTTTGGCAGGAGGCTGATGGCCCCACCGCCAGACTACCAAGATTTGTGTCATCAGGGAATTATTGATTATTCAGAGGTAACCAACATAGAGTCGCAATCCTATATTATTCTATATAGTTAGTAATCGATCAGTTTATCTGGCATGTGTCCCGCAAAGAGGGTTGGCTAACTGATAGGTGGGGAATGCACGCTGCCCATGACCGAAGGCAAGGCAGCTTTCGCCAATTGCCCTATGCAAAAATACCAATGGGGGTTGGCAAGCAAACCAAACATGACTGGAGGACACGAAATCGGTGTTAGCAACGCTACAGGCGAGGTTGTTAGGCCTTCGCAACCGCAGGACCCCACAGGCAAAAATGTTCATACCTAGGATCTTACCACAATGTTGACCAAAATCTTAAGCGTGCATGGATGGAAAGCTATCGTATTTTCGCCGGAACTCTGTTACTAGGCAGTGAATGCAATCAGCACTCACGGCAATATTCCAGATTTCGAGTTGGACTTAACTATGGCACGTATTTACTAGTAAGTTTCTTTCAAGGACCACGGGTTACCTAGTTTTTATTCACGTTAGCTTACCCTCAAGTAACAAAGCCAGCACACCCGCATTTTGTCAGCAGAATATCGGCGTTTGGGATGCAAATTATGGCCCCTTCCCGGGTGGCTTTCCCCCTCAGCACACAGAGCTAAGCGCCAACCTCTGACTATGTAAACGTGCATCTTAAAATATATCCCCGTGAATGCAAGCTGGTCTAGTACAGTGGAGACTCCAGCTGCTGGAGGGAATCTGAGAGAAGGTTTCGGGCTGTGGGGCTAAGGCTGGTAGCTTCCAAGTAGTTTTATCAGAGTGGCTCTGCGTATCATGGACCCCATCATCACTCTGCAGGCACAACAAACTCTTGAGTTTGTGAATGGTGGTATGGGGGGTCATTCTCTATCTGTTGCTTTACCTAAGAGGTTACTTAATTATGAGAAATAGATTTAGCCTTATGGGACTGTGCGAAGGGTTCGTACCAATCAGATTCACTCACCCTGTTTTCCCGATTATCGAACCCAAACAAGACAAATATAACCTAAATAGGATACAAGTAGCCTTGTGCTACCATCAAGCATCCTAACAACTGCCGCGTACATTGTCTAGGGTTTAGGTGAGATATGTTGGCACATTTTGAGCAACATCCTTCACGACCAAGCTATAATTAGAATTCTATATATTAACACATTTCATAAAGAATCATTGTCTATGGATAAACACTCGCTGACTAGGTATACAGTAAGATGGGCAGCACGACCCTATTTCCCTCTGCAGCACTCCTGAGCAGTGGGAGCTCCCTTGGAGGTACAGCATCCCAAGGCACCCTTCCTAGACTGAGCGATCTCGCAAGAAGGCTCTGAACCGGTGAAGACAACTATTCACAAGGCGGCGCAGATGCAATGTTGGCTACTATGGTGGCCATACCTTGCAATCCTCCGCCGATCCCTATACACCACGTTCGGGTGTTCCTCCCTCCGTCTGTCCTGACTGCGGTAATCCGAAGTTGCCTAGGATTTGGGACGACAACGAATCACAACCGGATTGGCAACGTACTCCATTACAGTGTACTGCTATTCACAGCACTGTTTGGCTTCTTGCGTTATTTAATCAACTTGTTTCAGAGACGGGATACCTCAGAAAATGTCACATTTGACTTGTTTTATTCGTTAGGTTGTCAGCACCGACCGAGTGGAACTCGGTTAGGATCCCGGTTGTCGATCTCCCAGATGTGTCACTTGATGTGAAGCCTCGTACGATATGGATATGGGTTACTGATTGAATTTCTCAAATAGGACGGTCCAATATCGATCGATGCTAGTTGATTCTTTCGCTTTCTACAAGGTGCTACATTTATTCCGTTGACGTTCGGCATCTCAGCGCAATACCTCGGACTGTCACTGGCAGTTCCCTTTTCAGATGGCATACGGAGTATTGACTCATTATTTTGTAGATTCAAGGGTGGGCTATGCACGTGCAGACAGCGCAGTGAGAGCGAGTACCAACTCACCCTTTCGTTCCCCTCCGGTAACTCCGTCGGTGCAATACGCACCCACAAACCGTCGATCTTCTTCTACTCTGAAGGCTGCGTTGTGAAAAAGCCACTTTGACCGTCGATCATTTCCATTATTGGAACTCGTAGATCCATACCAGTTCAAGGCATCGTCACACTTTTCTGCCAGAGGCCATCTCAGCTGAGAGCTTCAAACAAATGATCGGCGATGCATGCTGATAAATGGATGCGTGCGACAATCAAAGTGCATGCCCTTTAAAGATGTCATTCTGGACGAGTTCAATGCAGAATAAAAAGCAAGGAAATGTTTTCGGTGACATGACGCTGTCAACAGATCGGCTGTCTTTACAGTTACACTCACCACGGACACTCAAAGTACTGCCGATCCCAAGTTTCACTGCCCCGCCGATCCCCTCCCAACAGTCACTCAGGCAAAGGATTGCCTACCCCGCTACTCCGAAATCCGGCCAATTAGGTGGCTTTGGGTCTTTCGGAGCAGATTGGCTTTTACTCCTTCCCGAGCCGAGTTGCCTGTGCGATTCGCCTACTATTCGCTGCCAGCCCTATTAAACTTAAGTAGGCATGTGGAAGATGATGCTTGATGCTTGTGGGCGATCATGGCCATTATGTCCGCCATACTAAGTCGGCGTCCAACACCATCACACACAATCACTACATGCCACCCCCACCATCTCGCATCACTTCCAATCACTCCCACCACTCCCACTACGGTCACCACCATTTTCCCACCGGCCAACCGCCTGCGCCGGCCACCGCGAGGAATCATATTTTCAGATTCGTCCAGCACCCGCGGCACGGAGCCATGGAGCTACCAAAACCTGATATTTGACAGTTCGGAAGTGCGCGTATCGCAATATCATTGGCCAGCCACGATCCCCAACATCCTCGCTTCACATCCGATCCCGCTGCTGGGTGTGGGTGAGCGAGTGTGGGCGGGCGAGTGGGTGGACGCACGTGCCCTGAGACCTACCGCGGGTGCCTACAAAATAACATGGTAATGCAAAAAGCCTATTATTTATGTGTGTGGTGTGGTGTAGTGTGGGCGGGACGGGGGGATGGGTGGAAGGGGCGAAGTGTGCGGACTGCAAGGTTAAACATTAATAATGTAATTTTAGGTTTGCGTACGTGTATGCTATACTCACCACCGTTGACTCGTAATTATAGCAAGCTCGACAAGTACATATATAGTCACATCAATACGGTATATTCTGTATTGGACAGACAGGCCTACTGGCTGGACACATGCCACTGTCCGATGCCCACCCGCTGTCGTCCGTCGGCTAGTATGTGTGGTGGTCTCATCCTCCGGTTGGTCGCGCGCCGTTTCGATGGGGCTTCCTGAGTCGTTGGTCAATTCCGACGGCGACGACTCAGAGATGCAAGACGTAGGAGGGAAGAGTAAACATAGCAACAGCAACCACATGCACATGCACACTCGAATACAGGGCGAAGCACACATTCGACGGGGTATGCTCAATTTAACTATCAGTAAACCACTAAATTTCATTCATGGCTATAGCGATAAATAATTATAATGAAATTCCGCGCGCTACAAGTATAGAGCTACCAAAAAAAGCAACAGAGTAAGATCGTGAATAAATATGATTACTAGGAATCTCATAAACAAATCAAACATGCAGGGATAGAAATGAATAGATCGCAGCGCGTTGCAGCAAGCTCTCCCATGGCCAAATCTCAAATCTGCTGCAATGCAGCCCTAAGGTTCGCCCACCCCACCACCAGAGGCGCGCGTACCACCAATGAAAAAAAAAAGTGTGTGAGTGTTTGGAAACCCGTGAAGCTTGTCCCTCTCAAGTAACGCCGCCCCGAGTTTTCCTTTCCCATATATTCTTTCACTGCAGACTCCGGAAAAAAATAGACAAAAGGAAATGGTAAGAGTAAGTATTCACCGGATCGCGGGTCATGAGTGCTCAACACGAAACAGAAAAAGTTCAAAAATAGAAACTGGGAAAAATAGGTGAAATCATGTCTTAACTCCCCCACATGGGGTAAAGCAGTACAACCCCCACTATCCCGCAGGAAAATAACGTCCAAACCGTTTTCGCATACCCTGGCTTGAGTCATAGTGACTCCCTCCCCAGATCCACCATCTCTAGTCATCATTTCCCTTCCCCGGGGTATGCGTCGCACCATCCCTAAAAAGAATGAAATGAAAAGCAGAAAAATAGAAACAAAGCTCAAGAAACGGTAAGGCGAAAAAGAAGATACAAAGCCAAGAAGCTGTTCAGGAAATCGTAGCGCCCTGTTCGAACGCTTGACCAGTCAGGCTTGTATGAGTAACGCACACAGCCAGGACCCCAGCTAACAACCCATGAAACCACGGTAGAAATCCTCCGTAGCAAAACTTGACTCAAAGTGGAGTGGCCGCGTAATTGTCGTGACCTCGTCGCGAGCCTGCGTGACCACTGTGTTATGTGTTTTTGGTTTTTCTGGATTGTTTTTCGGGCGAAATGGGGAAAAAAGAAATGGAAATAGTCCGGAAAGCAACCGTTGCGGACTGATAGTGCGCGCAACGGTTGCCATGTGATGTCCGATGTTGCTTCGTAACGCGAAGCAACATTACACCCACCCCACCACCGAGTCATCATATTTCAGGTGATGTTGAACGTTGAAAATTCGCAATGAGGAGGAAATCGCTGAAATCGTTCAATCCGCAAAGGTCTTTTCGGTAACATGGGAGCCATCGGGAGGACTCCATCGCGTCCGTGGGTAGGGGTTGAAATTCCGTAATTACACAAGAAAGTGCTGTGCTGATGGAGTGGGAATGAATCGAGATCCTCAGTGATCATGCCGAAGAAAGGTCATATCGATACCTTTTCCGATCGATGTGTAGGGAAATTGGTGATCAGGTTGAAAGAGGGAATAGTTGTAGCTCTACTATCTGTCGTTCATCACTTGTAATCCTACAACCTAGTCAGTCTCTCATTTCTATCGTCTCTCGGGTTCAATGTTGCGTACATAGTGGGCCCACATGCCCTGAGGGACGTCCGGGAGGTCTGGAGTTGGTAGCCTTGGAGGGGTTGGCCTCGGTGGAGGTGAAGACGCAGGCATTTTATCCAAGTTAAAGGTATTCGACAGTGGTGGCAAGAATGACTTGTCTGATGTGTCGACTAGGCTAGGGAGAACTTTTTGCGTATTCTCAGTCGGTAGAGGAGCTCGTTTGAATGAGTAGATATGAGAGATAACTGTGGGGCTAGCTGTTCTGGTGTATCGGAGAGTTGACGGTGACGTTGGGTTCTTCGCTTGATGCGTTGGTTTAGGAAATTGGTTGGGGTGTAAATGTTAGGCCCGACTATGGGATTATATATGAGTCTCGGTCTCGGTGAGGGCGGAGTAGGCACGTGCAGAGCTCAAGGGTCGATTGAGGGAGCCAACACGGGAGGCTAGAAATGTTAGGCCTGAGCCAGCCAAAACCCAGCCTATGACTCTTCACCGCCCACAACCGTTACGCTTGGATTCCGAGTAACAGGCTGCCGCGACCAAGGGTTTGGTAGGTACTTCCACCTCCCCATGCACGCACTTTGATCGGCCAAGCCCTGCGGACATTTTTCCCCATGGTCACAGCTGCAGCAAGCAGTCGCCCATAATGATTGGGATATGCTAAGCCTAGCTTACACATTCCCCAGTTTTAGGTGACAAGGGCATGATAAGGCAGGAAGAACAGTTCCCTCTTGGTTCGGCAGCCACAGTAGTTGGCGCAGGAACTGTCTGTCGAAGAAATTCTTCCAGTCTCCGAGCAAGCGAAATTTGCTTTTGGGCCTAGTTGCTCTTAACCCGACGTTTCAGAATTAATCTAAACTCTCTATTCGGGGCAAAGCTTTGTATCGCTGCGCCGTGTGAAGGCAGCGAGTGATTGTTCACTGAGGCTTCGCATGCATGTCATTTGATCCCTGCCACCTGTGAGATGAGACACTGAAACAGCTCTAGGACCCAGTCGCAACCATTCGTAAATACCACCGAAACTCCCACGAAATAGGGCAAAAAGATTCCAGACACTTCTCGCCTGGAAATTAGTGGAGCATTCATGTTTCTATTTCGTCGCTTGTTTGCAGTCCTGAAATCGAGTTTCAACGAAGAAGCACACCTGTTCGAATCAGTCGTTCCTAATCCCCGACATGTTACTCATACTGTGACAGGGTAGGATTAGTGCACAACACCTATTTTTGATGCAGGGAGCCACCTTGCCCATTCTTGGCGGCAATTTAGGTGAATGGAGCAGACATATGCACTCAGGTCTTGACGACGTTTCCTCCAATAAAATCCGAACATTCTCGAAATAAACACTCGACTCATAGCATACGTCGACCTATTCGTCAGAAAGGTGCCCACGAATCGTAAGATCCGATATAGGAATGGGGATGTATGACAGGTATCGGATACTAAGCTGGTACCTACTTCGTGTGCTTTTGCGGACCTTGCTTTTGTCCGTCGTCCTGCACATCTCCACCGGGATGTTCGTCGTATTTTGCGGGAGGTGGGGGGGAATATTAATCCTTGCCTCCCGTAATTAACGCGTCGGTGAGCGACAGCGCAGCGCAGGGATCGCGTCACCCTACAACCTAAAAACTAAAGCCAATGGCTGGTAAACAAATAAAGTGACGCGTAAAGTGGAAAATTAATGACATGCGTGCTCATCACCCAACCACCCAATTGTTTTTTTTCCAAAGTTCTGACTTATTCTTTAGAGCGGAGTACTCCTCACCCTCACTTCATTCATTGCTAATTGCTACCGCCGCGACCGCTCAGCACCCCGCTTTAGCACTGAAGACTCAATCGATCCAATTCCGACGCAATTGTGCGAATTGAACGTGTCATACACTTTCGGTAATCTATCTTTGTCAGTGAATCGAGGGAGCTCATCGAACGCGATAGAAAGAAATTACTGCCATGATAAACAATTATGTCCGGATCTGGATCGCCAAGCAGTCGGCTCGTCTCCACGGCAACAGTCACGCGCCCTCCAGGAGGAAATTTGTCAGACGTCGCTCGAAAATTAAACATCGCTGAGACTAAAACTCAGTCATCCGATGCCTGCTCAGCCAGATCAACCAGTTACATTCAGTGGCAGTATCGTATCTGCTGGGGAAAGTGCGGCTCTGCAATCGCCAGGGGCCCGTTGCAGCATTCCTTGCATGCCCCCTGCGAATGCAGCCTCCAGACTTTCCCCATTTAGGCAGCAATGACATCACCGTCTTGGAATTGAATCCTGTGGAAAAGTTGTTTGGGCATACCAGCTGAAGGAGCGACCCCCGAGCGGAAGAATTCCCACATGACGGCATAATTATTTACCGACCACTCTCGATACATCCCACTCTGAATATAGAGCATAGTTAGGTACTGGTCTATGACGCTGTTATGTTCCTTTTCTGGTGAGGTCAGGTCTGTTTAATCTATTGGTGTCCAGGCAACATAGGCCATTGGTAACACAAGTGATGTCAGCATACGTAACCGCACATTTACCGGACTGGAATCTTATTGGCTTTGAACTGCCCACCCAGGGGAAGCTATTGGTCGATATTGAGCCACCGTCATAATGCTCTTTGTCCCGTGAACTGAGAAAGTCGCGCTCTTCCACGGGGGTATTTCTCGACCCCTGAGACCCTGCATTTGATACACTTATCTGTCATTTCGTTTTTATTAATTCATTCGTGGGGTAGTTTCCGTATACAACCCCCACTGACAGCTGACCGGCCCACTTTTCACCACCTGTTTATTGATTATATGGTACGACTCTGGCAAAATGGGTATAATCCAACTACACCTGAGGAGGCCTGTCCCGCATACCGAAGCCTCTCCAAAAAGTTTTGTATTCTCAAGGCAGGTGCTGTGCAGGTGACTGCGAGAAGCTGACCCTATCAGTCTCGTTAACCCCCACTACACTCCAGTGGCGTCGACCTGAACTCCCACTTTTCTTCGTTCCCCACCTCCATTAGGCATCATCAGCTACAGCCGGAGAAAATAGCAAGCGCCCTTGTCCAAAATTTGGGGCTTGCCCATTTGTAACAGCGGCCTTACCACTAGAAAATAGCGTGACAACCTACGTTCGGATTTGACTTACTCCAAAGTGGAGGTTTCACCCTTTGACAAGGACTCGCGCGCGCCAGTTGTCCCGGATAACGCACTGATGGCGGGGTATTCTCGACGCCGACACAGTACCCTGCGACTGCCAAAAGGGGTATAACCCAACCACACCACACCCAGGCCCTCCTACAGCCTGAAGATAGTCCAGAAGAGCTGCTATTCCTAAGAGAGGTCCGGTAGCTGACCCTATTAGGGTATCCCTCCCCCACCCACTGACGTCGAAGATGCAGACCCGAACTCCCCACAATCTCCTTTCCCCGCCCCCCACTAGACACCAACAGCTACCCTAAATTACTGACGGAGTATCGTAAGATTCTTCTGCACATTAACGCAGGACATGGTTGTTGTTCGCTCAACAGCACGGGCAGCCTGAGACACCCTGATAATCTAAAGAAACGTATCCCTATTAGCCAATATCCAGATCCAAGAATTCCAGGAGAAGTCTTTATTATTACCAGAATTTGCCTCGGGATTGATGAATACAGAAGGCTTTCTGAATGTGACTGTATATATACGACGTACCCCAGTTCCATTTTGCTGCCCACCCTGTTTTTGACTCTATTCTCTGGGGTCTAGATGTATAGAAGTATTCTATAGGCATGGTATGGTGACTGTGGTTACTTGAGGATGCGGTCCTCTGGGGGTTGAAGTCCTGATTGCTCTTGAAACTAGTCCCAACCAGACTAACACAAAAAGACTAGTCAACTTCCTATTTTAGTAAACTCCCCATCACTTGCCAAGGTCGTCATACATGACGAGTCATTAGACTAATACGCTGCCAAGCCTGTCAGAAATATACCTGATGTGTCATCACCCCCTATGATCTCAAATGCAACCGCAGCCATCAATTCTTACTTTGCACCTTGGATAGTCGAAGTGTCAGCTTACCCGCCGACCAGATTGGCGACAATCTAGGTAGTCACAAGCGACAGGTAAGCGATATTCAAAAGTGTTTACAACATAACAGCCGCCCGGCTCCGGACTCCGGCTGCGACAAAAGTGACTATTATTCATGATGATATACTACTCTCAAGGCTCAGCTAGTGCTGATCCTTTCTAAGCCACAAAATTAATGATTCCCGTCTTCTATCCAAGTTTTTCGGCCTCATAGGCGCAGCTGCTTCCCAGGGCAATCGATCCTCATCATGACCGAATGTTCCCTCCTTCTCTTCCTACTGCTTCTAACCGCTGTCAAACTTCCCGAACTTGCTCCCCTGGGTGTATCAATTTCGGGACTGGCCGGGAAACTCTCCTCGTCCTGATCCATTAATTCGACAATGCCCTCATTCAATCCTGGAAAACTCCACCCAGCCTCTGTATTTCCCGCTGGCGAAGCAAAAATGGTTCTGGCAATGCCACCAATAAAAGCCGTATACGCCTCCTCTAACCCTGGGTCACTGCTAAAAGTCAAGCTTTCTTCATCTGGCAGGGACCTTTTTTCCGAAGTCAGTGATCCATGATTACCAACTAGTGGCCACGGGGTAACTATATTCCACTCCTCGCCTCCGGTTTGGTCTTCCGAAAGGATCTCCGAGCCAGAACCTGCTTTTCCATCGCAATCATCAGAAGTCGAGTCGCCGGATAAAGGAAGGCTAACAGACGGAGACTCCCACCCATTCCCGGGTTGGTTTTCAGCCTCTGTTTCCACCTTATATTCATATTCCCCCAGATCTCCAATCAACAGTGTCGACTCAATTACTTGATGTTGCACATCATCATAAGTTTCGCCTTGTGCACCATCGACACTCACGAAACCTCCTCTCTCCATGATCACCCGCTCTCTTTCACCCACACCCGTCTTTGGGGTGCTATCAAGCCTGTACATTCGGGCTTCCCCCCCGCAGTCAAATGCCCAGACCGTCATGCTCGGACCTGAGTCCACTGCCACATCAACTAATCCGGGGATGTATGCTACATGACATCCCATAATTTCGATTTGCTTCTCCGGTGTCAGGTGACTAAGAAACCTTCCGGTATACTTGAGCTTTGCACGGCTAGTGCCCTGATTATATAGTTCCGTAGGTATTGTATAGAAAACTAACCAATCTTGATAACCCACAGCAATCCGGACCCCATACCGAAGGTCTTGTCCAGCAGCGTACACTCTGGGGCGAGGTGGGAATGTCATGTGAGCTGTGTATCTCGACTTTTGGCCCACAATGGTGGTTCTCGCCTCGTCAAGCAGGTCTCCTTCAATCCTCACCCAACTTGATTCCTGAGAATTTCGTGGAAAAGTTGGGAGACACCCATGCTTGGCGTGTGATGAGGCAATATCGGCCTCAGCTCGGGGCGATGGGGGTGTTGGAGGATTTCGAGGTGGAATAAGCTTTATCCTGCGGAGTAGTTTTGTTGGTCCACCTACCTGTCGCACCAATAAACCATCAGCAAATTCCAGAAATAAGGCTTTGCCTTGACTTACAGGGGCATCCCCCCCTACGTAAACATGACCGTCCTCGGGGTCCGTAAATATCACATTTACGCCATCTACTGGAACAGCCATATAATGGTCACTTTGAGCTGCACTAAAAAGCCCCGGTTCCCATGCTCCCCAGTACACAAATGCTCCAGCCTGCAAGCCGAACCTTCTTCCGAGAGGAGAAGCCTCTTCCGGGTGTACCGCACTTGATATCAACCTCAATTTCTTCACTGAATCAATCCCCCTTCTCGGGGGAAGGAAGTATAAGAAGTCCGAAGGCGCAGAGAGGGGAAACCATCGACTCAGGTCTTGTCCAGTAAGTGCGTCAACCCAATGTAGCTCTATACCCCCTTGGCAGCCAAACGCTACGCACGCCCTCTGAGGGCATATAGCAACCGAGCGTGGCGGATCGTCATCAGAGCAAATATTTTTGTAAGTATTTCTTCTCCTTGGTGATACCACAGCACGATTCCGGGAAACAATATCCGCAACAATTCCCATTCGACCATCGACCAATACGGCCACCCCATGCCTCCCCCCGGAAGTATCCATGGACACAGCTAGCACCCTGTAGGGGCATATCACGCTGGCAACGTAGTCCATTCTAGTATCGTGAAGCTTGTAGATATAGACGATGCAACCCTCCGATAACAAGACGTAGGAACCACAGACTGACACGGTGAAGTGTACAGCCGGAGTACAGCTAGTCGAAGATATCTCTGAGAAATCAAATGTCGAGGCTTGTACCAAGCCACATGTACCGTCTTGAGTAGCTCCAAGTAGACATTCCCGAGAGAATCTCATCGAAAGGTAGGATGCCGATGTCGAAGTGATGATGCTTGGATCCGAGAAACCAAGAGTAAATAAATGGTTCCGGAGAAGCGTTGGATTAAATGATGACTGATACCTGATCATCATTAGCTTTAAGAATTTGCTGGATCGGGAGCAGACGTAAACCTACCACCCCTTGCAGGCCCTTCTGGCACTATAGAAGCTCAACGGATCCATAAAGGAGAAAATGTGTTGTAGAAGTTCTACCGGGAGTCGATATATTGACGGTAACCTTAGAGGACGTAATCTCACAGTGTGAGTATACTATTCTCGACACGCCAGTTGAAAGGCAAGGAGTGACTTCTAGTCTAGATGCTTGACAATGCCCTCATACACGTGCTCTGGTAAGCTGGTCCATAGGTGTTGATATTCTGTTTGGCGTGTTTCTAAAATCACCGCATGCTTTCCTTTGCACCTCGGTACTCCACAGGGACACCCCAGTTCCGTGAGCCACCCGACATTATACTTCTGGGGATGAGCCACCACCAGGTCAAAATCTGGGTCTGACTCATGTCCAACATCACTGAGATAGTGTCTCTGCACACTATCTTCCTTATGATCCAGTAGGGAAACTCGCTCTTCGTCCGAGAGGCATGTTGGAATACCTTCTGCAGTTTCTACCGGGGCCATATTTGGCAGCATCTGGGGTGTAGAAGAGGAACGAATATAAGCCGTGGAAGCGGAGGTACCAATGGGACCTGTATGCGGCGGGGTATGGCAGCAGCTGTAGTGAACTCTTCTGGAGAGCAGGGCATGGCTAGGGAGCTTGACCATCGAAGCTCTCTTTTTGCTATGGTAGTTTGGTTCCAGCTGTCAGTCTCAAAACTGGAACTGTCAGGTCATTGACTATGGACTCTTGAGCTATTCCTACAGGGCTGCTTGGAGGCGAGAGGGTAGGTACCTTGCCCAGTAACTTGAAGTGCAGGCTGTGGGTGTGCCAGGGAGGTGTTTCTGGGGGCAGAGCGGATGGTGGTTCAAGTTCTTGTCCGGTTGGAGATTTCATTCATACTTCTTGTAGTCGAACCAGTACGAGAGGCTACTTACTTTAGTGGTATTATCGATAACCAGACTGGGGGCTTCGTGCCGCGGGGTGGCACCGGCAACCAGACTAGGGGTCTAAGATCGTTTCTCCTAACCAAGCCCCTCACACTCTAACTAGACTATTGAGTCGCCAACCAAAACGTCTATATGTCCCACCCATGTACGTAATGTAGTCTGGTTGCACCAGCAATATGAAAACCTTTCCAACGGTCTTCATGTTCTCGGTTAATGCGAGAGACTGTAGCACAACCTATTTACTCACTGCGATTTTGTATGGCCCCGAAGAGTACGTAGGTACAGTATGCATACGCAGGCTCCCGCAGCACGGCGAGGTTATACAATAGTAAGTACCTAGTGTGGTTATACAAAAGCTGAACAGATCGCTATTGGACCTACGATATGATAGGGTTAGAGTATCACTAAAGATACGAGGACCTGTTTTCTCAAAGGCAATCTGAGGGGGTTCTTGAATCCATATATGCATAACGGCGAGCAAGGTAAGTCTCAAGGGATAGCATACCGCGGCGAAGAGGAAGGATAAGGGGGTATAAAAAAGCCTCCATTCCTCCTATTGAGTTGCAGAGGTATATATACCAGGATCCTGCACTATTACTCTGCAGGGATATTACCCTCGGCCATACGATAGGCCACTGCCTCTATCCACTTTCAAAATGCTGAACAACATTCTTCCACACACCGCCATGCATCTGTGAACTGGGCTAAGCAAACTCTACTACCAGCAGTATGACGGACAGATCGCAGAGAGCTGGACTAATTACACCGGAGCAATCTTTTATCATACCAAGGATCCCCTTCCCACGCCCATGGCCACGAAACCCATGCTCTTTACCCCTCTGGCTGGAATTATGTTCAATGGTGGTAATGACGTAAGCTACCGATGTACCGTTCTCAAGCACCAATAGTTTGCTAGCGTGAATAGATTCGTCTTTATTACATCAATGTGGACGGTCGGTTGCAGGAACTGTCTTCCACTGGGGGAAAGTGGAGTGCTGGGAGTTTGAATATCGAGGGGATTGAACCTGCCCCATACATCAAGCTAGCTGTCCTCTACCCTTGGGCCAAATCACATCGCTGTGTATTATCAGGTACGTAGTTTCCCGCAGTGATGGACGGGATCCGTAACACATGCGTACATTCCAAGGGTACTGGGAATTACCAGCCGCGGGGAATTCTTATTTGTTGAAAGAAACATGCTGAACGAGCGATCTACACAGCGTGCAACAAATAACAACTCATGCAAGTTGAGTATCGTGGTGGTGATGGCTGGGGCACCCCAAGAAGCCTTCCTCAAGCTTTGGCGGGAACTAGCATTGCAGCCGTTCAGACACCAGACAGAGTTTTCAGGCTTTATTATCAGGGGAGGGACCTCACTACACGGCAGGCAAACCAATAGAGATGACTGGGCTTATGGTATGCTCCTGTTATTTGTCTCTTCTTTACTTTATTCCCAACCCCACCACAACGATCGTTGAATATGGAGGTCTTGACCCTGCCGGGAGCTCCCTCGCTGTCATCGATTGTGGTAACAGGATTACGGACCTCTGCCTCTACATCGTGACAGAAAAAGGTGAATTTGGCGAGCTTATGAATAATGGGGGAGCTATCACCACCTGGAGATGGCTCAAGGCCTTGGGTTGTAGCTTGCCGTTGACGGCATTGGCGGTCGCAGCTTACCCTGGTAATTTTGGTGTAGACGCTGCGTGGATTAGGGTTTACACACAGGAGACTGGAAAATGAGATTAAGGAAAAGGTCTGGGACATAACTGATGATTGGAGAGATGGTATTCCGGTAGTCATTCCCTAGGAAGGGATTGCAACACGCACCCTAAACGGTATATATGGATTGGGCAAATGCTAAAAATTTAGGTATCATGATTATTTCAGCTTTATTCTTTTTTTTTGGTCACTATTAAGCGGTTTAGGGTGTCTTGGTGTTATCTTTTGGAGCCGTATTTTACATCGGACAGAAGTTTTGAAATGAAAATTTCGCAGTGTATATTATGGCTGTTAGTGTGTCGTCCCCCCCTCAGTTATAGTCAACCAAATATTAGTAAATAAATTGGGAATTGGGCAATTGATTGAAATCATGAGCAACTTTGCCACCGTTCTCAACTCGAATTTGTTGTGTTTTTGTTGAATGTTTTTCCAGGGTAAACAAACTATCCTTCGAACCAACGACGACCCTCGATCCCAAGCGTTGCCAGAAATACTTGTAAGTCTAGTTTTCTCCAACTATGGCAGATCTACGTACAAGAGCAAACTACTTATGTCTCTTATTATGACCAGGATGACTAGGGACTAGAGGGGGAATGCGGGTTTATTGGTGGTGGTGGGGTGGATGGGGAGAGAAAGGGGCTTGTTGAATATAACCGCGCCTCTGGCTCATACTGCCTTTATAGAGGGCGGAAAGGGTAAGTTTACTAGGATATAATGATTTGCACAGTATGTATGTATGTCTGTATGTATGTGCATATGCTTTCAGATCGCCTAGTTTTATAACTTGCGGGGTGGGGTGACAAAATCTGTACATACCCTTCCTTTCGCTAGAGAAGAATTCTTTTTTTTTTAGGCTACGAAATTTCGTGTGTGTAGAAGAAGGTAATAAAGTAGTCTCCTTCCCCTCTTTTCCAAAC
>Ga0307511_10002470_pt1 | contig 19331 bp, 21 predicted proteins | sample 13_EM_MG_FD_200266 | JGI IMG/M metagenome (GOLD analysis project Ga0307511, IMG submission 200266) | Populus trichocarpa ectomycorrhiza microbial communities from riparian zone in the Pacific Northwest, United States - 13_EM | ecosystem: Host-associated > Plants > Roots > Unclassified | place... | reverse complement strand
TTTGCTCAATACCCGAATGATCACAAATATGGCCGGCGGGTAGTACTGCCGAATACCTCCTGAGGGAGGGAGATCATCATGCAACTGGTACGAGGTGCTAGTTGAGCGGCCTCGGAGCTGGGGCAGGGTAGAACTGGGTGGAGTTGATGCGTGGACGGCACTTAAACATATAGTCCAGAGGTGGTTAGGGGTACTTGGGGAGGAATGGGAGCTGGGTAACGACAATTGCCAGGAAGCCTGTGAGTTCTTTGCAATAAAGCCGAGGTACCTAACCCGAGCTACCAAGGTCGTGATGGAGGTATTGGCGGAGAAGGAGCAAGAGAAAAAGATAGAAGCGGAGGGGCAGTGGAGGCTCTGGCAGTAGTGCTTGAGCCACGAAACAGGTGGAGGAAGGTAAGCGAAAGCGGCAAAAGTCAGCAACCAAATATCCGGATAGGGAGAGGATGGAAGATCCGGATGAGTATGTTCTCGCTCTGGATGAAGAGGCAGATTACTGGCAGAAGAGATATTGGGGTTTAGAGGATAGATTTACTGATTTGTGTGCGATCTATGAGAAGATGTTGAAGGTATGTGGAGAAGGCTTCTGTGGTGAGGGAAGCTGGGGGGGGGAGATGAGAGTGGTGGTCAAGGATAAGGGAGTACTGTAGGCAACCTCAACCTCAATTCCGGACACAACCACCGCCATGACACAAACGATGGCAAAAGCGAAGGCTACTGGGATTGAGGGGCTGGGAATGGCGATGGAAGGGGGGGGGAAGGGAAGAAGAAGGTTGGCGGGGCCAAGGACATGAAACTGGCAGGGGACGAATCACCTGCCGAAGCCGCACTGAACAAGGACACGGAGATGTAAGACTAGTCCCCATACGAGGGCCACTCTGACTATGCGCTCTAACTATGAGAAGAAAGTGGGGGTGACTTCCCCGGTCACCCAAAAACAGACCGCCAAACGTCAGGCGGCAAAACCGGCTGCAGTGTAACCTCCGGCTGCCAAAAGACCACAAGAAGCAGACCAACCGAAGTCCGAAGCCATGGTGCACGGTGCCCCTTGCCAGAGACCCATGGCAGACAGTACAGGATGCAAGATATTGTTTGAAGGGGTAATGGGAGCACGCTGGCTCCTAGGGGTAAGGAGGAGGGAGGGAAAGACTACTAGTTTGGTGGCCAACTTCACCTCCTGGGTGTTTGTGGAGCTGGGAGAACGCATGAAGTTCCGGGGGGGGTGGCTCCCGGTGGAAGCATATAATTCCAATAGAGGAAGGAATGGATGGATCCCCGGGTCCTTCTATTTTCATATACTTTTTTTTTGGCGGGTCTGCACAGTGTACGTAGTTGAGACTTCCTATAAGTGATATGGCAGTTCGACTTACTGGATTTGGCACCAGCCACAACATTGCTGTAAACGAAGCTACAACTACAATCTATGCTGTTGGTTCTAACAAATGATCGGGTGGTCTCTTCATGCTTGGTGTTTCAACTCCATCCAACTCCGGGGGCCTGGGATATACCTCCTCTGATTGACATGCCCGTGATACCCAGTGCATCAGCTTTGGCTCAGACCGACTGCGAAATTTAATTCAGTTTCAGCAAGAATTCCCCCACCACCTACAGTGTGACCGTTGAGTCTGCTAAATCACCCCCAGCTATCTTCTCATGGATGGCGGGTTTGATGAGCTAGACTACAATTGGTCAAGCCTACCACCTACGTAGCTACATTTGGGATATTCGCAACTTCGCAAAACCAGTCAACACAGGCTCCTACAAGAGCCAGGCGAAGCCTTCTGACTACGTGTTTGGAAACAAGGCTTACGTGTCGAATTACGGTTGTATTGTTGGTATTCCTACTGTTGCTAATACTCCTTCTGGCAGCGCTATTACGGGAAGTCGGTTATTTCGGTGTGTACCCAAAGGATGATGCTGCCCCAAAGAATTTGTTCTACGGGTCCTAGAGTGTGGTATCTTCAGTACCAGATACACCGGTGCTTAAAATACAAGATGTCCGATAAAGCTACCAAGATCAATATTGTATATTTGTTTAGGTCTAGCGATGGGGAGGCACGTGTATTTATCAGTTGGCAGGAAAGGTGGATAGGGAATAAGATACGACGATTGACTCTTTTGGGGTGTGGACGGCTACATTGGATAATACAGCAACGGAATTTGATGGTGAGGATATTATGAACATGCCCTTTGAAAGAAAACGCCTTGAAACCGATAATAGCCGATACCGCTAATGATTTAGGTACGATAGCCGCTGCCTACAACTTGCCCCTGATCACACTTCCTCCATCTACAGGAATCGTTGCCCCGTTGATATAAGCACCCGCTCTGCTAGACAAAAACAAACAAGCACCCGCTACATCCTCCGGGGTACCTATCCTGCCGAGAGGTATTCCGGCCTCGATAGAATCCTTGAGTTTCGCGAGGGTTGCCGCCATCACTAAAACGCAATATTAGTTCCTGTCACAATTAAATAATAAAATAATAGAGATGTGGAAAATTAAAATGCAAGACTTCAGCAGGTAATGAGGTAAGCCTACTTTTGCTTTCAAAAGGCCCACAAGCCAAAGTATTTACAGTAATGCCCCTCCTGCCGAGGTGGTCTGCCAAAACCCTTCCCAAGTGATGTACCCCCGCCTTACTGCTGCTGTATGCAAATGTCTCGAGTGTGGGAACCTTAAGTCCGTCAACGGATCCAATGATAACCACCCTTGCTGGGTTGGTTGGGTTTTCTGAGGCTGCCTCAAGTAATGGGGTAAGGAGCTGGGTGATGGTGAAGACCCTCTGGAGATTGAGGGTCAGGACACGGGTCCATGCGGATTCAGGGTATTCGGCATAGGGTGCACCCCAATTGGAGCCGGAGTTGTTGATGAGGACATCGAGCTCTGGGGCAAAGGCAAGTTAGCCCCAGAATTCCGGGGCAGAAGCTCTGTGGGAAATTTAAAGCTTGTCGCACTCACTTTTTTCCTTATTTCCAAGTTCTTCTGCGAGCTTCTTGCAATCTTCCAACTTGTAGAAATCGGCCGGGATTGCATGAGCGGTACCTTTCCCGAGCTTGTTGAGCTCTTCGCAGGCCTTCTCACAGGCCTTTGCGTCCCGGGATGATATGTAGACCTTTGCACCATTTTCGACGAACCCCTGGGAGATCATGCGACCAACACCTAAATGTGCAATAGCTATTAGTTCTCGATTCAAAAGTAAACCACAAGGAGGTTGATATTCACCCTTCGCTCCACCGGTCACAAGGACAACTTTGCCCTAACAATGGATGATGTCAGCATAGCTTGGTCATGGGAACCGCCCGCGCGGGTTGATTAACCTTGACATCAAAGAGCTTCGAGATGTCCATAACTGCGTAATTTTCGTGAATTTTTTGGAATATTATAAAACGACGGTATATATAAGGTGCAGTGTGAGGTAGATATTGACGTTCTCGTTCTCGATGTCGAGCTGCAGTTGTTGAAGTAAGGTTAACATCATGCTTAGGCTACCCGAGGTGCCGAGGTACGCTAAGTGTTATGTACTTATCGACAACGTTGCATGATCGGCAGGCGCCCTAACAGATCACAGGCGCCCCGCAAATTACTATATAATGTTTTCGCGTTTATGTATAGTAATACGGAGTACTCAACACCATATGCAGCCAGACTAACTATCATATAGATACATGAGTACAGTAGCTAGTATAGTGGCATATGAGTCTGAGTAAACTCCAATACACAATGCTCAGACTGGATGGACCTAAGGAGAAAAAGGGACGCTCCAAGTTTGGGTACATAAACATGTATACCTATATATAGTCTGTGTACTGTACTCTACATATGTACACATATGTGGATATATAGATGAATATGCTTATGAATCAAGCTGTATGATAATTGGTGAATAGACGTAGCCCGCCTGCTCGGGATACGGAACGACAAAACACAATCATTAACGACACTGTGATGCGGAATTTAACTATAATTAATGAATCAGTATGTGCATATATGTATGTCTACGTATATAGATATCGATGCACTTATCCCATTAAAGATAGTAGTCGTACAATCAAATGGGGGCATAAATTTTACTAAGATATCGGTATATAGCATACATGTATTATATTTATACTTCTTCCACCTTTGTCCCACTCCTCAGTTTATCCCCAGTGGTGGTATTTAGACTGATATCTGACTGCTGTCTCTTGATAACTTCTCTCCGCGCCATCTTCTCCGCATCCACCCTCGCCTCCTCCTCCAGTTGCTTCAACATTGGGCTTCGTAATCTTATTTTCTTGCCCCATTTATAAAAAGTCCACGGAATAGGAATAAGCAGAACAGCCAATAGCCCCACCAGTGTGCCTGCCCAATTCGGTCCCAGATGCTTATACATCTGACCCCCAAAAAGCGGTAAAACACCCCCAAAAATACTCCTAGCCACTGTATTTCCCGCCAATGCACTTGCCGCATACCTTCCATAAGCTTCCACAAGGTAAGCATTAGAATATAGAAAGATCAGAGTGTTACCGAGCCCATAAGGGACACCTGCCAGAATGGGCCACACCCAGTGGATTGTTGTTGGGTAGCAAGTCCATGCAAAGCACAACATTGCAGCGGGTGACAAGAACGCAGCAACACAAAGACACGCAATCCTAGCTTCTGGAGGGCGTTTTCCAGTGTCGGGGTCCACCTTATGCATATTATATACCCTGCGGTTAACTGGATCTAGGGTGATGGCAAGGCAGGCCCCAACACCCATCCCACCGAATGCAAGCCCAGAAAGGGCTGGTGACCAGCCACGAAGCTCACTGAAGATTATAGGATATCCAATGAAACTAAGATATAAGATCGCATAGATAATTCCCACATAAACCTCCCAGAATATCAGTACCGGTTCCGTGAGCCCCATCACAATAGGCCTTTGCATATTGGTTCCAATGAGCTTCCAGAACATCTTACTGCCAGTTTTGATCGGAGGATGGTCTTTGTTGGGGCAAAATCTGCTTCTGTATCTCTCGTCGCCCGTGCCCTTCCTCAGACGTTCGGCTTTGCGTTTAAGGAGCGTCGGTGCATATGTCTCTGGTGTAACCAATGCAGCCAAAAAAGAAACCCCAAGTAGAATAAACACGATCCAGTCGATCCATCTCCACCCAAGCTCTTGATATATAAATCCTCCTATTACTGGTCCCAAAATCGGACCGTTCAGTGGTGCAAGAAAGTAGCAAGAGATGGCAATAGTTCGGTACTCTTCACTGAATATGTCCCCGAGAGTTCCTGGAGAGTTTGCGAGGGTAACAGAGCCCGCGAATGCTCCCATAAACCGAACAGCAAGAATGGTGCCATAGTCCTTTGCAAGGCAAGCTGGCAATACAAAAATAAAAGAGAGCCCAAGGCTGAAGATGTATACTGGCCGTCGTCCATACAGCTCAGACATAGGTGCTAAAATAAGAGGCCCGAGTGCCAAACCTAAATTATAGGAGCTGAATGAGTAGGTGGATGCCACAAACACACTGATTGGAATGGTTGGCGGGGCTTACCAATCATATAGACCGTCATCCCAAGCGTGAGGATTGTCTTCGATGTTATCCCAAATTCTTCCATCATGCCCAGGCCCCCAGAAAGGTATGATGTTGAGTATAAGACTCTGACGAATACAAGAAAGATTAGTATTTGTTACCACATGCATGGTTCTTAGATTCAGGCAGCTGCAAGCCACACTTACACCATTGCTGTCTGAAAGGACACTCCCACTACGATACAGATCCTCTTCCACAATGCCCAATTTTGTGGGTTTTCAGGGTCATCGTGCCCATCCCAGTATACCTCGAAATGATCATCGTTGTGCGTCTTTTGAGTATCAGAGGTAGCATCTTCGTTATCCTCGCCCCCCATACTTCCTTCCCTCTGTTCCATTTGAGCCACTGCTAGGCCACGCTCTAATTCCTTCCATAATATCGATATGATTTGTTCGCATTGCTCTGATATCGAAGCTGAACTCGTCAAAGATATAACAGTTGTACTATTCGACGCTGTAGCGGAGGGCATTATTCGCGGAGGGCCCAGTCTATTGTTATGTACATGTGTTGCAGACATAACGATTGCTTGTATTAGGTGCTATAACTATGCGATTGACCTTTTGCCACGATGCTCCTAACCTAGGTAGTCAGATCTAGACCTTGGTATTGATTGTTGGTGAATTCGATTTGAAAATACAATGCTCAATATGCATTTATCTTCCAAAGGCACTCTCGACTTTCAATATTCGAACGCCTTTGGTCAATTAGATCGTGGAAAAGGTGTATGTTGCAAATTACCTGCTGTTGGGCGCAGGAACGCCTGCATTTAATAGTTCAATGCCTAGAATTTTATGGCAGAGCGACTACCCTGGTAACTCGAAAACAAGAACTAGTTCTTATGAGCAAGTGCTGACAGGGTTTCATGTTCTACATAGGTACGTATCTCAATCACCTCCAACTCTAGTCTGGTTAGCCGACTCAAATCTAAACCTCAGCTAGCCTCTACCACATATAAAGTATACACATTAAACCCATTCTGGGGCAGTCTTACTTTCGAAGGGGACTCTTTAATTTTAAAAAAAAAATAAAAAAATAAAAAAAACCACAGTACTTAATGCTGACATACCAAGTTCCGCTGGTGCCGAATATCCAGCCGTGGTTTAGCAGTCGCGAAGTTTAGTGAAAGGGTAATAACTGATAGATTGCGCAATATTATTGCAAAACTTGATTGTCAGTGATTTCCCTGCTGAGAGAGCATCTTGGTTTGAATTTTACAGGTTGATCCAACCGTCACATTGTCTACAGTCCCGCGGCCTAGTACCGTATGTTGGGAACTTCAACGCTCTCAGGGACTACTAGTTCAGTTCCCAGGTATTTATTAATATAAAGTGGATCATACTAAGGTGTTGAAAGATACCGTATCTGTAGGTGTCACTCATGCACCAAGTACACTGGCTTCCAGCTTTTCCAAAGATTGTAAGGACACATGATCCGGAATATTCAGTGCTAGTGCATTTTTATCTGACGACGCGGCTCGGTAAATCGGGAGTCTCGTGTAGATTGAACTCTGGCTGCGATAAACGGAAGTATTAAACGAGTTGCAATTAGCTCGTTTTAAGACAGCAGCTGGTCAAACAACGTCCCGGTTGTTTATAATGTGGATTTTATACCGATTCAAGCACACTTTCCATTCGCCAAGAAAGCTGCATTGAAATGGAGACGACAATTATTTATCGTTGTACCAAACACATTTATGTCGGCAGCTAAGGAGAGTTGTTGGAGCGGAAAGTATGTACATATCAAACTCCAACCCATCAGATATGTATATACATGTACTTCGGGCAACGGGGTGTTTTGTATTTAACCTATTTAATAATATAATAGACGTGAATGTATATGAGATGCTCCTATAGAGGGCAAAAAGTGATCATAGCGTGCAGGGGTCTAATTAGAGTTGCCCCCTAGCAAGAGTACGTGTATTGTCAAAATTAAACTAGCAGTATCAGAGCTCGATATTGATTAAAACAATGCCTTCAGGACGGAGCACGCGTATGCTAGAATACCCATAACCTAATGCTTATATTGGACTCACTTTTAATTAGTGAAGACTATCGCAAAATATACCCTCATGATTGAATTCACGCTGCTTAGGTGGGTAATTTGAGTAGATACAGTATATAAGTTGGTACTAGGGTAAATTACGAACCCTCGAAGGGGTGTTCTAGAACGTGAATGTGACACGACAGTAGTACTGGTAGAGTAGTACTGGTAGAGTAGATAATCTTGAGGCTCATTCACGTCCTTGAAATGGCATGCTCAAAGTCTATAATTATGATATTATATTTCTGTGGCGGAAGCATGGCCAGTGCTTCAAGTTAGAGTACAATCCCGGTTCATATTTATTTCTTACTCCCGCACGTGTCCTTATCGCTCATAAATCCCAGCGAACGCAATATTGTATCTGAGATATTTGCCATTACAGCCCCCCTACAACCAAAATCTAATTGCTTACCCCTCTAACAACCCAACAACCCATTCCAATTCTTTTCCTTCCATCCCCTCCCCTACCATAATTACTTCCGACTCCGCATGGATACCCTTTCTCACCAAGCCCCTCCCCACTTTAACCTCTGGCCCAAACCCAACCCACCTGCCAACACCCTTCTCCTTCTCCAAATACTGTACACTCTCCGCCCACCGAACCCTTTCCACTGCCTGTCTCGGCAATACCTCCCTTAATTCCCTCTCAGTTTCATACACGCTACCGGTGACATTGCTTATCACATCCCCCTTTCTGCCCTTCCAATCAAATTCCACCTTTGCCAGCTCCACCTTTAGAACATCCACGGCGGGGGCCATAAGCGGAGAATGAAATGCTGCAGAGACATTCAACTTCAACGCTCTTGGATCATGCCTGCTGAACTTCCTCAAGTGATCGAGTAAGGCTATAATTGCGGTGATATGCCCACTTATCACAATCTGTGAACTAGTATTATGATTTGCAATTCCGACGATTTTCCCGGGGGGTATGGAGCCGGGGGGGGGTGAGGTGATGAAGTTGTTGATTGTGGAGATTAAGTCGGGAAGATGTGCCGCGGGAGAAATAATTGCGTACATGCCTATATCTCCCCTCTCTTCTTCGGGGACGGAACGGGTCATGGTTATCCCTCGCCTGCGAACAAAGGTGATTGCGTCCGGCAGGGACATGATCCCCGCGGCTACAAGCGCGGAGAATTCACCTAGGGAGTGTCCAAGGAAGTAGAAGTTTGATCGAGTGCTTGCTTTTCGCAGGTCGAGGCTAAAGTCTTTCTCTAGCACGGAGAGAAAGCAGAGGGATGTGAATAGGATTGCTGGTTGCGCATTTTCTGTGGCAGTGAGGAGGGGTGCGGGGCCAGAGCAGATCAAGGTAGATAGGCGAGGTCGGGGGGAAATGCTAGCAGTGGTTGTGCCTGTGGGGGGAAATGCTATGTCGGATTCGTAGATGGTGTGGTCGAGGAGTTCAAGAAGGGGTGAGACTGTTGACGAGAAGTTTTTAAGGAGGTAGGAGATCATGGAGACTCGTTGAGTGCCCTGGCCTGTGGGAGTACTGTCAACTACCTCTTACTACAAGGAGGTAGGGGGTATCTCCTTATAAAGCCCCAAGGACTTACCAGGAAAGAACAGTGCTGTTACTAGCTTGGACTCGGAGCCTATTGGGCTCGAAGGGCTCACAATGGACCGCCCGCTTTCCCCTAATGATGGCGTCCCATGTATCATTCTAGGTCTAATGCCACTCACATAGCCCTTTCCAAATATGCCCCGGAGCTGAGCACATCCCGAAGACTCGAACCCATTTCCCAACCATCGGCCATTGCAAGCTGGGGCTCCGAATGCCCCACTAGCTCCCCAGAATGCCCCAGCCCCAACACGAGCAGCCCCGAAACGCACTACCCCAATCATTCCACACCCTAGATCCACTACTAACACTCTCCCTGTGTCGCCTAGAGCCGTATGGGCACGAGGCTGTATGGCGCTCCACTAACCTTGGTTACGGGCCAGGCAACGGGGACAGAAATCAAAGCTTGAAGTTCGCTTCGAACACCTCCAATTCTAAACTCCAGGCGATAGCCTTCACAAGGCTGGCAGGGTCCCGATGTGTAGTCCAGTTAACGTTGTTAGCAGTCGAAGTCGTGGACGTTGATTTATATGTAGCTATCGATTGAAGCTCTAGAATGTTTCAGAGTATAGAGTTACGCGCTAGTGGGAACTCGTGACAAACTAGTGCTAGCGGCTATGCTAGGTAATCACGGAACCTTTATTTGTGGAACCAGACTTAGGTATTATTGGGAATTCGAATAGGTGCTGTACATACATGTTGAAATATCACTATATTGTAGATCATTGTCTTGATTTGGTCTCTGAAGCTTTTTGCATAGGTACTACTTACTGTACCTACTTAGGTAGCGCGTTGTGTCACCTGCCTGACTGGAGATTATGTACATATCGTAGTTCTGAAATTAAAACAAATCGAAAACCTTGCGAGTTGAATATGGATTCGGTTTAATTTCGTACGTCATACTTGAATTGTGAGTGGAGCTCTTTCGTATTCGCAGTTCCCCACCTTGTAATGCGAAAAAGGAAAAAAAAAAGGAAATATTCTACGCACATCTTTTCCCACACTTCCAACTCACTGCCTTTTATCTGCTCTGCAACCTATCAAACATACCACGGCTATGTTGTCCCTAAGCATGTATGAATTAGATTCTGCAGGAGTGTTGGAACTCTAAAAAAGCTTCATATCATGGCTTGTCACCAAAGCCATCGAATTACAGAAGGTAGCCTCGGATCGTATCGAGACTTGGAGGTATTCATATTTCCCGAGAGATACAAGATTAGCATTATAGATAAGTGTAAAAGTGTAGCCTGGTTTAGATAAGTGAGGAAGAAGAGGTTGTCCCAACCCGCCCTCAAACTCCTCGCATTGATATGGTCTGGCGGCATTCATACCAACTTTAAAGATGAACTCAGTCATTGATTCTCCGTATACCCAAGTCTATATAATACTAGACGTTGCTGTCAGCTGGGCTTTAGCATTGACTATGTCGCTCTTTTGCTTTCTAAGCCTCGGTTAATTGGGGAGATTGGTGGCTTTGCCAAGGTAAATATATCATGACCCCAGCGTCTTGTAGATAAGATGTTGCTACAACTAGTACTTCCAACTCAATTGCCAAACTATTTCATCTACAGAGCCTTGACGTCATCCCTAGGTTTTAATTCTCTACTTTGCAACTGTCCCGCCAGATATTCCATATGATATGTGTTCTACATATACATCTAGTGATGTAGGTTAATACGGTTGAAACTGTTGTAAGAGAAATACTCTCCCAACCACATATGCATGACATCTATGAGGGGCAAGCATGTGGGGCGGTACGACATCTATGTGGGGCATAGCAGCCATGTGGGGCGATACGACATCTATGTGGGGCGAGCATAGGCATAGCAGCCATGTGGGGCATGACATACAGGATGAGCATAATGTTGGATTCTACTCTTACGTGAGAAGAGCTAGGGTGACGGATCACAAGATATGCAGGACGACCGATGGAGGCAATTGGGATACTGGCGATTAAGGATAAAAGAAGCGGGTTTTCCTATGAATTCATGTTTTTCCGGAAGAGAATAAGGCAGTAGAACCATAGCATCCATACTATAGCGATATCTACATAGCTTTGACGAATACATCTACACTTCTTTCTCTCTTAAGATTCCTCCGCTTATAACCTCGTATTATTACACATAATGTTCATGTAACCAAAGAGTCCGTACATACAGTGCCATTCAGAAAGTATCCGGGATGCATAAACGAGGGCGTAGGCCAAGCTTGGCTATTCTGCATATGGCGGGGGGTATTCTGCCCAACCAGATTCCTCAGACTGCCCCTCATCAACTAGATAGTTCATCAACTAGATAGCCCTACCAAGTTATGTATTTCCTTTGTTAGAGTCAAGTGATTTATGATTACGGGTTATGTAATCCGCTGCCTTTAGGACTGTGTAAGCCACTTCATAAAGTTATCGTAGCGTAATAAATCTACCATCAGCCGGCTATCTTCACCATATGCAGAATAGTCTGCATGTAGCCTGCAGCACTTTTTATGCATCCCGGATACTTTCTGAATGGCACTGTATATCTAGGAGGCCATATGCCGCCGATGTAGATGGAGAGAAGAATACAATCTATCCTTCTACTCATATCTCAAGTCTATGAAATCTATCTTCCGCTCATAACTTAACAACTGTTAATCTCGGAATGATAGTTCCTCCGCCCCATGCCGTCCAGTCACATGGTGTACCTACAGAAACCCCCTGTCATTCTGTCCCATGCCTAGCGCGAACCAAATCGGTTCCATTGACCTCGATTTAAGTAGATCTCTTCTCTGATACATCGCACATATTCTATGTACATAGTATGTATTGTATTTTGTTAAGTAATTTATGTCATATCCCCTTACTCTAGTGCATGCCACTACCGGTAGCCCGTGAATAATAAATGCCGCCGAACCGTCGACGTCGCGTCCCAAATATATGCGCCTCTTGACGCTTGCATCCCTCCGGACCTGCGGCTGCTCCACGTCAGTTTGGCGGTGAGATGGCTTGTTTTGCCGACGACCATTGAATCATGTAGGTACATCTACTTTGTCCCATGTCTCTATGGATATGGAGTGGGCTGTGTCTTCATGCACTACGATATCCCCAATATATTTTGAATGTATTCAGCCTTTATTCTTGTGACATTTTGTTGGTGATTTGTGAATATCTCTCAGAATATATAACCTCCCGGAGTTTCTCACTTCTGGGTCCCACCTTCGACACAGCATCTAGAACTTATATCTATTATAATTAGTTTCCTTAGGAAGCTGTGCACTACCGCTTCGGGTATTCACCATTCTATATATAGTCTTCTTCGATTATAATTTACTATTTACCTTGCACGACTTAGTCGACTTTTGAGCAGCGCGAGGCAATGCCGAACCCTTGCAAACAAACTACACGAGTATGCATGAGAACAAGAATAATAATCTGGATCGATAACTCCACTGTCGCCGCAAATCAACTCCATTCATCATGACGAGTAAGAATAGGCAGTCTATCTTATGGTTTCCGCCCGTAAACGAACCACCTAATGCATATGCAGCACGTTAGCACTTTCGCAAGGGACAGAAAAGACAGAATTAACACTCACCCTTGGAAATAATACTTCCCCACATCTCCTGGCTCATCCCCTTTATTGTAGGAGTCAATAACCTTATCGCACAGCTCCTTAACCTCATCGACCGTCCACCCATTCGCCGTCAACAACTGTACCCCAAATGGATATGCACTCTGCTCGGAACCCAGTCTTGCGAATCTGCCAATTTCCTTCAGGCGCTTGTCTTTTGGCCAGTGGCCAATAGGCCATACAGCTGTCTTCTCCACCAGGTCAACGAATCCTGCCTCCTGCAACAAACGCTTTGCATGTGGGGCAACATCGAGTTCAATTTTGGCCTTTGCTGATGCTTCAAGGACGTGATGCATGTAGGTTGAGATAGGATGTTGATCATTGATACCATTGAGCTTAGTACCATTCCACAGGAACGGTTGGCAGCTGTAGTCTTGGAATTCTATGTATCCTCCAGATGCGAGCTTTCTGTTTTAGGTATCACCGGAGGTTAGAGTGGGCCAACTAAGTGCAAATAGGGGGGGTATAAAGTAACCCACTTATATGCCTGCTCAAGAACTTTTTTCCAGTTCCTGAAGGAACCGCTCATTGAACGCATATGGATATAGTCGAAGTGGTTATTGGGCCATGTCCATTCCCCAGCTTCTAGATCGTCAACTTCGAATTTACAATTTGGAGGAACCCTATGTATACGTTGGTAACTATGTACTCCCAGCAAAAGTGGAAGTTAAAAGGGAAAGATATTCAATGCAAGACTGAAACTGCCCTTACGTGTACGAGAAACCTACCAGCTTGGTTGAATTGGACTGATATCTGGACCAGTCACCTCTGCCTGGGGATTCTCGCTGCCAGACCAGGGAAATGACATTAGCAAACTCAACTAGGACCGACCCTAGAGGAAAGATCTTACTCTGCAAAGTCAATGGCCCAAATCCCGGTACCTGTCCCCACGTCTAGGACCTTTTGTGGGTGATCAAGCGGCGCGATGTGCAGTTTTCCTCCTAGAAGCGATAGGAAAATGTGGTGATATAAGTCGAGACGATCTTGTTCATTTTCATCATTAGGCATGAAGTATTGATGTTTAAACCGGTCGGAATGATAGCGGCGACCATTGGCATATGTGAAGCTGAAGACGCTGGAAGCGAGGGTAGTCGTTGCCGTGCTCTCGCCACTACCATAGCAGGAAAGGTTTCAATAGTCGAAAAACTGAATGTTTTGGACATATGCAGAGAAATTAAATGAGTACTAACGATTCATAACCCGATCGTACAAGCTAAAAATGTTAAGACCAAGGCTAAATGGGGCGGTAGTATGGGTGCGACATACATCTTCGTCAACTTCCACTCGCCCAACATCACCGACAAGTTGTAGTTGCGCTTCCATTTCTTGAACTTGAGCTACAGGTTTGGGTGCGGGTGTAGACATGTCTGCCATTGCGCTGAACGTTTGGATATTTTACTGACCATGTATTCGTGATTGGAATCGGCCGATTGACAATACTTAAGTGGAAATAGCTGGTTATAAGAAAATCTCGCTCTCAGGTGACTTAGGTGGAAGAGAAAGGGCTGTGCCCAAGTCTCTAACAGGGTATGGAACGGGCCAATCTGATCGATGGAGACTCAAAGAACGATTCCTAAAGCTCCCTTGGGTGAGACAGCCCAAAATCTTGGCAAACCGCAATTGTCGAGCTAGTGTATAGATGGGATCAGTGGATCAAGTTTGCGCGGTTCTGCTTAGTGCTTCTTAAAGATATCCACATTTGTAATATGGATGGACTGCTAGATTTCTAGGTGATAGCTGCTCCAAATTTGTTTAAACGCTACGTTATATGCTGCATGTATCAGGTTATCCTGCAGGAATATTAAGCTCTTGCTTGTATGGTAGGCCCGTAGCATTAGGGCAGGGCTGGGGTGAAATGAGGTATTCTCAGATTCATATATACGTAATGGATACATGAAACATAGATACAGTTTACTCAATTGAATGGGGGGTCTGCCATGGGTGCATCAGCCTGTAGTAAGACTACTTCTTTCGAAAAATTGCCAATTAATCATGACCGCTGGGGGTTAGACATTATATTATAATATTATAAGAGTTTGCCCAGAGTGTCGGGAAGACTGGATCGTGTGCCGTTCATCTTAGTAGATAGGAATTTGAAAATGATATTGTCTACGCTCTAGTTCTGGTAATCAATTGCCATAACTGAGGGGGTAGCCCTAGGCTACTTACCGATACCTCGACAGTACTTAGAGTTAAATTACCGCTATTGATAACCATGACGTGTGAGCGTGTGGCACAGGATCATACTAGCACGTAAATCAATAACTCATAACTATTACTCTATTCGGATTCCTTCCTAGCAGTTGTATGTGATAAGCTACGTAATACTGCAGTCTCCAAATCACGTGTAAGTGTATGTATAGAACTATGCATCTAAAAAGCAATAAAATTATACGTAATATGTAACCATAGCATATGCATCCACATGGAGAGAGTACGCAGAGGCAAATTGGTAATATACTGTATGTTATGTAATCTAAAAACCTGACTGTTAATCAGATTCAGAGTTGAAAGAGCGTCGCTTCAAAACGTAGGGTGTATATTGTGAGTCCTTCCACAGTGAGGACTGAGAGATATTATCACGAGCTACCCCTACCCAATACCCAGTACGTGCAATCGATCATATATCTCCATCTTCCATCATAAGAGGGTTCTGATTATGTCTGCATAGTTTTTAGTACTAGTCCTTAGTAAGTCAGTGGACATTACCTACTAACAATTAAGTACCATAACCTCGAGACAAAACCAATACAGAAGGGGTTATCCTACACAAGTAAGGAGTGCATCCACAAGAAAATTGTCAATTCAGGGTTATGCATGTCGTAACCGGTAGAACATTAGCCTACTGTAAGTCCACAGTTTCCATAAATAGTATCATGAATGTTTGCATCAAGGATTCAACACAATTTAGTGGGTGAATACTATCCGCCCCATATTAATATTGGAGTTTGGTTCAGGGTAATCAGGTCAATGTCACTAGGTCAAGTGTAGTAGAATAACCCTGAATCAATAGACAGAACCAGCCTGCAAAAGTGTATTTTCCCATGAACATCCCCATACGAGCTACTATGCCGGCGAACACATGAGGCCACCCACTGGGTTATATCAACAGGTAGCCAACCATACAGAAAATGTAGGTCTGAAAAGCATGGTAAAGCTATTTCATAAGCTCATAATGCACTGGAATCGAGGTGAGATAAAAGTGAATCAATCCCCATCTCCTACATACTCCTCCAGAGCCATAGATTGAGTCCCTTGAGGCTGAAACTAGTTGTCCGACATTTTCAACCCAAGCTCTTTCGCGACAATCTCCGCAGCTTTACCTCCGAGCAAGAGTGCAGTGTTATATGTATTTGCGCCGACATTCTCTGGACAAATTGAGAGGTCTTCGATCGACTTGTCAGTAACAGATATCAAAGATCTAGCTCCTATGTGTAAAGACATAGTCCTTGAGGCTACTCACCGGCTACCTTCAGCCCCTGTACTCCGTATACATTCAAGTTTCCATCTACAACCCCGCCTTGTTCCCTACGTTTCATTGCAGCCGTCCCTAGCCAGTGCCATACAGGAGCGCAGTTTGCTTTCACGAATTCCTCAATGACCTTATTATCCTCCTCCGTGTATACCACCTTGCTATTAGCTATCTCGACACGCTGTGCAGGGGTAGGGTATTCAACGCAACGTGCTGCGGAAGTCTCCGAAAAAGGTGGATGGAGTTCCCGAACTTCACCACGAAAGCTGGGCATGCGCCGTACAAGCTCACGTTGTTGTTTGTAGGCTAAGACATGTGGCGGCAAGTCACGAGGGTCAAACAGGTACTGTGGTCTGAACTCTGGGGAGGCGTTGATGCTGGAGCTGGTAATATGGATACTCCCCCGGGAGACAGGGTACAATGTGTATGGGATGCACGTCTTGTAGGAATACTCTGAGGTAAGAAATGTCCATCGTGGGTCGTTCATAGGACGCTCGAGAAAACAAGTGATGCTAATATGTGAACCTGCCAGTTAGAATCCATTATTGCCACAGAGTTTTGACAGGCGAAGCTTACAAAAGAGCCTTATCAGGTGCGTTGAGGTAGTATTCATTCCACAATTTACGGAAAGCAGGTCCCATCTCCTGGAGTTCCTCCTCAGTAGGTCTTATCTTCCCCGCGCCTCCAATGAAGTTCATTGTATGTGGCCCATTACTACCTTGCTTGAAGTCTTCATCGGCCTTAAGAATTGCCGCGGGGTCACCTCCTAAATAGTCGTTATAGTGCAGGAGCGTGTCCTTGTCGAACCTGTAGAAATATTGACTGCTGGCCACGTGGTCTTGTAGATTTTCACCCACCCCCGGAAGGTCAACCAAACAGTCCACATTGGCCTTCCGTAGTATTTCCGAAGACCCGACCCCAGAACGCTCGAGAAGCTGTGGAGTATTGACTGTCCCAGCCGTTAGCACAACCATCGAGCGGGCACGAATTACCCGCAGGCTTGAGTTGACGGCAGAATGTGAAGGCGCATTCGCGTCTGTGACTTTTGAGTTCACACTTGGGGGCCCTCCTGAGGGTAGATCTAATTTTATCGGCTGCGGGGCACTGGTGCCATTGGCAATTTCGACCCCAGTAGCTCTACCTTCTTTGATGATGACACGCACTACTTTGCGCTCGCACAGAACAGTAAGGCCATTATTAGTGTGTTCAGAGATATTAGGGTGAATATATCTGTGTGCAGGGTCTTGACGATGGCCGGTAACTGGGTCAATCCATTTTGGCCACTCCTATGGTACCTCCAACTGGGTTGTTAGCTATTATCTGTAATAAGCTTCAATTAAATATAGTATCGGTTATACTTACCGCAAAGCCAACCCCATTCCTCAAATTCTGCATGTCAGCAACAATAGGGTATCCCAGTTTTTTTGCTGCATGATAGACTTCACCCGAATTTGGATCATTTTGTTCTCTAAAATCAGGCCCTTGAGATACTGCAAAAGGCCCCGAGCATCCATGAACATCCTGGTCGAGGTTTGGGTCACGTGTAACTTGATAGTTTTCGAGCTATCAATATTTATAGGGGTTAGTTGATTATTGGTACGATGCAACTTCGCGGTAAAAACCAGCTGCCGCAGTCCCCAGAACCGAATTAGAGGTTTTACCTTGCGAAGGATTGGTACCAGGTCCTCTGCATACCATCCTTCCGTCCTCCAATCATCAAAGTCGCTATCATAAACTTTGTCAGTATTTCATAGCTACTTTGCACGTTCAGTTGCGGGACCCAATACACACCTTGCACTCGCTCGTGTATACATCATGAAATTCATGCTTCCTCCCCCGCCGAGGATATTTGGAACGGCAACCGTAATCTCTCTGCCTCCAAAATGGTCTAACTTGCCTTTCATGGAGTCAAAATAACCGGAGTTCGGATTAAGAAGGTTGGCCCAGTAGCGCCCTGGGCGGACCACATTGGGGTCATTGTGGTTATCACGCCCGGACTCGATAAGAAGAATCGAAAGACGTCGACCTTCCTGACATGCTGCTTCAGCGAGCCTACCCGCGAGGACGCATCCTGATGAACCACCTGTACATGTAGTGTATGGTCAATGAAGGAACTCCTTTTGAAAAAGTGAGTAAAGGGTGGGAGTCATGGAAAAGAGCTACCTCCAACAATAATGATATCGTATTCATCACCTATGGCCTCGGGATCGTTTGTCAGCGGCATCTTGAAAAGTGTGAGAACTAGTTCTGAACTTGTAGTATATCGTGGATGGCAGGGTTTGGAGGTATCACAGCTTGCATTCAAATGTGGATTATAACTCCGATTTATTCTTTCTGGAAGAGTTCAGGATGAAGGTGAAGGTTTCAATTTGTCAGAATTCACAAAGGCATCTGGCACAAAGTGTGGATAAAACAAGGATCCTTATGGCAATATCCGTAGTCGGAATCCTGCCGAAGAAAATGCGAAGAAAATGCGAACGAGAATATATACGGCAATTGTGATTCGTTTATGGGGCTACCACCCCCAGATCTTGATATCGCTAGTTTCGATAATGGTCAATTAGCCGGCCCCTCCTGAAGAAGGTAATCAATCCCCCTGCTCTGTTCGTTCACAGACGCTGGTTCCGGTATAATTCACCTGCACACAATCACGAGTGCTGATTAATACACTTAAATAAAGTTGGGGTCTAGATCTGGGCACGTGCACGGGATCAAACAACAATATATTCTCACCTTTGCTAAAGTACATGTACAGCACGGGCATGGCTGTGGGCCAGCGCAGACAACTTGAAGCGTCAATAAAACCGAGGATCTACTGCAGCTCTAACCACTTTGGGTTTCATGACTATCTACCATATGCATATCAGCGAACCAGTAGGTAAGCCACAGTCAGCTGCCCTGGTCAGAGACCCACATCAAAGTCCACAGCGTTCACCTCCAGAGGCCTAAAACCAAGTTTGGCATTGACTATGATAGATATACAGCTAGGTGGCAAAAAAAACTGAACGCTGCATAAAAGGCCTGTGCATGCAGCGCGCTTGATTCAGATTCAATGCATCAAATGGCGCCTATCACGTCTTAGGTGAATGTCTTACTACGTGGTCA
>Ga0307511_10002469_pt1 | contig 19335 bp, 11 predicted proteins | sample 13_EM_MG_FD_200266 | JGI IMG/M metagenome (GOLD analysis project Ga0307511, IMG submission 200266) | Populus trichocarpa ectomycorrhiza microbial communities from riparian zone in the Pacific Northwest, United States - 13_EM | ecosystem: Host-associated > Plants > Roots > Unclassified | place... | reverse complement strand
GTGGTAATAAGGGGTATCAGTCTTTCACTCTGGCTACTGGGTATTTAAAGAGTCCAATCCACGGCCTGAGTCATAACGATTTCTCTGTGAGAATGGGGCTATGTATGTACTTCCGAGATATCCCCGGGGGCGCAGATGATAAGTCGAGTCTGGCTGCTGGGCGTTTGGTTAGTTGTAGTCAGCTGTTTCTTGGCGCGCCTAGGACCAATTACCAGGTTGGGCAGTCCTACGCCCCACGTGACAAGGCTCTCACTTCGTTCACTACGTTCAAACTGGCCCCTGAGATGCCAGCTACTAATCACCAAACTGCACGTTTCAGCGGAAATGAGTATTTCTTTATTATATGTACCGGTAGGTATGTGTGCAGTTTAAGCAGTGATGACAGCGATGCATCCACCCGTCTTAAACATGTAGGTATATGGGCCTGCAGGTTGTGTGCATCATCTAAAGCAGGTAGCCTACCTATCAAATTGAATACCAACAGCTGCCTATGTGCATATCTCAGACGTACACTATTCTCAGTGGTACTGTAGGTCTGACTTGCTACCTCGCAAGGACAATCCACTTTCAGCTATACCCTAAGGAACTATTGTTCTCGCTCCTAGGAGCCGTGGATCAGTATTGCATCTCCTGTATCTGCTGGATGAACCTTTGCGGCAGCCTGGGTAATTATAACATCAGACGAACAGGTTGGTACCGGTGGGTGTTTGGCACGACGCGAAACTCATGAATTCTTCCCCATATCATTGTTGCTGGAGGAGGACGGATCAAGGTGCATGAGTGTAAAAAAACCCACCCACCGTCAGAGATTTGCCCCTGTATACCCAATCCACCCCCTCAGCCCCCCATGAGCCCTTTCATGTCAATGGGAAGTCCTGCAGGTACAGATCCATTGAAGTATTAGACTAAGTTATCAGTATTCAATCCTCGTTTCAACCACCTCCGCTGTTTGAGCCGGCAGCGGTAACTAGTACTAGATGGAAGCCATCGGCATCTAGCTCTCATCCTCCATGGGCTATCTCTGCTGCATAGGGGAATCACAACCCTTCTCATTATTGCCACAGATAGTTGCCTGTGAGAGGATCTGTTCATCTTGTGACGTATCCTTTGTCACTTCTCTTGCCCTTCGTTTCCGCCGTTGTGCAAATCTACAAGAAGTTTTAACAGCAATTTTGGGGGTCTGCAGGGTGAGTATGGTGGCGAGGTTGCTCGCGGTCATGCCTCCCACAAGAGGCGGGTATATATATCTCTGTGTTTTCTCGATTATCGGAATTTTTTATCATCATCACCGACAGCTCCATATCCAGCACAATCGAGTACGCAGTCTTCAAAATTAGAACAGCTCCAGCGTATTACCGTTACAATCTCCCAAGAGAAACTACCGATACCACTCCTATCAAAAATGCAGCAATTTAGCGAATCTTCGTCGAACTTTGCCCAAACTAACGGAGAAACCACCCCAGCAGCGTCCCCATGGGTAATCAATGATACTATTCCAGCTGAGAGTGGATTTACCCTGCCTATTAATGTACCAGTCCCTGCTCAGGCTCCTAGCACAGGGATCTTCGAGTATATTATGCCAACCCAACCCCCGCCGACCGGAGTCACCATTGCTCCACTGAATCTGGAGCGCCCTACTCGGGTGCGTTCAATTTGGACTATCAGAGAGGTTAGGTCATTGGTTAGGCTCAGAGATGGTGGTTTGGGTTGGACACGAATAGCCACGCACTTTAATGGAAAGACCCCAAACGCATGCCGCAAGCGCTATGGACGACTTAAGAAGGTGGCTGGACCTATCTTGGGAGCTAGGAGCGGAAGGGGGGTTTCTTCCTTGGGAGGTGGGACTCAGGTTCGAATACAACACCTCGTCGAAGAGCTCAGAGACAGGATTATTGAAATAATCGAAGATGTTCAAGTTCCAGACCCAGTGACAGGGTTTACCGCAGTGAGTGGAACTCAAAATGTATCTTCTCCTCTCCATATCAGAGTTTAGTTACCCTGAAGTTGCTGGTTGCTAACATGAGAAAACGTATAGTCCGAGGTCACACCAACCAGCCCCAACCAGGAGCGAGAAGGTGCTAGCAACAATGAAGCTGAGTCTGGATCAAGCGGTGCCGGCCATGGGTTAGCGGAATAAGCCGCGGAGAAAGAGGTATGGCGGACCTAGTAATGGCTTTCCATTTGCAGCTGTACGCCCTAGCCGTGTACAGTAGCAGTTGCAGGAATGCGACCGCAGAAGTTTAAACACTCTTTTGTCGCGCGTTTCATACTGTTTTCGGAATTTCCCATTCCTTGATTGACTCTTGTTTGTTTTTCTGCCCTTATTTTTCTGTCCTTGTTCATCTCCTGTTAACTCTTCACTGAGGAGTTGATCTCCGAAGCTGTCTCTCGCTCTGCTTCCTCCCATTTTGTAACCTGCTTTGCTTTGCGTGTCAACCAGCGCTGGTCAAAGACCAAGATCCATATAGATGGCGATGCACTTGTATTTCCTTTTGCCTTTGCTACCCAACTAACATTGGATTGCATTTTTCGAATTCGATACCATAGAACGTTCATTTTAAGGGTGGTCCGATTTAAGTACCTGGACGTATACGTGTGCTATCTCTAGCTGGCTCAGAACCAAGTATTACTTGTAACTAGTTTTGCCATGAGTTGGGGCCACTATCACCACTATTAGACCCAACGGTAAATCATTGTAGAAGTAAGCCTTGAAGCAACGAAAGCCTTCCAGTTGTAAAGTTCACCCTAACCCTCTTAACCTTACCCTAAGTTTTGCCCTAATATCTATTCTAACTTTGCGCTAACCCTGGCCCCTTAGGATCACATATTAAACGCTGCATCCCCTTCCGGTTAAACATTAGTTCTATACTCACTAAGCCGACCCATCGCCAAGAATGGAGGTATCGACAATTTAAGCAACCCTGTCTGACCAGCCCACCAAGGGATAATCGTTCGTTTCGTCGTTAAAAAACCTTAGGCTACCACTCAATGATTCTAGCTAGCTGCATATCGCCTGAGTTCTAGGATTCGAGCAGGAAACGCTTACTATCGCGGGGTGAGAGAGAGAGAGAGGGGGGTTTCCTAGTCTGGTTGGAGATTTCTAGGCCTGCATCTTTTGGTTAGAAGCCCGGGACCCTTTCAGTCATCATCACTGGTTGGCACAACCCCCCAGGCCACGCCAACAGGACTACTCTTGAGGCCTCTCAAAGGAAGGTTGATACCAAGCCCCAGAACGACTGCAATATGCGGAAGCTCCCAACAAGTCCATGCGACCTTAAGCTATCAAATTTAAATCTATCTTTGTTCATAGAATTGAAGAGTATGATCTGTTCCACGGGCAATAGATCTGATATACAATCTCGAAAAACAAAAACAAAGGATAGACATGCGTACAATAAAATAAACAATATCAAGAGAAAAAACATAAGCAAATAAACAACGAATCCTTCTTAGATAGGCTGATGAGAAAAAAAAGAAAAGAACAATAAGAATAAATATATATGATATATAGTAATACGACGGTGTGCCTACATAAGCAAAAAATAAAAAACACAATCCCACGTGCACCCCATTCTTCACACGGTACAATTGTTTACAACACTACCTCATCTGCTGCCCATGCCGTGTACCTGCATCCGCCACCACATGATTTCAATTCGGACAAAGAAGATTCCTATGAGATTCAACTAATCGGTACATTACCGGAAAAAAAAAGAAGGGGGGACAATTCAAAAACATTTATGACCTATCTGATCTGCAATGCATAGATTCATAGCGTTTCTAGTAGCTCCTCATCTGAAACATTTCGGTAGTTGTGTTTCAAAAGCAACGTTGATGTGATGTCGGTTAAGGAGTACTTCACGTTAAAACGTTAAAGTTATGCAGCCCTGTTGTTCGACTTCTAATCGTTAACAAGGTAGCCCGATGACTACTTAGTCCAACCAGACTACTTGTTAGTCCCTATGCCCGATACCGAACAAGGAAGTCTCGAACGACACGTCTTGGCTAGGGCGCTGGGCTGCAGTGGAGATATGAGCTCGCATGCTGGACTGGGAGCAATGAGATAGAGGTGATGACCTATATGCACTGCCTGCCGGGATAAAAGAATCAATTGGCTATTGATGATATTGGTGCACTCATATTCGATTCACTAGTCGCTGCTTATTGGCAACTATCAAATTCTGAAGTATATTTGAAAGCTATAGGACTTAAGTTCAAAGATAAGCAAGTAAGAAGTGAAGATGGCATAGAGAATAGGAGACTATCTTTCACATCATCCATGTACTTCGGTGTTGTTTCTACAAAGATCGCCACCTTATTAAAGTCACAGCGAAGGACCTTGGATATGTAAGGAATTGGAATCTGAACTTGCAGAAAAAGAAAGTAAACAAGCTACACACATGAAACAATGCAAGATAAATGTGATAAATAAGAGCCAATTAAGGTGCATCGCCACGCATGTTAGATGCAAACTCTAATCTATCACCAATGGAGGGTGAACGGAGATAAAAAATGTGTGCGTAGAGGAAAGGCTGGGTATACAACGAGAATGGAACGAATGACAATTGTAGGGGAGGAGCCCTTTATCTTTCCTACTCAAAACATCCCATAATTTGTAGAAAATCCACCGCCTGTTGAAAGTAAGTGCTGGCAAGCCAATGCGTTCTGCACCTGGCAGGTTCTTGGATTGACGTCTTTCACGGGAATAGGAGGTTCACAGTGTTGATTGAATCACGCACGCGAGCCTTTCTGGCTCGTTTTAGGGCCCGACTAAGCCATATCATGTAAGCATATCTACCTTTTATCTAACGAGATGGTTGCACGTACGTTCTCCTTCGCCTTGCCTGGCGTGAAGTCCTGATATTCTCAGGTCTCCAGGTGTTCGCGGTCCATGGATCAGATGTAGATGGATGCAAGTACCTCGAAATCATATCTAAAGCCAAGCGGACTTGTATTAGCTAACTATCAGCAATAATAATTCTTGACAACGCTTACATCTAGCCATGCCTGTTCAATTCCTTGTCGGCTAGGAAGCTTTTCGGTATCGCTTTGAAATCCAACCAGTAGTGCTCCGTTGACAGTAATTTTAGAACAGTAGTCCTCCACAAGGAGTTTCCTCTTGAGACTTTGTTCAATGGGATAATCTAAGATAATTGCGCGAGTTTGTTGAAATTTGAGGAGAGACTGTTTCTCGGCCGGTTGAAAATTAGCGGAGGTGGTGCCAGGGCTGGTGAAGATATATTGACAATCGCTGATGAGTTAGTTGGAGCCTCAAAGGAGGACCTGCAGGCTATATAAAAATTCCATACCATTTTTATGGATCGCTTTAAATGCTCTGCAATGAATGTTTGACGTTTCTCATGGGAGATGCATAATGACGACGGAAGCTAGCGGGGCGTTGCCACAAAGGTGCCACGGAGTCCGAATAAACAGGCAGTAGCCTTGGTCGTAGCAGAGGTTGTCTAGTTACACCTTTGAGAGCCCTGTTGACCAAGCAAACAATATAATTAGGTTTCAGTCGCTGGCTATAAGGCTGCTGGCTAAGGACATACCTACATCAGTTAGCTGGTTACGTCAGTAGCAGTATGTCAGAAAAAAAGAAAATAAATTTAGCACCATCCCTCATGTTCTCAATCCCCCACACCTGTGTACACCCCTCATTCGATCAACAATCGTGCACTCTACAGGTAAACACTAAATGACATAATATACCGAAGCGCAAAATAAAATCAATGGGATAGAACTAGGTCAATTCTACTTACATCTGCTGGCAAGGCATCACGGAAACCCCATTGCCCTACCGATATCTGTTTGTCTAGGCCTTACTTGGATCCAGCCCTGTGGAGTCACAAAAACTTGGGATTTCGGAGAAAAACCCTTCCCCGCACCGATTGAATGTTGCTGAGTCGTTTTGTAAGCGAGCAAGCAATCGGTATCCACTGAGACGAGATTTATGCTTTTTATGGCACGTGGTGCCAACTCGTTTGCTGTTTGCTGGTACCGAGTGCTGAAGCACATCTCTCGCTGACCCGACTGGTCTTGGGGTGGCTTATCTCAGCCGGATACTCTGACCCTCATCCTAGCCGAGTACTCTGACCCCTCCTTGGGTTCTTTACACTAAGGTAGTTTGGGGTTATGTTGGTGTGCGGTAATATATCGGAAGTATCGTTATCAAGGCTTGTTTCGTGAGTGGACTTTCTCGTGCCCAGACCCTCCATGGCAATTGGAGTGCATCATCTTATAAACTTGACATCCTAACCTCCACGCCGTAATAGTCTCGTCATAGGTAGATAAGCATACATAAATCAGAGCACCAATGTAGTGCCATGTTGCGATGCTGGACATGATTCCCCTTGACGTATATATATTAGCTCAGCTCAACACTTCTCTCACTAGCTCGGGAGTTGCTCACCGGGAGTAGTCTTGTGCCTATGGCCACCAGGAGAACAAATCAAGGCCCGGAGCTGGAGAGAAACAACTGATATATAATTAGAAACAAACCTTAGTGTATCACCACTCGGATTATCATTCTTCCCTTCCGACGGACTTGCCCACATTGCTCGACGTCATGTCCAAAAACCATTTTACTTGCATTAGGCTAAGGTGGCTCGTGTGGTCTTCGCTATCGAACTAACAGTGTTAACATAGAAGTCAATGCCTCTCACACTCCCGATTCCTTCATGATCATTGATGGGCATTATTTGTGTGTACGATGCCAAATATCCCTATGTCGTGCGAGAGAGGGGGGGGGGGGATGGAAGTTTGTCTAGAATGCTCAACTCGCCCTGCCCTATCCTGATATCGAGCTGTCGAAGTCTGGGTAACCCCTGGTAGCCTAACCCCTCTCAACTAGATCGTCATAATGACAGTTGCCTAGCTAGAACTGTAATCCATTATGTATTGTGTTGTAAGCCGTGTGGACAACTGTGACCATGGTAGCGTGCGGTTTTAAAGGTTCTCTTGCGGGGAAAACTGTCTGTGAAAAAATTGGGGGGGGTTGTAATTGGGGGTGTAAATGCTCCCTCCCCCGAGACCCCGCACGGCCTTAATGGAAGCCTTGAGATTGTCATGTATTGTACATGAAACTTTTTGGGATCGAAAGCCTGTCCAGAAATTCCTCCCGAAGCCGAACCGCGGGCGCCAGAATCCGTCTATAGTCTAGTTACAGAACCCCATGGCCAGGAAGTTTTGAATGAACGAGCTCGACCGGTCGTCTTATCTCATAGCAATCGCAGCCAGGGACAGGAACAACGCAGCAAAAAAGCGTAAGGGTGGTGTAACTGTCACACGTGGAACCAGACAACTATGGCACAAGAACAGACTACTTTAGGTAATTTAAGTGAGAAGGGTAGACAATATAGTCACTAAATCCAATTTATCTGGTTTGTAAAAATATACAAAGGAAGTAAGTTGAAGCCTCACATGTAACCACAATCCATGCATAGTTCGAGGGGTACATGTACATAAACCAAGCGCCGCTTTTTGTTAGGAACTATCCCTATGGTTTAAATATCCAAACGTAGTTTGGGGTTCGTCAACCTCCTCAAAGTTAAATATCCAATCACTGCAAAGGCACCAATAAGGGCAGTCAACAAAGCGATATTGACACCCACTCCAAAAGTGGTCAAGTCGTACGCCTCTAGGAAATCATCGCCGGTTCGATAGCATGACTGAGAACTGCACTGAAGCGTGCGACCCTTGAACTCGTTGATGGTAAGGGCTGCAAAGACATATCGAAGGTAGGAAATCCAGTATAGCCATATGAACCAATTACCGATAGCAGTCCTTGGAAGCAGGAATCCACCGAAGAGCATGAAAACCTAGCAAAAGACTACTGAGTTCTGAGTCGAAGGGCTCGTACAGATGGGGAACTTACAATATTGAGTGCAGGCGTTATAGCTTGAACTACAGCCAAGTTCTTTGAAGTTGAACCAACAAAAAGCCTGCTGATGCGTGAATAACCTCATAGTGTGAAATTAGAGTAAGGCGCTCACCCCATTGCAACGGAGAGAATGACAGTCAAGCAGTTGATCCCCATGTAAATGAAGAATGGTCCCGCCTCTGGTCGAAACGCACATACCCTGATCAATGTGTCAGTACCACTTTTCCGTAGCAGAGTTAAAAGGCTTAAATACCAATAAACCAAAACGAACAGGATGAGCCGTGACAGTATTGCCATTGGGATCTCGATCAAATAACGTGAGATATAAAATGTCTGATACTCTGTAAGCATTCCTGAAACTGTATCGGCCATATGAAATACTCATAACTTACAGACACCCTGTATGCTCCTGTGCTTCGTTCTCGGACAAGAATCCCATTGAGTAGGGGAAGGTACGAGATAATTGGGAACAGGACGCTAAAGGATATGTCGACCGGGAGGAAGAATAGTAACCCTATATATAATGAGCCATGTCCTTTCACTGTCGGGTTACAATTTCCGTACCGGCTTTGCCAATGACGCCTGATTGTCCATCATTGAGACGGTAAAAAGCTATGAGGGGTTAATACACATCCGCCCCACAAGAAAGTCCCGGGTGGGTCTCACTGAAAGCCAAGATTATACCTATCAAGCACATTAGAAAACCAGTTTAAATACACAATCAAACATGAACAAACATACCCACGAATGTGGACGATAAGACGGGTGCAAATACTTGTTGTTTATCCTGCCCAAAATCAGTCGATATTCGGAAGATGATGGGAGATCTACTCACGAACCCTGATTGCCTGCATCCATCCACTGAAAATACCACTTAATTAAGCAATCACTCCCGTGAGAGTAGAAAGGAAAGTAACATACCGGCGTGTCAACCACCAAAGCTCTTCAAAGAAACCTAGAGCAAAGCCTGGAACAACATCACTCTCAGTACTCTGAGATGCAGGAGCAGCTACCTCTCGCTTGGAACTACTTGACTCCATCAAAGCGCCTGGTAACGATGCTCCATCAGCCTCCCATGCGTCAAGAATACTCTGAACTTTATTCTTTCCCCCTTCATCAGAGGCAGAGGCCTGTTCAGTGAGGAGTGATATAAAATGGTCAGCAGCGTTTGCACTCTGTGGGACTGGATAGCCGAGACGAGTAAAATGCTCTATTGCGCCTCTAAAACCTCTGTCAACATATATATATTCCGTGAAAAGAGTAAGGGTAAACTCACGAGATAGTCCCGTGAAAGGCAACGCGCCCCTGCGCTATCAACAACACCTTATCAAACCTGTTGACATAGTTAATGAACAAGGTACTCTTCCGTGGGATAAGTGCCCTTACATCGAAAACAATTCAAATGCAGGCTGGTGTATAGTGCACATGACGGCTACGCCTTGTCTAGCAACTTCTCTGGCTGTAGCTATGACGCTGTAGGCGGAGTGAGAATCTAGTCCTGACGTTGGTTCATCAAGAAACATCCTGCCCACGAGTGGCTTAGCAAAGGTATAGCACCTCGGATTAGAATAGTGCTTACAGTTTCGGAGAGGTAACTAGCTCGACACCAACTGCACACCTCTTCCTTTCTCCACCGCTGACACCTCTATCCGAACTGGAGCCCACTTTTGTATCCCTGACCTTCGAGAGGCCAAGGGTGTCAATGATACTCTTAGCGCGTGCAATCTTCTGTGCTTTTGTATAGGTATTCGGTAATCGTAACATGGCAGAGAAAACGACTATGAAACTAGGTTAGCATTGAGACTAGAAAGGATTGAGTGTTATCTCACTTGTTTCTTCTATTGTCAAACAATGATACATTAGATCTTCTTGCTCGACGTATGCCGTTGTGCTAAAAGTCCATTTAGCTATACTACCTACACAAAGTTTTCGAGGCCCCTCACGATTTCCATGTGTTTGGGTCGCGCTTCTCTCCCTCAAAAATGACCTTTCCTTGAAGGTCATACTTCCCTTCTCCCACTCTCCCTGTCAACACATTGGCAAGGGTCGTCTTCCCGGAACCGGAGGGACCCATGATGGCAGTTATCTCCCCACGATGAGCATATCCAGAGACCCCCTGGTGACATATTAATATCTTATCTGTTGTGATAGACTTCTAGGCCAATGAAGGATACCTCAAGCAGCTGCTTCTTGACCATCTTCTTCCCACGCCCAAAGGTGACGGACAGAGTAACATTTTCCCACTTGAGGCCTGGAGTGATAGCGGTTGAATTAGTGCTTGGGACGGCCTGGGTACTGCTGCCTGATGCCATCGGTATTGCTCCAAGTGGAATATGGAAATGGTCGAGATGTATGTTTTAATATTCCAAGTCTTCTGTTTTGATTCCACTGCAAGGCTGTGCTTCCTTAAGTTTCCTTAGGCTTCCGGCGTTTCTCAACAAGGCTACCTGTATGCATGGAAAGCTAAGGACGGATCTTTGTTTACTTAAGAAAAGATAATTGAGAGTTGTGGCCAAGTCAAAGCTGGGTATGTTATAGGTAGCCCTGGCTAAGAAAAAAAATTGCTTGATAGATAGTAGCCTAACTACAGTACGAAATTACTGGGTTTGATTGGATTTCTGAAACATGGACGACACTGAAGCTTCAGGAAGGTACATTTTGTTTTGAAGGTGAACCAGGAGGAGGTGGCTAATATAATGGAACTGCCAACGTGCCAGCCAAAGGACAACGTTCTTCACCATGGGATATATCTGGGTATGGTCCCAAAAGTGCCAAAACTGAACTGCCACTGTCAATGCCTCTGCCCTAGAAGTCTAGATGTTTTTCGGCCACCGGACCTCGACATCGAGGCTGGCGTCTCGGGTCCGGGGACCGGGAGCGAGCCTACCTTGTCTGGTAGCACAACCTCTCAGACACAAGGCAATCTATTTCATTGTCCTTCACCAGTTAAGCTTCCTTCACCTCAGCAAACGTGCGGAGTCGTTACGAGACTACGAAATCTCGGGACATCCGGGCGCCGTGCTTCTTGAGAATAAATATTGGCAACGAGTACTTGAGCCTGGTAGAGAATAAAATACCTAATCGGACACAGAAAAGTGCCGAGACTACACAGAAACGAACAGAAACGTACAGAAACACCTGGCAGGGATTCAAGTTAAAATTCTCGCTTTATATTACCTATATTTATTTGTTGTATGTACTGTACTGTACTTTCCACTGCCTGATCACAGCAAGCACTAAATTGTCATTACATGCGGGTGGGAACAACTTAAAAGTAGGGGTAGAGTAAGGGCTTGAGCACTTATACTTACAGTATGTACGCAAGATCGCTAATGTCGCATGAGGAACACCCACGAGGACTAGAGGAATTCTTTTTATATCAATAAGTATTGATGGAGGTATCACGGTATGGTATCTTTGTCTACACTATCCAGTCTATAGCTATATAGAATCACCTAGGTGGGATCCATTAGGTACTAGGAATGAAAGTTGCAAAACTAGGAGTTTTTTTAAATTTTTATTAAAGTCTATACGCCGTTTCGACTTAATGTCATGCGGCGACGGAGTTGCCGCCTCCTCAGAAGGATTTGGCACGGAGTAACGGGTAGAAGTCCAGCATCCCGAGCCTATGAAATAACAAATGGAATCCCTAAATGTATACTCGACTTCCACCACCACGCCCTTCCCCTTTCAAAACAAATGAAATTAGGAACTAAAGGGAGGTGAAGTACAGGAAAGTATAAATAAATAGGTGGAAAGAAATTTATGCGCTGAGATCAGAAATCAACAGCTTCAAAAAAACAATTCCAAAGCAATACCCGTCCTCTTGATCGGAGCCCACTTTACAGGAGCTGTTGAGAACACTTTAGAGAAGGCTACAAATATAATACTTTAGATTTAAGTGAGAGCCGAAGGCTATTTACAGTACGTAAAATCAAGTCCGGAGAACGAAGCAGCACCCGATGCTCTTACTCCCCTTTGGCGTGGCAGGCAGAATCGCTGAAGGCGTATGCTCCTCGGCATGAGTATCACCACTATTGCCAACTGGATTTTTTTTGTATTGAAGGTAATAAGTATCAGTATCACTACGTATGTACATGTATGTACCATGCAAATTTGCTCGTATGGTGCATATATGCAATAGCGCTTACTGTGGCACGTGGCATACGTTGAAAATGATCCCTTTCTTGGCGCCGTTGCGGATACTTTTGTTGAGAAACCGTCGACGTTGCCTAGAAGCCCCAGGCCCCCCTTACTCGGCGAAATTTACTCATCTTCACCTAATACAACTCCTCACAACGTCAACGCCATCCCTTCGGTAGATTTGCAAGTCAGTCACGATGGGAGCCTCAAAGTACCTGTACTACCTTGCTCACCCCAACCAATTGCGGGCTATAATCCAATGGTGAGCTTGTGTTGAACCCTCCTGGCATCTGGTAGCTCTGGGTCCCTGCAGCTAGCTAACAGCCGAATGTATGTAGGAAGGTATGGCACAACCCGCTGCACGAGCGAAACCCGGCGACCGAGTCACCGACATTGAGGCGATGCTTCGAATTTCTGGAAATGACCTCTCGGTCGTTCGCGGCCGTCATTCAAGAGCTCAATCCGGAACTCTGCGTGCCGGTCGCTCTTTTCTATCTCATCCTCCGAGGCCTCGATACAATAGAGGATGACATGACAATCCCATTAGAACAGAAGGAGCCTGTTCTCAGGACTTTCCACGAGATCCTGGATACACCCGGGTGGAATTTCACAAAGAGCGGGCCTAATGAGAAGGATAGGCAGCTGCTGGTGGAGTTTCAGGTTGTTCACGAGGAATTTGCAAAGGTCAAGAAGCCATACAGGGATATTATTAAGGATATCACAAGGAAGATGGGCAATGGGATGGCTGATTATGCCAACAATGCTGAACACAACGAAAACGGGGTCAACACCGTTGAGGACTATGATCTTTACTGCCACTATGTTGCCGGACTTGTCGGAGAAGGGTTGACCGCCCTTTTCTGTGAAGCTAAATATGCCAATCCCGTTCTCCTCGACAGGACACACCTCGCCAACGCAATGGGTAATTTCCTCCAGAAGACTAACATTATCCGAGATTACCGAGAGGACCTCGACGACGGTCGACGATTCTGGCCGAAGCAGATTTGGTCAAAGTACACCGAGGACTTTAAATCCCTTGCGGACCCAAAGAATGAGGAAATTGCTTTGAGCTGCATTTCTGAAATGTGCCTTGACGCACTCCGTCATGCTGACGAGTGTCTCTTCTACCTTGCCGGTATCAAGGAGCAGAGTGTATTCAATTTCGCTGCAATTCCTCAGGTCATGGCAATTGCCACCCTCACTCTCGTCTTCAGGAATAAGGACGTCTTCCAAAAGAATGTCAAGATACCCAAGGGGGAGGCTTGTGAGTTGATGCTGGAGGTTGGTAACTTGAGGTCGGTTTGTGGGGTATTTAAGAAATACTGCAAGAAGATACGGGAGAAAAATACCCCCAAAGACCCCAACTTCCTCAAGATTTCTGCCGCTTGTGGCAAGGTGAGCGTCTGTCCTTCCTATCCTTCATTCAGCCTCCCCGCTAACCCATAACGAAAGATTGATCAATTTATCGAATCAATCTTCCCCACGCCCACTGACGCCGTTGCCATCGAGCGCCATCGACAACTTGCTGCAACTGGAGAGACTCCCGAGGAGGCTGCCGCAGCTAAGAAGGAGATGATGTTCCTCATTGCTGCCGTCATCGGTACATTGACTGTCATCTCAATGTTCATGGTACGACCGACCTCAACCCAGTAGCTTGGGGGGGGTTCAAATGCTGACGGGTGTGTATAGATTTTCCTCGCATGGCTTGCCGGAGCCCGGTTTGACTTGGCTTTCCAGGACATGAAGGGCACTCTATCGAAGGTTGCTGGTGGCCAACTACAGGGGGTCACGACTACTCTGACTGAGAAAGTTGCAGAGACGATAGCTGCACATGGAGAGTTGTAGTTTCCAACTCCTCTTTGCGTTTTTTGCTGGTTTTAAATTGTTTTATGTTGTTATGGACTCTTATCACCTCACTGTCACCTAGAAAATTCGTGGGGAAAGAATGTATGTATGAGGTCTGAGTCAGAGCCGGTAAGTATTTTTATTATTCCCTGATTACTACCTAATATGCCCCTCCATACATACCCTCCGCTCACCCCCATCTGTCTTGTTTTGCATTCTTGATTACGATGTTGATGAACAATCATGTACTGTAATTCTCCATACTTTTTTGTTAGTGATCCTCCCCACCTATGAGATTTGGAAGATATAGCGAATCATGGACTTGAATACTAAATTACAACTATTAGAAATGTGGAAAAAAAATTGCCATGCTATATCGGAAATCTGGGACTACATAGAACTTCACTGCTGATGAGCAGTTTATATCAGTTGACTGATGTCTGATGTCCAAATAGCTAGCTCTAATAGCATGACGAGGATAGTGAGACAAACTTGTAGTCTGGTTGGCACACAAACTTGTATAATCATGCATAGCAAACATAACCTAGCGTTGCCTGATCACGACTGTCCAGCGTATGACGAAGCACCTGATCTCGTGCCAAGACTCTTTTTGTCGCGTAATTATGTATTTGGGAGCGCCAGCTAAGACGCAGATGCCAAGATCAGGTTAGAGTGGCGGGAACGAGAACACGAAGCACCTAGACTCAGGTGCATATTGTAGTCTGGTTGGCACGACCGCTCCTGTGGAGGTGCATATTGCATCAATGGTAAGTTTGTTAAGAGGAAATTTAGATAGCCGAAAAAATAAAAGAATCAAAAAATAAAAGATTAATTCCGCACCGGGGAGTCGAACCCCGGTCTCCGAGGAACTCTCAAATGAAAGCTCGGTATGCTAGCCGTTACACCAGTGCGGATGAGTGTTCTAATTATTCCAAACTAATAAGTTTCTATAAACACATAAACATTTTATTTCACACATTTATGCACCCGGATAGAGATAATGCCCAAGGAAGCATCTCCTGTCAATTAATACATGAAAGAAACTCAACTCTGGGCACGGGAACACCTCTAGCAGTGTTAATTTTGGCTAATCGTATAAGAATCTGTAGTCTGGTTGAAGAACCTGGTGGTGGGTCGGGGAATACGTAATCTGCCCGATGTCACCTTACATCGGCTCGTGGTGCAGTCTCATTTTATCGTAGCGTAATAAATCCACAATCAACTTTCCGTTCCCATCAAGAGAATCACACCTACCATATCGCCATATCAAGCCTTCCTTCGATGTGAAGCATCATTGCAACTGGTCACTGTACCCCACCGGACTACTCTATACCGCTTTTCACAGACAAGTATTTCATTGTTTATGGTTACTATACTGATTCCGGCAGAGCGAGACTAGCGAGACTGGATTCCCCGGTACCCTTCTTTCGGGTACGTATACCGGCGGCGCACAAGGGTCATGGGTCCTTAAGGGATATCTATATTCACATAATTCCGACTAGTGGAGTGATAAAGACTTATCTAGGTTCCACGATCGCGCGAACAGGATGTGATACTTGTTAAGGTCAATTGATACTGGTATATTATGTAGGGGTTAATGGTAGGGACAGCCCCATTGCAGGGTAACCAACATCACCGACAATATCTGTAGGTAACCGGGATATATCATGTGCTTCATTATTATCAAGTTCTGTTTACATAAACTTATAAGTTGAGATAATGAGCGTTGATTCACCTAAGGCTCTCAAGCCAGGGAACTACCTAGTCTGGTTGGGATCATAGAAAATTTCCAACCTTAATCAACTGATCTGATGACTCACCAGGCAGTAGCCCATGTATAACCTAAAAACGATGGACAAATTGTACTGCATGTTCAAGCTTAGCAACCGATACCACTGCACGAAGCCTAAAATGCATCCTCGAGTCAGGCATAAATGATTAAGTGTATTGTCAGGACAGGCTGGATCAGCACCTATTGTTAAGGTCATTTTTGGCTCTCTGCTGCACTATTTGATGTTCTCTATACCTAAAAATCGATAGCCTGGCCTGTAAAACGAAGGAGACTGCACCGAGGCCTGTCATTCTGCCAAGCTACATATATTACGATATCTAACGAAGCCAATTCTGGCCTAGTCTGGTTGCACATTCTGACCCTCGAATGGCGCCCTCCGGCATGAGGGGAGGGTCTGATCCATTATCTTATTTGCTGAACCAGAGTAATTTGTTGGTGAATAGCGTTTCAGGGCGTTGGAATGACTGCAATACCATTGACACATTGGAGGTGGACTAGAAGAATCTGAGGATTTGTATGCAAGAGAGCCTTGAAAAGGGCCTCGGAATCCGGGGTCAATGGGATCCGCCAAAGTTCCGGCAGATTCAGGCCTCTGTTTTGCTTGTCAGCTCGCTTGCCTGCTCTCTCATCGCCCACCTCCACTTTTCTTGCTAACACACTCTCTGTCTTGCTCACCAGCTCTACCTCATGATCTCTTGATCTCTCACTTGCTCCCTCGATCCCGCTCACTCTCTTGTGCTGCCTGCCTTGTCTCACTTGCAAAGGCTCTATCTTGCTCACACGTTTGCTCTCTTTTGCATTACCTGGCTCCATTCCTGTAGACTTCGACATGCTATCTTGCTTGCTCTTTTGCTTGCTTTCTTATTTATATGCGGACCTCCTGGTATTACTCGCCATGTTATTGTCTCTTACCCTAGATATAATTGTTTTTTCCCCATTCTGAATTGTTCTGATATCTGATCATGAGTTGTCCTGCATCAGTCATTTTTGCTATCGTACTCTGTGGTAGGACCTGTATACCACACATACATGACCCTGCAGTCACAACTCCCTATATCTGCACCCTTGGTGGATATTATAAAAGCATGTCCTATGTCTTACCCCTCCCACGCCCCTACAAACGCTCTTTGGTTTTGTGGTCCTTTATAGTCTTTTCCACGGGGGACGGGTTTTACAGTAGGTTTGGTACAACCCCCTTTAGAGGTACACGTGCGCCACTAATCTGAGGGAAAACACCCTAGCTCCTTGAGCCAACTAGACACCTTTCGCAAGTACAAATACATGAAATTTTTGCTGTGTAGTTAATTTTACTAGTTTCATGCGACCGTTATAGAGATTTCCGTAGGTACGACTTAACCTAGTACCCCCATTGACGGTGTCAGTACTCAAGCTCACTTGATCTTCGGACAAGTTGGCGGTGTAGACCTAGCTTCAGCTCTTAGCCTCAGAATCGCTAAAAATGACCAAGTTGGCTCGGCAGCAGACTGACTACAACAGAGTCATGAAGGCATGTTTGAATGTTATCAAGTGTGTTGGTATTACAATTTGGGGTGTTTCGGGCAAAGTGAGTCCGATCTGCTGTCAAATCAGCTGAGATATTTCTACTAATCCACTTACCCTGAACAGGACTCTTGGGTCTACTCCACCTTCCTAACTACGATGCTCCTCTCCTCTGGGACGACAACTTTAACCGCAAGGCAGCTTACAACTGGCCGACCAGCCTTAGGATTAGATGTGCTGTAGAGTATAGACCATAATGGGGATGTTTGTATTTATTGGTATAATTGGTGCACGTGGTCAATTTCAGGTATGGGGTCTTGGATGTATTGGATATGACGCATGGGATATGGGATTTTCGTCCCCTCAGCTTCTCCCAGCAAGGGAAAATTTTCTATGATTATAATTGGGTTAGTTTGTTCTCGGGGCAATGTGTTTGAAAATTTCTAGTGCGGCTGTGCAAACCGTCGATATAGAGGTGCCATTGTATGTGTTCAAGAGAGTATATAGATAAGGAAGCCATGTAAGCCCGGATTACTGAGCTCCCCAGCATGAAGCCCATGACCCTCACGATACAGCCGCCTTCAGTTGCTCCATAATCATCTAGTAGTAGGGGGCATCACGAACGCTTCGAGAAGAGCGCGAGCGTTGTAATTCTCTGAAGTTTGCGACTTTCTGAAGCGCACACGTACGCTCGTAATTACTTCAGCGTGACTGAGAGTTCTTGGATTATGTTAAGAGATATTGCTTTGGTAGTAGTAATAGTAGTAACTGTAGGGGATCTGGTGTCTGCTCCAGATAGGGTTGAGACTAGCCCACGAATGGTAAGCAATAGGCCAAATAAGGCAGTGACTTCCCTAGTTGGAATAGCTTTAGGGACAAGGTGAATTCTCATCTTGCTTGATTCTCGGCCTCACGCGTAGGTGAGCATTGCATCCACAGGGTCTAGATAGTTTGTGTCTTGATCAGCATCCTCCCTGCTGGAGGTGTCAAGGAGGGAACCTCATCTTTGTATGCTGTCACTCGCTTAAATACCGCCAGCCAGCCAGCGAGCAGACACCCCGTCTCTGCTAATTCCTGGGGAAAGACAAGAGATCTTGCTCGCTAGCTTATGCTAATCTGGTTGGGTTTATGCTGTCTTCAATTTTAGGACGGGGTTTTTTGTATGGAGGATCTCGTATGTGTGCTGCCAAGACAATAAATTGGTGTGCCAAACCAAATCCTCTCCCACCAAGGAAAGGTCTCTAATAGCTCTAGGAGCTCCAATTACCCATCCCCCTTTTTTGGTGGGATATGCTAGCCCCTTCCGAGGGGTTTTAAGCCATGTGCTCATGATTAACCTAGAACACAGCCCAGCGCCCAACCAAGTAGCCTGATATTGGCTATGGCTGCTATGGAGGGATTCGAAACAACTCTCAGCATAAGTACGTACTCGTTTCCATAGATATGTGGTATATATATCACGAGATGTGCCTGAAGCGGAGGGGTACATACACCACTTCTTGGCAACGCTTGTATACACCAAGGGCACCACCTTTAGCATTGCCAAAACGCTGCTACTAGATTACAACCTTGATCTCACAATGACCGCGCCCCACGATCGCTCCAAGTGGCGCAACGTACATATATACCTAGAAAAGGCATACCCATTGTATAATCAGCCAATCGGGGATCTCAGAGTAGATCTAGACGTCCTTCACATCACGCACGCTGATTTTTACCATCTCGTCGAGATCCTGGTATGGCCTGTTGGGCCAGTCGAGCTTCTGGGAACGGCAAACGGCCGCCTTTTTCCAGTTGTTACCGTGCTATGCAGACACCCCTCTTGTGGGCGATGCAACCCTACTACAACCTAATACTACCTTAAAACTTCCCACCCTGATAGTTAGTTATCCATTTCTCGTCTCTCAACCCCAATAGTTAACCATAACACAGTTAGTCTCCGGGTTAATAATGAGCCGTATATCAATCGGGTGTGTAATTAAAGCTTCATCATTACCAGCTATTATTCATTGCAGTCCAACACCCAACATCCAACGTACATATCTATCTACTGTAGATATCCCTCTGCTCCCCGGCCGGGTAACTAGGGTGTATATTCGGAGGGAGACTGGAATATCGTCGTGATTTGTAATTGTTGGGAAAAAAAAGTAGATATAGTTTGTAGTTGGTTGTT
>Ga0307511_10002468_pt1 | contig 19339 bp, 13 predicted proteins | sample 13_EM_MG_FD_200266 | JGI IMG/M metagenome (GOLD analysis project Ga0307511, IMG submission 200266) | Populus trichocarpa ectomycorrhiza microbial communities from riparian zone in the Pacific Northwest, United States - 13_EM | ecosystem: Host-associated > Plants > Roots > Unclassified | place... | reverse complement strand
TCTGAACAAAAGAAGGTGAAATTGGTGATAATTGAGTTTACGGAGTATGCATTGATTTGGTGGGATCAAATTGTAATCAGTAGGAGGAGGAATGGGGAGCGACTCGTTCAGACTTTGGGGGAGATGAAAGTTTTAATGAGGAGGCGATTTGTGCCAAACCACTATTACAGAGACTTATATCTGAAGCTCCAAGGTCTGAATCAAGGTTATAAGACAGTAGATGAAAATCACAAAGAGATGGAGATAGCAGTGATTCGGGCCAATGTTGTTGAGGATAGAGAAGCCACCATGACTAGATTTCTTAATGGGTTGAATCGGGACATTGCCAATGTGGTTGAGCTACAGCACTATGCGGAGCTAGAGGACATGGTTCACATGGCTACGAAGGTGGAGAGACAACTTCGGAAGGGACATGCTCGGCCAGCATTTAATTTGGGCTCTTCATCATCTTGGAAGCCGAATCTAAAGAGAGAGGGTACTGTCCAGCTGAAATCCTTTGTTCCTTCTAGAACTGAATCACCAAAGGCTTAAAGTTGATGTCCCTATTGATGCCAAAGGCATGCCAGCATTGAAGGATAGTGATGGCGATGAGTTAGCATTACCAGTTGAGTCCTTGGTTATAAGATGAACACTTCAGGTTCAGGTCAAGGAAGATGAAACTAATCAACAAAGGGAGAACATCTTCCATACGCGTTGTTATGTACAAAGCAAGGAGTTTGATGATGTGTTCCCCGACGATACTCCTAGCGGATTACCACCATTGAGGGGGATAGAGCATTAGATTGATTTCGTACCCGGAACTTCAATTCCTAATCGACCAGCCTATAGAAGCAATCCCGAGGAGACGAAGGAGCTTCAAAGGCAAGTTGATGAGCTGATGGAAAGGGGCTTATTCGTGAGAGTATAAGCCCGTGTGCTGTACCCGTGCTACTTGTTCATAAGAAGGATGGAACATGGAGGATGTGTGTTGATTGCTGAGCCATCAACAACATAACGGTAAAGTGTAGACACCTCATTCCTAGGCTTAATGACATGTTAGATGAGTTACATGGATCCTATAGTTTCTCTAAAATTGACTTGAAAAGTTGGTACCATCAGATTAGGATGAAAGAAGGTGATGAGTGGAAAACAACATTTCAGACGAAGCATGGTTTGTATGAATGGTAAGTAATGTCATTTGGACTTACAAATGCACCTAGTACGTTTATGCGTTTAATGAATCATGTGTTGCGTGCATTCATAGGTAAGTTTGTGTTTGTGTATTTTGATGACCATTACCTGTGCCTACTGAGCCTTGATAGATATCTCTATGGACTTTGTTTTAGGTTTACCTAGGTCAAAAAAAGGTGTTGACTTTATTTTTGTTGTGGTTGATAGGTTTTCTAAAATGGCGCATTTCATTGCATGCCATAAAATAGATGATGCATCTCATATCGCAGACTTGTTCTTTAGGGAGATTGTACATTTGCATGGTATTCCTAAAGAGTATAGTGTCAGATCGTGATGTTAAGTTCCTTAGCTACTTTTGCAAGACCTTATGGGGAAACTTGGGAACAAAACTCTTATTTTCGACAACATGTCATTCTCAAACATATGGACAAATTGAGGTAGTGAATAGAACATTATCCCAACTTTTGCGTGTTGTAATTCAAAAGAATTTGAAAAGTTGGGAAGAATGTTTTCCTTTTGTTGAGTTTGCTTGTTATACTGTGCGTTCGACCACTTGTTTTTCTCCTTTTGAAATTGTTTATGGTTTTCATCCACTAACTCCTATGGACTTAATTCCTTTATCTTTTGAAGAAAGGGTAAGTTTAGACGGTGAAAAGAAGGCAAAGATGGTGAGACAACTCCATGAAAGAGTTCGATTGCAAATAGAGAAAAAGAACAGACTTTACGCTTCTAAAGCAAATAAGGAACGTAAACTGGTTGTTTTCCAACCCGGTGATTGGGTTTGGGTGCACATGCATAAGGAACGATTTCCTAACCAAAGGAAATCAAAATTACAGCCTCGTGGTGATGGTCCATTTCAGGTTTTAGAGAGAATCAATGATAACGCATACAAAATTGACCTTCCATATGAGTATGGTGTTAGTGCTACCTTTAATGTTGTTGATCTTATGTTGTTTGACACAGATTTTGATTCGAGGTCGAATCCTTTCGAGGAGAGAGGGGATGATGTGGACCAGCCCAGAAACACCAGCAAGGACCCATTACATGTTCCAAATGGTCCAATGACTCGGTCCAAGACAAAGGCATTGAATGCATTGGTTTTGAAGGTTTCAACCAAGTCAAAATTGAAAGGTCCATTGGAGTAACAATAGGAGAACCTAGTATATCTTACCCATTGCAAAAGGGGCCCAATACAACTTTATTTGGGCCATGACGTAATGACAACAAAGGAAACAAAAGAATCCTATTACAACTTGGAAACAACATGGGTCACTACCTTTTCCTTTTGTTTCTAGGATTAAGGGGCTACATGGAAGGCTATAAATAAGCCTTGAATCAGTTTTGTAATATTTTACTTCCTTCTCTTCTTCTCATGACAGAATATGGATTTAATATTAGGAGCTTTATTTAATTTTGTTAGCTATAACCCAAGGCTTGTTTGGGCTTAATTAATACTTTGTTTTGAGTTAGGATCCAAGGTTTGTTTGGATTAAGTTATGGTTTTTCAGTTTGTGGTTTTGGGTAAGTTTTGAGTGGACCTCATATAATAAGTCCACATAAGGGGTCCATTATGGTTAATTTTTCAAGAACTATTTAAACTCATGTAACCAAAATTTCAACAGCCTTTGATGATGATTACTTCTGAATTTTTTAGTTTTAGTGTGTGAGAGTGATTCTTGCATTCTTCAATTGTTGAACGAATTGAATCTAACTTATCGAAGATTAACTGGCTTCGTGGCGTCATTCTACTCATTCCAATAATGTTGGTGCCTTAGGGTAGGTTTTCATTGTGTCACACTCCTATCAAACCTATTTCGGCTTTCCGGGATCAGATCTCAATCTTGATTATGGGTTGCGTGACCACGTGATTACGAGGTTCGCATCAGTAAGTATATACCTTCTCATCTTTGTGCATAAAATTCAAGAAACCTTTATGGTGATTGTTGTGATGAGCAACCCTCCTAGAACTCGCAATCAAGAATTGGAATACTTATCCAAAAAAGCTAAAATCAAATTATAAAACCTTAACTCGTTGATTACTTGAATAAAGTACCATAAAGATTATCTCCTTGATAAGTTCAATGAATATCTTAAAGTAAGAATGCTTATGTGATTTTTATTTTAAAAAAACCATTTATTTTTCACATCACAAAAATAAAACTATTTATATGTTTGACTTAAACAAAAATAAACCCTAATTAATAATGGGCTGAGAATTAAACCAAAATAATTAACTTACTTAAAAGTACAGGTAAAATAAAATACAAAGCCCAAGTCACAAATAAATAAAAGCTCAATCCTCATATTTCCAAATAGTAACTTCTACGCTTTATTGTAAGACCTTTTCAATTTCTGAATGGTACAAAATTTTAACCCTGTAGAAAATAAGGCCTTTAAAATCATCTAGTAAAATTTTAGCCTGATGCAACGATCAGATTAAAAGCTTTGACCATTAATATAAAGCTATGTAGCAAAGCTTTGGTACATGTTAAGCAGCTCCATCCCTTGCTTGGATTAATTTGATTAGGGCTTGATCCTTATTTAAACTCAACTTCATGCTTGATATCACCTTAGAAGGAATTCTTGATGCTTGTTCGATCCAAATGTCATGAATCGTTGATGTAAATGTGACAAATCATCAAAATTATAACTCTTAGGCATGCCTCACCATCCTCTTTGATACTCTTGGCTTTTTCTCTTATAATTGGTCCAATCTGATATGATCCAAGCAATGTTAGAAGTAGATTTTGATGTAAAATTTTCTAATGTCCAACTTTACACTATCATGAATAACTTTTAACTCGACAGTTGGATTGAGCTGAGATTTGTACAACATTTTCTAGACATGATGTTATATATTAGGTTAGAATTGTAGGTAAATCGAAGTTTGGGAAGGGATTATTTTAGAGGGTCTAATTTATTGGACGAATTATGTCAAATCTGTCTATCTGGACCTTCATCTACTGTTTGGACAATATTAAGAGCTACATATGTAATTCTACTAAGATTCTAATTAGGTTGGAAATAGACATTCAAACCTTTCCAGTAATAAATTGTAGGCCTATTAATTCATCCAAATAAGAAAGAACAACATATTTGAAGACAAGAATGAAATCTGCTAAAAATATGTGAAAATTAGAGAAACATTATTTCCTTATGCATTATGGATTACAATCACTATAAAGATTCTTTAATACTCTTGGAAGCATGTGTGGAAGCTATTGGCTTACATATTCTACAAGGATTCTATGTCAAACAAGGAAACATTTATGGCAGCAACTATTATCCATAGTTTGCAAGGATTACATATTCATTATCGAAAGTATGTGGTGGCAACGAGACTTGGGATTCTTTTCTTGTTCTTTTCCTTAATTTACAGGATTTTCTTATTCAAAAGCGAGATTATGAGAGGCTATTTAAATGAATCCATACATGAAGAGGAAACAAAGTGGCAACAACTTCTCTAAAATAAAATAAAAGTAAGAGGCAACAAGTTTTTCTTATTTTCAAGGACAATAGTAAACGAACAAGTCAGGTCCAAATTTAGCCTTAAAATGTTTGCTGACCAATTTTATAATAGCAGGTTTTGGTTGCGTTTTCTATTGGTAAATATTGAGATGAGGTGTTATGTGATGTTGTGCATGTAAGCTAGTCACTTATTGCTTGGTAAACCAATACGGTGTGATGGTAGGAGAGTTATGCATGATGGAGTGACAAATAAGTATTCCTTTGAGATGAATGAAAGACTTATAACTCTTTTATCTTTGATACCTAAACAAATATATGAGGAGCAATTGAAATTGAAGGAGAAGATGGTTGAAAAGAAGAGCATGTATATCAGGGGAACTTCTTTGCTAACAAGGTTCTTCTTGGTTTTGATGATGATGTTATTCTTTGACTTGATACTAATTTGTTAACCTTAGAAGATGTTTTTCATGATATAGATTCGAGGTCAAATCTTTTGAAAGAAATGGAGGATGATGCGAACCAAGTCAAGTCCGAATTTGGACTTAAAATGTTTGCGTACCAATTTTACGAGATCAAGCATATCTCTCAAAGTGTACTTAGGAATGAGCCAAAATTATACAAGGAGATAATACTAGACACATGAAAGTATGTTTTGGAAAATTTTCAGGTCATATAAAGTCCGGGAGCATATTATTTCAGAAGGTCGAAGTTACTAGACAAATCTTGTCAAATCTGCCAGACTAGACCTTTTGTATTGTTTGGGACATATATGAAGCTACAGGTGGACGTTATCTGAGCTTCAATTGTTCTAGAAACTAGACATCTTAAGTTTTCCACCATATATGGTTGGCTCAATAATTTATCTAGATGAAAGAGAACGATGTGTTTGATGTCAAGAATGAAAATATGCAAAAATATGAGAAAATATGTGAAAGAGATACAAGCTACATGGAGGAATTTTGGCATGGAAACTTTATTTTTATTATCCTATTTTATTTATTTATTTAATATTGAATAATTATTCTTTAAATTGGGTTTGTTCTGACCCATTAGATATTATTTAGGAGTTTATTTTATTATTGGACTTAAGTTAGTTGACTATTAGTTTAGGCCCATTAGCTTGCAACCCAAAAAGGGTCCATTAGGGTTAGTTAGAGGAGACTATATTATGTTTTTTTAGCTACAAATTTCAGTAGTAAGTTGGAGAATAAATGTAAGTTTCTCTTTTATTTATTTGTGGCAAAACAACTTTGCAAGGATAAAGATCGTACACTGACTTATTAAAGATTAACTAGCTTCATGACGTCATTTACATACTTAGGGTTCTTAGATGCAAGGTTATCTCTAGGTCCAAGTCTTTTTCCAATACCTTTGGTTCTTAGATATAGGGTTACCTCTGGGTTAATGTTCTTATTTCAATAGTATTGGTGCCTTTGGATAAGTTTTCATTTTTTACATTACTATTAGACCTGTTGCAGCTTTGTGGAACTCGTTGGTATTAGAGCTAGGCTCCAAAACTAGGTCATATCTTTCTGAAAATTTTGTTTTATTTGTGTTTCATAAGTTTAGTTGTGTTTTTCAGTTTTTTTTCTGATATGAACTCCAGCAACAATTGTGATGAAACCCGATAACAATGATGGTTTGGAACCCCAAAAACATGTAGACAAGTTTGTTAAGCCTTGACCTATCACCTAACGAGATGAAAATCGAGACTACGAAGGGTTTTGAAAATGCCACACCCAAAAAACCTAAGAATCTCTAAAGAATCACCTGTTGCTTGAACACCGCAAGATTATCTTAATAAGTTTAAAGAGTTCTTTTAAGAACCAAGAGGAACACACCTCATAATGATAATAGTTTTCTGAAAATCCAGTTTGTCCATTAGAATTTGTAATGTCCCTATCTATATACTTGGAACAAGCCTCCAATAGGAAAAGTCATAACTACAGCTTTAAAAGCCACACAAACATTAACATAACAAGCCCTCATGTTTTTAAGACTCTTAGACTTCTGAAGACAACAAAAAATAGCTAAATGACTAGATTTAATGTATTTTAACATGGCCAGCCAAGACCAAGTCATTCTCTCATTTAATATCATTGAAACTCAACAAACTAACACCCTTTAATAGTCGAACCATGCTGGTCATGAATTTGCATACTAATTAGCCTCTTCAATTGCTTTGATGACATGGACTAAGCCTTGATTATTATTTGAGCTCATCTTGGTATTTTTAGAATCAGCCCAATTCTCTCGGATTAGCCCATTTAGTACTTCCTTGAAACATTTGGCTCTAAGTCTTGTAATTGGGCCACTAGAAAGTGACAAAGGGTCTTGTGGAAATTTAGCTCCATTCTCACGTGTATGTCCAACTCCGTGGTTTGCATCATTTTCTTCTTTTTGTGTTTTTGGCACTTAGTATAAAAAAAGTGTTATTTCATTAATTTATTATCCCAAAACATATTAGTAACATAAAAAGTAAAAAAAAAAAATAGAATGGATGTTATTCAAGATAATTTCAATTCTGTCGTGATAACACAAACAATAGAGAAACTAAATCAAACCATTTTGAGATAACTTCAAAATTTATACAATGGTTATTTGGGGCAAAATCGCACTAGATATTAAATTTAGGCTCTTTCTAGTATCGTTTTATTGGAGTTTCAATTCTGAGTTAAATTATGCTGCAACTAATCATACATGATTTTTCAATACCTACGGATAAGAGAATGATATATAAACCAAGATCTGTTGTTTACTAGGTACAAGGATACTACATATCAAATTTGAGGTTGTTCCAATGTTATTTGGTCTGGGTTTCAATTTTGGTGCTTAAAATAGCGTAACAGGTCAAATTTGCATCATGTTACAAAAACATGTTTACTATTGTTTTTTTCAACCTATTCAATTTATTTTAGTTATATAAGTGTTATATTTGAAATCATAATCGTAGTTTTGTTTTGTTTATTTTCAACAATGTGAGGTCGTGGTTACCATGCAAAAACATGTACAAAAATGGTTATTAAGGCGTGGATATTTGAAATTATTATCGGCTACCACTTTCAAATGCGAGCAAGAAAAGAACTCTAAAGGCTTTTAACATGAGGCTAAAGAATTGTCTACTATACCTATTGGTGATTTGAGGACAAATCATCTTGAAAAGAGAAGAAATGATATGATCTAAATAAGGTCAGTATAACTTTCAACTCGATCGTTGGATTAAGCTAAGATTTTTATAGGAGTTTCTAGACATGTTGTTCTACATTGGGTTAAATTTCAGGTCAATAAGAGTTTGGAAAGAGATTATTTCAGAGATTTGAAGTTACTAGACGAATCTTGTAAATTTTATCTATTTGGACCTTATAGCTTCAGAAGGAATTATAGTAAGATTCTAATTGAGTTGGAAAGTAGACATTCATACTTTTTTGGTGATATATGGTAGGCTTGCTGATTCATCTAGATAAAAGAGAACATGTTTAAAGTCATGAATAAAATCTACCAGGAATGTGTGAAAATTAGAGAAACATTGTTTTTTTGTGTATTATGGATACTAGTCAACACAAGGATTCCATAATGATCTTGAAAGCATGTGTAACAGCTATTGGCTTACATATTCTACAAGGATTTTGTCAAATAAGAAGACATTTATGGCAGCAACTATTATCCATAGTTTACAAGAATTCTATATTTATTATTGAATGTATATGGTTACAAGGAAGCTTGAGATTCTTTTGCTGTTCTTTTTCTTAATTTACAATTTTTTTTATTAAAAAAAAGAGATTATAAAAGACTATTTAAAGAAGTTCATGCTTGGAGAGGAAACAAAGTGGTAGTTATGGCACAAAGCTTGTTTGAGTCTATACACTCGGGTTTATTAGTATAGGTTTTGTGTTAGTTTGTAAGCGGGTCAATTTATTATCCATTAGAGTTTTTATTTTGAAGAGTATAAATACTTTTTGTAAGGAAAAAATATTAAGACTTGATAATACTATTGGTGCCAAATTTATTCAGCTTGTATGAGAGAGATTCTTGTATTCTTTAGTTCTCTAACAAACTAAATTGACTAATTGAAGATTAACTGACTTTGTGTCATCTTCTTTATACTTCTCATTTGCGAATTGATATTTATAGGATGAAGGTCTTATTCCAATATCACTGATGCTTTTGGACAAGTTTTTCATCGTGTCACACTTCTATCACACCTATTTTGGCTTTCTGAGGTTTGTTGTCAATCTTGTTATGAATTATGTGACCATGTGATCATAAGATTCACATCACAATCAGGCAATGGATCCTAGGGTGTTGCTTGTTGATTCTCATCAAAGGTGATGCCTTTGAATATCAGAATACGAGAAGATTCTAGTTTGTAGCAACTTGTCATCTGACTAGTAGATACCAGGCACTTTGATAGAAGGGTAAAATGCAGGCTGCTCATTCTCGGCAAAGAAGTTATCAATATTCTTCTTCAACACTAAGAGCTTGTTTAAGATTGTAATAGTGATGGTTCAAAGTGTTTTTCACTTAGAAATGCATTAAAATGAAGTTTTTTTTATTTTTTAAAAATTATTTTTGACATCAGCACATCAAAACAATCTGAAAACATAATTTTTTTTTCATTTTAAACAAAAAAACCATTTTTTAAAATTTTTGAGAACTCAGTTTGCTTTGCATTCCAAAACACACCATAAGTGGCCCACAAGCTACGAAGGCCAGATGCCTTCAGGCCAAAGTCTTGGTCACATCAATGGGGTCAAAGTCAAACTTGTCTTCATCAGCAAGATCCATTATTTGAATGAAAAGCTTTCTACTCGGGGGTAGCTTCCAGCCATGATGGAGTCGTAGAGATCCACCAACTTTTATGGCCTCATCTTCCAATAAAAACTTAACCCCACAAGTTGGTTTCCAACGGAATTTCACGTATGTGCCTTCCCAGACTTGTTGATTAGAGTATAGGCGTGCACACCAAGCCTTCCATTTTGCCTGTAATCTTGTGGAACACCAAAGTCATCAAGCAGGAAGGTGAAAATGTGCAAGCTCTCATGATGGTGTAAGAAGAAGTCAAGTATTCTCCGGTTTTCCTGAACGTGTGACTTAGTGTTGGCCTTAAGAGCATGAACCACATCAGGGAACTTCATCCCATCACGAATGAAGAAGACTGGGGAATTGTTGTCGACTAGATCAAAATTTCCGTGTTGGGAAAAACGAAAGCAGAAATCAGGTGAACCTTCCAGTCAATAACTTCAAATGCACAATCAATATAACCCATGCTATAATGGAAAGTATATTAGTATGAGATGTAGTAATCAATCCCCGTCGTATATTGATCGACAAACAAGTCATAATCAATACCCTATACATGCATTTAACATGCCATATTAATTGTATATTGAGCAACAAAACAGCAAGACAATCCTGAGTAATTGATGCAACATAAATGATAGACTTCCAACAGACATACAATACCATTTACCAATTCATGTAAATCTTCAATGACAGAAAGGGGAAAAAAAATAAGGACGAGGAAAAACAACACAAAGCCCTTGAACAAAAAACAAAGTAGAACTTCACAGCAAAACCTCTGGGGTCTCTTAGAGTTTCAGGACTGCCGCGCTCATGGATAACAGTAGAAAACCTGACAATCACAGGGGTCTGGCCTCCAGGGGCTCCAACGAAATCAGCACAAGTGAGCGGAGATATAATATGAAACACTTCAAAGAACCCTTTTGCACTAGCACCTCTAGCATGAACACGTTCTGGGATTCTTTACCTGTAAAAATTAAAAAGTTTCTCCACCAGATGATAGTCCTCAAGCAGAATTGGACGGTCAAAAGACAAGGTCTATTTCTAATTTTGTTTTTTTTGTATAGTATTCACAAACTAACTTGGTCTCAATGAATCACAAGTAAGATAAATGAGAAAGTACTAAACCCAATTCAGCCAAAAGGTCTTGAATTACCCCCATCAAAGCTCAAGAAATCACTTGGTCTCTCAACAATGAACAAGAAATGATGAAGGACTCCACAAAGCAGAACAAACTTTTACCTCTTGAACCAACAATAAGTGATGAGTTATTGTTCCTAACTGAAGCACCAGAATTAATAGTGAAGAACGGAGAATTATAAGCACTTGATGAACGATGCTGCATCAAAATGAGTCCAAAAAAATATCCAAGAGATTGAAACTTTATACAGAACCCAATAGAGAAAATTAAATGAAGTTGGAATTTTGTTAGACCAGTAAATTAAACCCATTATTTTGTAACTTCTATTAAGCAGAAACAAGAATTTGTTTTAAGGAATTAAAGATAGGGACATAGCTAGAATTAGTACCTTGTAAGGATCCATGATGTCTTGTGTAAGAGAGAAAAAGCAAGCTTTAGTTAAGAAAAGGAGGGAAGGGAAGCTGGATGAAGGAGCAGCGCTTTGCTTAGAAGAATCTTTTGCTAGTTTAATGGTGGCCACGTGGGAGGCAACTGCCCCTTTACACTAGTCTAAACTAAAAACACTTAAATGCTTTTTTTTTTTTTGTATTATGAAAAAAAAACATAAGCGAAGATAATTGTTCGATTTTCAAGAGTAGGTCTTTAATAAGTTAAATTTTAAATAAGTTATTGATATTTAGATTATAAAACGAACTTGATAAAGTTGAATTTTAAATATGTTATACTCACATAAAACAATATTCATAAGAAATTTTCTTAGTAGTTTTATGTTAAATTTAAATAAATTTAAGGTGATAAATAAGAGAAAATTAGCTTATTATTTGAGTTGTAACTTTCTCAGTTTGTTTATAATCAATTTAATTCAAATATTTTAATAAAATTTATGTTTGAAATCATTTTGAATGTAAATTTTAATTTACTATATTAAAATTAGTTTTCTCAAAATATTTATCTACTCATCTCTTTTTTTAGAGATCTTTGAATGAATAAGATAAAGATGATAAGGATAATATATAAAAAAAGTTAATTGAATTATATCTCTTGTACACATTTTTTTTGGGGTAAGTTGACGTATGAAATAAAAGAAGAGAATATAAAGATTATAAGGGGCATACCCCAGATTTACAATGGAATCAGAAACGTAAAACAACAAATGGCTACAAGCTAGCCATAGAACAGAAAACTGAGACCTAACTAAACTTGTTAGGGACACCAATACAACCAGCTATATATCAAATTAAGAGTATATGCAATTGACCCTCCAAAGTCTTTTGATCCTTATGTTTTCATCTGTTTGTAGAACGTTACTCATCAAATCAAGCTTATCTCGAATGATACATTTGATTTGATCAAAGATCAAATTCGAAGTTCTAGACATACCTGCAAAGATCCATGCATTTCGTTCTTCCCAGATATAATACACTGTAGTTGTGAAACCCAGTTTAGAGAAAAATTGACGAAACTTTTGTCATGCCAAGTGACAGTGGCCCATTGAATCCATTCATCCCAGCCTTTTGTCATTCTTGAAATGTCACATTTGTCACAAACATCCCACCATAATATTTTAGTATAGGAGCATTCAAAAAATAAGTGGTTGTTATCTTCATTATTGTGTAAAACATATAAAGCATCTATTGGGACCATCAAGGGAAGAAAAGATAGTATTATATTCTACACCTATATAATTAAAATGTGATTTCAACGCGTTATCCTATATTTGTTTTACTAATAAAGCTAATGGCAACTTAAAAGGCAATGTTTGGCAATTTCAAAAAAAAAAAAAAAATTTATCTGCATTCATTTTTTATTGAATGAAGCATAAAGGTTACTTAATCAGTGTGCATTGACATTCTGCTACTCCAGTGAAGTTTGAGCTTATGACAAGAGAATTCTCTATAATAAAACAAGAAGAAGAATTGAGATCAGAGTAATAGTGATTTTATTTGTATTTTTAAAATGCCAAGTTCTTATGAGAACGTCATGCATTGACAACTCGTTATCTTTAATTTTGTGCTTTTCTGTAACCTCTCCTGGATATCCTTACGGGTTAATGGCAAAGTATGATTTAGGACCTTGAAAAGTGTGTTCGGAATCTTCTTCTTGTTTTTACTGCAAATGCTACCGATTGTGAAGGGTCCATCAACTATTATTAGCCACTAGAAGGGTCACACATATCAGCATAGAACATATGGACAAATAATTATTATGAGTTCATGACTTCTTTTGTTGTAGTGACAATATTCGAAGGGACTAAGGGTTGAGATTGGTTGTGATTCAAAACTCGTGATTACGTGGTCATGCAACCCACACGCAAAAATATTATTTCTTGAAAAGCCAAGTAAATCAGGTTTGATAGAAGTGTGACACAAAGATAACTTGTACCTAGGTACTAGCACTATTGAAAACGGAAACCCTCATCCAATAAATATTGATTCGCGAATGAGAAGTACAAGGATGACGCCACGAAAACAGTTGTTCTTCGATAAGTCGTTTTTCAGTTCTTTATAGAACCATATTAGGGATAGTATCTCACCAATTCACACACAAGGTGCAGCAAACAAGAAGTTTTATTAATCTCAATTGACTAACTCTAGATTTAAATAAACCTTGGTTTAATGGACCCCCCTTTAGGTGGACTTATATGAGACCTACTTACAATTGATCCAAATAAGTAATAATAACCCAAAAACTAAGAAGAAAATATAAAAATCTGAAAATTACTATCCTAAATATGCTAGAATCAGATTTGTCAGCATTAAGAAGTCGCAAATAGACTAAGAAATCTGATTTGAAAGTAGAATGATACGATCCAGGAAATGTCAAATTCGGATTTTGATGTAAAATGTGCAACTATCCAGTTTTACAGCAATAGTCATAATTCCCAATCCGCCCGTTGGATCAGGTTGCAATTTTACGTGGGCTCTCCTGACATGTTGTCCTAACTTGGGTTAAATGTTTAGATCAATCGGAGTTTGGGAAGGTAGCACAGTACTGGAAAACAGAGGTTGTACGAATTTTGTTATTTACTTCCTTTTGACTTATGGACTTCCTATTTGGCAAGGATCATTTTCCTACAAGGATATGGTAGCTTGTTTTGGGAATCTCTTAGTTCTAAAAGGATCTTTAATGGGCTGCGATATAGTTTCCAAATGGCAAGGATTCATAAATGTTTCAAAATCCTTTTCTTACAAAGATTCTTTATTCATTCTACCTACAACAAGGAAATAAGATTTCAGAATTAATTCTACCTTCAGATTTGATTCTCCTAACTTATATGGGATTTCTAAAGGGCAACAAATCTGATCCTATTATATTTAGGATATTAAAGTCGGATTTATTATTTTTATTATTATTTTCTTCTTAGTTTAGGGTTTATTTATATTATTTGGGTTTAATTGTAAGCGGACATAATAGAAGTCCACATAAGGGGTCCATTAGGGTTTATTTTAGTTTGAAGTCACTATAAATAAGGGAATAACCAGACATGTAAGGTTAGACAATTCAGATTAATAAAACTTCTTGTTTGCTGCACTTTGTGTGTGTGTGTGTTAGTTAGAGAATCTCTCTTCCATGGTTCTCTAAAGAACTAAAAACGACTTATCGAAGAAGATGATCACATGGTCACGCAACCCACACGCAAAGACACTAATTCCTGGAAAGCCAAGTAAATCAGGTTTGATAAGAGTGTGACATAAAGATAACTTGTACCTAGGCACCAGCACTATTGGAAACGGAAACCCCCACCTAACGAATATTGATTCGCGAATGAGAAGTATAAGGATGACGCCACGAAGCCAGTTGTTCTTCGATAAGTTGTTTTTCAGTTCTTTAGAGAACCATAGAAGGGAGATTATCTCACCAACACACACACACACACACACACACAAAGTGCGGCAAACAAGAAGTTTTATTAATCTGAATTGTCTAACTTACATGTCTGGTTATGCCTTTATTTATACTAACTCTAGAATTAAATAAACCCTAATGAATCATTTATGTGGACTTATATGATGTCCACTTACAATTAAACCCAAATAATATAAATAAACCCTAAACTAAGAAGAAAATAATAATAACAAAAATAAATTCGAATTTAATATCCTAAACATGATAGGATCAGATTTGTTGCCCTTTAGAACTCTCATATAAGCTAGGAAAATCAAATATGAAGGTAGAATTAATTCTGAAATCTTCTTTCCTTGTTGTAGGTAGGATGAATAAGGAATCCTTGTAAGAAAAGAATTCTGAAACATTTATGAATCCTTGCCACACTTGGAAACTATATTGCAACCTATAAAAAATCCTTGTAAGAAAAGGATTCTGAAACATTTATGAATCCTTGCCACTTGAAAACTATATTGCAGCCCATTAAAAATCCTTATAAAACTAGCAGATTCCCAAGACAAGCAGTCATATCCTTGTAGGAAAAGGATCATTGCCAAATAGAAAATCCACAAGTCAAAAGGAAGTAAATAACAAAATTCGTACAGCCTCTGTTAACCAGTATTGTGTTGTCTTCCTGAACTCTGATTGATCTGAAATTTTAACCCAAGATAAGACAACATGTCAGGAGACCCCATGTAAAATGTCAGCTCGATCCAATGATTGGATTGAGAAATATGACTGTTGTCGTAAAACGGGATAGTTGCACATTTTACATCAAAATCCGAATTTGACCTTGCTTGGATCGTATCATTCCCTCTCTCTTCAAGATGATTCATCCTTAAATCAACAACAAGTTGAATGGACAATTCCTTAGCCTCTTTTTGAAGCCTTTGGAGTTCTTTTCTTGCCAACAATCATCGCCAACAACTTTGGATGAAAGTAGCAGTCGTTCTATTTCGTATATCATCATTGCAGCGTTTTTTCTCCTCTCTTTCTGAAGCTTGCTGGGCATTGACTGCTGTCGTTAACACATCAAGTTCTTACTTCATCTCCCCCTAGAATACGGGATAGACTCTTGGATTCTTTTTTTAGAACACTAATCTCTTTATTTCTCTCCTTTTGATACCACCTCTCCTTTTGAATCCTCATTTTCTTTTATCATAACACCTCATCAAAATACATGAAATCCCTTCGATTTCTAGGTTGCCGAAAACCTTCCCGATGGCCTATGGTCTTATCCTTAAAACCACCATCGCAAATATCATCAACGTCCTCCTTAAAATCCTCATAATCAGCCCACCTTGGCCTTTCAGCCCCACTGCCATTGTTTGATTTCAGTTCAGCCGGAACCTTTCTCACGTCTTGTGTACATGTTCCAGCCACGTTACCATATTTTCCCACCTTCTTTGAGTCTATCATACACGTTCCCCATCACGAAATTCATTCTTTCCATCATCTTCATCATGGCTTGCATTTAGAATTTAAGTTCTACATCGGGAGGGGGTGGTGTGTTGTTTTGCTCTGACATGATAGTACTTGCAAAAATTGGTTAGTGGTAAAAAAAATCCTCGCGCTCGTGTTTCGCTCAAATACTCTTAATATCCTCGCATGCTCACACCTCTCGTCTCACCTTCTTGTGGTTCTTGTGGAACTAAAACCAACACCAAATAGAAATGAAAACAACGCAGTCTAAATATGTATATATGACTCAATAAGAAATGAAAACCACAAAACAAGCAAAAACAAAATTGTGATGATAGTCTTGCGAGTAGCAAGTGAATCTATCCGAAATATGAACAAAACTGAAAAATCGAATAAAAACAGAAATGAAATATGCAAAATGATGAAACAACACCCAAATATGTTGGATATGTTGAAAATAGACTCGTTTACAACGAGTTAAGTCTGAATTTGGAATCTAAAGTAAATGATATCCGATTGAGCTAAAATTTCAAATATAGTGCGATATCAACCCAAATAGATAGAATATAAAGTTTGAATAATTTACGATAAGCTTTGATATACTGAAGCAAAAACGTTATGAATCAGACCTGATTAGACCGGAAATTGAAAAACAAAGCAAACGATATCCAATTGACACTAAAATTAATATGTACTGCGATTAGGACCCCAGTAATCATTTTATCAAATTTGAGCTAATTACAAGTTGATTTAGTCCAATTTTCACTTGTTTAGTTTTCTTCAGCAGAAATCGTTAAACATTTTTTTGAACGATTTTCTTTTCTTGCTTTTCTCTTTTTTTTTATGCTACTGATATATTTTGAACAGTAATAGAATGAAATAAGTTTTTTTTTTATATGCTGCAAATTCAAGGAGAAGAAAAATTGGACACTAAGGAATTTTTGCGGAAACAACAAGAAACGAAAATTTCAGAAGGATATAACCTGATTAATGGAGCCAAGCTCTAATACCAAATGATGCGAACCTCGTGATCACAAGGTCACGCAACCCACACGCAAAGACACCAATTCCCGGAAAGCCAAGTAAATCAGGTTTGATAGGAGGGTGACACAAAGATAACTTGTACCTAGGCACCAGCACTATTCGAAACTGAAACCCCCACCCAACGAATATTGATTCGCGAATGAGAAGTATAAAGATGACGCCACGAAGATAGTTGTTCTTCGATAAGTCATTTTTCAGTTCTTTAGAGAACCATGGAAGGGAGATTATCTCACCAAAACACACACACAAAGTGCGGCAAACAAGAAGTTTTTTTAATCTGAATTGTTTGACTTACATGTCTGGTTATGCCTTTATTTATACTAACTCTAGACTTAAAATAAACCCTAATGGACCCCCCTTAGGTGGACTTATATTAAGCCCACTTACAATTGACCCAAATAAGTAATAATAACCCAAAGACTAAGAAGAAAATAATAATAACAAAAATAAATCCAAATTTAATATCCTAAATATGATAGGATCAGATTTGATGCCCTTTAGAATTCCCATATAAGCTAGGAGAATCAAATCTGAAGGTAGAATTAATTCTAAAATCTTCTTTCCTTGTTGTAGGTAGGATGAATAAAGAATCCTTGTAAGAAAAGGATTCTGAAACATTTATGAATCCTTGCCACACTTGGAAACTATGTTACAGCCCATTAAGGATCCTTGTAGAAATAGCAGATTTCCAAAAGAAGCTGCCACATCCTTTTAGAAAAAAATAATTGCCAAATAGGAAGTCCACAAGTCAAAAGGAAGTATATAACAAATTTCGTACCTAAACTCTGATTGATCTGAAATTTTAACCCAAGATAGGACAACATGTCAGGAGACCTCACGTAACATTTCAACGCGATCCAACGATTGGATTGAGAAGTATGATTGTTGCTGTAAAATGGGATAGTAGCATATTTTACATCAAAATCTGAATTTGACCTTGCATGGATTGTATCATCTTTGTAGGAAAAAGGATTCTTGCCAAATAGGAAGCTCATAAGTCAAAAAGAAGTAAATAACAAAATTCATACAACCTGTTCTGACCTATATCGTATGTTCTTCCCGAACTCCAATTCATTTGAAACTTTTACCCAATATAGATCAATAACTCTGGAATCGTCATGTCAAATTTCAGCTCAATCCAACGGTTGGATTTGGAGTTGTACTTAATAGCGTAAAATAGGACAATAGAAAGCTTCTATCACTTACAAGGGAGGATGGAGAGGTTGTCGAAGGACACGAGGCAGTCAAATCCGAAGTAATTGCATACTTCCATCGTGTGTTAGGAGTGGATCAGATGCCTAGGGTTCTGAACGAGGAAGTGATGGAATCGGTAATTAACTTGAAACTGTCTTCAACGCAACAGCATGTACTCGCACAAGATGTAACAAGGGAGGAGATTAAGCATGCTATGTTTAGTTTGAAGAACAACAAAGCCCCTGGTCCAGATGGCTTTAACGCAGGTTTCTTCAAAAGAATGTGGCACATAGTTGGGGAAGATGTAATCAACGCTATTAGCTCCTTCTTTCAGACTCGTAGAATGCTTAAAAAAATGAATGCGACATCCATTTCCCTTATTCCTAAAGTTGCTAATCCTACGAGGTTGACAGATTTTCATCCTATATCTTGCTGCAATACAGTGTACAAATGCGTCGCTAAGATTCTAGCTGGGAGAATCACAACTGTTTTGCCATCCTTAGTAGGTCCGTATCAGACTGCTTTTATCTCAGGACGGAGAATCAGCGACAACATTCTTTTGTCTCAGGAACTAATGAAAGGCTATCATAAATATACGGGACCTGCTCGTTGTGCTATGAAAGTTGATCTGATGAAGGCTTATGACTCAGTGCGGTGGGATTTCGTTGACGCTACGTTAATAAAAATGGGATTCCCTAGAACAGTCATTGATTGGATCATGGTTTGTGTTACATCATGTCAATTCTCTATCAACGTCAATGGTGAGCTTGCAGGTTACTTTTAAGGAGGAAGAGGGCTGAGACAAAGTGATCCACTGTCCCCATATTTGTTTGTCCTATGTATGGAAATCCTTTCGGGGCTATTGTGCAAGATGAGTGCCAACCAAGAATTCAAGTTCCATTGGAGATGTAAGAAGGATAAAATTTCTCATCTTTGTTTTGCTGACGACTTGATGATTTTTAGCAAAGGGGATGTAAACTCAATTCATATGATCAGAACTGTGCTCACAAAGTTTCAAGATCTATCAGGTCTGTATCCAAATCCAAACAAAAGTGACATCTTCTTGAGCGGTGCGTTAAATGCTGAGAGGGACCAAATTATTCGTATTCTTGGGTTTAGAGAGGGGGAGCTCCCTATGAAATATTTGGGAGTACCTCTTCTCTCGTCCAGACTAAAGGCTGTTTATTTGTAAGGGCCTCGTGGATCGAATCACCT
>Ga0307511_10002467_pt1 | contig 19352 bp, 21 predicted proteins | sample 13_EM_MG_FD_200266 | JGI IMG/M metagenome (GOLD analysis project Ga0307511, IMG submission 200266) | Populus trichocarpa ectomycorrhiza microbial communities from riparian zone in the Pacific Northwest, United States - 13_EM | ecosystem: Host-associated > Plants > Roots > Unclassified | place... | reverse complement strand
AGATTGGGAAAAGCAGCTCGAACAACTGCAGTACCAAGCTCTAAAAAAATGTGTCAACGCGACACACGGATCTAAAAAAGAGTTGGTCAGTCAGATTGCGGGGGTGGAGTCTCCGAGGATGGCATTGGATGCAGCACAAGCCAGACTCATGGGAAAAATAATGAGGGACACCACCGCGTTGGGAGACCTGATTTTCGACGATGGAACTGGAAGAAACGAGGAAGCAGAAAGGGCATGGGATGATTTCGGACAAGAGTACACTGTCGGTCCAGATGGATTCACCTCCGTCTTGACAGCAATACAAAGCAAGGCAGGGGTATTGAAAGAGGAGGGATATGAAAAGATAAGTTACGGAGGAAGAGTGGAGAAGGTAGAAGTACCAGAAGTCAAACTCCAGGCACAAGCAGACTCCAAGGCAGAGGTATGGATGGAAGCCATCAACCAAGCCAGGGAATACTGCGAAGCAACGGGAGTCTATACGGACGGCAGTATGAACGAGAACGGGGTAGTGGGGGGAGGTTGGTATGTGGAAGGAGGGAAGAGACTCGGAGGGGCCACACTAGGCAAGTTGGCAACAGTGTGGGATGGAGAAGTATGTGGAGTCAGAGGGGCACTGGAGGACGCTCCAAGTGAATCCAAGGTATTAATCTTATCAGACTCACAAGCAGCAATTGCTGCAGTGAGGAAGGCAGGAAATACAGGAAAAGCTAGGACACGCGACCTCAAGTGGGTAATGGAAGGGATAAGGGAAAGGCAATCCAGGTTAGGTCCTAACGCAGTGTCATTCGGATGGGTTAAAGCCCATAATGACCTACACGGCAATGAAGAAGCAGACCGACTGGCCAAGGAAGCCACAAACCTATACTCCGAAGACTCCCAAATCACGGAGGGGGGGCTGAAGCAAGCGTGGAGAAAAATGAGAGAAGAAGAAAGAAGGGTGAGGGGAGCTGGGATGGGAAGGGTAGTGAAGTGGAACAGGAAGGCTAGGGTCACATATGTTCAATGTCGCACTGGAAAAGGCAATTTACAAGCCTGGCGTCACAAGATCAGAAAAACAGATGACCCTGAATGCCGGAAATGCGGGAGATATGCAGAGACAGGCAAGCACGTAGCCTTGGTCTGTACGCATGGAGAGGATATAGGGCGGAGGTGGAGTACATGGGAAGATATGGACGATAGAGCGAGGTGGGCTAAGAAAGAAAAGGATGAGAAGGGATTCTACACAGTGGATCTGGTGGAGACGTTTTTCTCAAAGATTGACCTGGTTTAATTTCCGAATTTGTTTGTTCTTTTAGGGGAGGGCCGGCAGGGGCGTGGAGGTGGAAGAATTATACATGTAAGGGGAGGGCCAGAAGGGGCGTGGAGGCGGAGGTATACTTTCACCGGGGATGGACCGGTAGTGGGTGTGGCGGCGGAAGAGGGGTATTTCCTTAGACATTTCTTTGGCTCGGAAGGCAGGACGTTTATGTAGCTCGTTTTCCCGTGGGTGTACCGAACCTTTTAAGGGGAGGGAACGGGAGCGCCGCATAGCCTTAGGCTGATTAGGCGTATAGACTCCAAAAAAAAAAAAAAAAATGCTACACAGAGTCCTATCCGCAGCGGATTACATAACCCGTAATCAGAGTAAATCACTTAACTCCAACAAAGGAAATACATAACTTGGCGGGGCGGCTGGGACTCGAACTAGGGCTTTCCTCCAAAGAGACAACACAAGGCCCGAGTACAAGCCACTCGGCCAAGGGGGCACACGGGTTGGATCTTTACAGGGACTGACTGGCTGGATCTCTAATCCGACTGGGAAATTGTGGAACAGAAGTGCCGTATGGGCTCAAAACTAAGACAAGAGCCGACGCGCCGCACTAGGGTACGTAATGCAGGGCATTCAGCGTGCAGGCCAAGTGAACTCCCAATGATGCCCGTACAGCATTGACAAAACAGGTATATTCCCAGAGCGTCGGCGCTTGAGAATGCAAGATGTGAACGGAGGGGTAATAGAGGGGTAAGTACATATGAAGCCTTGACGCATGCGCAAGGTATAGTAATGCGTAAATAATCCCAGACTGGGAAGCCCTTGCGAAAACTCCATGCCAATATAGAGAAACAACATGGGGAATGGAATTCGTAGAACTCGGGTCAGGCATAACATATCGGGAATGGCAAGGGAGAAGGAGTTTCCTGATTTTAGAACAACCCTTGCACCACAATATGTAGATATAGAGAGATAGGGAGAGCGCCAAGGAGTGTACGAGAGGGTCCAAAATCACTGTTAACACAACCAGACTATGTTAACACCGAGTGCTAATCCAGCCGCCCCGGCAAAACACCTTGCAGTTCCCCATACTTTATGTCTAGCCCGAGTAAAGTTTATTCAATGAACATGGGTTCGGTTTACCTTGTGGATTATGTGCAAGCATTTCGTGAGCTCGAAGGATTTGGTTCACATATTATTGCACTGACAAGCGCTGCTGCAACTGAAATCTGTGGCCAACACCAGTCAAGCCAGGGATTTCAGGCGGGCCAGAGGTTGATACCAAATCTTAGGTGCCTTCCCACCTATGTAAGTGCTTACCCTCAATGAACACCGTGTTCGGACAACTTTAGTTTGTGTAGGTTCCCATCAATACAGGGAATGGCAGTGCGTGGGTATAAGGACAAAAACTTTTCCATGTGAAATACACTGGGTGATGTACATAAGTCGTTGTTTTTTGATTAATTTGCGCCGGCCCCGTGCAGATCTTAGGCAAAGAAGATCAACCTGTGGAATTCGAGGCTATGAAAGGCAAGTTCCTCGCTGGGGTTCTTCGACCGCACTGGCCTCGTCAATAAGTAACACTGCCAATCACTATCTTCATATGTATGCATGTTCCTTGGCCCACAGTAACCCCGGTCGGGACCTAACCCTGTCCTACCCTGCAGCCTGCAGCCTGCTCTCTATGCGACCTGCAATGTGAGCTGCACTGCACGTCGAGCTGCAACCTACAGAGTTTCTGGTTACTCATTTGCCCCTCGGCTGGAAGGGATGAAAGCCTAAGCAGGCGGGGGAGGGGTGTTGGGCCCGCCGGGGGGCTGAAGGGCTAGAGAGTTATGACAGAGAGCAAAAATTTGATATTTACTAGTCACTTGAGATTGACATTGACAGTTGGGGGGATGTACTCACATTTTGTTTTATACTTTTTCTCGCTGCCCACCTTCCTGCTTCTCTAGTTAGACACCCGAAAGGGGTTCCAACTGGTATGGTGCCGATATAACCAATGTGTCCCCTGGCTGCTCGCTAAGGCCACTATTGCTCCCGATTGGCCTCCATCAACTTCCAAGGCATCCATCCATTGTAGAGTACGGGGTTCAAGCAGTCTGATGCCAAGCCTCCAATGCTTTCTAATTCGAGATCCTTATGTATCAGAATATGATGATATCGATATCAGAGGCTTGATTGGAATTAGCATAATTTTAATGGTGGTGGCCATACAAAGTGTGGTGGTGGATAATGGAGGAGGAGGGCGATAAAGGAGGAGGAGACAGGGAGGAGCTCGAGGGAAAGATATCGATATCGATGAACACCACGTTTTTGAGGATTACAATTGGGGTACAAGACTCCATTAGTGCATTACCGCCTATAGGCTACTGAAACGGGAAATATCCAACATCACAGACGCAAGGGCTCGAGGAGATACACCTTGGGAGTACTTACCCTGAGCACGTATCCTTATCTGTAGACATAGAAGTGTCTTCTATTTGCCATTATAAAAATGCACCGCATACCTGTACTTCATATAGGACTCTATATCACAAAAGGGATCACCACACAATTGTCTCTACTGGGGCATATGTTGCCAACTGCATATATACGCATTGATTGACTTGGCCAATCGCTTTGCTTCCTCGGCCTAACTATCCTGGCCACTCTCTTTCGGAATTCCCTGTCGATATTTCATCCCGATATAGCTCTCCCATCCTGTCAACTACCTGTCTCTCTCTCTCTTCGCCCATTCAAGGCTTACTACTTTCTCAAACCGGTGGTACAAGAAGTAAGACCATGAAAGTAACTATGGTATGAGGTGAGTACTAGACTTTCGAACATTCGAGAGACATGGCCCACATGTACAAATACATATTCACACACCTACATCACCACATAATCTCATGGTCCAGAGCTTATGGTAGCCGTGACCATTCGAACCTATACCACATACGTATGCAAGTGCAAGGATGAGTGGTAGAGGGCATGTGGTGCTGAGATATTACCTGTTGGAGGCAAGGGGTACCACAGGATGGATCCCCTGTCGCCTCTGGTGTTTCTGGTGGGAAGACAGGGGATCAATATAACCCAGTTAACGCGATACCTTGTCCTGTATATTCTGCGGATCCCCACATCCAGCCATTCAACATCAAAGAAAGTTTCATCTGCAGAACCTGCATACCATCTATCCCATGTTGGGTAAAGCCAGAGTGGACCGACTACGAGATTGCTTATCCATAGAAGTCCCCATTTTCGTAGTTTTTCCGATAAACCCACTGTCTAGTAGCCCACATGCCTAGCATCGAGCTATCTATAATGGTAGCCCGATCGAGGGCTTATTACGAGCCAACTGAAGGGAATGAGTGAATGGCACTGGTGATGACGAACAACTAGTTATATTCCTTTGGTGAAATTATAAGTACACTCAACGCGAATTTTTATCAAGGAGGGACAAGGCGGGGAAGGCAGGGAGACGTCTCTCAAGCCATTTCCTGCACTCTCTCAGTCGAATGGTAAGCAGTTAGGTCAACTCCAATTGGCCAAGAAATATACCATGCAACTCCGTCCGGTTTCGTCCCTGTTAATATGGGTCACAGGTGGAAAATCGCGGCGTAAAAATGTTGGCCGGAGTGACATGAGGGCACTAGAGGATATCAAGGCTACCAGTGTTTTACCTACACAGTCAAAAAGTCAGCCACAAGAAACACAGAGCGTCACTCAAAACCCCACCCATGACTAGGTAATAAATTGCGAGAATAGGAAGGAAGCAAAGAGAAAGCGCAATTCGTAGAATGTGAGTAAGTTTCACAATAATCGAATGAAACTGAGCATGAAGGTCATGCAGGATTTACGTTCAGCCCAGCTTGGATTCAGCCTCAGTATCATGAGTAAAGTACCCTGGCGCCTGGGCTGTTTGTGATACCTCAGAATTCCCGCTCAAAACTCGGCTCGCGCGCCCAATAATGCCTTATTCGGGGGAGAAGTGGCGCCCTACTCTCTGTCTCATCCAAAATGCAATGTACCCAATCCATCAAACCATACCGGCCGGTCCACGACCTTCCGGTTCCACACTTGTGGAATGGAACAATAAGAAACGGTCTGAAAGAAAAAGAAACCGAAAAAGCAAAACGGAGCCGACCGATACCAATAACATACATGGAACACCCATACAGCGTGCAGAAAAGCAAAAGCAATCAGACGAGACACAAAGGCCAGCAATCAGAGCCGTGCGGAATGCAGTAGGCAGCAAGACCGGCCGGGGCTGGGTACTTGGTATGAAAGTAGCACCTAGCATGCAAGGTACCCGATCCCCCCAAGTGGAGTGAGGCGGGGTTAAGTGGCGGGGTATTCATGCGAAGGAGCATGTACAAGAGCAATAGACGAAATAAGAGTAGAAGATGGAGGGTAGTGCACTTACTATACAAATGTATTTCTCCATCGCAGTCACTACGCGTTTACATTCCTTTCGAGAAATGCCTTCCTTGAAGGGTATTTTCTCAACCGCATTATGGCCGTTGAGGTATCGTGTCATCCTAAGAGTTGCGCACTGGTTAGCCTAAGTTGGCTGTGTTAGGTGATGTTGTGTTTCGGTTTCTCGATGGAACAGGTAGATTAGCGACTCTAGAGCTGGGGTTGCTGTGCATGCCCTCAATAAAGAAATTCAAATATGGGGCCCGACCAGCAATCCGCCCGACCCAAAACAGCGCCAACAATAAAACCCTGACAACTTGGGTATTTCCTCAGTATTAAGAACAGAAAGGGGATTCAAACCAACATTTCTTCCTGCCTTGGATAATACTGTTATTTTGCTTTCCTTTTTTTCCTTTTGGCTGATCTACCTGTCTTTTGCCCTTAACCTGTTGTCATGTGGAATACAAATTTCCATGATTTTCCACTATTGTTCGATCTTCGATTTCTTAGATCTTCCAAGCCCCACTTCCATAGTCCCCGCTTCCATAGGAATAACAGTACAAATAAAAATGATTTAAAAAAGCAAGGTCAAGTGAACGACAGGGAAACCCACACACATACACCCACACTCGTCCAAGGTGAGAGCAAGCAAGGGAACACATGGACATTTCCACATACCTATCAAATACGGCCGTGACATCCGTTGGCTGGTCCCTTGTGATCATTTCCATCCATGCGGACTCTTCGCTCGATGCCTGTTGTGGTTCGAGTATGAATGAGTCTTCATATTCCTCCAGTGTTGAGTCAATGACAAAAGACGGATGCTGTGAAGAAGCACCAGGCGCCGTTACTACAGATATTTGAGTCGCATTTGGGGATGGCTGCATTCCGGTAGGCTGGGGAGCTGGTACGGGAGAAACTACGGAAGCTATTGATGTTGATTGCTGTCCTTGTGTGCCCAGGGTAACCACAGGGGGGTTTGCCGCGGTGCTATTATTATTAGAATGACTGTTCTGCGCCGTCTTAAGCTGCGAATTAGTGACTTGTGTCGGTGCCGCCGCCGCCGCTGATCCATTATTCAGATTCGATACTTCTGCTGCCTGTTGTTGTTTCTGTTGCTCCAGCATAGCCTGCTCTTTTGCTACTTTCAGCTTTATGTCTTTTGGAATCTTCAATAGTCCAAATGTCCTTAGCTGCGTAACCCATCCATGCCGAAGTAGCCACGCTAGGATGTCAAGATATGCCCTCCGGTGGTCCCTTGACGGAATGAGACTCGAAAACGGCCTTGGCCGTGATGACAAACTTGACAGCATCTTAGGAAGAGAAGGCAAAGTCGGAAATTTCCGGGAATAAATTGGGATCTGAGCTGAGAGCCTTGTGCGCGTGAGAAGCGATGAAAATGGTTATGACTACATTTATGTGAGGAGGCACAAAGTAGGAAGGTATGGACAAGGTGACTAGGATAAAATAGGGCTATCAAGTGGCTGTGGAGGGGAGTGGGGAGCCAGGCAAACAGGAAGAAGCCCGACATGGGGGGGAGGGATGGAAGAAGAGACAAGACCTACTTCCTCATATCGGCATTGGGACTGACAATGTAATAATCCCTGAGGTTGATTGGCGGTATTGCGCGGGCTCGCCTCCAGTAGATCAAGTGTCGTGCGAGGACTTGTACTTCAGCTATTGGAAGTCCCGCTTGGCTTGCGATCTGGACAAATCTGAGTCATACATATCAGTTAGGGAGTCTTAAAGCATCGATGTGCTTGAGGAGGGGTGCACACGACAAAGTTGGTTTACAATGCTGCACAAAGTATAGTAAATTCGAGTTCGCGTTGGTTGGCTCGGCCATTATCTCCTTGTCAATCTCCTTTTCGATCTCCCTTTCGATATTCTCCTTCTCATCTAAGAAGAGTAATGTGAAGTGTCTGGTCATACTATCCCCTTCTGTGTCGTCTTGATCAAAAGTATTTGCTGTAGTCAGGAAGCTGATAAACACAGTCAGAAGAGTCTTAAGCACACAGAAGGATTAGAACACCATACAGCCCTGGTATGTGTGGTTCGTAGAGCGATGGTAGAACCGAAGTCTCTGAAATCATTGGCAATTGTAGTGTCAAATCAATTGAATCATTGATGTAGACATGAGCAAGTTTTGAAGCTGAGATTGCAGTATACACAGAAGCAATTGCTGATGCAAGATTGCTTGATGCTAATGTATGTTGCCATAGATCATGAAAGCTCATGTCTAAAGGAGCCAGTCATTAATACACCTTGCACGTTGACTCTGGGTTCACTGTACTCACCATCATGAATAGCCTTGTCTTTCATCTTCAATATTGATTCCATTTCTTTCGTTACGTAGTCTGTCCTCGCTTGCTCCAACTTAAGTGCCCTTGCAAATTTCTTCACCACGCACGTATACATCTCATAGACTCTTGTGTGATACTCCAATTGCGGTGGATTCATCACAAATACAACGTGGAACATACTCATCCCAATTCCGTCACCCCACTCATCTTTATCCTCCTCTGCTCCATCACTCTTCTGATCTTCCCCAGGCTCGTCCTCATCATCTGCTTCGTGCCCTGCTGCCTCATCGTCCTCATTCTGTTCACGCTCCTCGCCCTCTTCCTTTTCATCATTGGGCCCCTTCGAGTCCTCACCTTCTTGCCCACTGCCGCCAAATTGCCCATGTATGCTCGCCGTCAGCTCGCTCGCATTGGATTTCATACCCCTGTTCCTCCTTCTCTTTCTCTGTTTTTTCCAGGTCCCATCTGACCGGATATTTACCGGATATCCCAGAAATACCAAATCATCAATTGTCATTTCAAACTTTGTACGGCACATACTAGCCTTAGGTGCCAGTAAGCTCGCCAGAAAGCTCGTCTTGAACCCAAACACATTCTCCCATGGTGGTCCTGAGGCCTCCGGCTTCGCACCATCGTTATCCTCCTCGTCGTCGTCTTCATGGTCATCCTCATGCTCTCTCACCCGCCTTGATGAATGCCTACCCCCAGCATAGCTTCGTGACCGCCTATCGCTTTCGGAGCGTACAGTTTCGAATTCTAGATGGTCAAGCATCTTACGCACACCGGTCTCAGCATCGCTAGCTCCATGGTTATCTAGTTCATCATCTGTGGAGTTCGTGCTAACGGAGCTGTTGGAAGAGTGTTCATCATCTGAGTTATCGACACCCCACATTGACGACTCGGCGGGATTGTCGATCTTTGGGTTTGGTGGGTAGTGAAATACAAGATTGGGCCCGGCAGAGGACTGGGTGATGAGGAGCACTGCTACAAGGCTAGCATTGGGGATTGATGATCGCTCCATCTTAAATTCGGTGACTTCGGAGAAAATAAGTGTCAGTTGGGGCGACGTCGTCGTTGTTGGGTTATCGATATCGGTTCGTTCCGGGCCCCCCTGCAGGTAGAAAACCAAATTGGCGAATCGCAACGCGCATAGTCTCCCAACGGCCATACTTGACAAATAAACATAACATGCACAAATGAGATTCGGAGCTTGAGGCAGTCTGGCGTTCAACAGAATCACTTCAAACTGTAACAGTGGAATTGCTCGAGAGTAGAAAAGGCACGTACAAGAATATTTCAAAAAAAAGTGGTGAAGTGAATACATATACATATACAAGAGTTTTACACAACTTGAATACGGTAGTACATCAGTATTGAAATCAAGCCTTCCCATGCTTCCTCCTTAACTCCTCATTTTCCCTCCTCAGCTCGTCCAACCTCGACAATCCCTTCTCTTTCCCACCCTCTCCCACCTGCTTCTCCACATTTCCTGCAAATCCCAGATTCTTGAATTCATCTACTGCCATCAAGTTTCTATAAGCCTACACATCAGCCCAGCTGCTCATGTAGCAAGAGATATATTGATACTCACCTATCCATTCGACACTTTAGGTACGCTTTTGCTAGGATTCTGCATTCGGGCTCATTACTCCCGCGCACTCTTTTGAGGCAGGCGAGATACTCTGTCATCACCGACTTACATTCACCTGTGAACCACACAACCCCATTCCGCCCGGGCATAGAAACGTTAGCATGGGCAATGGGATTAGGAGTATAGGTATTATTAAATAACAGGTGGGGTATATGGAGTACATAGAAAGGTGTTTGGGTGTCTTAATTCGAATGCAGTAAGGAAAACAGACCATCATGATCTAGAGGGAAGCTGCCTCTCTCTGGCCTACAGCTCTATTAGCTCTGTCTGTTCTCGAGAAACGAGAGAGCTGGTGGCCTAAAGGCAAAGTGTAGGGCACTCACGGGGTCGGGGAGAATGTCAACGCTCCAGGAGGTCGGCCAATTGCACCCATTAATAGTGGTGTTGGGAGAATTGTGCTACCTCAGGTTATTCTTTGTATGCGTAACTGGGTGGGTTGAATCAAGCACAGGGCATATCCTATACTTATGTAACGTAGTAGTTATGCCTCGCCTAGTATTTTTCTCAGATTTGTATCACGTGGGTATGGCGCTTAGGAGTTGAGATTTCAGGGTAAATCACAATATCCAAAGTAAAACCAATCTGACAACACACGCATACTTACAAGTATACATGCACCGGTTGAGCTGTCACCAATTCACCGTACAACCCTGATGACCTTACTCCACCCCAAGTCCCGAAGTAGTCCCATCCGGCATATACATTTGTGTATTGTCAGCGGCTGTCTCAGGGCGGATGCCCTCCCCTACCATCGGTAACCGCAGACTCCCCATCGATCGAAAACGTTAACTGTAGCCTATCCCGTGGCATATGCGAGATCTGCCCCACCGTACTATTCCCCCTAATCCAAATAAGGGATATAATGGCGTAGTATTAATAAATGCTAGTAACGGTACACAGAAACGACCAACGTCCATATGACACACCGTCTCACTCCAACCTCCTTCATAAATATCATTATCTGTGCTGCCTCTATATTAAATCAACGCTCGTTTTACATTTGCAGCTTCGCGATAATCATCAATCACACGATGCACAAGACCGAGAAGCCAGATGCGCACAGAAAATATTCAAAATTGACAAGCGTACTGATGGGGCACTTAACACAGGTATAAGCAATTTTATCCTCATGAAAGTGTTTCTCCTCAGTAGTCTTGTGCTAAAATGCTGCCTCATCACCCTCACCAACCTTCCCGATACTTCTAATTTAGGAGCTCATAGCCAGTACACTGCATAAAACGACGAATCATTATTTAATCTAACAGAAACCAACCCGAGCCGTCGATCCTGTCAAGAATGCGTCAATTAAATTGTGCAGAGTGATACAAAAAGCACCTGAATTCTTCCCATGGGCGAGCCGGAGATCCGAGAGAGGCCCAACGAAGGAGCGAAAGGTCTCAGAGCATCCTGCTGATCCCAGGGACCCTACAAGACGTATTGGCGATCTTCATAAAATGTCGCAATATCAACTTTAAAGTCAGGGTATCACAGATAAACGAATAAGCCTTCCACCAAGATAACAAGGAAGAGCAACTGGAGATCATAAGGCTGAATTCTTATGGAGGCATCGTGCATCTAACGGCGTAACACCCGGAATGACGATTGGCGACGTAACACCCGGAAGGACGATTGGCGACGTAACACTTCTGTTCTAGAAGGGAGATTCCGCTATCCGAGTGTGGGACAGGTTTCCAAGCGAGATGGCACTCGCTGCCCTTACCACAAGTGATCAGCATAGTTGCAATGTCAAGTGACGAGAGAACACAGCGTGCAAGGCAAGTGGATGATGTTTAGGTCAAGAGCCCGGGAAGTTTCAGCCCTTCCTGCGCACAGGAGCAATCTATGACCAAGGATTAACAATAAGCAAGGTCATATTACCTCCTTTCTATCCTTTGCTTTTCCTGGTGATTTGTTGAACATGGTTTGAAAATCGTAGTAGTCTGGGTGCAGTAAATTCAGGGTAATGGCCATTTATTTCGCGTCAACTCAATTGAACGCAGAGTGGCTATGATGCCAACGGAGAGGGATCATGGTAGACCCCTCAAGCCTTCAGAGGGGTACTGCTAGAAAGGGTATCTCCTGGAGAAGTGTCGTCATGTTTGCTCAGTATGCTTGAATGCGGCTTGATTCTGTTGTATTGAATATGTAGTCTTATAGTTCAGGGTAACAGGCATCAAAATCACCAATTACTAGGTATGTTACCTTGGTAAGCGCTTCTGTTGCACCATACCGAAGGCGCGATGCTGTGTGACTGTAGTACTTAGAAGTAATACTACTTAGAGTGTACTTCTTATACTTCTAAGTAGGTAGTACTTGTTAGGTATTTACTTTTAAGAACTTCTCGTAGGTAGTACTTAGTATTTATGATTGGCTCCTTATAATGCTAGGCCAGCTGGAGCCGATTTGGCAAACATGCTACAAGAACCATATTATATAGCCACGGGCGGGCTCTTATCTCCGCAAAACTATTTACATTACCCCCTATACTAGTCGGTTCCCTTATCTATTCCTAATTGTCTTACTTTCTAAATTATCTTTCAGCCTACTACTTTCAACTCTCTTGTGCTTCACTCAACGAAGTAGATACATACTCTCCTCACTGACTCTCCCCTAGTACACAAATTTTCCACGAGCCTGCTGTGAGCCATTCATTCTTTGTCTGGTTGTGTTATATCTTGTATCTTCACCCCCATGATAAGCTAGAGTATGATAGCGATAATTTTATGATGCACTGCTCTAGAGTTTTAGCTAAGAGCACTTGAGAGTGAATTAGGGGTTCACCTCGATAATCACTATTCTTGTTGATCGCACTTCAACTTTGAATAATCCAAGTTAAGAGCTACTTCCGGATTTCGAACGATTTCATTTAGCTGATGGATGGCCCCACCCACCAGGAGGCCGCTCTCTTGCAGCCTGAAATTCACACAGAGTTACCCTGAGCTCCCTTCTTGGGATAGCGTTTTGCCCTTTTTATGCACCCATAGAGGCGCAGAGAAATGTATTCGTTCAACCCACAAGTTGAATCTTCAGCTAAATCACAGGTGTTCCCCTGATCTCGTGCCAAGACTCTTTTTGTCGAGTAATTATTTGGGAGCGCCAGCTAAGGTTTCCCCCGCTATTACATACGAATAAATATTAGGAATGGTAATTATGTGCCGAGATAACTAGCTGTTTTACTCCCAGCTTGGAATCTCTCACAGAGTCGCATAACCCACCAGCCAGGTAAAGCAGTTCAGCAGAGCTATTGCAACATAAACATGCATGAGATATTCCAACTTATTCGCGTATTAATGTAAAGCAATATACACGACTCGTTCAACCACTGGGCTCCAAATACAGCAAGAAAGGAGTAAACTAATATGGCTTTGATATGATTGAAACCCACGCCTCTGTGGCAATAAAAATGAGATCCAGATATATGACTTAACAGGGGCATCAGAACAATGACTAGGAAATAGTAAAACAACGCCTAAAAGAGCCTACGATTAGGCACATATACGACTTAAGGGATCCCTCCTTTGCTGTGAAGTTGAGAGCTAAAAGTTGAATATTAGCACAAAAGATTAGTGTTGGCGATTATAATGCGAACTTACAATCTCTTATAAGTGTATCCAATAAATGGTAGACCCGTGTCATCACTAGAGAATGGTGCACCGGACTCCTCGTGGGCCCGGACCGCGGCCACTGCTGGAGCGTCGGGAATATTCTCCAACTCGTCGGTAGGGAAGTAGCTTGTGTCTGTAATCGACTTCAATTGCGGCTTAAATGGTGCATCAATTGACCTTAGGCTATCCCAGTCCACACCAGCAAAGAAAGGGTGCAGTTTGATCTCATCGGCCCCATGCCGGCCGATACGCTTGTCTGCAGAGGTAATGAGGCTGTATAAATAGTTAGCTTTGTTCCAGCCACTCGCATAAAGAAGAATCCCACCTTCGAATCAAATCTTCCGCCTCATACGATAGTTGGACTTCATCTGGGAAATACAGTGTCTCTGGCCAATTGACAATCTTTCGATAGGTTTCGTGTGCATCCTCAGCACAGAATGGTGGCCAGCCAACTAAGCATTCGTACATGATCGTCCCTAAACTCCACCAATCGCATTCTTGCCCATAGCCTTGATGGATAAAAATCTCTGGTGCAATGTAGTCGGGGGTCCCCACTGTCGAGTATGCCTTGATACGGCGGGACTGGCGCCATGTGTTGATCTTCTCTCGGTTTGAGATTGTCAGATGGATAGCATCAACCAGCACCGAGTTTCGGCCTTGGTTCGGTGCAGGGGAGTTGGGCCCTTTGCCCTCCAACAGTCGCTGATAGTATGCTTGGTCGTGAGTCTTATGGAAACCTGTGGAAAGACCGAAATCAGAAAGTTTGATATGGCCTTCCTTGTCGATCAGGATGTTGTCTGGTTTGATATCACTGTGAAAGTGACCATGAGTATAACGTCATAGAATAGAGGATCCTTTGACGTACCGATGGATGAAACCGAGTCTATGAACAGCTTCAATAGCCAAGACACATTCTGCCATGTAAAATCGGGTGACATCCTCAGAGAAGATCTCATACTTGATCAACATGGTCATCAAATCTCCACCAGGTAAGAACTCCATGATAAGGTACAGATAAACCGAATCCTGAAAAGAGTAATAGAGGTTCACGACCCATGGGCTGTCGGATTCAGCAAGCACATCTCTCTCTGCCTTGACGTGAGCTAATTGATCCTTTTTGTGCATCTCAGACTTAAGCAATGTCTTCATGGCGTAGATTTTCCCTGTGTCCTTCTTCTGTACAAGACGGACCTCTCCGAAAGCACCCTTTCCAATAACCTTTACAGTCAAGAAGTCATCAGGGTGAAGCCTGGTTCTTCGAAGGCGTAGGTATGAAGACTCATGCTTTCCAAGCTGTTGTCGTTGCCGGTCTTTGCGCTCCTCGGACATTCGGGTTTCAGAGGCGAGGCGGCGCTCCAACTCCATTCGCCTTCCAGAAAAGTCAGCATTGACCAGAGGGAATATATAGTATATCCTATAAGGGTCTAAGACATACCTCTGATTCCTCTCTACTGCATGCTGCACATTTTGATTATAAAAGAGCTCTACCTTCAATTTAGTGGCTGCAGCTTTCTCCCTAGTTTGAGGGGAGAAATTCTCTGTATTTCTCTCGAAAACAACATAGTCCGACCCGGCCTGTAGCGATCCTGATGTTCTTGGGCGCTGAGGAGACGAGGGAGTACGTGAGTTGAGATGCTGGTCTTGTAGTTTCTGAGCCAGCCCGCTGGCATCGTATTGACCATTATTCTGAAATTGTTGCTGCCCCTGAGAGCCTTGGTCCTGGGTACCGAACATTTGGCTATCGCTGCTTGAGTTCATATAAAATCCAGAGAGTTTAAGCTGGTGGGAAAGAACACTGAGGGCTAGATTCTAGCAAATGCCCCTGCACCAGAGCCGGTTGGAGTGTATATATAAAATGGACGTAACAGGTCGTGCAACCAGCTTGAGGCCACCGTAAGGGGATGTGTTGGCTTCAAGTTGCTCCAGAGCGGTATCTTGTGAATTGCAAAACTTGAGGTAATTGAGGGTTCTGGCTATGCTTGAGTTAAGATGGGTCGAAACCACAATAAAGGGGAGGAGGTGGTGGGCTCCGAGTTGCACGGAGGAAGGGGGGGTTGCACCGAGATCACGTTGGAAGTGAACTGACTGGCTACGGTCGTGCATGGAGTCGAGCAACACTAGCCTCAGGAGTGCATCGTCGGAACTGAGCTGCTTTAAAGGTCTGGCTACACTGCTTCCTGCTGGCTAATACTGGGATGTGCTTGGTGGGCCTAAAAGCAGCAATATTAGGGGAAAACATTGTACTTTTGCCTAGGTATCGGTAGTATGAAGAGTATATGTATTATATGTATATCTGAAACGGGCTCGCTTATAGGATTATAGGGTACCTAGGAGAGCGGGTGCCAACCAGACTAGGAGAGCGGCTTGTGCCAACCAGACTAATAGGGTACATACTGTACATATACATATATGCATGTACAGTGCCATTCAGAAAGTATCCGGGATGCATAAATGAGGGCAGGCCAAGCGTCCCTATTCTGCATATAGAGGCATATTCTGTCCAACCAGATTCCCTCAGACTTCCGGCTAACTTCACCATATGCAGAATAGTCTGCATGCATCCTGCACCCTCTTTTATGCATCCAGGGTACTTTCTGAATGGCACTGTATGTACAGTAGAAACGGTATTGCATTGCATGAGGGTTTGGAGGTTGAAAACCCTGGCCCAACCACACTTGGGCAAGCGTGGGAAAAACAATTTTGAACTCCAACTACGAAAATACTCCCAGGCCAGTTTGCCGCATTCATCCAGGCCTACCGGTACCTACCTTGACAACCCCCCCCAAGCTCAGAAACACATCTCCAATATGGCAAACAACAAAACAGCTCTGTACGCTCCCTGAAATTCATCTCTTTCATCATCCACTGACGCAGATAGGCCTGCTCCTGAGGCGCCACTTGTCCCACTTAAGGGTGTCAGGGTTGATGCTCTTGTATGCCCCGCCCCGCAATATCCAAGCTCCATATCATCTCATATTGGGAATCGCTAACACAATTTGATTATACCAGGTTGCTTTGAAAATAATAAAGTATTTCAAGTCCCTTTCTGTTCCTGCGTTTTTCGGACCCAGTTGGTTGACTCTCCGGCCAGGCATGCATCAGGAGCTTTCCCTTCCATTGTTACCGGACAGCTGTTGGGAATGGAGGTTGAGGGCGTTATCGAAATCACACACTCGTTCCCTTTCCCAGCAGTTGAACAGACACCAACCAACGATTTCGGGGACAATAATGCCTCAAACGCCGCGATTCTTGCCCCTCGCTCAAAGTCTAATGCTTGGTACCAGTCGGAGATGATGAAGTGTTTGCGGGAAATCAATGTCGACTCAAATGTCATGGGGTGGTATCAAAGCACCAACTTGGGCAACTTTGTAACGAAGGAGTTGGTGGAGAATCAGTATTACTACCAGAGCTCAACTCAGTTGAACGAGAGGACGGTGGCATTGGTTTATGATGCGGCGAGGAGCACACAGGGTGCTCTTTCAATAAGAGCTTTCAGGCTAACACCACAGCTAATGAATGCCATGAAGGACGGGAAGTTCACAACCGAGAGGTGAGTATCCTCCACTACATTGTTTCCAGTCAAAAATCTGACCTTTTGTACATCACCAGCCTCCAAAAATACAGCCTCACATACAAAGAACTATTCCAGGAGCTTCCAGTAACAATTCATAATTCACACCTTGTCAGCTCTCTTCTTCATCAGCTCTCCAGCTCACCATCCACTCTCCCATCTTTCACCTCCTCGCTTCGCCAAAACACTCTCCCACCACCACTTTTCCCAAACTTCGACTCGCTTGACCTTTCTATTGATCCTTTCTTGGAAAAGAACTGTGACCTTCTCCTGGACTCTATCGAAACTCACTACACCGAGCTTAACAATGCTCAATATTACCAGCGACAACTCGCTCGTGAGCAAACAAAGATCACCGCTTGGCAGCAAAAGAGGAAGGCCGAAAACGTCAGTCGCGCAGCTCTCAAGCAGCCACCATTGCCAGAGGATGAGTGGCAGAAGTTGTTTAAGCTCCCACAGGAACCAAGCAGGCTTGAGGCGTTGTTGAACTCCCGACAAATTGAGCAATATGCTAAACAGGTGGACGGCTTTACTGCGGCTGTGACAGCGAAGATGTTTGCTGTGAACGGGGGGCTTGCCAAGACAGAGTAGCTGGTATGATGGGGATATGGGGTATGGGGTATAGATGGGGGGTGGGGGCTAAAGACTCGTTCAATTTTCCACTTATTGGACAAGCTCAGGGTGGTAATAATGTGGGCCTTATGAGACATGATGCTTTGTCTGAGTATGGGGACAATTCATGCTATACATGGATATGGTACATAATTGGGTCTTCATCTTTCTTTGTATTTTTCGTTTGTTGGGAAAAAAGCGCTCCTCTTCAATCTCTCCGAGGGCATCGCATTTGCTCATTCGTGGATCATTTACCTTTCAAGACTTCTGCCTACATGGCAGACGAATAATCAGACACAATATACCCCATAAATGCATGATTGCCTCATCTTCTAGGGGCTTGATTCGGAATTCTTCGAATGTAACTTGTAGATATTTATGTTCAGGGTAAGTTTTAACTTTTGGGTCACTTCACGTGACTTCCATCTATTACCAGCGATCACGTGGCTTGCAATATCTTGGCTGGGCCCCAAAAAAGAGTCCTCGTCCCTTATAGAATTGACCACCGGCTACCCTCCAACATGGCGTGCGCATCTACATTCCGTACATCAATATTACGGCACAATGCCAGCTCTGCCGCTCCCCGCTTGATTGTCCCATCAATAAGATCATTCCGGACCTCTCGATCAACATCAGACAGCTTCAATGACATCCTCAGCAAGGCCAAGATCCCCGCGGGAAACCCCACAGAAGGAGTCGACGTACTCCGAGAGTTCGACAACCTTCTCACCCATAACTTTGGTGTACTTGAGCCTTCGAAGGACCTATACCATCTACACATCTATTCGACAAAGCATAATACCCACATCACATTTACGGACCCGAAAAAGAACCCGATTATCTCTGTGAGCGCGGGGAATATTGGGTTTAAGAAGGCACAGAGGGGGACGTATGATGCGGCATATCAGCTTGCCAGTCATGTTTTTGCAAAGTTGGAGGAGAAGCCGATTAGGCCGAAGGCTTTGGAGGTTGTGCTGAGGGACTTTGGCGAGGGGAGGGAGGCGGTGGTGAAGGCGCTGTTGGGGACGGAGGGGAGGAATTTGAAGGGGGCGATTACGAGGGTGACGGATGCGACGAGGTTGAAGTTCGGCGGGACGAGGAGCAAGGCGCCTCGGAGATTGGTGGGTGAACTATCCTGGCTGGTTGCTTGTGGGATTGGAGGACTGACATTGCCTGGCTTAGGGTTAAATGCTGGAGGGTCTTTTGGAGATGGGGCGGGACTGGGAGTGTGCTATTTGTTATGCCACTGGCTTCTGCGGCATCCTACTGGCACAATGGGGATACGGTACAGCAAGTGCATGGGCGGGGGTGGGGAGGGAGCATGGAGGGAGGTTGGACAGGGGATTGTACACTGCATCACGGTGTGTAGAATTGTATATATGTCATATAGTAGATTGTTTTTTCATTGCCAAACTTACATGTCGCGCCCGCAATATGTATGCACAAATCCGGAGTTGGTCGCCACTGCATATGCAGCATGCAGTATGCTACCTAGTAATGTAGCTCCAGAGCGTGAAATCAGCGCTTGATTGCATGAATGGTTCACTGGAGTCCATCATCACCGAAACACTTTTCAACAGCAATTAGCCTCACCTTCCACCCGCGAAGCACACGCTGCACCTCCTCCACTCCAGTCCACCGTCGTACAGGTGCAACCAAACTACTCGTGCAGTATATATAGAGGAGCTGGGAAGGACGGGAAGGACAGTACTTCTCCCTGCCCGACAACTCCGGATTCAACTTGCCCTCCATCAACACCCCCCCGGCATCAGGAACCCATCAAATCACCACCACTACACTACTACCCTTGCCTTCACCATGGCCTCCTCCCCACAGTCCTCCCTCTCCTCCGCCGACTCCGACATTGAAGCCCCCCCTCCTCGCCCTCCCTCAACAGGTACAAAACGCGCCGCATCCATCGCCTTCTCCGATCACTCCCCCACGTCCACCCACCACCCCCGAC
>Ga0307511_10002466_pt1 | contig 19354 bp, 13 predicted proteins | sample 13_EM_MG_FD_200266 | JGI IMG/M metagenome (GOLD analysis project Ga0307511, IMG submission 200266) | Populus trichocarpa ectomycorrhiza microbial communities from riparian zone in the Pacific Northwest, United States - 13_EM | ecosystem: Host-associated > Plants > Roots > Unclassified | place... | reverse complement strand
CCTCTCAACCCCTCCGCCTTCCTCTCCCCCCAACTCACTCAAAAAACCTCTCTACCCCTCTCCCCCCCCAACATTCACCACACCCAACAACATATCATGCCCAAACAATCCTGTATTCTCTTCCAACCCCCTATGCATCACCGCTCGCCTTCAGCGCCTCTGCAACCTCACCAATATATCGCTTAATACACCCAGAATCCTCGTGGGGTAGCTCGCGAGTGCTGATAAGCCTTGAGCTAAATCCTCAGGTGAACTAGCAGAGGTATTTTCTGTACTGCTGTAGACAGCACTCGGGGTTGCTCTTTGTAGAGCGTTGAAGGGAGAGTGAGGTGTATATATCCTGCCCTCCCAGTGTGGAACTTCCATGCTCCTCGAGGTAGTGTCGATTTTGCATTGGTTTTCACCTAGACTGCATCCATGTCCGTATTGTCCTTTGCTCCGAGGCCGCAGATCAATACCATGACTAACACATAACAAACTATTTGCGTCATCCTCCAAACACCACTTATTACCTCAGGTTCAGATACATTTCTATCATAAAGTCCGGACACAGTGCAGGAGCTTTACTATTATCAATCCTGTCTGCCGAATCTCTGCTCTCATTCTGGTTCACTGCGGTAGGTGATGGTGGCGATTTGCCTTCTGAGTTTCATCCCATAGGCGTGGGGACCTGGAGGGGGGAAAGTAGGACCCGTGGTCCTGGACTGGTCCGCCATGAGTAGTTATCGCTGGGTGTGGCAAGTGGCGCTGGAGTATGGGTGCAAGTGAGAACGCAGAGCCGGATATGATTACTATGCAGGAAGGGTAGAGGGTGTCTGTGCAGAGAGCGAGCATTCACCCCTTACTGCTTCCGACGGAGGTGGAACTGATACGCATTGGTGAATCTTGGGAGAATGCCGTCGCAGCCGAGGAGTAGAGGGGTAGTGCGGTGGTGTAGGCTGGTTCGGGGCTGATTGAGGTGGAGTTGGATGATGATGGAGATGAGGGGAGCGATATTCGGGATGGGTGTAGAGCCAGGCTATCAGGAGAGCTGTCGGAGGACGTGGCGGGGAAGCATGGCAGAGCGGCAAGACTGATGGCGGGGTATCTTGAGGATACAGTATGTGGGGTTCGACGGGAGCTAAACTGAAGCCAGGGGTTAACGCGGTTTATCATACAAAGGGGAGGGTATGTAAGTAGCGAGAATTCGATCCTCAATATCCTCCAGCGGGCTGGCCTGTCTTGCGATGTCGTCATCTGGTTGATTACAATTTATTACGTTACGATATATATCGATAATTATACGGCCGATAGCCTTATACTCATATCTCAACCAGACCTCGTGCTAACTAGACTACTAGACCTCGGTTTTTTTTCTCGTCTACAGCCTCGCTATAATCCTTGCTATACCGGAGAGAAGACGCTGAATTTTGGTGGTCCGTTATAGCAAGGGTAGACTGTATACGCCTGATCAGCCTTAGGCTATGCGGCAGCCTGGAACCTTTGACGGAACCTTCATTGGGTGCGGTCGACCCCAGTACTGCCGGGGTAGTCTAGTTGGCACAAGCTCTCGGAGAGGCTGCCGGGGTTACTGTTGTGCAACTAAACTTGCCGCCGCATAGCCTAAGGCTGATTAAGACGTAATAGACTGAAAAAAAAACAAAAAAAACCAAACTAGGTTACTGTATATGCTAGTACAAAGCGATTTTTTATCGATACACTCACCTAATTGGGAAGCGACTACCCATTTAGGAAGTCCTGTGATAAGAGTATACTAGCGGCAGTACATAAGTGACCGAGCATTGGCAAGTGACCGGTTGGGCTGAACATACTCCCATAATCACAGCCCAGCCGGCGTACCTACTCCAGCTGGTAGCAAGACAACGTACCTGGAGGCTGTTCAACACAGCAAAATATATGGTTGAATGTTGTCTCGGGTTTGGTCACTTACCGCCGCACGCTAGCTAGCTAGTACGTACTGTACATACAGTACATACATGTATGTAAGTAGCGCCGCGAGGACTCGGGATTGCTTTTTCGAGTTGAAACGTACGCTGGACCAGAAGTTGTCTTGCAAGGATGGTTACGGGGCCGCAGGAAGCACAAGTCTGTACCTAAGTATTGTTGCCCAATCAAAGATTTTGGCGTGGGTGTAATTTAATTAGATGTAGATACCCCACTTTGTCGCGGCTCCCTTAACGTCTCGAATTTGTCAGTCAAATATCAAACTGTCAGCACAAAGACTTACAACGAAGACCCGGGACACCTATTTCTACCAGTGGGGACGTCCCTACTACAAGCCACGTACCAGATCAAAATACCGAATCCCGAAAAAGTCGTCCGCATATCGATATTCATCAAACGCAGACTATCCATTGCGGCACCTTTCGCAGGTCTCATTACCATTTCAGCTCAGATCGTCGGAATGGCAAAGGACCTGTTTGGCAAAGTGAAAGATGCACCTGACTCGATAATGCGGGTGAGGGAAAGGGTAGAGAGCATGCAACCCATATTTTGTCAAGTGCAACTCTTACTCAATGGCTCTTGCTGGGATTGAATCCAGGCAACCTTACAATGATATCCATTCACAGTCTTATGACCACTTTAACAAACGAGGTGTGTGGGTTCAACGACTCCACCACGGCTAGTACGTTGTGGAAAAGGGCCGGAATGAATGCAGATCGAGTCAAATGGAGACTGTGGAGACATGAAGAGGCTATGTGTATTATTGAGGATCTGCAGCGACAGAAATTGGCTTGAATCTGATGTTAACGATCACCACTTGGTGAGTTATATGCCCCGACCCTATATCTTGAATTCAGGTTCCTGAAATGCACCGCCGCCCAATTGATACTTCACCTATGGCCTTCGGGTCAATCCCTATATACAGAATTAGCCTGCAGTAGCTATAGATACGAGATTCTTTAAGAAGAAAAACTCCCCAAAACTGCAGTAGATTTTGAAGAATGCCGCTGACTTATATTTATGTAGCACTACAACCACCGGGGCTTCCGAAGTTCAGGCGAGATTACTGGAACTCTCTGCCGGGATCTTGCAATCGAATCATGTACATTCAGTTTTGCTCCGAGAGGGTTGATTTTCCATTGATATCTCTCCTGGATTGTACTTTGCTCCGAGGTCAGGGATCCATAGCCCTGATAACATACAACAAACTATTCGCATCATATTCCAAATACCACTTCTTGCGGACACAGTCCAGGAGCTTTCCTCTCATCCACACTCTATCTGCCAAATCTCTGCTAGTCCGCTGTTGTACGTGGTGGTGGCGATTTGTCTTGCGAATTCAATTCCCAAGTATGGGGACCAACAGAGCCGTGGTCGGCCAGCCGCTGGGTGTGGCTCATGGCGATGGAGTTTAGGTGCTAATGGGCGCGCGCAGCTGGAGATAGATACCATACAGCCCACGCGGGAGTGGTAGAGGGTGCCGGAGCAGAAGGAGAGCATTAACCCCATACCAGAGGGGGGATAGGGTAGCTGGTGGCATGCAGCATGTCGGCGAACGAGCAGCGGAGCTAAAGCAACGCATTAGCGCATTCGTGCAAATGATAAAGGTCCGATCTGTGTCTGAGTTTTTCGGGACCAATGAATTTCTCCCACCAGCCTAGGCCTAGCTTTGGGTTGGCTTCGTTCCGTTAAACTCGGATTGAAGGTTGCGCTGCTTTTTCGGGGGTGTCGGAGGATGTGGTGGGGAAGTATTGTGGAGCAGCAAGACTAATGGTGACTATCTTGAGTACTATCTAGGTTCGATGGGAGGCTCAGCTGAAGTCAGATACGCTCAACGGGCTTAATAGATGCCGCTCACGCCCCTAAGTTGTAGCTCACAAATCTGTAATGGCTAGATTGTATTTAATGTGTCATAGGTGATGGTGATATTGGTTGTTGCGCGGTGCTGATCGCGAATTCAACGCTAAAAGTGGTGTTATTCCTTACCGATAAGCTCATCTAAAATTCCGTTATAAGAGACTAACATACTTGTAGCCTCATCGTAGTACAATCTGTGTGAGGCAGCTAGTCTTGAGGCAGCCTAGAAATGCATAATGGCAGCAAGGCACCGCGCACGAAGCCTAATATCCCAAACTAGTTTTTTTAGACGGGAGGACCCGCCCTATCCAGCGCTGGGATTAGTACCTTTCCAAGCCGAAACGTACTTACAGTGCCAAGGAGAAAGTTATAACGCACTCATATTTTTTTCTTTTTTTGTCTCAGGCCAAGCTTCTAGCGTGATTGATGTACAAGGCATAATATTGCATAAACCCACCAAAATAAAGCTTTTGAGGGCTACTAAATTGCGGAGGAGGGCTTCACATTACGGGGACTATATCGAAACCTTTTGAGGGCTATTGAACCTGAAATATAGTTGCTATGCAGAGGTATACGAAGGGCCCTTATTGCATATCTGAGCCTGGGCATGCATGTCTCATGCATGTCTGAGGTGCGTTATAACTTTCTCCTAGGCACTGTACATGTGTGTTGGCAACCAAGAAATTCTTGTACTTTTTCATCAAAAGAACGACCAGGCACATGAGGGGGAAACTACACTTGGGTTGAACCTGTTTTCAGATGTAAACATTGCCTTGTACAGGTATTAGCAACAGACGGATAACTCGGCACGAGCCAGGGTTGATGCACGTGGATACATACCTGCCTTTAATATAGATATATTAACGATGTAGATAGCCAATAGAATCAGCAGCTATTGATATTCAACAACTTTGAATTTTTGGAGGTCTGAATTACCAACCCCTATGGCGTAAAGCATTAGATGTCACGCAGAGGAGTAATATTCAATTCCTACCTATCATGTGCCTATTGTTTACCCTTGATCTAGAAAACTGAAGAACAGACTCCCATGCACTTCCTGATATATCAGGTGACGGCAAGCTAGCTCTAACTGCTGGAGTTGAATTCCTCACACAATAACTTTAAGTCCCCAGGCCTGTCGTCTATGTTTGCAAAATAACCTTGTCCCACGGGACGCGCACTGGTATCGATATCACGAGTACCGCAATAATTTGAGTTATTCGCTAGGTAGCGCCTTTTGAAAGCCCCACCCCACAATTAACGTCCGGCGAACTTCATCAAATATCTACTAGTTGAAGCCTAGTCAGGCTTTACGCTGTAGATCTAGCTTGGGGTTACGAGCATATGCACTGTACTCTCCCCGGTTCCTCACTGTGTTTCGCTGTTTTACCCTAGGACGCCCAGTTGGGATGAAATTGTACATACCCCACACACATGCTGATGAGCAGCTATCTACCCCTTGGCTTGATAAGACATCCACCCATGGTAAATGAATGGAGTTACCTGGTCTAATATCAAAAATAGCCTTCCAGTGATACACGACAATGCGTGCATCTAGATAATTTTGTCCTTCTGGACAGCGCAATCAGTATGCTGTTATAGATAAGCCGTCATTGCTTTTACCTTTAGGTTCCTAAGCTAGCGCTATGCAAGTACTCTATCCTGCAACTTGGTGTTTTATGGACCTGGTTTGCAAACGATTGGCATGTTACTTAAAATGAGTTAGGGTGCTCCTAGTAATAGTACAGGCGTGAGAGTGCAGTCTGGGGGCCAAGCCGGAAATCGGCGCATTCCCCCACAAGCCCATAGCTAGGCCCCCGTATATCTAAGTAAATATTTATATGAATTATACATGATCATGAGAACGATGTATGTATGCAATTTCGATTGTAAGGTATTCTGAGTGCCAAGACACCTGGTGCGTTGGGAGTCTCCTAATTTCGCCCAACTGAGCTACGGCTCAAGCACACTTAGGGATGCGGGCCCCACCTAAAAACAAGGACCCCCCTCGGAAAATCGAATTCCATGAACTGCATACACTGTGTGGGGAGTCTCAGGGACAATCTACCGACCTCTATATGAAATGAACAGCAGTACAGTCCTGGGGCAAGAAGGAGGACCTCAGGGTAACGGAATTCCGAGCGCCATTTCACCATTCACTGCCAGATGCATGATACTGGAATTAGAGGCGGTTCATTACGCACTACAAAGTGACGTAGCCTGTGCATAGGGGTAGTAAGGTCGGTGGTTGAACTTTGCATTCATATTCTATCAGGCTAGTTGAACTTGCATGATAAACGTATTCAAACATAGAGCTACTCCCTTACCCCTAAAGTACTAGTGTGAAATATTCTTCTCCCTCAATTCTATTTGTACTTGGTATGCAATCTGTGGTCGGGTTAAGAATGCCCTTAACACCGCCCCGGTCAATACTGTCCCCCTCCTTCTTTCTAGAAATCCAGCAATTCAATTGACGAATAGCGTTCTATATGTAGTGCTATAGACGGAACTGAGCCAGTCTGGCATGGCTAGGGTAGATATAATTTTTTATTGCATATACACGTATTGATATTGTATGTTAGAGAGAAATTCCCGTGAAGTACCTAGGACAAATAATCTATATATATCGCCCCTACAATGAGTATAAATTAATTGTGGACAATACCGGAAAACAAAATAGAAATATCTTGGAAAGTCCAAACGGGTAGAAATCCTACATCTGACTATGTGCCAATCTGCTCAAACGTAGAGTCACCAGGGTTGCCCTCTGCCCTGCATCCGTTACGCCGCAGCACGCTTATGATGGCGTCCTTGAGCTTCAAATTTGCATATACAGTGGATGCAAGAGCGGCTCGCATTGCATTACCAAATTTCCCCCCCTGCGCATTGACGTCTGCTCCTTTGTCGAGTAGCAGCTGGAGTATCTCAAGGACTTTAACCGTTTCATATCTTCGACCAGGACTGTATTCACCGTGCGCTGCTGCCTGGAGAACGTATCCGTAGTGGCCCCCAAGGGCATTCACTTGCGCACCCTTATCCAAAAGCAGCTCTGCGACTTGGTAGTTGAGAGTTCCAGACCGAGGAGACACAACGGCAGCTTGCAAGGCATTACCATAATACCCGCCTTGTGCATTCACATCCACTCCTCTGTCCAACAGCAACTGTATTACCTCTAAAATTCTGCCCCTATTTCGCTGGCCTTGAAAGTCGAAACGGCCATGAGCTGCAGCTTGCAAAGCGTTTCCGTAGTAGCCACCCTGTATGTCTGCGACTGCACCACTGTCCAATAGGAGCTTTACCGGCTCATAGCTCCCACTGAGAGCTGCAGCTTGCAATGCTGTTCCGTACTGTCCACACTGGATGTTCACTTCGGCTCCCCGATCTAGTAGCAACTGTATTATTTTGGGTTTTGGGGGTCGAGCCGCTGCGGCAGCCTGCAAAGCGCTTCCATATATACCTTCTTGAGTGTTGACATCGGCGCCGCGATCGAGAAGCAGTTGCACAATCTGAAGGCTTCCATGACGTGCCGCTGCGGCCAGTGCGGTTCCATTCTCTCCCCCAAGTGCGTTTACTGCTGCCCCGCTATCCAATAACAGTTGCACTATATTAGGATCGCCTAGTGCCCCTTGTGTCGCTCCTTGTAATGCAAATCCAAACTTGCCCCCTTGGGCATTAACGTCGGCTCCCCTCTCCAGCAAAAGCTTTATTACTTCAAGGTGTCTACCAGAGGCTGCGGCCGTCAATGCATTCCCATAAAACCCTCCCTGGGCTTTCTCATCGGCACCGTACTCTAACAAGAGCCGTACCTGTGCTATATTCCCAAATCTAGATGCCGCGATGAATGCAGTGCCATGGCGTCCACCTAGGGCATTGAGGTCGGCTCCGTGGTCGAGCAAATGTTGTGCTACCTTGGCTCTATGATCATGATCATTTTCACTGTCTCCGCCACTTGGCCATGGAACGCATGCTGCCTGCAAAGCGAACCCAAATTCCCCCCCTTCCGCGTTGACTTTTGCACCGTTTTCAAGAAGAAATTGTACCGCTTCAAGGTGTCCTCCGACCGCCGCAGCCTGTAATGCATTTCCATATCTCCCTCCTTGGGCGTTCACAGCTGCTCCCCTCTCAACCAGTAGCTCCATCAGCTTGAGGTTGCCTCGCCGTGCTTCTGCTTGTAATGGGTAGCGTGATAGGTCAGAATATTTTGATATGTGCTGCTCAATCTCCTGAAGCTCTTCGCTAGATTCGGCTGGGGGCTGGGGGTTGACGGATGCTCCTCTATCGAGAAGAAAAGTGGCCATCTCTTCAGAGTATTCGACGCCAAAAAGAGGTGTTAACATCTTCGCATAAATGGATGTAGGCTGTGCCAAGTGAAAGTGATCTACAGGGTATCCAGCGTCGTAAAGACGTTTGGCAATAGACAGGTCGTTCTCATGGACAGCGTAATGCATTGCTAACTTATCATCGGGCCATTTTTGAGCTTCCTCTCCCCACTTGAACCCAAGGTTGCAGTAATGTTGGTAGACGAGGGGCAAATCCAACACCAAAGCGAAAGTTGCGGGGGAAAACCTCACGTCGTGATTAGACTGATAATGATACGCGCGCTCGCCAGCTTCGATGGGCTTCTCTCTAATTATAGGCCCAAACTCCAGAAACTTTGTTATTATGGCCATTAATTCGTGGCTCAAGCGAGTGCTCGGGAGGGCACGGGCGTGGAAGGGCCACGAAAGGCACGCATAGTTTGCGAGATCGCCGGGATATAAAACGGTCTGACCACGATTAGGAGCCCAGGGGCTCACAGAAATAGGAGTTGGAAATAGAATTAGAAAGCTGATACAATCCAGGGCGATCTCCGTGTGTGCGGTCTCCTGCTCAAGCTTAAGACTAGCTACGACCGGTGACCGCCCACCAAGGAGAAATTCCTGCACTGAAAAATGTATGAACCGTACAATATTCTCTGTGTCAATCAAAACGAGATTTGCACAAGCGGTAAGGATGGTCTCCGATGTTGGCCTTCTGGATAACAATTCATTGGGATCCACATGCACGATTGCATGTTCCCGCAGAAGGGCCCCATATCCTTGGTCCATGGCGGCAGCGGTAGCCAGCTCATTTATAGTCAATGACCTTCTAGCGAATGCTACCCACATGAGAACCTTTCGAGCTAATTCACGGTGTGCTCTCGGCTTCTTGTTAATCATGTCGATTATTCGTTCGTAGGTCGCATCCATATCCTCTGGTAAGTATCCAAGAGTTTTCTTGATACCATAGTCTGATGTTTGGTCACATATCTCCTGTAATTGAAACTCGATCCATAGAAACCTGGAGTGCAGGATCCATCAGTAAATATAAGAGGGACAAAGTTATCGAAGTGGCAAGCACTATAGTTGGAGGAAATATAGCTCACATGCCCCCAGACTTTCCAATAAGCGCATCTAGTATTTTATCCTTGAGTTCGATATCTTGAAGAACCAGACTCCCGTCCTGTAGTCGCTGATCTATTTGTGCTCTTGCATAGACTTCTATATCTTTATTAACCTTTCGAGCTTCAATCTCAATTCTTGGGAAATTGGCTTCGCCGAAGGCACGGGCAATATCGGCTTCTCTGCGGCTGGTGACAAACAGTTTAATGGTGCCTGAGCCCTCAGCGTTGGGAGGAACAGCACTAGTTTGGGCTGGCTTTGATGAAGCATTAATATTGACAATATGCTTGAGGAAGTCACATAAATCACGTCTTTGAATTATGCTACATTCGTCCAATGCATCCACGGCTAAAAATACGCAGTCAAATTGTTGAGAAACCGCTATGAATAGAGTCCTTAACTCTTCAAGGTTAGGTTCGCTGTCATTTTTGAAGTGCCTCTTATAAAGCTTTAGCAATTCAGCTGGTAGGTCCTCCATTCGTCGACATAGTTGCTTTAGGGCAAGCCTAATGTATGTGGCAGGTTCCCGAGACTCCTTGTAGTTGCAATATAGGAATGTCACCCCTGTCTTTTCGGATAATTCATACTGTGCAGACAGGTGTTCCACAACGAGTGATCTGATACCATGGGCTAGCATTAGTGTATGAGAACTCAAATAGGGCTGTGAAAATATCAGAGCCAGCACTGCATGCTGTAACTTACGCAAGAACCGTTTTTCCGGCACCAGCTGCAACAGAAACATTAATGGCGATCACTTTTCTATACCATGGGTGGGCACTTACGTGTTCCATGACACCACAAAAGTGCAGAATTTGATTGATCCACCCAGTTCGTAAACTGTTGGTCGTCCAAGAGCCACTGCCCTGTATTTCCGAATCGTTTTTGATAGTGCCTTTGGTGCGTGTCTTCGAAATCACTCTGAGACAGCCAGTTTAATACGGCACGGCGTCTCTCATCTGTTAAAATGTCAATATCGTGGTGTCGTGGCACTTGCCACCGTTCAGGTTCAGACTATGCCAGCTTACATACCTCCTTCCCTTGAATCATGTTGCTCTTTCCTCTCATATTCCTTTATTAGATGCCGGACATTGGCCCAACGGACCACAACAAGTGTATGGTGTAAGAATTGGTCCTCTATAGGCTTGAACTTCTGTTCAAATGGCTCCCAGGCCAATTTCAGGAAAAGTTTGAAGCCCTGGAGATCTAGGTAACCAGATGTGATTGAGCTTGCTGCTGGATAGGTTGATCCCCACGCTATTACGTGTATACGCCGGCCGGGGTTTGCGTTACTCACAAGATGCCTTTCCTTCCCTATTAGTGAATACATTCCTGACGCTGACAAAAAAATCCAGGAGATCACAATAAGCATTTACCAACGCCTTGGTAAGTTGAATTAGCGTTGAACTGGCCTAGGGGGGGATGGTGCAAGCTTTCTAACCTTTTGGACATCAGGGGACCTTTGGAAGGCAGCTGACCCATACTTGGATAAGTACTCCAAGTGCTCGCCAATTCTTTCCATCATTCCTGTAAGACTCTCAAAAAACCCAACATATCCGAGAACAAGCTACCAGTATTGCATCAGTCTCGTGTCTACTGTCATTAGGGCACAGGACACATACGGTCAAAATGTAATTGGTACCGCCAACAGCCAAGGAAACGATATAGGGGCCTTGCGAAGTGAAGATGGATACCGAGCTGATAAATTGTTTTATACCTTGTATGACCCTCGAAACGCGGGCATTCAGTGAACCTGGGAGGCGAATGGGGGCGTCCGGTTTGTTGAGCTCTTGTATCCTGGCCATTATATCCCCGGCGGAGAGGAATGCTGTCTTGTCGTCATCCGAGAGCTGGTCAATGTACTTTTTAATGGCTTCTTGAAAGGTACTGTCAAGTGGTTGCGTCGCTGGCGCAATAGCCACGGCATGATCACTTGAAGGCGTATTAACATGAACCGCAGTGCTGGTAGGGAGGGGCAGCTATTGGGGGCGATAAAAGAGCTGTCGAAGACGTAGTAGTAGTCAGGGCATTGCTACTACTGCCACTCGGACCACTAGTTGAAGTTTGAGCACCCAGTACTAGCTCCGAATTCGAAGTATTTTTGTCTCGTGGGGATTTGAAGACGGCCACGAGATCTTTGAAGAAATGCTTAGGTTTTTGTGATTTCGGCGTCCGCATGTTTGGAGATTGGCGTAACTAGTACTAATAGCTGTACCGATATCTTGTCCGGGGCTCCCGCCTTGCAAATATCAATAATATCGATCAGGGGAACCAAAAACTGTGTATAAGGACTCCTGAGATACCTAAAATCAAGTGTAATATTAACGTTGGGAAATAAAAGCAAGTAGGCCGGATGGAATAGGACACAAGAACGCTGATAATGAAGTTTCCAACAGTTGGCGATCGAAAATATTGGTTTCGTCTGGGCCGCGCGTAAAACTGGTAGTCATCCAATCCCCATCCCAGTGTTTCGGCCTATAGACAAGCATTGATATCAAAATTTCTGGAACTATGCATTCATATGTACGGTTTACCTCTAAATCTATTTACATCCTCAAAGTAGCAAGCAAAGTGATCAGAATACATAACACAACTCCCCATTGCCCCAGTGAAGCCATTTACTACATACAGTGCCATGCGGAAAGACTTCGAGATTCGGCCGCACAGGGATCGGCGCATGTGCAGGCCGCGGCTAATCTATGTACGCCCTGGCTAGCTGAGTGTAGCTGAGTGCTCCCATCACCAAGTTACTCATGCCTTTGCCTGTCTCTATCTACTAAAGTGTTATTAAAAGGTAGCATATGTCAGTATACCCGGCTAGAATAGTCATCAAAATAACTAGTTAGCCGCGGCCTGCACGTGTGCTGATCCCTGCGCGGCTGAATCTCGAAGACTTTCCGCACTGTACATACAGTACGTCTGCCTCTGCCTGGACGCATAAAACTTGTACGGTTAGGCTAGCCTGCATGCAAGCCAGCATTATGGACAAAAATAGCCTGTCACGTGATTACTGTGCGGCACCAAGCCTCGTCACCGTCCCTATGCAGAATAGCCGTGCCTAGCCTGCATGCAGCCGGAACCAGACTACCGATCTCACTTGCGGAACATACAATGCGTGGGGTAAAGTTATGGCGCACCAAGTTGCAGAATATGCAGCGCTAGCCCAGGTGCCCCCTATTTCTAGTGAGATATACAGCAGTGTGAGTGATGCATAAAAAGGGGTGCGCCATAACTTTCCCCACGCACTCTTTTCCTCCTCCCTATTTGGGAAAAATGGCTTGGCGCGCATAAACTTGGCATATGCACGGCATATGCAGCTGGCATTCCTCGAATCAGAACAGGGTTAACGTGGTAATGCATTGTATCTTTGCTGTTACTCATACAATACCCTAAATAGCTTATTTCAGTGTGAAACACCGTAATTGTTACTAACAATGTTGCATATGAGGCATGCCATCGTCAACGCATATGCTAAGTATATGCCTGCATGTCTCTAAATATGCTATGCATATGCGCGCCAAGCCTGTTTTTCCAAATCCTCTGTACATAAGCACGTATGCAATTGCGAGAATATTAATGTCCATTCATCAGTAATATTACACTAAGCGGCTAGACTGGTGTAGCGGTTGGCGCAAGCGCGCGGTAAAAAAGCGGGGTAGGTAAAGGTTACTATAGCCACCACCTGATCTTCAGAAAATAGATTGTCCATCACTTCCGAGTCCCGAGGCCCGGGGCCTTCAGCGGTAATTTCCACTATATGAACAATTGTACTATTGTCCAGCCTATTGTTAATTAATTACACATCTTATTTCTTAATATCAAGTATGTTCTTGCTTCCCAAGTCTATTGGGGACTCTCCTGGGCCTTCTGATTAACGACCTCTTTAGTCTTCTCAGTTACACTCCGCATCAAGTCCAGAATCCCTTGAGTAAACTTCGATGGATCTCCTGGTGGAGTCACCTCAGTTGGGGGGTTGGGATTTTGTGGAGCACTTGCCCCCCCAACTGGTGTACAACCCTCTGTTGCCGGCAGCTTATGCTCCCATAATGTTTTTTCGAAAAGTGGCGGTTGTGTTTCCACAAGTTTGTCTTCTCCGACCACAAAGTCCAATGCAAAAGCAACCTCAGTGTTAGACCTCACTCCCTTGGTTTGTGCCGTAGCCGACTTTTCGCATGCCCCCGCGGGGTCCTCAAAAGTAGTGAATCTAGTTTTCACCCGTGGCATGCGGACTTTGAGGGCGGCTTCGTACGAAGCAATGCCGATGGCGAAGATTTCAACCCCGATGACGGGACTGGCACTGAATTCAAAGTCTGCGTCTACGGAACCGCTGTTTATCTCGAAGGGGAGTGACTCCATGCTCGAACCATCCCATCCAGAGACCTCTGATTTATCGAAGTCGGGTATGGTGGCTTTCATAAGCGCTCCATTGGGGATAGTAGCTCTAGCACCAAAAGAGATGTCCATGTCTTGCTTGATATTTGTGGTCAAGGAAACTTCGTATTCGACTTTAGGACCAAGGTTGAAGATATGTGGGATGGTGATGCCTGCAAAGGGGGTGCTGAAGACATCTAAAGATTTTGCAAGAGGTTCACCTTCCGTAGCCTTAAGCTTTAGGTTGAGCTTGACATTGACTTCGACATTTTCGGGTGCGACAGAAAACCAGGCTTCTCTCGCTATGAAATTCTCGACTCTAAGATGACCTACAAACTTTACCTGGCCCTTAGTGTAGCAATCCGTGCAATCGAGAATTTGGCGGGGGTCGCTGGGGCTATTGCAGGACGAGTTGTTAGCACAAATATTCTTGCGCGAGGTTTCAAGGATATGACTTACTTGAGAATATCAGTGTAGATATTGACCCTCTGCCCTGGGGACCCTTTATTGATATCCCATGTATACGCTTCCTCAATTGTTTTATCCCCCACCTCACCTAATTCGTTTATAATACTATCGAATGAATCACCAAACTTGTCCTTTAGACCATTCAGTGTCTCTTTGGTCTTATCAACTGTGTCTGAGACCCAGTCCGTGAATCCGTCGAAAAGTCCGCGGGTCAGGAGCTTTTCTGTAGTGGCCTGGGCACGACTAGACCCAGGAACTTTGCCTTTGCCTTGGTAGGTTGCGAATTTTAGGTCGTAGTTGCCAGCAATCTCCTCCCATGGAGCATGTGTGGCGAAGAGACTTATTACTAGGTTCTTTGTATCATATTCGATGTTGTGGACGCTACAAGAGGTGAATGATTAGTTACTACTCTGTGGCTATGAGACAGGCTGATAAAATATCTCCCAAACTTACTGGTAAGCCTTCCTCTCATCACCCGGGGCACACCCCTCATGATCTGTGACCATAATAAACTCATCATCATCCGCTGCATTAATCCAGTCCCATGCTTGCTTTGCATACTCAAACCCCTTCTGATCCAGAAGCGTCAAGCCAATAGACCCATCCTTCTCTATCGAACAGTCCACTGCCTTCGTCAAGCCCTCAAACCGCTCCATCAAGATCACCGGCACCCCTCCCGGAGCAAATAGTGTCATATTCGCCATCATAACTCCCTTGCTCTCCTCTTCCTTCGCTGCATATACCATAAATGCTTCTTGAGCTAGATCCAGGCGTTGATAATCCTTCTCAGTATCCCGGCGGCGCACTCCGTGCAGGTGGTCGAGCCGGACTGGCTTAAGCTTGGTAATTCCACTTCCATCTGTTCGAGTCTGTAACCCTTGGATGGGCTGCAGGTTCATTCCAGGGACATGCACTGGCTTTCCCACCACACGACGATCCATATGTATTGGTTTGCCATTGGGAGGAGCTGGGACAGCCTCTGTTAGGAATATATTATTAGTGAGGAGCGCCAAAACGAGGCTCAAGAAATTCCATGACTGCATTGTGGGTGCCTATCCTGTATGTATACGCCTGCGTATAACGAAATATGGATGTCAAATTAAATCTATAAAATGAAGGAAATTGAAAACGAGCGAATAGAGTATGTAATGTCACAACGAAACCTGCGCCGGACGTTGAAAAGAGTGTATGATTTGTTTTTATCAGACGAGGAGGAATGAGAGATGGCCTATGCCGAAAAGACGAACATATATACCTCACCATGTCCTGTTCATCCTTCTGCTGGATGAGGTGTCATATCCTGCTTACTCCACACTGTATTCCCCATCCATGCCTTCGGAAACACACCGAAAAGCGCACCGTGTCATCCCTAAGATGAGAATCCAAGGCATTGTGTAACTTCTTCAAAATCCTCCTGCAACGGATCCAAAGGACTATGCTGTTCCCCATTGGTGCAGGATGAGGTCACTAACCTTGGGCGGTATAGGCGGCGTAGTATACAAGATTCAAGTGTCGAGCATATGGTGTCAGCACGCGCTCAAACCCTGAAAAAATCTGGACAATCCCATTGCTGATAGTTTCTGTAACTATTTGTTTCCGTGATTAAGTGATTAGTCGGCCTCGGATTACATCAAGTTAGGATCTTCAGGTAGTAGCCGGGGAGCTTCATAGGTTCGGATCAAAGTTATGCCGGCCTAAAGAAGTACATCGAATTCGCCAGGAAATACTCTGTACCTGGAATATATTGTTAGCTGAAGTTCCGAGACTAAATGTTAGGGGTTCAACACATGTGCACACGACAGTGCCGGTCAGGTAGTCTGGTTCCGGTCAGGCATCCTGAGAAACCCGTGGATCAATACCCTTGGATATCCCTGTTCGCGCACCCAAAAATAGTCCCTAGCCCGCCAAGGCCAGACCGCCCCCAGGATTCAGATCTGACATGCGGACTGACATCTGAAACACAGCCAAAAGATGAGGCCAATTGTATTGCAGGACTCTGTAGGAGTCGCGCCAACCAGACTACTCAGAGAAGCTCGACAGCGGGTCTGTTTCGGAAATGGACATGTACAGGAAATCGATGAAGATTCATGGTTGCTAAGACTAAGTACAGTACTTAAGCTTAGGCTTCATGCACGAGCAGGTGGTGTAGTTAGAGTATACCTTGATAGAGCTTATGTGGCGCACAGTGCCTAGACACGAATTTGATATAACATTGCCGGCGAGAATGTGGCCGAAGCCTATCCCGAGGTCTGTTTCCTTGATGATCTGAACTATGTAAGAGAGGTGGATAGGACGGAATGAATTGAACGAGCTCTCGTTGCTCTTTCCTGATCTGGAATTTACCAATCTCAGTCAGATGATCAGGTGCAGTGGGAAATAATGCCAATCCGAACTGTTGCGGTCAGCGGGGCAGTGAACAGCTAACTTAGGTAGATTGACATGCTATGCTTACCACTAGCGGATACTGTAGTGTACTGTATATAAAAATGAAAAACATAGAATAGGTTATCAACGTCAACATACAAATGTTCGAATTCAACTACTGGCCATTGCGAAACAGGAAGCGGCCGATATTATATCAACTGTCCGGAGTCAAATTCTACATGAATGTATGTAGATATGTAGTGTCCCGAAGGCGAAGGGAACCTTTTAAGAAGACCACCGGGACCTCGCCATAGCCTTAGCTGCTGACTGCGGTACAAAAAAAAAAGGGATATAGTGGCATATTAGCCGACCTCCCGCTACGACCTAAAAACCTAAGCCTATACGCGGTAATTTAGAAAATAAATAAATAAGAACCCCTGAAATAATTGCTCCATACGCTGAATATTTGTATATATCATCGTGCTGTATCACAGTTGCTCTACCCGTCTCACACTAGGTCTAAAATAAGGAACGCCACCGCTGCACTGCCAGACAAACGCAGATATTCCGTCTGAATCCTGCAACGGCTGCTAAGAATATTATGCCTTGCCAGAAGGCCTAAGGCTACTACCGGAAGCTAAAACTAATAACAGAAAGTTCCGGGGATTGGGCGATAATTCCAATCTACTCACTTATCTATAATGGGCAGTATACATGAGTAGTCAACTTGGCACATGAGCGTGCACAGGAGCTCGAAAGAATTGAAGAATTAGGCATTGATCCTCGAGCATAGCATTTGAACATATATTGATTGAGTTGTCATGAGCTACACACTGTGTATGGTAGTGCACGTGTTTCCCCAATACGGCGGTCGAGTATGTGATTTTGGCAACCATAGACCACGCTAACAGCATGACAGCAGCGTTACGTTGAATTTGCTCCAAGGCAGGAAGAACATCCCCTCTAATGGGGTGGCTCCTTTTCTGTTTTGTTGGAACTGGTTCAGGATAGGTGGGCACTTCAGTGCAGTCGTATTACTAACAAGACTGCTTGAGCTAATGGTAGTCTTTTCGATTTCTACCTTAATGAAGGTGTGAATTGCAATTGGAAATTAGTCAAAAAGAAATAAGGAGCATCGTGCGATACATATGGTAATTGTGTGCCTAATGGCTAATTCGAATTCTCGTTCTGACATACGTCATAGTAAACAAAGCCCGAGCTGCATCAAGACATTGCAGTGTAACTAGTGGAGCTGTACGTCACAACTACCGAACGCGCCCACCCTGATGTTCCACCGGAGGATGTAGGTATTGAAAGCTCCGAGTTTGGCCTATTGTTTCGATATATTCGACTTCATGTAGTTTGACACTGTCGGTAAGCTAGCACAGACCCGTTCCGGTGACATCATAGACATGACCAGAACGCCGAGAGGTAATTCTTTCGAGACATCCTCCGTCATCAATAAATCCCGTCTTCATAACCACCATCCCCACGATATCACACGAATACCTACTCCGTGTCAGAAGTGGCTCAGCAACCTTAAGTTATCAACCCCCGTTAAATCACATACTTAGCACAATGATCTCCTCTTCAGTTGCAAGGTCGGCCACACAACCCCAATACCTCCTCCGAACGGCTTTACGGTCAGGGCAAGTCACCAGGGTTGCCCCAGCCCGGCGAGCTGTGGGTCGTAGATTCCAGAGCACCACAAATGTGAGTTTTTCTCGCGAATTTTAGGGAAAAAATAAAGTAAAATGAACAAACCAAACAAAATTTAATACTGACCTTTGATCTTTCTTCAGCGAGCAAACACCGGCTCAACAACCGATGCCACCCAATTCCCCCTTGTAGCTGGATTGACCGGGGGTTTTGTAGCCCTGACTGGTGTTTACATCTGGTACCACATGTCAGGAACCGCCAAGGTCATCAAGACCCTCCGGAGCGCAGTGGAAACCATGGACAAGGTGAAGGAGACTGTAAAGGAGAAGCTTCCCGAAGCACCCGCCCCTAAGCAAGCCCTCAAATATATCCGCAATGCTGCTACATCCTATGCCAATCTTTTGCCAGGAGAGGCTAAAGAAAAGATGGACTCGGCATTTGATCAGCTCGAAGATCTTGCTTCTGGGCCTCGAGCGGAGGAGGTGCAGAATTTGGTAAATGAGACGTATACTGAGCTGCGGAAGATATTCAATGAGGGCGGATTTGATGCACATACAGCGGAGAGGGTGAAGGATGTATTGGAGGATAAGGGAAAGAAACTGAGGAGGTTGGTTGGTGATGTTGGGCAGCAGTTGTTAGACAAGACCCCAGGATTGCAAGAGGCTCTAAAGCAGTCTGGTGCGGGAAATGCGTTGAGCGATATCACCAGGATTGCGAAAGAGACTGGTCCTGAGGCAACAAAGGTTGCGCAAGATATGTACCGGGAGTTGGAGCAGTTACTTGGGGGCCAAAGCTTGACCGGAGCAGCCACTGATCCTACCAAAATATATAAGGCTGTGACTATAATCCGGGATAAATCTGTCCATGCCCGACGACTGGGGCAGAAAGCTACAGAGCAGGCGTGGGATGAGGCGTATGGTGATTTATTCAGCAATAAGGATGGCTTGCTAGATCTGCTTCCAGACAATGTGAGGGAATTTATGTGGGAGAATTCCGAGGCATTGAAGAGGGCTGTTCTGGAGACTGGTAGTGTTGGTGGGGTTTATGAGGTCATCGGCTTTATTAGACAGAATGCACAAAACGGCGAAGAAGGGGCGAAGAAGATAAAAGACTATGTGGGAGATAAGGTGAAGCAGGCATCTTCCAGTGGAATGACCGGCAGTTCCCTATTAGGCTCGGGAGGCAATTGGGATAATATCATGAGCCAGGCCGAGAAGCACCTGAAACAAATGCCAGGCGGAGATAAATTGTTGGAGACAGCCCCAAAGGCTAGG
>Ga0307511_10002465_pt1 | contig 19355 bp, 24 predicted proteins | sample 13_EM_MG_FD_200266 | JGI IMG/M metagenome (GOLD analysis project Ga0307511, IMG submission 200266) | Populus trichocarpa ectomycorrhiza microbial communities from riparian zone in the Pacific Northwest, United States - 13_EM | ecosystem: Host-associated > Plants > Roots > Unclassified | place... | reverse complement strand
ATGAACTACTGGCATACCTACATATCCCACCACCACTTACCGGTATTCATCTCCGTATAAACCTTATCTTGCTGTATGTCAAAGTGCCTCAACGGGGCCCAGTACATATGCGCAGCAAATGATTTCCGACGCAACAAGTACTTTAACAACTCCAAAATATCCCGATGCCAGAACTCCGTATTTTTAGCCAACCGAAAGTCAACAAATCCATTCTTCCATGGAGGATCCATGGCCATGTCATCAATCTTCCGATACAAGGTGGAAGCGGATCGAAATGAAAATCTTGTATTGCAGTCCGACAAGGACCTTTGGGCGTCCGTTCGTTGCCCAACTAAGCCATCCTTGAAGAACTCATCGATACGAGCTCTTGGCATGTGGGATTTGTATAAAAACCTTGCTAGGTTATAATCGAGGGCATTTTGGAAGGGTTGAAAGAAATTGTAAATAGGTTCCCTCTGTATAATAAACGGGTAGGTCGAAATGGCCTTGCCTGCTTCACGGTCCGCGGGAAAACTCGTGATATCTTCCATGGGTATAATGGTGTCCGATGGATCCCCCCCTGAGTCCGAATTCTCATGGCCATTATAGTGGATTTGTTCTCGTTGTTCTTCCGGTGACTTGGCGTGATATTGCAGTATATGGTCGGGTAAGTCTAAGAAGAGCCGCCTCAACTCATCTTCGTAGTTCTGGTCACTCGTAGGTTGTGCTGCGTCCTTTGCCTTCTCTGTTGCGTCCGTTGCCTTCTCTATTGTGTCCAAATCTCCCTTGTTCATATTCGTTCATTTTCGGAGGTGCTGGAGTTTAGGATGTTGTTTTTCCAAATGATTCGTAAGTGCGCCAGCCGATTTAAAGGCCTGCTTGCAAAACATCAAGCACCAACCGTGACGTCCGTTGGCTGCTGTGCTGCGTCCAAATTTTCAGCGAGTGTGGTAGTTTCTTCTCCTTTTCTTTTCGACAGTGGGTGCCGGAGTTTGGGATGCTTTTTTTCCAAATGAATCTTGAGCATGCCAGCCGATTTGAAAGGCTGATTGCAAAATGGGCACGCACCAATGGTTGGGGGCAAGCTGGAGGAATTTATGGAAACGATGTGGGCAAACAAATGTTGTTACCAATAAGCTAACCTGATTCAGCCTAAATCAGGTGCTTATGGGCCACCACTCATCCGTTGTCGTTGTATTCTGGTTGTCGTTCCCAAGAACTTGTTTCTTTTGTTCTCTTGCCCTCAGACGCTTCAAGATCGAGACCTGGAACCTGATAGCTTTATTCAAAACGAAACCATTGTGCATAAATGCACTGAGGTTTTACACACAGTCGCTAAGGATCGCTAAGCGTGCGATATCGTCCATGTGCTAGCCTAACATGCCCAGAGCTTACTATGTAAGTGCATGTAGTACAAAGGACCCGTTTTTCGGAACATTGTAACACTAGGACTAGTCCTGTTGGGAAATCCACAGTATTGATGAAGTTTAGCACGCGGTCGCCAAGGATCGCTACACGTCTGATATGATCCTAGTGCTAGCCCAATACAGTTGTGTACAGAGATACTGGGACCAGTTTAACATTTTTTAGCACAATCTCGATTCTAGATATTGCTTCCAATCGAGACAGAGCTGGAATGTGATAGCTTCATTTATCTTATTTGGTTCTGATTGGAAACCGTTGATAAAACCATATATAGGCTTTAGCATGCGGCCGCCATGGATCGCTTCACGCCCGATTTAGCTTAGTTGCGCCCAGAGGTTATATCTTGCTTTCAGAACTAGGTTATATGACGTAGGTATGCCAGCCGTCCGATCCCATTGAGACTAGGTCGGTTTAAACATAGCATATTACCATAGTAGTCTATGTTCCAGCTAGTTTGGCACAGTTCTAGCCTAGTCTGGTTGGAAGGGCAGAAATGTTCGCACAAAAGAGTATCGAAACCAGCAGGCATCGGACACGTGTGGGAAGAAAGGGACTGGTAAGATAGAGCAAGTGTGCTGGCCAAATCTGGCGAAATCTGGCCCAAACAGTATACCTATTACAGCGTGAATGTATTCTAGCCAAATCTCTGCACTGCCTAGACACAAGGGTATCGTAACCACCAGTCATCGGACGAATATAGGAAGAAAGAGGCCGGGGATAGCTCTGGCCATATCTGGCCAAACCATGTACTTGTTACAGCGTGAATGTGTTCTGGCCAGGTCTGGCCAAAGTGAGTACTTGCAGGCGAATGTATTAAATGTACTACTATAGCTACAAATATAAAAGGGCGGTTTTCCCACACGTTAGAGTTGCCAAACCAATACTACCTTCTACTGAGCTGGAAACATTCCCAACATCCGAATACATTCCAACATCCAAATACATTCCAACATCCAAATACATTCCAACATCCGAATCGGTTGACATTTAGACAATAAAGGTACGCTACACATCGGGTATCGGACGAGACTGATCAACTAACTTGGATATTACCGGATTAGGTAGTCAATTATGTCAAAACCACTAGCGAAAGAAGAACAGGCAACAACACGCGCCAAGACCCAGCTGAGCTGGGGTAACGATAACGTGGAAGAGTACCGGAAGTGGCGGAGGCACGTGAAGGCCTATGCGGTTGCCAACGGTATCACTGGCAGGCGTGGGAACTCCACGGCTGCCTGGCAAGCATTCAGGGACCATGCCATGGACCACAGGAACGGACTGCCAGCGTCCGGACGGGCGCTGTTGCAGTGATATAAGGGTGATAAGGATGTGAACAAGGCAAGAGATAGGTTCCACCATCTCTTGCTGGATAGTGTGAAAAAGGATAGGGAGATGGAGACGAAAGAGGGCCTGGCCTCGGCGAAAAGAAAGCGAGACCAGGCCGCGAATGATTCCGATGCGGATGCGGAGCATCCGATAGGACCTCCTAAGATGGTCGTCAGGGTCGCAATTATTGACCCTGACGACATACAATGATTGGAGCCTACCGAGGGTGACTACTTTTGGGCCAATGTCTGAAATAAGCAGCTGGTTCCTTTGCTTAGGATAAGAATGCAGGAACTGGTTGACGGGGTGCGAGCTCGAATTCCAGATGGGAGGGTTGTGCGGGCCATTTACGGCGCGCTAAGCACGCTGCCCACTAACGGGCAAAAGCCTACCGACACAGAGCAGGTGACAACGGACGCGGATCTTGAGAATGTGATCGCAGTCGCCGGGAGGGTATACAAGCCCCTTCTGTTTCAGTTGCAGTGGGCCAGCGGGGATCGGGCCAACGAAAGCCCCCCCTACAACAACCAGCATTATTTTGCGGAGGACGAATTCGTCCCTGTAGAAGACCCATACCACCGCGTGGCGTCCGACTCGGACAATGAGTTATACCTCATCAAGTTCAGAAGAAAGAAAGCCAAGTCGTGGCCAAGGAGTGACCAGGGCTTTGAAAGTGAGAAAGCCAGTTGTAGGCGGCAATTAGGGGAATTCCGCCTACACTTGGAGGACGTAAAGGGACGCCATCGGGCCTTCAAGGGGCCCAACAAACAGTGGGACATTATCGACTCAGATGATGAAAATCTGTTTGGCTTGATTCGGTATTTAGATCCGCAATCTGGCAAGGGTTATATCAAAGCACACGCTGCAGGCCGATACGTAGCGCGTGCTGAGACAGACGAAGAAGCTAGAGGCAAGGCAGTGGCCAAATTTGGGGGGGAGCCGGAGGAGGGGGATTATAATTTGTGGTTGGAGGTAGATAAACACTAGGTTGAGGATGAGAGTGAGGATGCGGATGATGAGGAGGAGGAGGAAAGCTCGAGCAAGTAGGGTCTGGGACCTGAAACCTCCGATATGACAGTTAGGAGCGAATATGTGGAAAATTTGTTGTTATCCTGTTTGTATTTTTGTATATTTGTATTTTTGTATTTTTATAGTTTATATTTTATATTTTTTATATTTTATGTTTTATTTTTTTATTTTTTTATTTTTTTATTTTTTTATTTTTTTATTGTTTTATTTTTTTTGCATTTTGTATTTTGCATTTTGCATTTTGCATTTTGTGTTTTGTGTTTTGTTGCAATTTTATATATTTTAGGCATTTAAGTTGGATTTTTTTTTATATTTTGAGTATTTAATATACTTGTAATATTACGCAAAGAAAGCTAGGCATGATTGGCCTGTGAGCGTCCAATAACGGCTGCAGCAAGGTGAATAGACTGTGGAGCGCGTCCGCTAACATCTGTAGTGAAGTAAATAGACGGTGGTTAGATATCCAAATTGTGTAGACTATTATAGACAACGTACAGATTAGGTTGGGCTTGGTTGCCGGTGGAGATCTTGTGCCAACCAGACTAGGTGGAGATATCATTTTTGGGGTTGTGGTGATAGGCCTACGCCAAGTAAGTATGTTACACCAGTCGATCATTGCATTACTGTCCGCAGGGTGTCCGGTAAGACCTGTGTGAGACAAACTAGGTTTAAAAAGGCTGGGATGAGAGCTTTATTGGTACAACGAAGTCCAAGACACAGTTCTACAAGAAGTTTGTGCCCACCAGAGTAAGACATATTCTGGTGGGCACGACCTTGTCTAACAATACAAGATGAGGATATATATATGACTGCTATCCGGCATCCGATAAAATCTTCCCAACAGCCGCTTTGATCCATCCAACGAATTCCATCAGATGTATGCTCCATCCGATTGATTACCGAGTTTCCTTCCGAGCCATTCCCAATTTTCTCTCATATTGTCCCTCATAGAGATTCGTGCAGACATATTCTCTCATACACATTCCTCCACGCATCATACGGATTCTGATGGCTAGAATGGCAACGGTAGCCCGAAACGCCGTGTCGCAACGAGAACGTGACACGTCCGCTGGGGCCCTGGTACGCAAGCGAAAGGAACAACTTCATGAACTCAAGGGTAACAAGCGCCTGAGATTTCAAGAATCTTTGGAGGTATGTCGTAATGCACATGAAAATTGACGCAGATGCTGATAAAAAATAGAAAAGAACAATGATGATCCAGAAGAGGAAACAGCGGAAAAGAGGTATGTATCGTCAGATGACGGGAACTCGGAAACCGAACAGTTTAGGGATGATGAAGGTGATGAATCGGACGTTGTGGAGGTGAAAAGACTTCAACATGGCGGGAAAAGAACAAGTTCGCTTGCAGCCATTCCACTGAAGCTTCAAGGCTTGTGTTTTACAGCACAAACCTGGATTACCAACTACACTTTCTTTAGACTCCCATTCCTGAGCTCCTTGGATGTGATCAATTTGATTCAGGAAGCGTGGGAATGGGCACAGGACCAGGAAAAGGCCTACCCCCCTAGTACAAAAGCTTGTGAGCCTCTGGTAAGTCATTCACAACCTTCGAAAGTCCAATTGCTAACGTGGAGCAGCTTAAAAGCGTCCATTCCTGGCACAGGTCGTACGCCGTTCACGAGTGCCGCTAGATCATTATGCAGTTGTACAAGCTGGATTACCAGACGAAGGATGAGGTTGCAACGAAGGTCAAGTGGTTGCTCGAGAAGGATCGATTTGTTTGCCGGAAGGAGCAGCAGGAGGTAAGCAACCTGGCAAAAGCTGCAAACGGACGCTAAAATATAGAAAACAGACCCTTGGGCATAGATTTCGAGCGTCGGAAATAGTGACAGTTATCTAGAAGTGTTTTTTTCAACGACCGAAGATGCGCGGAAACCGGGATGTGAAGTTTTTCGACAATATCAACCATGTCTTCATTTGCTTGGTAGCGACTGCGTTTCGGGATTGCCTCAAGGAATTGAAAGGAGGGGAGCAAGCGAATGAGCCCGTCGATTTCAAGTACGAGACGGCGGCAAGTACGTTATGAATCCGACGTTAAATGTCCTGCAACTAACGCAAGACAGCTTCCTTTCACAGATTACTGAACACCTAGAGTATGTATGATATCAGAGTTCGGAATCTGATTTTGGCAAATATCAAGGCAGATTTGTGGACTCGAATTGGTGGGTTTGATAAGAAGGCCGAGGTAGAATCGAGTGATCCTTGTGCAGTGGTTGAAGACGATTCGTACGTCAATGAGTTGCAACAGGAATTGAAGAGGACTATCTTGTGTCAAATTCTGGCAGGATTGGACGCAACAACTATGGACCACACCTTAGAGGAAGCTGCTAACACGCAACTCATGGTGACCGTGATGGAAACAGGGAGCGAGAACGATGAAGGGAGTGCTACAGAAGTGGAAGAGAATCCATGTTGGCAGGCATTACAGGTGAGATTTTCTGCGACTTTGGGTTGATAAGGGCCTTCGTGCGTCCGATTGTCAGTGTGCGGGGTATGTGGTGGTGGTTTTATATTCCGGTTATAGTTTCTCTTTGTGATGGTGTGTTTCAGTTTTTTGTTTTTGTCTATGCAGAGTCAGGGTTACGTGAGGAGGATGTAATGGGTCGATTTGGTATGTGATTTCATGTCTGTCATTATCACTGTATTAGTAATTTCATGTTCGCTACTGTGATCTCATTATTGATTTATATTGCAGTTCTGTTTTATTTACGCGTCGGGTACGAATGAGGGAACTGGGGTGGTTATAATCCGGTCTGCGTCTGATCGAGACATGGGGGGATTAAAAACTCAACATTGAGGGGATAGTGTATTTGACATAGGATATTAATGTGTTTTGGAGCCAAATCAAGATGCATGAGAGGTGCGGAATAATTTCGTGCATGTAGAAAGCGCCGATTGGAAAGAAACAATCATAAGGCTGGGTTGTTTTACGGGACTGGACGTTGAAAACTCAGACAATTTGTGTCTGAATGCATCACGAGGGCAGCATTAGCAGCGTGCAAAAATAAAGCAGTAAGATCTGATGGAATAGGACTGAGGCAAAGAGTTCTAAAGAGAACGCGACTAGGGAGGAACATAGACACGGAAGAAAGTTCAAAAATGAACATTGCGCAGGAAACAGATGCAGTACGTCCGTTAAGAGGGAGGACGAGTCGAATCGGGGTGTTTGGAAGGGACAATAGGAGACCAAAGAAGTAGGAAACGTGGGGCACGGCATGATGGAATTCAGACTGGGAACGAGAGGCATAGTAAGTAGGGAAGGGAAGGAAAAGGAAATCATGGGTTTGAAAAGGATACCAATACGTCCGATTGCATAGCGAGAGAGGGCGGAATTATGCGAAATGGGAAGACGGGATGGGAAATGAGTGCATTATATGAATGACATCTTGTGGCAACGCGCAGTTTTGCAAATTGGCACGGTGCTCACACCGTGCACACAACGCAACCTAAATTTTTACCGATGTTCTTAGAAAACCAAGAGATGGTACAACCGTTCAATAAGAAAACATATCTAGTAACAGAACTACGGGTATCATGACAAGAAGCATAGTTAGCATCAGAAAAACCATATAACTCAAGAGGAACAGAGGCAGGAGATTGATAATACTTAAGAGAAAGAAAACAAGTTCTAGCCATATAACGAAATATTCTTTTAGCAGCTGTATGATGACATTTAAGGCGATGAGAAGGGAAGCGTAAAAGAAAAGAAATAGAGAAAGCAAGGTCAGGACGGGTCCATGTAACCAGATACATAAGAGAACTAATCATTTGTTAGTATAAGGGGCATTCATGTGGTAGTTCTGAACCATCAGCCTTAACCAATAGGGCTTTGGAATCGATGGGAGTTTGAACTGATCGACAGTTTTCCATTCCAAAATAAGTAAGAATGTTGGTGATGCATTGTCGTTGATATAGTTCCAGACCACGTTCTGTTTCGTTGATTTCAATTCCGAGGATATATTTCAGTCCACCTTTCACAGTGACCTTAATGTGGGACTTCAAATGGTCAATGAGAATTTCGATTTGAAGTTTAGGCCCCACTGTAGTAATATCATCAATGTATGCAACCCGTATAACTTTGAGAGAAATATTAATAAACATGCAGCGATCGAAGGGGAGTGACACAAAACCAAGTTCAGCAAGTACAGTAGCAAGTTTTTCGAACTACTGTAGAGAAGCTTGCTTTAAACCGTTGAGTCCATTATGTAGTCGGAGGATATTACTATCTAGACCAATGCCAGGAGGTGGTATGATCCAGATTTCTTCTTTGAGTTCATTATTCAATAATGCTGATTTGATATTGAGTTGTTCCATATCGAGTCCAAGGTGCCATGCAAGAGCAATGACGAGTCGTAAGGAGGCATACCGAGTCACTGGTGTGAATGTCTCGTCATAGTCAAGGCCTTCTTATTATGAATAGCCCTTTGCAACGATGTGTGCCTTATGTCATTCAACAGATCCATCAGTGTTAAGCTTTACCTTAAATACCCACCAACTTCCAATAGGTTTCCTGCCTTTGAGTAGGTCAGTAATATTGTGAACAGGCCACCTTCCTGCTTCCTCAATTGCTTAGTATTCCTCCAAGATGGCTTGTTGCCATGCATTAGTATCCCGAGATGACATAGCTTCTTGATAGCTATCAGGTTCTGCAACTAGTCGAGCCCAACCAGACTCAGAGTAATGATCAGGACCTTTGGTTGATCGTTTAAGGTAACTCTTGTAGTCTAGTTTGGGTGTCTCAGGTACTTCATAGAAGTGTTTTAATCGAGATGTCTTAGGTGCAGAGGGGGTTGTCATTGATGTTTGGCATGACGGTGTGATGAGACCAGTGGAAGGTTCATCAGGAACTCTCTCTGGCTCAGAGTCCTCATCTGAGAATTGTTTATATTCTGCAGATTGTTGAGATAGTGGAGGGAGAGTGATTTGTGGTTCTGCTGTTGTAGTTTTCGGTGGTGTAATAGATGTATCAGATCGTAGAGGGATGGGAGTTGTTAGTAGAAAAGCAGCTTCATTAGGTACAGAGTGAGTATGAATCTCGACAGCAGTATAAGATGATGACGGTTCAAACTTCACTTGTCGAAAGGTATCTATCTTTCATTGAGATGGCATATAAATATGGAACATGGGACCAGATTCCGTATAGCCAACAAGATGTCCTTCAAGTGCCCTGGCATCCAACTTGGATCCAGCAGTACGTTTTTCTTCAGGTATATGAACAAAACACTTAGAGAAGAAGGGACAGAGGTGAGAGATAGTTGGCTTTGTATTAAAGAGAGCCTCGAATCGGGTCTTTCCGTTTAGTACAGAGTGAGGCAAGCAGTTCTTAAGATAGGCAGGCCAGTTAAAGGCTTCAGTTTAGAGAAAAGGTGGTACATCTTCGAGAGAGGGTCGAAGCATACTTGTGAGAGTTTGGTTATAGCATTCGGCAGTGCCATTGGATTCATGGGAATAGGCGGCGGTAGTCTGGTGCTTGTTTCCGTTGGATTCGAAATAAGTTTTCAGTTACTTATTGACATACTCATTACCTTGGTCAGTTCTGAACGAGCGAGGATATCGTTCGGTAGATGTCTTAACCTTTTCACAGAATGCTTTAATGAGGAGTCTGGTATCACTCTTTTTATAGAGGAAGTTAACTTCAGTATACCGAGTTGTATTTTCAATAAAGGTTAGCATATACTTGCGTTTTTCCAGTGATTCGACTTTGAAGGGTCCCATAAGATCAGAGTGAACTATATCAAGGGGAACTAAAGTCTTCGTGTTCTCAGATGTTGTGGGGATTGATTGCCAAGAGTTGTATTTTGCACAAGTAGGACAGAAGTATGAGGTAGGGCATTTGGGAAGTAGAGATCCATCAGCGTAAATATCAGTGGCAGTATTCCAGAAGCGAGTAGAGGTGTGTCCTAGAGCTTTGTGCCAGTATTCTATTGATACAGAATAGATCTTACCATATTTCACAATGAAGTATACTTGATAGGAGCTATATTTAAATGTGGCAGAAATAACAACTGAATTATCGGACTTCTTCCTAACTTCAATAATACCATCCTCTCCAATCATCCTAAACATTCGTAAATCATCAATCTTCCTCCAAGAGATCAAAAAGGCTTCATTTCAATCTGGTATATATAAAACATCAGTGAGAGTAATGAAAATAACATGACCTGAAACTTCGATATGGAACCAAACATTCCCATTAATACGATGCATGCATTATTCTTCCACCCCCAACCGTAAGGCCTACCTGGCAAGGGACTAGATCGTGAAGATGAGAGAAGTCAGCTGTGATATAATATGAAGCTCTTGTGTCAAAGATCCATACCTCGTATGTATTATCACTGTGTGTCATTAAGGCAGGAGAAGGAAGAGGAGGAGTACGTTGATATGAGAAAGAGGAGACAATTAAGGCAATGCTATTGCCTTCTTCAATAATTCCTTGAGAAAGGTTTGCCCTACGTGGGACGACTTCCTTACTAGAGGAAGCGGAGGGGGCAGGAATGATACCAGTGTGATTGTATTCTTTGAGTGGAGCACAGTTCTTGAAAGTATGTGCTTCAGCTTTAAGACGATACTTGGTACACCAAGAACAGTTGTTTCCGGTAGGGGGCACTGTCTTGCCAGCTCGAGTTGGATTGGAAGGTTGAGCGGGTTTGGTGACTTTGTCAGTTGGTTTATTTTTGTTGAATAAGGCCTTGCCTTTGGTAGGAGGTTCGATGGATGAGGAGACCAGTTCGAGAAGTCTTACTCGGACATCATTCGAAGTTTGATTACCTTTGGTTAGGATATTATCAACAACATTATTGAACTGAGGACGGGGTAAAGTCATGAGGAGATGGTGTGCCTTAATAGTATCATTTGCAAGGTAGGAGGCTAGATTTCGATATGGAGATGTGGTTTCAGTTTCTTTGAACCTATCAACTAACCTATAATGTGCGGTATCGTAGTTGTTGCGGTGATCAATCATCGGTGTATCGGTACCCATTTGTTGAGTGGCAAAGAAAGACTGAATAGAGAAGAAGAGGGTGGTAGAATTGCGTCAGTCGAATCATTCCTGTAAGCTTGTCCAGGCATCGTGTACTATAGGTGGTGCTGTAATTATAGAGACAAGAGGCTGTTCCACTACACTTACTAGCAGTGCTTTGGCTTGGTTATTCCGAGGTTTCCAGGTCCTAAATTCAGTAGTATCAGTGGGTGAAGTGGTAGATGATGTGCCATCTAGTAGTTCATCAAGCATATGAACTGAGGCAAGTAGTGTGACTGTATTAGACCACTCATGGTACCCTTTCCCAGAATAAGGAAGGCGTTTGATGTTGTCTAATTTGACTGTGAACGGGGGTGAAGGAGTAGATGCGGAAGGGGAGGTAGAGGTAGAACCAGAGCCAGATGCGGAAGCCATCTCATTGAAGAAGGGGAGTTGTGATAAAAAATCCATGATGAATAAAGGATATAGGTATGATATCGATTATTGGAATAAAGAGGTCAGAGCACTGGTATCATAATGTATTAATGTGGATAGATTATAGGTGAACAGAAGGTAAATAATTAAGTGTAGGACAGCATGGAGGTAGCGGTGAGCCAGCAGAGATTTTATGCAGTGAGCAGGAGGGAATTATGAGTGCGAGCGCAATATGAATGCTATGATTATTCTATCTAGAGGACGACGGAATAGCCTGGTCTAAATACATGAGAGAAGACTGTGAACGACGATACCAACTAATTAACTGTAAGAGGATATAACTAAGTGAAGTCCGTAACAGGAAAGGAAGTATGGATGTCAGCCTACATGTAAGACAGTGTGGGAAATAACATGCATGGTATAACAGACACCTGAAGGTAGAGGTGTAGCATAAGCTGCATATAACATATGCTGTACAATACTCGAAATAGAGATAGATAGTGAAAATAAAGATCAGATATCATAATAGAAATAAGAGAAGTAATACGATATATATCTAGAAAATATATGATAAAAAAGCAGCAGATAACATCATTAGAGGGCACAGAATGTATGCCGCAACACCTTTCAATACCTAAATTAGTGCTGACTATGTTTCCATACTTAGGGCTACAGTTTTGACTTTGGGATTTCTATTCCTATTTTGGCATTGCTGTTGGTTGATCTCTTGGTGTGATGAAGTCATTGGTTTCTTTTGTGAGCACTGTGATACCATATGGCCAGTTTGTTTGAAGTTATAGCATTTACCTTACTGTTTGAGTTTTTCCCTTTTTCCAAAAGATAAGACATTTGCCATGTCATCTTTTCTTTTTCTAGCAGTAGGGAAATTACCATACAGTCCTGCTAGTCCTCCTTTTGCCTTGGCTGCAGGTGCTGCAATCTTCTTTTTTGCAATTGGGAATTTGTAATTTGATTTGACAAATTCTATTGGTTTTCCTGCTGACCATTGCCTACTAGTTGGACTTGGTTTCCTATTTTGGATTAGCACCTGTGGAGGTTTATGAGTTTGTTTTATTGTAGCCTGTACTTGCTCTGCCTTGTTGACAATTTGTTCAAATGACATATTCCAGTTGATTGCTAATTTAACTTGTTGTTTAATTAGGGATGCAAGACTATTTATGAATTTCATTTTGAGTACATTGTCTGAGATTAGGGCTTTGCCCTTATTGTCTTTACATCTAAGTTGGTAGTCCTGCAGTTGTTGTGCAAATGCCTTTAATGGGCTGTCTTGTCCAAATTGTGCTTGGTGGCAGCCTTCATACCTTTTTCACAGTTCTTCCCTTGTTGTGGATGGGTTGATCTTTTTCCTCAGGAAAACCATAAAACCATAAATATTCCTCTTTGTTGATTTGGTTTTCTCACTATAGTCTTTCAACCATATGGTAGGCATACAAGTAAATTGAAAGCTTGCTCTTTCCAAGCCTTCTTCCTTATCCACATCCAAGCCTTACCACTTCAACCATCTTACCAGCTGTTCCATATATTCATTAAAGGTAATTGTGTTCTCCCATTTCTCTGTTTTACCTTCAAAGGCTTCTGGCTCTTTGATTTTTGCAAGCCTAGGTGCTTTCTTGATAGTTTCTGATTTTATCTTACTGGCATGTTGTTTTATTTATAGTAACCTTTTCCCATTCCTTTTGTTCTGGTGTTATTTCTCTTACTGACCTATCTATTTCAGTTTCAGATTCTTCAGAGTCTGAGTCTTTAGATCTGTCTGAACCAGGTCCAGATTCATCATCTCTCCTTGAGCTACTGCCTGGTTCTGGGCCTGGTTCTGGGTTTACTTGGACTTTCTTCTTTTGAGGTAACGATTTATCTTTCTTTCATTTCTTATTTGTTTGTAGTTGCTCTTCTGTTCCTTTACCTTTACTTATGTATGTTTGTGGTCTATCCTTTGATCCACTTCCTGATCCTTGTCCTAATGCAGGTTTTATAACAAATGGGTCTTCTTCTATCTATACTGTTTCTTCTTGAGTTGTTTCTTTATCATGTGGGTTTTCTATTTCTGGGGTCCCTAATTCATATAGGGTTCCTAGCATAAGGTATTGTTCTATTTTTGGCCAATTTTTTAACAAACAAGGTATACCTTTTACTGGGTTATATCTTGGTTGAGGTGGTCTTTCCTTAAATCCTGCATTTAGTTCCCTATCTTCTAATACGTTATTGCTCAATTCTGTTGCTTCTTGGAAGGTTAGGTAATTCAGACATTCTTGGAATATCATTCCTACTTCTTCAGGAGTGAATTTATATTGGTTAAGGAGGCAATATGTTTAGACTTGATTCATGTATTAATTCCATTTATTCAGGTTATTGTCCCAGTATTGTTTTGTTGAAACTGGAGTTTTAATCATCCTTCTTGGTATTAATCCTTTTGTTTCAAGCATAATTGTTTTATATACTGCATCTTTTTCTTTGATGTCTTTCCCAGTTGGGATAACTTTTTTAGGTGTTTCTGAAGGTACTAACTCGTTAAGTAGTTCTTTTGCCTCATCAGGAGTTAAGGCCTTCCTTCTTCCCTTAGTGCCAATTTTGGCACCTATTCTTCCTTTCCTGAAAGTAGCAAACATGTCTATCTCCTTGAATTATACAATTGATGACTTTTAGAGGCTTTGTTTCCTTCCGGCTATTCCTTCTTTTATGGATCCTGATAAGGAGGAATGCTTCTCAGTTTTCGATAATAGTACTAAGGATTATTTCTTTAGGCAGATGGGGGCTAGACTAAAGCCTTCTTCTGTCAAGTCTGATCCTTCTTTTGGAGGGCAAAAGAAGGTTAAGGAGGTCAGGTTTATTGATGGCCTCAATACCACTCTTAGGGGTATTCCTTTTGCTTACAATAGGAGTACTCCTTGGAATATTAGAGCTTGGACTTTCAGGGAGGCCTACTCTTTCTGGCAGGAGATGTATAGGTGGTGTCCTTGCTGGTAGTATTAGGACAGGTGTAATTGGTAGTTCTCTTTGGGATTTTCTTGGGGTTGGGATACTAGGTATCCTTTGGGGGAGTACCACTCTTCTGCTTGTTGGAGATGCAATCAGTGTTACAAGTAAGCTTTTTTATTACTTATTGTTTGTATTGGCTTCTTACTAATATTTCCTACTAGCTTTGTTGATGAGCCTTTCCTTGATATTGAGTCTTACCAGTTCAGGTAACTGGTTCTTTTTATTTATTTTGTTCTAGTGTTGGTTTATTTTTGTAAATATCTGCTAATGTCATATTTTTACCAACTGGTTTATTCTTCCCCAAGGGTATTAGGGGACCAAGGTGCATTGTAGGTTCTACCCACTTCTTTGTTCTGATTTTCTTTGATATATAGAAGCTGTAACTTTTTGCAGTTGTTCTTGAGTAGATGTCTTTAAGTCTTTGTTTTGTATAATGCTTATTTCTTTGTCTTCTCCTTACTGCTGAGTTTATTCCTTTCTGTCTTATGCTCATGCAGTATGGTTTCTAGTTTCTGTTCTATTTCCTATGCAGGTTCTGTTGTACTATTGCTGGTTGTATATGTTTCTTTGCTGACTATTAGGCTTGGTTCTACTATGATTTCTTATCCACCATAGAGTTATAGTACTTGGTAAGTAGTTTCTTTTACTTACTTGTGCATAAGATTATAGGCTAGGGTGATCAAGCCTGCCTTGATATAAAAGTCTTTCTTAGGTTAAAAAAATGTAAATGGGGGCCTAAAGTATTTAGGGTGGAATATTACCCGGAAGTAATATTCCAGAACTACTAAGTACTTTAAATGCTATGTGTTTGGTTTCTAGTATTGGATTACTAAGTTCTAAATAAGAGTCCTCATGGGACTAGAATTAACAAGTGGAACTCTTATATTTGTTGTATCTAACTATTCTGTATTTGTCTTCTCTAGGTCTGATCCCCTTCTCTGGATGCAGACCTTCAGGCCTTAAGTATTACATGCCAAGATTAGCTGTGCCTTACTATTGTGGCTGTGCCATAGTAGTGAGTCATACATGATTTGAAATCCATCTCTGACTCATTAAGTGAGTTACAACCTTAGAGTCATACATGAGTCATAGGAAATTGTTGAGTCATAGGTGACTAATAATTAGCATGTGAAAAATAAAGGAATTACATTTGATTCTCTCAACATAAATTAACTTAGTAAGAAATTACATGGTAGATGTTGGTTCAGTATGAGGTGGTGATAGATTAGCATACAGAGAATATCACTTCCTTACATCCACACCTCCCTTAGTGATGCAGGATTTACCAAGACACTCCATGGGCTCATGAACAACTTCTACTGGCCTAAGATGACTAGGGATATGGACAAATATTACAAGACATGTTTTGTAAGTCAGCAAGCAAAAAACCCCACCCAAAAGCCTTATGTCCTCTTCTACTCCCTACCCATCCCCAACAAGCCCTTTACCTACTTGACCATGGATTTTCTTACCCTTCCTGCTGTCATAGACTACGCTTCTAAGGTCCACTACAGCTATGTGTGGATTATAGTTTGCAGGTTGACTAAGCATAGCCTTGTCCTACCTCTACAAGATGGTTATACTACAGAATTGCATATCAACTTATTCATGTTTCATATATACTTACACTCTAGATATCCCTTAAACATTGTCGAGATAACGACATGCTCTTCTATTCTCAAGTGTGGCCTGGGTTCTGTACACTCAACTACGTCAACCAGTCATTCCCTACCCCCTGCCACTAAGAATCTCATGGTCAGTCAGAAATTTCCAACATAGTAATTTTAGCAATCTTGAGAGCCATGCAGATTGAACATGGTAGTAGCTGGCTCCCCACGATCCCCCTGGTCCAAGAGGCTATCAACAATTCCTTGCATGCCACCAGAGGATGCATCCCCTACTCCCTTGTTTTCAGATTCTCCCCCACCTATCAAGTTACTCTTGTTGGTTCAGACATCTCTACCATCAGACCAGATGTTCTGACACAAGCTATGTGTGCTACTGTACAAGAAAAGATGAATACAATCTGCGTGAATATGACTAGGCAAGCTAATAAGAAGAGGAGAATGTCTCCTGAATACAAGATTGGTGATTTAGCCAAAATCCAGCATTCTAGTGTTAGCAGAATTCCTCAGTACTCCAAACTGGACCCTGTCTTCCTTGGGCCCTACCCTATCTCAGCCGTGTATCCAAATAGTGACAATTAGACCCTCGAATACCCCCTAGTTCCCTCTGAAAACATCAAAGTCCATACCTCCCTCATTATCCCCTAGCACCAAATTAATAACACCAAATTCCCCTCCAGATCTTTGTTTGAGCCAGGTCCCCTTGAGAATGATACAGAGGGCTCCAGGGATGCCTTCGAACACAGTGTTAAGCATGAGAAGAACAAGAGATCCTGCGTGGTCCTGTACTGGGTCAAGTGGGAAGGATATGCATATCACCAAGATACTCAAGAAAGAGAAGATAGCCTACCTACCAATACCTGGGTTAACAAGCCTCAAAAACAGCGTTGAACAAACAGAAACAGGTAGTATTTTGTTTGGATATGAGTCTTGGTTATTGTATGGTTTGATACTCTTGTTTTGTTATATATTTCTTGTATTTTTCATTTTTCCTGTCTGTTTTTGTAACGGAAGACTTTTTCTTATATTTGTCTTAGCATGTATTTCCTAGCACCTAGCATGTATACCAGATAGCTCGTGCATAGTACCTTACGTACTATTACCTTGAGCGTATCCGGTCCTCATGTACTTTTCTTTTATCATGATACATTACACATCTACACCTGTATTTCTAAGTACTGGAGGCCTGATCTCCCACACCTGTATTTATGGTCATGGAGGAGTGCTTTCTGGAAAGACCAGAAAATAGGTTTTTCAGACTTCAGAAGGCTTGGCGGCTAGTATAAGTACGGAGCCGTTCCGCCCTTCTGGAGGAGGATTCTTAGATCAGATCACTTCAGACAGAGTTCACACAAGCCTAAAATAGCTTCAATACAGAGAGATTACACCTGTTAATGCTCTTCCCACATGGGTAATCTGTATGCTCTCAAAGACCCTCTGAGTCCTCGACTTAGCGGAACTAATAACAGACATACACTATCACTCAGGTGATAGTATAAACTCTGTTAAACGGCCCGCGGTACTACTATTGGCATCGCTCATTACAGTTTTCTAGTGAAGTATTTTCCAAGAAACGAAGTATATAAAGCACTGTTTTTCTAGTATATGTTTCCCTTGAATGTGTATTATCTCTGCTATTTTCAGTGGATTTTATTAAGTTATATCAAAGTACATTTTTGGACTGTTTTGGTAACTACGGGTTTTGGACATGTATTGGATTAGGATACATTATTTAGGATTAGTTTTCTTGTTTTCATTATACGTTTTCTCGTTTCTTTAGTCTCTTGTTACCTGTCATATTTCCATCTTACTATGGTTAGGTTCATGCATGCTAACCACTATCTTTTGTTATGCCTGCCTATTTGGGCAGTAGGATATTTTGTCTTTTCTTAGTTGTTTATCTAGTTGGGAGAATTGTTCCTGTTGCCTTGTGAGGCATCATCATGACACTAGATACGTCTATGATAAGCCATCATATATTTATTATAATCTAGGATCATTATAAGTCTTTACTGGAGTCTAGTATAAGTCAAGATGAACTGATTGCGTCAGACTTTATAAATCTATTAAAGATCTGATTTCCGCGGCCTTAGATAGAACAGTTCTCGTTCACCACATTTTAGGCTAGCTACCCCGGAAATACACAACCTGTACTTGTAATATTCTTGCCCTCTTGCCACCTCTTAATCTATACTACCACTACAACAAATACCTTTAATCTACCTACTGTAGTCCTATATTAGATATAGTGTGTGTACTCAAGACCCCATAACCATGTTGATAGAGCCGAGTTCCTTACATAACTCCTCTGCTAACCTGGCCCACACTTACCCATTGCCTCAGGAACTCGGCATCTATTTCAGGTCTAAATTCCGCAGGCTTAGATAGCACCATTCTCATTCTGCACACTTTTGTCTAGCAACTTCAGAAATACACAAGCTACACTGCTAATATTCTTGTCCACTTACAACCTTGAAGTACCAAAACTCAGACATCTAATAAACCTCATAGCCACTTGCTATAGTCCTGTAAAGGCCAGAGTGGGCATGCTAAAGACCCCATAACCCCGTTACCAGAGAAGAGTTCCTTATAGAACTCCTCTACAAACTTGCTACATACTTACACCATAATCACAGACAATTACATGCTGTTCCATTTCCTTGTATTGCCCACGTTCTACAAGCTCAACTCCATCTCCCACTCATTCTCCACTCCCTATTATTCTGAATTTGATAGACAGTTAGAAATTACCAATTTGGCAATTTTAGATATTTTGTAAGCCAAGCAATTGGAACATGGTGGTAGCTAGCTTCCTGCATTTCGCCTAGTACATGAGGCCAGCCGTAATTCCATGGATGCTATTAGAGAATGCATCCCCCAATGTCTTATATACAGATTCTCCGCTACCTACCAAGATACTTCTGTTGAATCAAATATCTTTAAGATTAGATTAGATAGTCTGACTCAAATCATTTGGGTGGCAGTTCAGGGGAAGATAAACAACAGGCCGGTGGAAATGCTTAGGCAGGCTAATAAGAAGAGAAGGATGTCCCCAAAGTATAAGATTGGTAATTTAGTCAAAATTCACTACTCTGGAATAAGCAGAAATTCCTAGTACTACAAGTTGGAACCTGTCTTCCTTGGTCTCTACCCTATCTCATCTGTATACTCTAACATTGACAATTATACCCTCGAATGCCTCCTTATCCTCTCTAGCCATATGTAAATGGGGGTCTAAAGTATTTAGGGTGGAATATTACCCTGAAGTAATATTCCAGAATTACTAAGTACTTTAAAGGCTAAATAATTGGTTTCTAGTATTGGATTACTAAGTTTTGAGTAAGAGTCCTCATGGAACTAGAAGTAACCAGTGGAACTCTTATATTTGTTGTATCTAGCTATTCTCTCTCTCTCCAAGTCTCATCCCCTTCTCTGGATGCAGACCTTCAGCCCTCAAGTATTACATGCCAAGACTAGCTGTGACTCACTATTGTGGCTGTGCCATAGTAGTGAGTCATACATGATTTGAAATCCATCTCTGACTCATTAAGTCAGTCATA
>Ga0307511_10002464_pt1 | contig 19357 bp, 16 predicted proteins | sample 13_EM_MG_FD_200266 | JGI IMG/M metagenome (GOLD analysis project Ga0307511, IMG submission 200266) | Populus trichocarpa ectomycorrhiza microbial communities from riparian zone in the Pacific Northwest, United States - 13_EM | ecosystem: Host-associated > Plants > Roots > Unclassified | place... | reverse complement strand
CAGCCGGTCGGACTGGAGAGTCCGACCTACGTGCGTCCGAAAGTGTTCTGTCCGTGACCATCGGCGACGCCACCGGCCACGGCGCCAAAGCCGGAACGATGGTCACCGTCATCAAAGCGCTCTTTGCCGGCTACACCCCCGAGGTGATGCCGGCGCAGTTTCTGCGCGACGCTGCGGAGAAAGTGAAACGGATGGACCTCGGCAGGATGGCGATGGCTCTTCTGCTGGCTCGTTTCGAACGCGATCGGTTGACCGTGGCCTCGGCGGGAATGTTGCCGGGATACGTTCATCGGCAGCGCAGCGGCAAGATCGAAGAAGTCGCCCGAGGAGCGACGCCGCTGGGAACGCTCGGCGCGGACTATCACGACGTGGCGATCGATATCGGCGCGGGCGACACCGTGCTCTTCATGACCGACGGCTTCCCCGAGCTGGAAAACGAATCAGGCCAGCAGCTCGGCTACGCCGCCGCGGTCGATGCGTTTGCCACTGCCGCGAAAGGCGCAACCGCGGACGACGTCATCGCCTCGCTTGCTGGGGCCGCGAAACGTTGGAACGGGGAGCGTCCTCCGAATGATGACGTCACGTTCGTAGTCATTCGCGCGAAGGCAGTGTGACCGTTGACAGCGACACCGAAGAGCGGCGCCGTCATCTACGCGAAGAATCTTTCGCAGCTCAGTGAGTTCTACGCCGCCGTTCTCGGTTTTGAAGTATCGCGCTCCGAGCCTGATCACGTCGTTCTCGAATCGCCAACGTTGCGGCTTGTGATTCTCGCTATTCCGAGTGCCATCGCATCGACGATCGAGATCGCAAGTCCTCCAAAGCGGCGCACGGAGACTCCGATCAAGCTCTACTTCTTTTGTGCCGAGCATCGCCGCATCGCGCGAGACCGCGGCGAAACTCGGCGGCGAGCTGAATCCTCCCGAGCGGGAATGGGAGTTTGATCAGGCCAAAGTCTGCGATGGCCACGATCCGGAAGGCAACGTCTTTCAGCTCCGTCAGTTCACAGGCTGACCGCACGAAACCGGCGTGACACAATCGCCGCATGCCCCCGCGGGTCTCGGTCATCATCGCCACCTACAACTGGAGCAGCGTTCTTCCGTACTCGATCGGCAGCGTGTTGCGGCAGACGATGACCGATTTCGAGCTGCTCGTCGTCGGCGACGGCTGCACCGACGACTCCGAGCAGGTCGTAGCCGGAATCGCTGATCCGCGCGTGCGCTGGATCAATCTGCCGGTCAACACGCGGCATCAGAGCGGGCCGAACAACGAAGGGCTGCGGCAGGCGCGCGGCGAATTCATCGCCTACCTCGGGCACGACGATCTCTGGCTGCCGCATCACCTCGAGGCACACATGGCCGCGTACGATTCGCCCGCGGTGGCCATGACGCACTCATTGCTGCTGTGGCTCGATCCCGATGATCGCGAGCTCTGGCCTGCCGTGCCGCAGCCGGAGGAAGAGATCTGGGGACCGCCGTCCTGCACCGTTCATCGCCGCAGCGTGATGGAAGCGCTGCGCGGATGGCGCGACTACCGCGAGATCGATGACCCGCCGGAGATCGATCTCTGGCGCAGAGGGCGCGCGGCCGGCTTCCAATACCAGTTCGTGCCGCGGCTGACTGCGATCAAGTTCCCGGCTTCGGCGCGGCGTGACGTGTACCGGATCCGGCCATGTCACGAGCAGGCGGCGTGGAGCGCGCGCATCGCCTCGGAGCCTGATCTCGAAGCAACGCTGCTCGTGCAGATGATCGCCGGACGTCGCGCCGCACGCCGCATGTCGTATCGCGATCTCGTTTCCCAGCTCATCGTCGAGACGAGGATTCGCATCCGCCGGCGGCTCGGAAGTTGGTCGAAGTTGCTGGCATCGTTTTCCTCGCGGAAGGGCGCAGTCATCGATGGTGTTCGTCGATTCAAAGGCTTGTGACCGAGGAGAACGAGTGTTGCCTGGGGCGCGCAAAGATCCGCAGTTGGTGACGAAGGACTGGCAGAAGATCGAGGCGCAGATCGAAGGCGTCGTCATTCGCGAAGTGCTGCACGTTCCGCGCGATCACGGCGTCATCACCGAGATGTTCCGTCCGGAGTGGGATCCAACCGGCATGCCGATCGTCCACATCTATCAGTCGCGTCTCTTTCCGGCGGCCATCGGCGCATGGAGTTGTCACGCCACGACGATCGACCGGTTGTTCGTCAATCAGGGACATCTCAAAGTTGTCCTCTACGACGGCCGCGAGGGGAGCAAGTCATTCGGCCGCGTGGTCGAACTGCACACCGGCGATGCGCGCCCCGCCTTCGTTGTTGTCCCCAGCGGTGTCTGGCACGGTCTTCAAAACCTCGGCGCTTCGGATGCCTTGATCATCAACTGTCCGACGAAGGCCTACAACTACGAAGATCCCGATCACTATCGGCTGCCGTTCGACTCGCCGGAGATTCCGTACACGTGGGTTGCGAGCGCCGCGGCGCGGTTGCGTTCGGACGCGCGCTGAGCGTTGCGATAAAGTTCGTCCCTATGCCGACACCCTACGAAAGCGCCAAACTGATTCTGCAAATCTTCGAAATGCGCCGCGAGGCGGTTCTTCGCGAGGCGAGGCACTGGTTCGTGCGCGACTTCAATCCCGAGACGATCGATGACGTGAAGACGGCGCTGGCCGGTCCGCACAATCCGCACTTGCGCATGGTCGTCGGGTACTGGGACATGGCCTGCTCGCTGGTCGTGCACGACGCCATCGACCGGCAGATGTTCCTCGATGCCAACGGCGAGATCTTCGCCACCTTCGCCAAGATTCAACACCTGCTGCCCGAGGTCCGGCAGCTCGCCGCAGGGCCGGGCTTTGGAAAACATCTGGAGCAGATCGTGATGTCTGTGCCCGGAGTGGAGGAGCGCCTGGAGATGCTGCGCCAGCGTTTCCGCAACATGGCCGCGGCTGCGCGCGCGGCAGCGGAAGCGGCGAAAAGCTGATCGCGGCTACTTCTTCGTTTCCTCGACCTTCTCGAAGTGCAGGAACTCCCACTCCGCGTTCTGCGCGTCCGGCTTGTTCATGCCCCAGAAGCGGAACGTTCCCTTGTCGTCGCGCATCTCCTCGCTGTTCGTGCACCACTGCGTGTGAAAGGTGATCTCGTGCGGCAGTTGGTCGCCGCCTTTGATCCAGCGGTCGACGACGAATGTGAACTCGGTGAAATCCTTGTTGAGCGGGGCACCGGCTGGATGATGAATGAGTTTCGTCACGCGGCCGACAGCGATCCAGTCTGCCTTGCCATCGCAGACCTTCGAATCGAACGGCGTACCGCAGGGCGGGGGAGGGCAGGGCTTCGTGGCGAAGGCCGAGCAGGCCAGAAATGCGAGCAACGTTGCTAGTACCAGTCGTTTCATCATGATCACTCCTCGGCCGTTGGACTCCGTTCATCCGCCGTTCGAAACTCGGCCAGCGGGCCGGCCGACTTTCGCATCAGAAACTCGGAATGGCCACGAACGAGATAGTCGTCCAACTCACCGACGAGTGTGTAGCCGAGCCGTTCGTAGAGTTGTTTCGCTCGCGGATTGATCGACGAGACGCAGAGAAACACGTTTGGGAAGTCGCGAAAGATCCGCTCTTCGGCAAAATGAACGAGCTTCGATCCGATCCCGCTGCCGCGCGCATCGGCAGCGACGCAGACGACCTGGATGTAGCCGACGAATGCACCTTGCAGCACGAGAATGATGAATCCTCGGGGCGTCTCTCCTTCGCGCGCCACCCATACCTCACCGCCGGGATTCGTGACTCGGGCCAGGCATTGCTCGAATGTCCGTCCGAAGAAAATCCACGGTTCGCTCGATGCCATCATCTCCGCGCAGGCACGCGCTTCGCCGTCGCCGGCCAGCCGTCCGATTGTCAGCTCTTCCATTCGCCGGCGAGTCTACGCGATGATATGCGGATGAAAAACGCAGGACACCCGCAAGCCGGCGAATACGGCAGCTACTACCAGCGCTACATCGACAATGCCACCGAGGACGACATCGTGGCCGCGCTCGACGCGCAGTCGCATGAGACCGCGAAACTGCTCGGCGGAGTGAGCGAGGAGCAGTCCTCGTTTCGCTACGAGCCGGGCAAGTGGAGCATCAAGCAGATCGTCGGGCACATGACCGACGGCGAGCGCATCTTTGCCTATCGCGCTCTCTCCTTCGCTCGGGGCGAGACGCAACCGCTGCCTGGATTCGACCAGGATCCATACGTCGACAATGCCGGCTCAGACGATCGTTCGATCGCTGACCTTGTCGAGGAGCTGGCGCTGGTGCGGCGCGCGAACGTAATGATGTTTCGTGCGTTGTCAGAAGAGGCTTGGCTGCGTACCGGTGTTGCCAGCGACAATCCGATCAGCGTCCGCGCCATCGCCTTCATCATGCTCGGGCACGAGCGTCACCATCTCCGCATCCTTCGCGAGCGCTACCTCGGTGCGCCTACAGCACGTACCGCATGACGGCGACGTAGTGGCAGGCGCTGCCGCCGATCACGCAGAGATGCCACACGCCATGCATGTGCGCGACGCGTTTCGATAGCGCGAAGAAGACGATGCCGGCGGTGTAAATCGCGCCGCCGGCGGCGATCCAGGTAATGCCGTCCGGCGCCATCGCCAGGCGCAGCGGCTTGATGGCCACGATGACGAGCCATCCCATCAGCACGTAGAGCACGACTGAGATCGGGCGATAGCGGCCGCGCAGCAGGATGTCTTTCAACACGCCGGCGATGGCCAGCGTCCAGACGATTCCGAAGAGCCACCATCCCCAAACTCCACGTAAGGTGATCAGCGTGATCGGCGTGTACGTCCCGGCAATGAGCAGATAGATCGCGCAGTGATCGAAGACATGGAAGACCTGCTTGGCCTTGCCGCGCAACGAGTGGTAGAGCGTGGAGCTGAGGTAGAGCACGATCAGCATCGCGCCGTAGATGGACACCGCAACGATCGTCGTCGTGTCGTGCTGACGCGTGATGGCCCTGTTGATTACGAACCCCGACCCGATGATCGCCAGGACGCTTCCGACGATGTGGGTGATGCTGTTGAAACGCTCGCCGGCGTACATGAGATTTGCCAAAGAGCACAGACACTCTTGTCTGTGCTTTGAAGCCTTCCGATTCTGTCAGTCAGATCGAAACTGCTGATCGAGCCTTGGGCAACCAACGCCGCGGGCCGTGCCCGCTAAAAAGGTACTTCGTCGTCGTCTTCGATCGTCGGCCCGGCCGGTGCGCTGCTGCTGGCCGGCTTGCGATATCCACCGCCTCCGCCGCTGTAGCCGCCGCCCTCATCATCGCCCTTCTTGTCGAGCATCTGCATGTTGGCGGCGATGATCTCGGTGCGGTACTTCTTCACGCCGGTTTCCTTGTCGTCCCAGCTATCGGTGCGGATCGACCCTTCGATGAAAACGAGCTTGCCCTTGCGCAGGTACTGGCCGCAGATCTCGGCCAGCTTTCCCCACGCCACGATGTTGTGCCACTCCGTTCGTTCCTGCTTCTCGCCGTTCTTGTCGGTGAAGCGCTCGTCGGTGGCCAGCGAAAACTTCGCCACGCTGGTGCCGCTGGGAATGGAGCGGATCTCGGGATCTTTGCCGAGGCGTCCGACGAGAATGACTCTGTTCACTGTTCCTGCCATCTGGATTCTCCTGTTCGCATGATTCTTCGCCTGCGAGAGTCGAGGCTCTCGGGTCATCATGCGGGCCGGGCTATTTTATCCGAGGGGCGGAATGCGGTGCAGTTTTCTACCGCGAGTAGAATCCGCCGCCGTGAAGTGTGTCATTCAGCGCGTTCGGCGTGCATCGGTGACGGTCGGCGATGAGCTCGTTTCGGAGATCGGAATCGGTCTGCTGGTCCTGGCTGCGGTCGAGAAGGGCGATATCGAGCAGACGATGCGCGATGTCGCTAGGAAGATACGCGACCTTCGCATCTTCAGCGATGATTCCGGGAAGATGAATCGCAGCGCGAGCGACGTCGGCGGCGCGATTCTGGCCGTCTCGCAATTCACGCTGGCCGGATCGATCGAACACGGACGGCGTCCCAGCTTCGACAACGCTGAGGAGCCGGAGCGGGCGAAGGCGATGTTCGAGATCTTCCTGCACGATCTGGCTACGACCGGCATCGAAGTGAAAAGCGGACGCTTCCGCGAAATGATGATTGTTTCGCTGGAAAACGACGGGCCGGTGACGTTCGTCTGGAGCTCGTAGCGCCGACGGCTCGTCGGCTGGATCGCCAGCGGCTCGCTGGCGATTTGAACACCGCCGCCGAGCCGGCGGCGGGCCAGCCGGCGCTCCGATTGCCGTTCGTTATACTCCCGCGCCTATGCCTTACGAACCCAAACAGATCGACGAAAAATGGCAGCGGGCCTGGGCCGATGCAAAGGTGGCCGAAGTCGACGTCGCCGGGCCGGGCGACAAGTTCTACATGCTCAACATGTTCCCGTATCCGTCGGGCGACCTTCATGTCGGGCACGGCCGGAACTACATCCTCGGCGATGCTCTCTACCGCTACTTCCGCATGCAGGGCCGCGCGGCACTCAATCCGATGGGATGGGATGCCTTCGGCCTTCCCGCCGAGAACGCTGCCATCAAACGCGGAATCCATCCGCGCGACTGGACGCGGTCGAACATCGTGCGCGAGAAAGAGCAGTTTCTCCGCTGGGGGATTCTCTACGACTGGTCGAAAGAACTGGCTTCGTGCGAGCCTGAGTACTACCGCTGGAACCAGTGGCTTTTCCTGAAGTTGTTTGAGCGTGGATTGGCCTATCGCGGCAAGGCGCCGGTGAACTGGTGTCCATCCGATCAGACCGTGCTGGCCAACGAACAGGTCATCGATGGCCGCTGTGAGCGATGCAGCACGATCGTCGTGCAGCGCGATCTCGAGCAGTGGTTTCTCAAGATCACCGAATACGCCGACCGGCTCGATGACGGCCTCGACACGCTGGAGCACTGGCCGGAAAAAGTGAAGCTGATGCAGCGCAATTGGATCGGACGATCCGTCGGTGCCGACGTCGAGTTCAACGTCGCGTCACTCGGCAAATCGATTCGCATCTTCACCACGCGGCCCGACACCATCTACGGCGCGACGTTTATGGTCCTCGCGCCGGAGCATCCCGATGTGGCTACGCTGATCGCTGACAATCCGGATTCAGTAGAAATCGCTGCGTGGATCGCCGGCGTGCGCAATCAGTCCAACCTGGAGCGGCAGGAGGCGGGGAAGGAAGGGCGATTCACCGGGAAGACGGCCACGAATCCCTTCACCAACGAAGAGATCCCCATCTGGCTCGGCAACTTCGTGCTGATGCAGTACGGCACCGGCGCGATCATGGCCGTGCCGGGACACGATCAGCGCGATTTCGAGTTCGCGCAGCAGTACAGCCTTCCCATTCGCATCGTGGTCAAGCCGCGCGATGGCGAAGTGCCGGGCGCCACGGAGGCTTTCACGTTCAAAGACGACTCAGGCGTGATCGTCAACTCGCCGCTGATCGATGGCCTCGCTCCGCCCGCTGCGATCGAGAAGATCATTGGCGAGATCGAGCGGCTTGGCATCGGCGAGAGGAAAGTCCGCTACCGTCTCCGCGACTGGCTCATCTCCCGTCAGCGCTACTGGGGAACGCCGATCCCGATGATCTACTGCGATCGCGACGGCATCGTTCCTGTCCCCGAGGATCAACTGCCGGTGGAGTTGCCCCTCGACGTGCCGTTCACCGGACGCGAGGGAAATCCGCTGGCGAAGGATGAGCGCTTCGTCAACACGACCTGCCCCAAATGTGGCGGCCCTGCCAGGCGCGAAACCGACACGATGGACACCTTCGTCGATTCGTCGTGGTACTACGCCCGCTTCATCTCCGCGAAGGACGACACGAAGATCTTCGACTCCGCGCTGGTGAATCGCTGGCTGCCGGTCGATCAATACATCGGCGGCATCGAGCACGCCATCCTCCACCTGCTCTACGCGCGCTTCATTTGCCGCACGCTGCACGACATGGAGTTGATCGACTACGAAGAGCCGTTCACGCGACTCTTCAATCAGGGAATGATCACGAAGGAAGGCTATCGCGACGCGGAGCACGGCAGTTGGGTGGCCATCGCCGATGTGAAGTGGGTCGATGGGCATCCTGTTCATCGCGACACCGGCAAAGCGCTGATCGCCGAGACCAGCAAGATGTCGAAGTCGCACTTCAACGTCGTTCCCCCCGATGAGCTGATCGAAAAGTACGGCGCTGACACGGAACGCGTCTACACGCTCTTCATCGCTCCGCCGGACAAGGAAGCGGTGTGGTCCGACGAAGGCGTCATCGGCGCCTCGCGATTCCTCGGGCGCGTCTGGCACCAGGGCGAGCAGATCCTCGGAAGCCAAAAGGCAAAAGGGAACAGCGGGGATCTCATTCGCAAGACTCACCAGACCATCGACACCGTGACCCGGCGTTTCGATCGCTTCGAATTCAACACCGCCATCTCCGGCCTGATGGAGCTGTCGAACGCGATCGGCGATGCGCTCTCCTCGGGTGATGCCGATTCGAGTGCGCTTTGCGACTCGTACACGGCCCTGCTCAAACTCCTCCATCCCTTCGCCCCGCATATCACCGAGGAGCTGTGGCAGATGTTCGGGAACGAGGGATTCATCCTCACTTCATCATGGCCGAAGGCCGATCCGGCGCTGATGATCGAAGACGTCGTCACCATCGTCGTGCAGGTCAACGGCAAGCTGCGCGGACAGGTCGAAGTACCGAATCCACCGGAGAAGGATGTCGTCCTGGCCGCCGTTCGCGCCAACACGAAAGTCCAGCAGTGGATCTCGGGGAAAGAAGTCGTGAAAGAGGTTTACGTGCCGGGCAAGCTGGTGAACATCGTGGTGAAGGGGTAGCTGCAAACTCGCCAGCGAGCCGCTGGCGGTCCAGCCGCCGAGCCGGCGGCGCTACGCGACGCTGCTACGTGTTACCTTTCTCTCTCATGAAACGCCTCGTTCTTCTTCTTCTGCCGCTGCTGACCTCCTGCGGCTATGCGCTCGTCGGCAAATCAAACAACCTGCTTGCGCCGACGGTGCACACCATCGAGGTGCCGGCCTTCATCAATCGCACGACGCGCGTCGAGCTCGAACAGCGCGTGACGCAGGCCGTGGCCTCGGAGTTCGTCTCGCGCGGACGCCTGAAACTCGTCAACGCCCCCAACGCGGCCGACGTCATCCTGCACGGCTCGATCGACTCCTTCGGCATCTTCCCGGTTGCCTTCAATGCCCAGGGCCGCGCCACGCAATACCAGATCTCGATCACCGCCAAGATCGAGCTGGTCGATCACAAGGCGGACGACAAGGTGCTCTGGAAAAACGACCAGTACAGGTTCAGCGAGAACTACCAGGTCAACATCGAATCGACCGACGCCTTCGACCAGGAGACGCGCGCCATCAACGAGATCGCCCTCCGTTTCGCGCAGTCGCTGGTGTCGAATCTGCTGGAAGGGTTTTGACGTCGGCTTCGCCGCGTTGTCGGTTATCGGTTGTCGGTTGATTGGATTCGCGGGTTGTCCCTCAACAAACCGAAAACCGACAACAGACAACGCGCGAAGCGCCACTACCTCGCCCTTTCCTCATCCTTTCGATCGCGAATCAGCGTCGAGATGACGAGGTAGAGGCCGGTGATCGCGGCGAGCAGGTAGCCGGTCATGGCGAGCGCCGGGTAGCCGAAGAGTTGCACGCGCGTCGGGACGCGCATCATTAGCGATGAGGCAACGAGCAGCGCTGCGATGACCACGCCGACGGTGATGCGGTTGGCGATCTTGTGGATGCCTGCCAGAAACTGTTCCGCTTGCAGCAGCTTCAGGTTGAACGACAGTTGGCCGGCGGCGGTCTGGTCGATGATCTCGCGGGCTCGATGTGGGAAATCGAGGGCGAGCTGGTTGAGGTCGAGCAGGGCAGGGTAGAAATTGCGCGGCGCGAACTTCTGGGCCAGCTTCTGCACCATCAACCGTTCGGCGTAGTCGCGGATGACGGTGTGCGGGTCGTACTCCGGGTCGAGCCGCCGCGTGACGCCGTCGAGGTGCAGCAGCGTCTTGGCGAGCATGGCCAGTTCGGCCGGCGCTTTCAGCTCGTTCTTGTTGGCGATGCCGATGACGTTGAAGATCAGTTGGCCGATATTGATCTGCCGCACGTCGACGTCGTGGAAAGTAGCTACCAGCGAGGAGATCTCGCGCACGAATCGCGGAGCGTCGAATCGCTCCTGAACCTCGGACACTCTCACGCACGCGTCCGCGACTTCGGCGCCGCGATTCGAGGAGATGGCCAGGAGCAGCTTGATGACTTCGTCCTGAAACTCGTGGCTGATCCGGCTGACCATCCCGAAATCGAGCAGGACCACTTCGGCCTGGTTGTCTTCGAGATCGCGCACGAAGACGTTGCCGGGATGCGGATCGGAATGCCAGATGCCGTCGACGCAGACCTGCTTGAGATAGGCACGGGTCAGGGTTGCGGCAAGCTCCGCGTAGTCGTGATCGATGATCTGCAACGGCGTCAGCTTCGACACCTTGCGTCCGCGGACGTGCTCCATCGTCAGCACGCGCGAGGTCGTCATGTCGTTGATGACGCTCGGGATGTAGATCTGCGGAAACTCGGCCAGGTTGCGCCGGAGGATCTCCATGTTGCGCGCTTCCTGCTCGTAATTCAGTTCGTTCATCAGCGTGATGCGAGCCTGTTCGATGGCGCCGACGAGGTTCATCTTCCGGCCGATCTCGCTGTGCTGCTCGATGGTGGCGGCGATGTCGGAGAAAACCTCCAGGTCGTGGTGCACTTGCTCGCGAACGTTGGGTCTCTGAACCTTGACGACGACTTCGCGGCCGTCGCGCAGGGTGGCGCGATGCACCTGCCCGAGGGAAGCAGCGGCGAGAGGTGTGGACTCGAAGGAGTCGAATGCCTTCGAGATCCTCACCTTCAGCTCTTCTTCGACGATGCGCTCGACTTCGGCGAACGAAAACGGTTCGACGTCATCCTGCAGCGACTCCAGTGCGACGATGTACTCCTGCGGCACGATGTCGGGACGCGTGGAGAGGACCTGGCCGAACTTGACGTAGGTCGGCCCCATTCCCTTGAGCGCTTTGGCAAAGGCCTCGGCGCGGCGAGCGACGTCCGGCTCCATCTCCGCCGATGCATCTTCGACCACGAGCAGGTCTTCGGTTTCCAGCGACAGGCGGAAGTCTTTGCGTCCGTATTTTGTAAAGAGAACGAGCAGATCGCGGTAGGCGCCAATGTTGCGTGTTTTCAGCATTCTGCGGTTGAGGTTGCACGGCGCTTGCCTAACTGCGGCGAGGCCGCATGTTAGGATTACCCATTCCAACCAGGAGCTTTCAACGATGTCTATTCATAGAACTCTTTTCACCTCGGAATCAGTCACCGAGGGACACCCGGACAAGATTGCGGACCAGATCTCCGACGCCATTCTCGACGCCGTATTGGCCGAGGATCCGATCGGACGCGTAGCCTGCGAAACGCTCGTCACGACCGGTCTGGCCATGATCTCCGGCGAGATCACGACCAAGACCTACGTCGACTTTCCGTCGATCGTCCGCAGCACCATCAAGGAGATCGGCTACACGCGGGCCAAGTACGGATTCGACAGCGAGACCTGCGCCGTCGTTTCTTCGATCGATCCGCAGTCTCCGGACATCGCGCAGGGTGTCGATACCGGCGGCGCGGGCGACCAGGGGCTGATGTTCGGTTTCGCCTGCCGCGAGACGCCGGAGTTGATGCCGCTGCCGATCATGCTCGCCCACAAGCTGGCCAGAAAACTTGCGGAGGTGCGCCGGGCCAATGAGCTCGACTTCCTCCGTCCTGACGGCAAGTCGCAGGTGACGATCGAGTACGAAGGAAAGCGTCCCATCCGCGCTGCGGCCATCGTCATCTCCACGCAGCATTCGCCGAGCGTCAGTCACGGCGATCTGAGCGACGCCATCATCGAGAAGATCATCAAGCCGGTCGTTCCGGCCGAGCTTCTCGACAGTCAGACCAAGTTCCACATCAATCCGACCGGCCGTTTCGTGACCGGCGGACCGCAGGGCGACACCGGCCTGACCGGACGCAAGATCATCGTCGATACGTACGGCGGCCGCGGCCGTCACGGCGGCGGGGCGTTCTCGGGCAAGGACCCCACGAAGGTCGATCGCTCGGCCTGCTACATGGCCCGCTACATCGCCAAGAACATCGTGGCCTCGGGGCTGGCAGACGAAGTGGAAGTGCAGCTTGCATACGCCATCGGCGTCGCCGATCCGGTCTCGGTCTATGTCGATACGTTCGGCACGGAGCGCATCGCGCAGGAGAAGATCGTCGATCTGGTTCGCGAGAACTTCCTGATGACGCCGCGCGGAATCATCGAATCGCTGAAACTTCGCCGGCCGATTTTCAAGAAGACGGCAGCCTACGGACATTTCGGCCGCACCGAGCCGGAGTTCACCTGGGAAGCAACCGACAAAGCCGAAACCCTGCGCAGTGCGGCAGGCGTGGGAGCGGAAGCGGTCACTGTTTAGGCTGCTCGGAGCGCCGCCGGCTCGGCGGCTGGACCGCCAGCGGCTCGCTGGCGGTCCCTGATTCCGAGGAGCCGGCGCTACATTCAGCGGCTCGACACGAGCACTCCGTCGACAATCACATCGACGACCGGCGTCACTCCGGGCGATCCGGCGATCGTGAACATGTACGTGCCGAGTTGGTCCTGATCGGCTGGTGTTTCGCTGCGCAGTCTTCCTCCGCTGCGGACGCGTGCCTGCACCAGGCTTGCGTAACCCGGTCCGAAGTAGTTGCCGAAGCGGTCGCGCGGCGTGACCGTCAGCGTCCAGGTGCCGAAGGCGTCGCCGGTCAGGGTGATGCCGGTGGCGGCGGAATCGGCGCGCGGCTTCACATCCTCCTCCAGCCGTTCTTCGCGCATCACGTGGCCGGTGAGCGGGAGATCCCAATCGAGCACCGCCTCGAAAACGTACGTGCCGGGAACGACGGTGTCTTTGAGCGTCGCCGAGTAGATTCCCTTTCCGTCCTCCGTCAGCGAAATGACGTCGACGTCTCTCGGCGTGGTGGCGTCGATCAGCGACTGTCCGAGTGCCGCGATCTTGTAGTCGTACGGCGTCTGGATGTCGCCGGAGGGAGTGACCGTGTTGCCGCCCGGCACCTTGGTGTGCGATGCGTGGAGGATGTTGCCCATGCCGTCGGGCTGCCGCAGCACTCGGAGTTTGATCGCGCCGGCGGGAAGGCCGGTGAGCGGCTTGCCATCCCAATCGACCAGCAGGCGGATGCCGAGCAGATCGCCGGTCACCGCGTGGAGATTGTCGAGCGAGAACTGATAGTCGAGGTGCTTCTCCAGGAATATGACGTTGAGCAGGTACGGCACCGGATCGCCGCTCTTGAGATCGCGCTTCACGCGCACGCTCCACTTGCCGGCGTTGAATCCGCGAGCCATGTCGAAGGCCTGGATGGAAGCCTGCGCAGTCTTCTTCGACGACGTCGGCACTGCTGGCGTAGAGAATCCCGGCGGGAAGACGTCGAGATCGAGCATCTGGCGTGCCGGCGGCGCCCACTGCACGGTGAAGACGACGCGCTGCGGCGAGCGATCGACGGTCACGGGGAACGCTGCGCTCGGCCCTTCGCCGGTCAGCGTATCGGGATGGCGCATGGCCATCGATGCTGTGTTGCCTTTGAGGATGGCCACCAGCGTCATTCCGAATTTGTCGAACATGGTCGACGCATTGATGGCCTTGTACGACACCCCCGAAGTCTCGAACGAGATGTTGCGGAGCAGCGTCTCATCCACCTGCGCCGGCGTTCCGAAGCCGATGGTCTGGATGGGGATGAAGCGCTTGCGCAGCTCCTGCGGCAGGCCCGCCACCGGCGTCAGCCCGAGGAAACCGCTGCCGGTCGGAGTGATCAGCGGCGACGTGTTCTGCATACCGTCGGTGATGACGATGAGGTTGAGATCATTCTTCGGATCGTTCTTCCACTGGCTCATTCCTTCGTTGATGCCGGCGCCGATGGAAGTGGCGCTCCCCGGAACGAGGGCGTTGGCCTTGGTGATGATGGCGTCCCAGGCATTGGCTCCGCCGCGTTGCAGGAAAAAGTTCGCCGGAGGATCGGCGCCAACGAGTGTCTGTGGCTGCGCGGTGGAGTCGAAGAAGACCAGCCCCATGCGATCGCCCGACCACTCCGGTCCGCCGCCCGGAGGCGCATCGAGCAGCTCCCACTGGCCGACAAAGTTCTGGACCGCCGACTTGAGAATCTCGATTTTCTTCGGTCCGTTCAGCGCGCCCGGCGGGAAGTCGTTCATGCTGCCCGACTTGTCGAGCACCAATGCGACATCGAACATGTTGCGGCCCTTGTAGGTCGCCGTCAGCGCCGGCGCCACGCCGTCGTCAGTCGGAATGAGGCTGGCCGGTGTATCGCCGGTGTGCTTCGACACCTGCGAGCATTCCGACATCGGCGCGGCAACGACGTAGGTCGACATCCGGTAGGCGGTGACGTCCTGCGCGCCAACGAAACGCATTGGGATGTTCTTGTCCGAGGCGCCTGCGCCGGCGCAGAAGTCGGCTCCGAAATTCGACAACGGCACGTAGGTGATGCGGACGTTGTTACCCGTCAGAGCTTCGTACGTCACCGAGTCGCCGGCCACGTTGATCGTATTGCCGAGGTTGAGGGCGCTGCCATTGACAACGAGCTGCGAGCCGGCCGGCGCGGCACTCAACTCGAGCGTGACGCGCACCATGCCGGATTCCTGATTGGGGATGCCGCGGATCGGAATGTTGAGGATCCATGCCTCGCTCGCTGCAGCCGGTGACGGCAGCAGGAGAGAGGCCAAAACGATAAGGACAGCGATAGCGACTGCTCGATTCATGGGATTCCTTTCTTCAATAAGGCGAGAGAGTGGGCGCTGGTTGAAGGCCAGAAGCGCCGGTTTTGTACGAAGGACATAGATCGGTCGCGAACCCGCCGCTTTCCGTGTCCCAAATCACAACCACGCAAGCTCTCCGCTGCCGGCGGGTGAGAATGCCGCCGGATCAGCTAGAGTTCACAACGACATGTCTACTCTCTTCGAAGAACTGAGCCGCGTGAAAACCTACGAATACACGGAGGAGGATGTTCGTGAGTTCGAGGTTCTGCACGAGGAGATCCGGGCGCTGAAGAAAGAGCGCAACGCGGTCATCGTGGCGCACAACTACTACCGGCCGGAGATTCTCAAAGTCGCCGATTTCGTCGGCGATTCGCTGGAGCTGGCGCTGATGGCGTCAAACGTCAGGGATGCCGACGTCATCGATTTCTGCGGCGTTCACTTCATGGCCGAGACGGCCAAGATCGTCAATCCATCGCGCACCGTGCTGCTGCCGAACCTCGCCGCCGGATGCCAGCTTGCGGACTCCGCGCCGGCCGAGGACCTGCGCAAGCGGATGAATGAGTTGAAGGTTGAGTATCCCGACCTGGCCGTGGTGAGCTACGTCAATACGACTGCCGCAGTGAAGGCGCTCTCCGACATCATTGTTACCTCGGCGAATGCGGCGAAAGTCGTCCGCACGCTGCCGAACAAGAACATTCTCTTCGTTCCCGATCGCAATCTGGCGCGGCACGTGGCCGAGCAGGTTCCGGAGAAGAACATCATCCCGTGGGAAGGGTTCTGCTACGTGCATCAGCAGATCACTCCGCACGAGATATCGCGGATCCGCGAGGCCGATCCGGAGATCGAGATTCTGGTTCACCCCGAGTGCCGCGCCGATGTAGCCAAGCTGGCCGATGCGATCCTGTCAACCTCGGGGATGGTGAAGTGGGCGAAGGAGCGGCCGGCCAGCCGGTTCCTGGTCGTGACGGAATGCGGTCTTTCCGATCGCCTGGCGATGGAAGTGCCCGACAAGACGTTTGTCAAAGGCTGCAAGCTCTGCACGTTCATGAAGGTGACGTCGCTGGAAGACGTGCGCGACTCGCTGAAGTACATGCGCTACGAGATCGAAGTGCCGGAAGAGATTCGCGTTCCGGCCGAGCGCGCGTTGCGGCGGATGTTCGAGGCTACGAAGTAGTCACGTAGGTCGGACTCTCCAGTCCGACCGTTCTCGGGACCAACAAGGTCGGACTGGAGAGTCCGACCTACGTGTCAGTGACAGATGAGTTGGTACACACCCGCAACGTCGCCTGACACGTCATCGAGATCGGCCTTCATCTTGGCGACCGCCGTTTGAAACTCGGGATCGGTCTGCAGCGACTGGGTCCACGGATGTTTCACCCAGGCGAACCAACTGTGGTTTCCCAGCTCCGCGCTGCGGTTCACCCAATGCATGGCAGCATCGCGATCGCCGAGCTTTGCGTAACAGAAGGCTTGACGCACGGCCGCCCAGTGAAGGCGGTTCGCGTCGGGCTCGAAGGATCGGAGCGCCTCCTCGGCAGCCGGCCGGTCACCCTTCGCCGCGGCGATCATGGCGCGAAGACTCTTGCCGAGGTAGTGCGTGGGGACGAGCTTGGTGATGCGTTGCGCCTCGGCATCCGCACCGGCGAGATTGCCCATCAGGATGAACGCATTGGCGCGGATGTCGTGCCCGGCCAGCTCCGTGTCGCGCGCAGCCAGAGCAACTGCCGAATTGTTCAGCGCTCCTTCGGCATCGACTGCATTCACGTACCAGTAGCCGCGAATCTTCGACTCGTTCGAATTGGGATCGAGACTGATCAGACGATCGCCGATGCATCGCATGCGCTGTGTGTCGCCGACCGAGACGTAGTAGTTGGCGACGTTGTTCAGCGCGGTGATGTCGTTCGGATTCAAACGCAACGCGGCCAGGTTCTCGCGCACCGCCTCGCGGAAACGCTCCGGAAACTTCACGAAGGCGCGCCCGAGGGCGAGGTGGGCGGCGGGGAGATTCGGATCGAGGCGCACCGCCTGGCGTGCGTACCACTCGGAGCGTTCCGTTGTGTCCGGGGCGGTGTCCAATCCACGAGCCTGGCCGAGCGACATGGCGATGGCCAGGTCTGCATACGCCGCCGCGAAGTTGGGATCGATGGCGATGGCGCGATGCAGCGCTGCCTCCTGGGCCTGATGATCGGCAGGGACGAGGCTTCCGCTGATGGCACGAGCGCGGAGATACTCCTCGTACGCGCGTGGATTCGACGATCGCGGCTCCGAGGCGCTGCCGGACTTCTGCACGCCGAGCTTCTGATTCAGCCCGGTCACCGTGCGCGACGACACCTCGTCGATCAGCTTGATCAGATCGGCTCGTTTTCCGTCGATCGTATCGGCCCAGACGTTGTAGCCGGTTCGCGAATCGGTGAGCTGCAGGTTCACGCGCACGAGATCGCCGGCGGCGAGGAAGTGTCCTTCCAGCACGCTGTCGACGTGAAGTTGTTCGGCGGCCGTCTTCGTATCGACTTTCTTGCCGTGGAACTCGACGATCGCCGACGTCGGCCTGACTTGCAGCGACGGGATCTGCTGCAACTTCGTTACGAGTGCATCGGCGAGACCGACGGAGAGGAAGTCGTCCTTCGTGTTGTTCGAGATGTTGTCGAGTGGCATGACGGCCATCGAACGAATCGGCGGAGGAGCGCCCGTTGCCGGAGCGGCCTCCGGCTTCGTATTGCGATTGAAATAGATGATGACGGCCGCGCCGATTACGAAGGCCAGGATCGTCAGGATGAGCCGCGACCAGCGCGGCCGCGGGCGCGTCCGGCCGATCGATGAATGCGTTCGCGAGAGGGTCGTTGAAAACCGTGCCGTCGGCGTGTCGAGCTCTTCGAGATCGGCCAGGAGATCGCGAGCGCTCTGGTACCGCTGATCCGGTTCCTTCTTCAGCAACTTTCCGATCATCTTCGTCGCCGCGGTGGGGAAGGCGGGATCGCGGGCTACGAACGGCTCCGGCTCGTCGTCGCGGATTTTTTCGAGGACCATCAGCGGCGCGTCGGCGTTGAACGGAAGTTGTCCCGTCGCGATCTGGAAAAGGATGACGCCGACGGAGAAGAGGTCAGTCCGTTCATCCGCGGGCAGACCGCGCACCTGTTCCGGAGCGAGGTAGTGCAGCGTACCGAAGAGCCTGCTGCTCGACGACTCGCGCGAACGCGTGAGATGCGTCGGCAGCGATTTGGCCAGGCCGAAGTCGAGAATCTTCACCTGTCCCGTCGGCTCGATCATGATGTTGGCCGACTTCAGATCGCGATGGACGATGCCGCCTTCGTGCGCCGCAGCCACACCGGCTGCGATCTGTCGTGCGATGGTCAGAAACTCGCCGGCTTCGATGGGGCGGCGTCGCATCCGCTGCGAGAGCGTCTCTCCCTCGCAGTACTCCATGACGATGAACGGGACGCCTCCGCCCGTCTCGCCGACTTCGTAAATCGTGGCCACGTTTGGATGGCGAATGGCCGCGGCCGTCTTCGCTTCACGCATGAACCTGGCTCGGCGGTCCTCAGCGGCAAGGTCCTCGGTATGCAGGACTTTTACGGCTACGAGCCGGTCCAGCCGCTGGTCGCGCGCGAGGTAGACCGTCCCCATCCCACCCTTGCCGAGGATGCGGACCACGTCGAATCGATCAACGCTCTGCGGAAGGTCGGACACGAACGGGGCATTGTACGACGCTCTACATGGTCATTTTTCTGACCAATGCTCTTTGACGACGGGGTTATATTTGCACCCGTTCACAGAAACGTATCAGAGACATGACGACCACGGTCGAGCCAATACCTGCCCCTGCATTGCACCTTCCGCCCCGGTACCAGATCCGCGCGATCCTCAAGGAGACTCCTGCAACCTGCGTCTATCGAGTCTTCGATATCGCTGACCAGCAGGACGAGGCGATCAAGATCCTTCGCCACGAGTTGTCCGAGCCGCAGCAGCTTCTGCGATTCAAGACAGAGTTCTCCACGCTCGCTTCGCTCGAGCACGAAAGCATCGTCAAGGTTCGCGAGTACGGGCTGCTGCACGATCGCTTCCCCTACTTCACGATGGAGTTCTTCGCGGGGAAACGAATCTCGGAGTACTTCGACGGTCATAGCTGGGCCGCGCTCTACGACGTGATTCTGCAGATCGCTTCGGCGCTGCATCACATCCATCACCTCGGCATCATTCATCTCGATCTGAAGCCTTCGAACATCCTGGTCGATGAGCAGGGGAAGGCCAAGATCATGGACTTCGGCGTGGCCGTGGAGAGCCAGCAGGTGCTCGACCGGCAGATTCGCGGATCGCTGCACTACATGCCGCCCGAGGTCTTGAAACAGGACCGCGTCGACTCGCGCGCCGATCTCTACGCCCTCGGCATGACGCTTTACGAGACGGTGACCGGCGCGCTGCCGGGCTACGGAAAGCCGTCGATCGAAGTCATTCGCATGCACCTGGACGAAGAGATCCGGCCGCCGTCGTCGATCAATCCGCGCGTGCCGCCGGAGCTCGATCAGATCAT
>Ga0307511_10002463_pt1 | contig 19358 bp, 16 predicted proteins | sample 13_EM_MG_FD_200266 | JGI IMG/M metagenome (GOLD analysis project Ga0307511, IMG submission 200266) | Populus trichocarpa ectomycorrhiza microbial communities from riparian zone in the Pacific Northwest, United States - 13_EM | ecosystem: Host-associated > Plants > Roots > Unclassified | place... | reverse complement strand
TGGTTTCTTATCCACTATAGAGTTGTAGTACTTGGTAAGTAGTTTCTTTTACTACTTGTGCATAAGATTATAGGCCAGGGTGATCAAGCCTGCCTTGATATAAAAGTCTTTCTTAGGTTAAAAAAATTTAAATGGGGACCTAAAGTATTTAGGGTGGAATATTACCCTGAAGTAATATTCCAGAACTACTAAGTACTTTAAAGGCTAAGTGTTTGGTTTCTAGTATTGGATTACTAAGTTCTGAATAAGAGTCCTCATGGGACTAGAATTAACCAGTGGAACTCTTATATTTGTTGTATATATCTATTCTGTGTCTGTCTTCTCCAGGTCTGATCCCTCTCTCTGGATGCAGACCTTCAGCCCTTAAGAATTACATGCCAAGACTAGCTGTAACTCACTATTGTGGCTGTGCCATAGTAGTGAGTCATACATGATTTGAAATCCATCTCTGACTTATTAAGTGTGTCATAACCTTTAGAGTCATACATGAGTCATAGGAAATTATTGAGTCATAGGTGACTCATAGTTAACATGTGAAAATAAAGTAATTACATGTGATTCTCCCAACATAATTAACTAGGCAGGTTAGTATAACTTAGTAAGAAATTACATAGTAGATGTTGGTTCAGGGTAGGTTGTGAGGTAGTGATAGATCAGGATACTGAGAATATCACTTCCTTACAGTCTGGCTCCCTCAGTCATTCTGAGGCGGGATCAACGTCTAGCAGACCGGATGTGGAAACAGAGGGTGGTAAGACACTTCCAGACATCAAACAAAGAATGGAAAAGACACAAAGTTCAGACTTTTGGAATCCAGCATTAGATCCCGATGCTCCTGGTGAGCAAGCAGTCCCATACTCAGAGCGTTCTAGGCCAGTCGCAGAACATCTCCCAGCAGAGTATGAGGTAGGATGGATCACAGCAGTGAGAGCTCTGGATGATCTGCAATGCCTTCAATTGAACCCAATATTCCCCTTCCCGAGAGTGCCTGAATACAAACTTGCTATGTTCTTCCATGAAAGCAAAACCTCCTTGATAAATATTGATTGGTCTTTCAAGGCAAATATACTACCAAACACCCATAGGATCCATTTTCAGTCTGGGTACACGTAGAGAAATAAAATAGGTGAAATGATTGATCAACCAGGTTGGATCAAAGGAACTGTGTACTTCCACCTGCACCAAGGTTATGCGTTTTATTACAGAGATGTCGAAGATATGATTCAGTATATGTTGTGGTAACGTGTCTACGCTGAACGTCTGGGATTTGAACTGATACACGAATTCGATGACGAGGGAAACAGGGTATATACATATATGTATACTAGTGATTGAAGGTGGGTGACACAAGTATGAAAACTTTCCTCGGGATACATAAGCATGTGCTAAAGAGACTGTACAAGACGGTACTGATCAGGTCATCCCTGGTGACTGTGCTCTTCATGTCTGATTAAACTTGCATCACGAATTTCTCTGAGGACAAGAAGTTATGGCCCTTGTTGATGAGCATTAGCAATATCCGCTCGGAGATTCACAATAAACCATCATCCCAAGCATGGATCCTGATGGGTATTCTCCCAGTCGGCCTCAAACGGAACAATAAGGCTGCTGGTTTCCCAGTTAAGGATCAGTAGTATGATGCTCTCGACGTACGGCACAAGATCATAGCGTGCATCTCAGCTGCCATTCACGAAACTATTCTAGGTACGTATAGAATACTGCACCGGGACAATAGCGTCTATTAACAAGGTTGGTAGGCAGGAGGATCAGAGATGCTGTGTAGGGATGGAAAGGTTAGGAAATGCATATTAGTATTATCTACCTGGCTGGCAGACCATATGGAAAATGTCTATATTCATGCTATTAAGACCAATCAGTGCCCAGTTTGCATTGCAACTATGGAACAAGTCTGGATACTCTCAAGAAAAACCACGCAATGGACAATCACGAGGCTTATGAGAGGCTATTCCTGGCAGAGGATATGGAAAGGTATGTGAGTCTGCTGCACAAATGCGGTTCAGAGGATGATTAACCTCTGGTCAGGTGGCCTGTTGATGGAATCAAGCCCATTGAAAATGAACTGTGGTTCCACTTGCGAGTTCTGGGAGTCCAGCCCCGGCTGATGGTCTGTAGCGACATACTATACAATATACTCCTAGAGACACTGAAGCATCTCATGAGCTGGATAGAGCAGTTTCTTAAGAAACACCGACATTTGGAGGTGTTTGATAAGATCTGGGTGCAGATCCCACCATACCTAGGGTATTGACCACCTCAAAAGCCATATCGGCATCTTACGATGTAGAGTGGCCGGGAAATCAGGGGAGTTAATCAAGCGATTTTAGCGTCCTTCATGGCAGCCCTATATGATACCATCACGGACACCACTAGTCTCTCAGTAGGGGCGAAAGCAGACAGCAAGAAAGCGATCCGTTGTGTGCGATATATCACTGACTTCTACCTCATGGCACAGTACAGGAGTCATACACCGCATACCATAGAGTATATAGACAAATAGCTCCCAAAGTTCCATGATAACCTCTATATCTTCAGTAAGTTTCGAGCTACAAAGAAGGACCATCAGAGCACAAAACAGGCCTCTCAGGAGCTAGCAGTTGATCAACGGGAAGTACATCACAATAAACTGTAGGAATATTTCCAGCTAAGTACAACAGAAAGAATGAATATGGCTACCAAAGAATGACAAGGGAGACAACAGGTGGTACAAGAAGCCCTCTTGCAAGGTGATTTCAACTTCCCTAAGATTCATCTACTGTCACATTATAACACGCAGATAAGGAACTTTGGAAGGCTCCCTCAGTACTCAACTGAGGTTACAGAAGCTCTTCACAAACCTTTCAAGGATGCTTATCAGAGGTCTAACCACATGAATGCCACCAAGCTTTTCCTCGATATGATCAACAGGGAACATGCGTTGTGGTTAAGGGAGCTGAACATCGAAGCTTGCAGTTGTGAGTTGCAGTTGGATCGCTGAATTATCGATCTGATCAGGGCACTGAACGACAGCAAGCGGACGCAAGGTGGCAGATAGGCTGAGGAGACTCCAATGGACCAAATGAACTATAAGTATGTAACATTATGTGGTAAACAAGATTCTGGGGATCCAGAAAGCACATAAATGGGCAGGCAGGCGGAAAGGCTAATGATTCCAGAACTGACACAGCTTTTCTATGAATACCTCAGGCTGAACATGGTGCTCGCTGAAGGCTCAGTTAGTCTAGCACAGGTCGCACATTTCCCAACGCACTATTATTTGAAGCTAGGCGTAGAAATACCACAATTTCAGGGCTAAGGTATAGAGACATACAAGATATGCTAGACAGCTGGGCTGCCATTCCGCAAATTAGGGAAACTTCGGGCTGATTGGGTGTGGGTCCGCCACAGAGGGCATTCAAAGGATGCTAAAGGGGAACTGGATGGGAGGATTGTCGGCAGCCTGGAAGGGCTTTTCAGGGTGTGGGATCATGTTAACAGAGAGCATGAAGTATCTCTGGTATCATTACTGTTGGTACGGGTATCTAGCCAGGCAGGCGGGGAGGAGGCAATGGTTCCGATAGAGCGTGGCAAGGCAGGGAGGAGGTTAAATGTTGTGCAGATTGCGGCTGTAGAAGGCATGGCGCATCTGATTGGGGTGAAGCAAGACAGCATATGGCTGATAAACAATCGAATAGATCTGAATACATGGAATGAGGTCTACGATTGGGGAATCGTATTCGCCATCTGCGAAGGAGGGAAATGGGGGTCGGAATTGTATAGTAATGGAATATAATACATCTATCTTGGTAGTGGTTGAATAGAGTTGTGGAGATGCAGTGAGATTCGAAGAAACTGGACTCCTTGGGTGCGATGGAAGGAAATGGGGGTTGGAAGTATATAGTAATGGAATATAATGTGTTTATGTTGGAAGTGGTTTCATGGAGAACCAGTGACAGACGTGTGGGGGTTCTAGCATGAAACTAGATGCAGAGGGTAGAAAAGGTATGGAGGTGGGCTTGTAACGTACATGGGAGGAAATATGTGATCGGTAAAGTTTGCCATGAGTTAGGGGCGCCTAGGCAACAAAGAACTTATAAGGGATGCAGAGGAGACTCGAGAGGCAGCGGGGCGTAAAGGTACCTACTGGATGCCAGAAGGGACATTAGAGGCACAGTAAAAAGCAAGGGAATCAAGGCAACATACCAGGGCATTAGAAGGCCAAAATTTAGATACTGATGCCAGTCAGTTATGTAGATGACCTCAACATACTTACCATTAACTACAAATTAACCATGAGAGAACAATAGTGGTTCAACAGGGAGGTGGACCTCTCACTGGAAGCCACTAGAAAGGAAGATAAGCCAACCTAGGACCTGCCGAAGAACTTGCAAACTCACTTCTTCATAAGCACAAAATACGCCCACACCACCCTGGGAATCAGGCAGCTACAACCTCTGCTTCCAAGAACACATAGACAAATGCCCCAGGAAAGCAAAACGAATCAGGCAAGTCATAAGATTTCTAGTAACCGCAATGGGGGAATGTTCCCGCTAGGCCTGAAGGCACTTTACATTGGGATAATTTGCCTGATCTTCCCCAAGGGGTAGTGTGCACTACGGCTCGTGTTTTTTGGGGGCATAAATTGACCAGATCTGCGAAAATTGGGCAAAAAACTCGCCCTTTCCCCTATTTAGGGAATTTTGTTACCCAAATAGGTCAAACTGATCTTCAGGAATTCTTCAGAACTTTGTAGATTCCCAAAAAATCAGAAAAAACTCGCCCTATATTGCACACTACCAAGGGGGCAGAACTTTGGTTATACTAACCAGGGAACCTCAACACCTTCCAGAGGCTAGAATACCAATTCCTCAAAAATATTACCAGTGGCTGCTATGGGGCCTCCCACAAGAAACTAGTCTTCATCGCCAAAATAGAACCCATACAAACAAAGCTAGCTGAAATGGGAGCCTGATGGGCTGCGAAGGTTGTTGTTATAGGAGATACCCATATTGGCTTCTTTCTGGGAAGGCCCCCTCAGGAATTTCCCACCTAGCACGACAGTACAAGAGGCCCAGAACCCATTCTGGAATCACCAATATCAGCCACCTTTCACCTGACAGCCATCGCCAGTACAGAGGAGATCTCCTTTAGGGATGCCCAGTCCCATTACAAAGGACAACTTAGACACATTAGTCTACTCTAACCACAAGAGTAGAAATCAATAGAGAAAGCCTACTGGGCTGCCTCCCTATCACAACTGATTAAGGACAGGTGTAAAGTAGGCTTCTCGGAGAGGACAGCGAGAGACTTTGAGGTCAGCTCAGGAATCTTCTTCCAGGACGTCAAAGACATAGGGGTAAGGCTCGGGGGGTTTCTATTGAATCCGGCCTCAGTGGCAGATGGAGAAAGCAAAGGAATGGCCCTAGCCATCTGCAATATACCCTCTAACTACATGGTGTACATCCTTTCCAACTTCAACACCACTATTCACACTGCCCTTCAACGTTTCAGCGGGGCCTCACCTAGAGCAGGTATTGAGACATGACACTTTGAGGCCAAACTCTACAAGATACCCTACTATGGCAGCTTGTATTTGCAGACACTTAGGCATAGATAGGAACACTATTGCAGACGAGCTCGCCGAATTACACTCTCATTTGGGGACCACCTCCTTGGACCTAAGAAATGCCACTCCTGAAGGGGTCAAAGCAGCATTGAAGGCGGCGAGAAGATCCTCTCGTATACAAGCAGAGTTCAAGATCAGGAGAACAAACTGGCATAGCTACGCCCTCAGCACCTACACCTTGTACTGCACGAAGCGAGAACCCCAAAAAGCGTGGCTGCACCAAATTCGTAAGATTGATAACACCATCCACTCATGTGCCTATTCTAAACAGATAGAGGAACACATAGTCCTCCACTGCTCCAACCATAGCCTGATGAGGAACCACCTCCTAGAGGGCAAGAGGACAAGGGAGGACATAGAGACAGCAGACTGGCACAAGGAACGGGACAATTTCTGCAATGCTATCGAAAGCTTCTTCAATAATGTTTATTTCAGGTTGTAAACCCACTACCACATGGAAGGAAGTAGGGTCCCCACCCCACAATCGATATTGCAAAAACTTTGCAATACCCTTCCTCCGGCCAGTTACTGGTTAGAGGACGTAGATCTAGCCCTTCCCTTCATGGGAGAGTTAGAGCTGGAATTGGAGGAGCCCTAGCTGAGTGGCCTTGAAGCTAGAAGGAAAGCTATAGTGGGAGTTGGGGCTGAAGCAGACACAGATTCTATATTCAAGTTTGGGGGCTGGATGGAGAGTGTAGGCAGAGGTGTATCGAAGAGGGCCAGGCAAGGGCGTAGTGGGAGAAGATACTAGAGTTCTCGAGGAGAACCAGAAGAGGCCTTTGCGGAGGATGGCGGGCTATATTTTGGAGGAGGGCCAGGAAGGGCCGTGGCAGAGGAAGTGGTTACCTTTTCTCATAGGTGGGTTGGAAGAGGCTGTGGCAGAGAACAATATCCTATGTACGTTCTCGGAGAGGGCTGGGCATGAGAGTGTAGTGGAGGAGGATATGGGGACTAGACTGAGGGCGGTGGTGCCAGGGTGGGCGAGCATTCTCTTTTTTGTATTTAGATCTTACATGGGTTCCCATATTAATTTGGGCTACCTTAATACCTGCCTGGTTTGCTCTAAGCGCGTCATAACTATCCTGCAGGGTATTATACCAGTAAAAAGTTGATAAAAAAAATTTAAAAAACAATTCATTTTAATGTATTAAGGTTCTGCAGGTGGCTGTATTCCAATTGTATTTACAGGGCTGGGGAAAGGCCCCTATAATCAAGACTTTGTTTTTTGCTTTTGTTTCAATCTATTACGGTTTAATCAGCTTTCGGCAATGCACTAGCTTTAGAAGCTTCAACGAAAGCTTCATTGACAGTTATTGATACCTTCATGTATACGTATTCCCCACTCTACCTATGAGAGGCTGGGCCAATGGGCCCTAGTACATGCAGTTAAAAATAAGGCTGCTACTACCATTGTTGGCAGGTGTGGTGAAGTAGGCACCTATACTAATCTTTTTACTAGTATTCAAAGTGGTTATAGAGACAGGTATGCTAAACTACAACTACAATTCAAGACTTGTTGGGGGCTAGTTGTATGTATCTGTGTACTGGGTTTATTACTTCACCTTCACAAAATTACATTAAATTAGCATAATTTGATAGCAGTTTGAATTTAAATCTACTATATATAGAAAGACTAACTATACCTACGTAGCATGTCTGAATGTATAATATCAAGTTTTAAGCATATTGCTCTATATATGCTTTATATATGAATACACATATCAAAGAAAATATGAATTTAGTACTTAAACCAATTTTGATCATATGGCTATAGTAGTTAGCTAGAGAATATATTTTACCAGTAGCTATACTAGAATCTTCAATCTTGAAATTGTTATTTAAGAGTTATATAATCATAAGCCTATTGAAAACATCATGCCTCAGTTTATCTCTATATAATAACTTAAAATAGCCTATCAATATATATAGTATTTAGAAAATATAATTTATATATATGTCTAATATTATGGTATAATTTTATTTTATATATTAATTTATACGTATAAACTAACATTTGTGCTACAGAATTATTTATATTTGTTAACTATATAAAAAAAAAAGTTTTGATATTTACATACTTTCCTATCATACTTCAGTAAGTATCTTTTATTTAACTTGAAGTACTTTTAATTAATTACATTATACTAAATAGTTATTATAGTTTATTTAAAATAAAGTGGTAGAAAGCTCACTTCATTATATAATCGTCTTTTAAATTATGTTATTAATTGATTGTATAATTTAAAATGAAATCCAAGTAGATATATTAGCTTTGATTATATTGTTTATCTTTAGATCATGTGATGCATGAGGGCAACTTATCAATAAGGCTACCTTGCCTAACTATGTGATTCCATTTACATTATGTATATAGAACTATTAAGAATGATGAGACTTTTTAGTACTAGAGATAAATACAATAATATAAGATACCAAGATATCAAATACAAGAATACTTTTATAGCTGGGCTATAGAACTGGAGGTTACTACCAGCAAATGGTGGGAGGCCAGATACTGACTCCCCTTCTCTTTATATATACTCATACCCTATATCCAAGTGTAGGCTCTTTAAGCATGATTGTATATATAACCCACATATATACATGCACTTATTGCTATCCAAGTTTGGTTATTATGATATCTTTTACACTATTTCTCCCAATTACTTATTATTCCACCATATTCCTATAGTTGCTAGCTCCCTCCTAACAAATACCTATGCCTCTAGACATCAATCTTCATAATATACATATAAATGAAAATTTGATAAAATCTAATCATCCAAACACACATTTCTAAAATATATTTAATCATAATCTGTTATATAAAACTCTAGAATTCTATATATTATTACTAGTAGTTGCCAATCTTTCAACTTTTTCATGTTGCTTGCTTAATCTATATTTCTCAATCCTGCTATAAATATAAGATAATTATATTTCTATTATGTTGTAGCTCTTATATACATTTAAAACTAGCTCTCTTTACATATAGATCTGTTATTAAAATGATTAATACCTTCAACTATTAATATTAGGTTACCTAGATATATAAGTAAGAATATTTATAACTTTAACATTATATATACTATAAATAAAGTTTAATACAATCCACTAAAGACCTCAACATATATATTTTCGATTAGGTTAAATATAAAGAAAATAATTATTCTTTTCATACTATGAAATAAAGAGATTATTATTAAATCAGGTTATATTAGCTCTCATAATAGTTTATCTAACTTTAACTAGTATAAGTATCAAAATTATGCCTTAATATTAAAATATAAGAAATTAAATATATATTATGTGACGGAAGACCGTTTCTTATAATTGTCTCAGTATGTATTTCCCAGCACCTATCATATATACTTGATAACTTGAGTATAGTACTTTATGTACTATTAACTTTAGTGTATCTGGACCTTATAAACTTTCCTATATCCTGATACATGAGGCATCTACACCTGCTTTTCTAAATACTAGAGGCCTGACCTCCCACACCTATATTTATAGTCATCGAGGAGTGCTTTCCAGAATGGCCAGATGGCAGGTTTTTCAGTGTTCAGAAGGGGTGGGGGCTACTACAAGTACTGAGCTATTCCGCCCTACTGGAGGAGGAGTCTCAGATAAGATCACTTCAAACAGAGCTTAAACAACGCTTAGATAGCTTCAATATAGAAAGATTACCCCTATTGATTACCTTCCAACTGGGGAAATCTGTATACTCTCAAAAACCCTCAAAGTACTCGACTTAGAGGAACCAACCAGAGATATATACTACCACTCTGGTAATGGTATAGGCTCTGTTAAACTGCCTGCGGTACTATTATTAGTATTGTCCATTACATGTTTTTACATATAAAAAATCATCTAAGTATTAAAACTATCCCTGTGGACTGATCGCCCATTGGTATCTTTATAATCCCTCTTCAGGTATCACCTATATCGGACCACCACACAATCATCCAAAGATACTACATTCAACAATAGCTAGCAACAAGAATCAACCATCAAGATAGGGATATTCTCAACCTGCAGTCAACAGAGGACCTTGTGCAAGACAAGGCAAAGTTCTAACAGGCAGTCGTAAACACTATTAAATAATTCCAGCCTCGTCTCATCACTGTACCTCACTAATATCGATACCAACTCTTTCATTCCTATCAACAACAATCCCCATTCAGCTTATTATACCAAAGAGCATAAGACATCATGGTATCAAACGTCTTAGGAATAATTACAAAGTACAAATACATATCACTATTCCTAGGCTTCCTCTTATCCTTCTCACTATTAGAAGAGCGGTACAAAAGTTTACCAGGAACTATATAGCTACTTCCTATTCTATCCAACACCAGATTCCTTACGGGAGAGGTGCATCTACCATCCTTTCCAACTGAACCACTTTCAGTTGGCATCAGCTCAAAATTCGAGGAGTTTGAGCTATTCAATTCTTCTATATAAGTAGACCACCACAAAGTCTTCCTGCTGCCACCCTCATTCAGTCCAAAACCTTTAATTGGAAAGAGCATCATAAGTATTATTGGTATAACCTATGCCTTAGGAGTACCTACCTTTACAGGAGCAGAGGAAAACAACGAACCAGTATCCGTGCTCTCCTCAATCCCACTATTCTGCCCACATATCAAACCGGCAGCTGAGCCACAAAGATCCCAAATCGATAGGAAATAACTTATGTCCGAAGTGAGCTACTTGTTCCAACAATATGCGGACAAGGGAGAAAAACAACTTTTGTTATCTGAATGCATAACTGATATTATGACCTTCAAGACAGACAAGCTGTATACCTACAACAAGTCGCCAGGATTCTCTATGAATGCCCAAAACATCAAGAAGTTAATATCCGACACACTATGAAAGAAAAGAGATGCTCCTGAATCAAAAACATTCGAGGAATCTGTCAAACCACCAGAACTCACAATCTTCACAATCGATGTTACTAAATCAGACAAAGACTTTTCCCTTACAACATGCACATTTGAGTTACCTCCTATGACAGAAACAAACTGCAAGAAAGTTGTAAGGAACTGAATTTCGTGTATATATTTTCTCTATACTTGTTTTATCTATAGTAGTTTTGGGGATTTTATTGAATTATATCAAGTCATGTTTTTGGCCTGTTTTCGCAGCTATCCTTTTTTGAACATGTTTGGATTAGGAAGGAATATAATGGGATTAGTCTTGTTGTTTTTTCCTTGCAGTTTTCTCATCATATTTCTTTATTATTACCTTTTATATTCCTATATTATTCTGGGTCAGTTTCATGTATGTCAGCTTACTAACCACTAGCTCCCGTTAGAACTTTCTGATTGGGCAGTAGCTTATTCTGTTTTCTTGTTAGTTATTTATCTCATTGGCAGCCTTGTTTCTGTTACCTTGTTAGGCATCATTAGCCTTCATGTAATCATTATGATCTGGTATCATAATGAGTCTTTGCTGGTGCCTAGTTAAAGACTTAATAGACTCATTGCCTTAGGAACTCAGTATCTATTAAAGATCTGAATTGCACAGCCTTAGATAGGACAGTTCTCGTTTAGCACAGTCTAGTCTAGCTACCTCAGAAATACACAAGCTATACGGGTAATATTCTTATCCACTTGCACCTCTTGATCCCCCAAAAAAACCCTACACGCAACAACCTCTTAACTACTTACTATAATCCTGCATAGGACATAGTGGGCGTGCTTGTAACGGAAGACCGTTTCTTATAATTGTCTTAGTACGCATTTCCTAGCACATATCATGTATACCAGATTGCTCGGTCATAGTACCTTAGGTACTACTACCTTGAGCATATCCTGTTCTTATGTACTTTCCCTTTATTATGATGGATTATGCATCCACACCTGTATTTCTGAGTACTGGAGGCCTGACCTCCCATACCTGTATTCATGGTCATGGAGGAGTGCTTTCTGGAACAGCCAGATAGCAGGTTTTCTGGAAAGGGCAGAAAATAGGTTTTTCAGACTCCAGTAGGCTTGGCGGCTAGTATAAGTACTGAGCCGATCCGCCCTTCTGGAGGAGGATTCTTAGACCAAATCACTTCAGACAGAGTTCTGACAAGCCTTAGATACCTTCAATACAGAGAGATTATACCTATGAATTCACTTCCCACTTCGGAAATCTGTATGGTCTCAAAGACCCTCTAAGTCCTCAACATAGTGGAACCAATAATGGACATACACTATCACTCTAGTGATAGTATAGCCTCTGTTAAACCGCCCGTGGTGCTACTATTAGCATCGCCCATTACATTTTTTTTAACATACAAAATAATCTAACTGTTAAAACTACCACCACGGACTGATCACCTGTTAGTATCTTTATAATACCTTTTCTTTTATCACCTATATCGGGTGTCAACATATACAACAAAAATACACTGCATTCAACAAAGCTAGCAACAACAATGCAACACCGAGACAGAGATACTTTCAACCTGCACTCAACAGAAGACCTTGTGCAACACAAGGCAGAGCTCTAGCGGGCAGTGTTATGCACCATTAAACAATTCCACGCTCGTTCCATCATCTTACCCCACCAATATCGACACCACCTCTTGCATTCCTAGCAACTACAATCCCCATTCATTTTCTCATACCAGAGAATATACTACATCGCAGTACTATACGTCCCTAGAATAATCACAGCGTATAAAAACGCATCACCATCCCAAGGCTCACCATCGTCCTTCTCACCATTAGAAGAAAAATGCGAAAGTACAGCAGGAACTACATAGTTACTTTCTGTTCTATCCAACACCAGATTCCTCACAGGCGAGGCACATGTATTCTCCTTACCAACTAAACCATTTTCAGTTGGCATCAGCTCAAAACTCGCAAAGTTTGTGCTATCCAATTCTTCCATATAAGTAGACCACTGCACAGTCTTCTTGCCGCCACCCTCACTATCTCCAAAACCTTCCATCAGGAAGGGCATCTTAGGTGTCATCGGTATAACCCACGCCTCAGGAGAACCTTCCATTGTAGGAGCAGACGAAAATGACGAAGAAGCATCCGTGCTCTCCTCGATCGCACTATCCTGCCTACATATCGAACAGGCAGCCGAGCCATAGTCATTAGAAGTCGATCGGAAATCACTCATGTCCGGAGCAACGTACTTGTCCCCATAATATACGGACAAGGAGGAAAAATAACTCGTAATATCTGAACGAGTAACCGACATTATGGCCTCCAACACAGATAAGCTGTACACCTCCCACAAGTTATGAAGAATAGCTATGATTCTAGAAGATATCAAGAAGTTAATCGCCGACACAACACGAAAGAAAAGAGACACTCCTGAACCACAAACTTTTGAGGAATCAGTCTAACCACCACCTCTTACAGTCTATACCGTCGATGTTCTAAAACCAGAAGCACACTCTCCCCTCACTACATGAGAATTTGAGTCCTCTCCTATGACAGAAGCAAATTGGAACAAAGTACAATCACAAATACATGATATCCTTGCCTTTCCGCAAATGCTTGGGTATCTCCACTGCTTTCACCCCAAAGACATCCTTCTGCTTCTCGATGCCACAACCAAACACTATCTGTATTACACAACTATCCCATTTGAAAGCAAGGAATGGAAGCTTACCACAGGGATTATGGATTGCCTAAAGCGCGCCAAGATTCCACAACTCACAGAACCTCACAGGGTTCTGAAGAAATAGGATGATATTATGTCCTTCATGCAATGTGGTCAGCATCTCCTTTTCCCTGTCGTACCAGGGCAATTTGAGGACCCACAGGCTATAGCCAAACGACCTAAAGGACAAGACCGAAGTGACCCTCCTGAGACACCAACTAAAAAACGTTCTGCACCAGAAGTCAGCACAGGATCTCAAACTGGCACCGTGGCTGAAGATGATATTGTGGATCGTACCTCAATTACTAGCAACCCCAAAAAATAGCAAAGATGATGAGGACCTAATCCCTCCCTTAGGACGGAGCACCGCAGCAGGCAGAAGAGATGATGATAGATACGATTGTAGCTCTAGCAGCGGTAGCGCTAGTAGCGGATCGTCAGGCAACAGTCAAAGAAGTATACACAAACCAAAGAAGATCAAGAAGATCAAGAAACGGACAGATCGTGGTAAGACACCAGAACAACAGTAAGGGGAAACGATGACAGTAATTGTCACACCTGAAATGTCATCAAAATTGTCCAAACGGATGAAGGGTATCAACATTGATGCTGCGGAAAATCTCAACAGCGGAGATAAGAAATGACGAGACTCACAGTATCTGGACACCTGTGTTAATACGATACAGAGATAGTTAAGTATGAAAGGTATAAGATTGGGATATAAGGAATTGTTGGATATTATTGGATTCAAACTGCAAGGCAGGGCACCTACTACTTATAACCACCACCTCATCAAGGACAAAGACAAGGCATCCTTTTTCAGCTTCATGCTAGTGCTATGGAGTTCCTTATTCCCTCCACTAGCAAGGACCTCCTATGGAAGGAATGGGAGGCCTTATCACCCCATAAGGATCTACAACACATGGGTATCAAAACCTTTGCCAATTGGTTGGAAAAGCTTCAGATTAAGGTTATCGACAAGGATGGGAACCAATGTATCTCGGAAGAAGTCAAACACAGGAAATTCCTGAACCACCTACCTGACTATATAGAAACTACCCTGGTTCTCCAAATACTTGATAATTGGATATTCAAGGACCTTGTCAAGAAGGCAGAATCAGACGAGGCTGCACGAAAACATGGGCATGTCTCAACTACTTCTCAACCTGCTCGATAGCCTGCTACCCACCCAGCTCCGAACCCCAGTCGAAATCAGGGCAGGGATCGGAAAACAGACAACAAGAAAACAAGTTCTAATCCTGCAAGGACCCCTGCCAAGAAAACACCAACCACCAAGGATCCGGACTAGGAAGTGGTTAACATGACGTTAACATCACAAGACAAGATGAAGTTGATCAGGGAACGGAAGTGTCTATGCTGCCGTGCACCTGGTCACAGTTTCAAGGAATGCAAGAAGCGAATATCCAATGTACCCATACGCACCACTGCACAAGTCCTATCCCTTCAACATCCCAACAAACTAGTTATCGCCAAGAATAACTTCAAGGGCAAAACCAAGGCAAAACCCTAGTCTACCAAAGAAGTAGACTACAGCAGGGTTCGGGTTAAGGTTAACGGCCACCCTGAATTGGCCCTTGTGGATTTACAGACCACCAGCGAAGATCTCATCAATGCACAATTCGTGTACCTATACAGTCTACCCACTTATGGTATTGACAAGAACTTACTCAACACCACAATCAAAGGATCGAAGAGTGTTATAGAAAATGCATGTGATATCCAAATAAACTACGGAGGATATATGGAAACAGGAACGCTATGTGTAGCTCATCTTGCCGGCTGGGATATGATCCTAGACAACCCAGTGCTTACTCCATTGAACGCCTTAATCCCACCTGGACCAAAGCCTGTCACTATCCAAACAGAAGGGATGGCACTATTTCCACTTAAGGAATGGAGAAAAGCAGTGCTTGGTACGGGGCAAGTTATATCGGCTGCACTCTTCTTAGAAGACGAATCATCAAACTATCTTCTACCACTCTTCGAATTCATGGTGTTAGCTATGAGTCTCGGAGAAAAGTCAGGAATTCAACTTCTTCGTTGAATTCGCACAGCTAATTCCAGCAACCACATATAAGGAGTTGCCCCCCCTCAGAAGCATCAACTACTGAATATGCCCGAAAGGTGGATCTACATATGTACCAAAATGGCAACCCTCACCCTCCAAATTCTATGCAGAGGTCACAGGACAGCTCACCAAACAAGAGGCCTCAGGCTGGATTTATCGTGCAGAACATGATACTAATGCGGTAGTTCTGTTCGTACAAGCCAAGAGAGATGATCCCACCAAACCTCGGCATATCCTGCACGCCAGGGATCGGAATGAGGCAGTTGATCCAAACCATACACCCCTACAAAGCGTTGCGTAAGTTATGGAGCTAGTTGCTGCTTGGAAATATTGGAGCAAGATTGACCTAGCAGACGGATACCACACTATCAGAATCGAAGAAGACTCGGAACAACACTCCACCTTCCTCACAAACATGAGATATTACCGCAGTCGCATTATACAAAAAGGCAAATGAAATGCTCCTGCCACCATGGTACGAGCCATGTACAAAATCTTTAAAGCCATGGTCTTGAAGGACCTTATCATCTACATTGACGATATTATTATCTTTTCAGATACCTACAATGAACATGTAGCTACCTTACGAAAGGTTCTACGACAACTCCTAGACGAGAAGTTTTGGTTGAAGGCTAGCAAGTGCTAGTTCTTCACCAAATGGCTAGATATTTTAGGAAACATATTAACTCCAGATCGGTTACATATGGACCCTAAGAAGCGCAAGTAAGTATTGGACTTCAAGATTCCTAGCAATGGCCGGGAAAAACCAGGTATGCACGGTGTTGTTACATAGTCAAGCAAGTTTTGTCCAGCATAGGCCTCCTGGTCAACCACCCTGTCAGAACTGTAAGGCGAAAACGCATCCTGGAGATGTACGGACACACATACCAGGGCACTGGATAAAATCAGGGAACTTGTGAATTCGCAACAGATTCTCAAACCCTGGAACTACTTCACGGAAGCGCCAAAATATCAGGTATGTGATGATATTGATATTAGACTAGGATCATGGATAGCACAAGGAATACTAGGATCAATTCGACCCTGTCGATTTTATTGTAGGAAATTCAGCCCTGCACATCTAAAGTACCCCACCTATCAAAAGGAGTTACTCACTATTTTTGACCCCCTGAAGTTCTTTGTGGCTCACCTCCAAGACCACAAGTTCACCGTTGTCACAGATCACCAAGCACTACTCTCCTTCCTCCAGCCACGACAACGATCTTAGAAGCTAGCTCGCTGGCAAGCTTAGATGCGAGAATTTGACTTGGTTATTGAACATACGGCTGGGAAGGAAAATCTGTTGGCAGACGCTCTATCAAGGAGGCATAAATACTCTCTCAATCCCATCGAAAAACAAGACTTCATTCGTCAAAGCATCGATCATACAGAAGACAACACCAAACCTCATGACACTTCTATTCCAACCAACAACTTATCTATTTCTCTCATCCGAGAAGACATCACAATGGTTTCCCGTGGCTGCATCAACTTTAAGCATACGGACTGTGACTACAATAAGTGCACAGGCCGTGATGAAAGTATCAGTCACTACTACACTTGTCTCTATCTCGATGACGAGAATGACGGAGACTGAGAAGACAATGATGATAACAAGGAGGAAGAAATCCAATCAGATGAGGATATACTCTGGACCATCCCCGAAGAAATCTTTGACTGGTATAAGTTCGATCCTCACCCCCACGTTGTTGAACACGAATAATTAAATGGTTATCATTACATCGACGCTCCAACAGATGATACATCCTCCGTCACCAACGACAACAATAATACCGCCATCATTACAAACGTTGTTAATGATGCCTGGGAACACTACTACCAGCATCGAAAGCAACACAATACAGATTGTCACGACTATTACTGCTGCTGGCATGGTAGCTCGCATCAGAACGGGAATCGTTACTTTTCCACCACCAGATGCTCAGTTTGCGGAACCTACGGAGAAAAGATTTTTAAACTGCACTGTAGCAGAGGCAGTTTATGAGAAGGAGAAGCAATTCCAGTCTAGTCAGTGAGACTCATGGAAATCGAAAGCTACCACTTTCCCTCCTAATAACACCCCCTCCTCTGAGACTCCCGATATTGACATTACTGAGCTTAATACCAAACAAGCTCCTAATTGCACTAACATGTGGGCAGCGGAAGAATGGGCAATCAGGAACCCTACTATTGCCCACTACGAACCATGGGGTAAACAAAGAGAACAAAACAACCCATGGGATTACAACATCAACATCATACCAGATGAGGATAGATGCAGCTTCCTCTCTACCGCAGTCACAACCAGGTCACAACCCAACGCAGCTTCAAGTGAAGATAGCGGATCCCATCAAGGTCATATTACCCTCCTATCCCCCACTAGTCCTATTAGATATGTGCCAGGAGTGATATTTATGCAACAACAACACCATACAACCACCGAGGAGAACAAAGGTGTTCATGATCGTCAAGTACAGGAGAAGACGTCAATTCCTCCTACACCTTCTGCCACTCGTTGCTGCAACTTCTGCAAAGGCGAAGGACACTATGCATCAGCATATAAGGCGAGACGAAAGGCAGACGCAGGCCCCAGGTATAGAATCGTGCTAGCGACCAATATGGCAAAGATATACATCGACCTTGAAGACGGCCCCAAAGATGGCCCCGACTTCTATCTCGTTTCTCACGTTGACAAAGATGATAGAATGAGGGATGCCTATATCGCATGTATCAGTATATACACCATGTAGAGTCAGCTCTATAACGCTTCAGAAGGGAAGAAAGGAGTAAGCAAGGACAACAGGTTCTTGTCCAACAAGAATGAGAGAGGAGATTGAAGGTTAGTTTTACTAAGAACGTTCGACATGAAGAGTGAGAACTACTTCGAAGCTGCAATCAAGGTAGCTCATAATGCTACGGCATATAGCAGCATAGAGATAACGTTGAAATGGTTGCCAGATAAAAATATTTGCCAGCCATTTACAAGGCTCATTAAGAAATAGGTGGTGAGTTGCAATACCTGTCAACGGACGAGGTATAGCAATAAGTCACCACTAGGATAAGGAACTATGTTACATGTGTTGAAGTACAGGTATATGGAAGATATACTGTATGCAACAAGGAGCAGCGTTCTACCAGGGATCTGGTGAAGGAAAGGGAAGAAGTACGGAGTCTATGAGACTCTAACGGACGCACTGGAGGTGTTTGAGCTGGGTGGCAGATCGAGTGCAAAGGTAGGAAATATAGAAGAGTGTATATGAGATGAGATTGAAGTGTGAGCTGATGATCTCCAAAGTGGTGGGCATTGCCTCTCCTATATATACACGATTCTGTCTAACCAATGCCAGCGCTCAAAGTATTACAGCATGCATCAGAGCGTGCGAAAATGTCATCTACAACTCATTAGAGTTTGTAGTACAACATCATAATAACTATAACTCAAACTATAAGTATGTGACAGCATTAGAAGGTTAAATAGAGTATTATGGAAGGTTAAACAGTTGAAAACGTTAAAGTAGAGTTCAGAACGTAATTAAAGAGCTAGTTAACGCATGTGAAAAGTATATGACAATACTTAATTTATGTAAGTATGAGGCACATGTCTGTGCATGTGGTAGACAGTAATTGGGAAAGAATAACGCATTTTTAAGTGATTTGTGGCAGAGAGGTGAGCGTGTAAGGACTATAGGAACATCCATACAGGTCGCCTTTTAATACCCCTCCTCACTAATCACAGCAATATGGTTGTCAGTTGTAAATATTTCTGCAGTCTCATTAAAAACCTATTAGGATATATAAAAAACCCTGTGGGAAAAAGGAATCATCTATAGGAAAAGAGTACTGTGAAGAATTATTTTGTTCCCAAAACAGCATCTCGCAGCATAAAGAATCTTGGTCCAGGTATTGCTTTGGTACAGATATCTGCTAGATTGTCTGAGCCAGGCACATGCAGAACAACTAACTTCCCAGTTTCGACAAGATCACGTATATGGTGATATGCTATGTCAATATGCTTGCTACGGTCGCTTA
>Ga0307511_10002462_pt1 | contig 19359 bp, 17 predicted proteins | sample 13_EM_MG_FD_200266 | JGI IMG/M metagenome (GOLD analysis project Ga0307511, IMG submission 200266) | Populus trichocarpa ectomycorrhiza microbial communities from riparian zone in the Pacific Northwest, United States - 13_EM | ecosystem: Host-associated > Plants > Roots > Unclassified | place... | reverse complement strand
AGTGGCTCCTGCCTGGGCCCTGGAGGCGCTGGTGGCCGCCAAACAGGATTGTGATCTGCTCAGTCCCTTTCTGGCCCAGCATGCGCTGGCCGCTTTCATTTCCGAGGGCCATCTTGCTCGACACATTCGCAAGATGCGCTCCGTGTATGCGCAGCGACGGGGGCGGCTTCTCGACGGGCTGCAGCGGGACTTTGCCCAGTGGCTGTGCCCGATCCCTTCCTTCGCCGGTCTACACGTAGGGGCGCTGCTTCGGCAGTCCGAAGACGCGGAGGAGGTTGTGAAGCGTGCCCTGGAACGGGGTGTCGGTGTGAGCTCTGTTGGGAGGTACTGCGTCGGACGACCGGATATTCAGGGGCTCATATTTGGCTATGGGGGGATCGGCGAACGAGCGATAGCCGACGGGTTGTCCGAGCTACGCCATGTCTGGCGGCCCTCGCGCCGGATCACTCGAGTTTGACCTGATGCGTATTGGGTGCTTCAGAATGTGGCCGGTAGCGCCACCAGATATAGAGCCACGCCAACGCAATCGCCGGGTACATGAGGAAGCTCGCCTCCGTGCCGAGCACGCCTCCGGTCAACCAGGAGGGCCCGTTGAAACTGGTATCCAACAGGCGTCCCTGCGGTATTTGCGCGCCATTAGGGGTACCGATTACAAATAGCTGCATGTAATCGAACGCAACGTGAAATCCGACTGCAAACCACAATGTGCCCGTCCTGACTACTGAGTAGGACACCATCAGGCTGAGTGAGATCAGCGTGATGACGTCCCAGATGTTCTCGCCGGTCTTGAAGAAGTAATGATCGGCGGCAAAGACGAGTGCAATGACCCATGCGCCCGGCCAGAAGCCGATGCTTTTCCACAGCGTCTGAAGTATGTAAGAACGGTACATGAATTCCTCAGCCACCCCGACGCAGATGTTCGCGCCCAACCAGGCGAGCGAGGAGAACAAGAGCGCAGTTCCGGTGGTCTGCAGCCCCCGAATCTGCATCCCGCCGAGCAAATACATTCCCAGCGCTACCACGCCGGCCATAACGACGCCGACGAGCGCGCCATCCCAGGTTCGGGCGCTCAATGCCTGACCAACAGGGAGGCCGTAACTGTCGACGCGCCGGCCTTCATACCACGCAAAAATGGCTGTGCAGACCAGAGCAATGACGAACGTCTCGGTCTCCCACAGGGCGACGTTTGCCGGCGACAATCCATCCGGGATGTGCAGTGTCTTCGCAATGAACAGGAACGGATGCCCCAGCACCCAAGCCAGCGCCCAATCGGCGAGCACATAAAAAATGACCGCCCGCCACAGCAGGCGCAGTTTTCGATCAGCTCCGAAGAGGATGTTGGGCTTGCGAATGGATTCGGTCATGGTGCTCATTCACCGTAGCGCTCTGGCGCGTTCCAAACTGCCGATCATACCGAGAGCGGGCTCATGCTCACGCGAGCGCACCGGATACTCCTCTGAGGGTGTCGGATTCACCGCTCAACGACCGGACTTAGAATCGGACTTATTTTGGGTCTAAATGGCACTCGATTTATTCATAAGGCTATGATATAAAAGAGTATATTGCATATTTAAGAGCGGACATGAAAGCGGACATTGAAGCCGTTGTCGATCGGGGCGAGAACGTTCTTTTGATGGAGCCGCTGCTGATCAGCGAGACCGCACCGGAGCGTGGCGAACTGACCGACTTGGCCATAGAGCTCGCCGCCAAGTCGGCAGGATTGCGGCGAAGTCTGCCTGGAGGCGTCCGCAGCGCGCTCGCTGACCTGGTGCGCGCGATGAATTGCTATTACAGCAATCTGATCGAAGGACACGATACGCATCCTATCGACATCGAGCGCGCTCTCAAGAACGACTACAGCAAGGACCAGCGCAAGCGCGATCTACAACTCGAAGCGAAAGCTCATATCGCCGTTCAACAATGGATTGATAGGGGAGGTATTGCAGGCCATCCCATGAGCCCGGACAGCATCCGGGAAATTCATCGTCGCTTTTGCGGCGAACTGCCCGACGCACTGCTGTGGGTTGAGAACCCTGACACACGCGAGCGCCTGAAGTTCGTGCCCGGCGAATTGCGCACGCGCGACGTCAAGGTGGGTGACCATATCTCGATCAGTCCGGGGGCGGTGCCGCGTTTTCTTCAGAGATTTGAGCAGGCCTTCGGGCGCCTCGGAAAAACTGACGCGATTTTGAGCGCGGCGGCAGCGCACCACCGTATGCTCTGGATACATCCATTCCTCGATGGAAATGGGCGCGTCGCGCGCTTGATGTCGCATGCCAGCTTGCTGGAAACGTTGGACACCGGCGGTATCTGGTCGTCGGCGCGCGGGTTGGCGCGAAACATCGAAAGCTACAAAGCTCAACTCGCGAATTGCGATCTGCCGCGCCGGAATGATCTCGACGGTCGCGGCAATCTCAGCCAGGAAGCCCTGACGGCTTTCACACGCTTCTTCCTGGAAATCTGTATTGACCAGATCAACTTCATGGAACAGCTGGTGCAGCCGGATCGGCTGCGCACCCGCATCCTGCTTTGGGCGCAAGAAGAGATCCGCCTCGGATCTTTGCCGCCGAAGGCCGGCAATGTCCTGGAAGCTGTGCTCTATCGCGGTGAGCTTCCCCGAAGCGATGTTGCCGATCTGGTCGCGACGGGCGACCGCCAGGCGCGGCGTGTTGTCGCGGCGCTGATCGAGAAAGATGTACTGACAGCCGAAACTCCCCGTGCGCCACTGCGTCTCGCCTTTCCCGCGACCCTCGCATCCCGTTGGATGCCGGGATTATTTCCGGAGAAATAATCGGGTGCAACATGGCCAACATCCGTGAACAATTGCGCAACAATGCGGTGGCGCTCACGAGCCTCTGCATCGCGCTGAGCAGTCTTGGTTATAACACCTGGCGAAACGAGCGCACCGAGCACAATCGGAACATTCGGACGGCCGCGTTTGAAATTCTCACCAAGCTGGCCGAATTCGAGCGCTTGGTCTTTCTGGCGCACTATGACCGCGATAAGAGTAGCGGCAATCCACGCGTCGGTTGGACGTATGTCATCGTCATGGACGACCTCGCGGCAGTCACACCGGGCAAGGTGGGCCCAAGAGCGGGTGAGCTGCGAAAGGTGTGGGCGGAGAATTGGGAGGGCCTCGGAAGCGACAGCGATGTCGCTGTCGATCGGATCGACGCCGGCATCGTCAACTTGAGAAACGCAGCGCTCGAGACTTTACGCTCGCTGCGGTAGCGGGTCTTCAGGCATCATGTTGCTTCGGCAATGCTTGACCCGTCTTCAGCGTAATCCTTGCCTTGCGGGCACGTCGCCGCCGGCCGCAGAATGAGTGAAGCTCCCACAAGCCAGGATCCCGAACTTTTGCGGCGCCTGCTGCGCGCGAAGGATCGGATGGACGCGGCCTCGCACGAGGCCTGGTCCGTGCGGCGGCTGGCGCGAGTGAGCAACGTCTCCGCAGCCCACTTTGCTCGATCGTTCAAAGAAGCCTTCGGTGTTCCACCGCACCGGTACCTGCTCACGCGACGTATCGAGCGCGCGACCGCGCTGCTTCGTGACACTGATTTGCCGATCACCGAGATCGTCTTCCAGACAGGCTGGGCGAGCCTGGGCACCTTCGGTCGAATATTCCGTGACATTACCGGCGAGAGTCCCGGCGCGATGCGGAAGCGCGCGCGGGCCGCGGCTCGGGAGCTCGGCAGCGTGCCCCACTGTGTTCTCAGCGCTGCGCACCGCCTACGATCTAATGCGCGGCAAAGGTGTGGAGTTCACACAGGAACCGGTCGACCGCTACGGCACTGTCGACGCCGGCTTCCGCGACCCATCGGGAAATGGCTGGAAGATGGTTCAGGCGCGCCGCTGATCTTGCTGCTCTTGACCGGCCTGCAATTGCGCCGCGGTAACCGTCACAGTGGCCGGGAGTATCCGATTCCTTAGAGCACCTCGCCGATTTAGCCTGGCGGAGCCGTCTTCTCAGTGTCGAACGAGCGAATCAACTCCGTCCGGTCGGCGTCGCTCAAAGCCGGGCTGAAGTGGAGGGCCGGATCCAAAGTCTCATCGGTCTCGAAGTAGACTTTGCGACAGGCGAGGTGCACATATCCGCCGGGAGCGAAGCGTCCCTCGTTATAGAACACGAGGCGGATGCGCCAGCTTCCCCGCTCAATGGGCTCGTGGCAGCTGCGGCACCTGGCTTGTCCACTCGGAGACCGCTCGGCACCGTCAATGCGCTGAAGGCGCTCATGTGCCAGGCTTCCGAGCGTCACGCGCTCGAGGTCTTCTCGATCAGGCACCCTGTCGCCTGTTCCCGCTAACGCTTCAAGGAGCGATTGTGGGCGCTTGTACGCCGCGCATAAGGGATGAAACCACAGTGTCGTCTCGCCCTCCCCAAAGACATTGGGGATGCGCTCGCCAAAGCGCAGCTCCCCACGCTGGATAGGCCGCGTGCAGCCGCGACACTTGGAACGACTGGTTGCAGCGGGTTCAAACAGGTGCGCCATAGGGGAGATGATACTCCACGGCTCTCGTCATATTTCACGGCCTGTACAATGAGTCGGACCATGGCACCTCATGTTCCGATCCGTTCAGGCACCCCCGCCTATCGCAGACTCTCCCTGGCGCTCGTGATTGCGGGTCTCGCTACGTTCTCGCTTCTTTACAGCGTCCAGTCGCTTCTTCCTGTCTTCGCGAGGGAATTCAAAGTGAGCGCGGGCGAGGCGAGCCTCGTGGTCTCGCTCGCGACCGCCGCCATGGCCATCACGCTGCTCGTGGCCAGTGTCATTTCAGACAGGATCGGCAGGCGCCAGATGATGGTGGCCTCGCTTTTTGCGGCCTCTGTGCTGACCCTCGTGTCCGCGGTGCTCCCAGGTTGGCATGCGCTGCTGCTGACGCGATTCCTGATCGGCATTGCGGTGGCGGGAATTCCTGCAGTCGCAATGGCATACATTGCGGAGGAATTGCACGGAGATTCGATGGGTGGAGCGATGGGACTCTACATCGGTGGCGCTGCGATAGGAGGAATGGCTGGACGCCTGCTGGCGAGCGTGGTCGCCGACCTGCTGGGCTGGCGTTTTGCCCTTGCCGGCATCGGCGCTACCAGCTTGATTGGCGCCGGAATTTTCTGGTGGGCCGCTCCTCACTCCCGGGCGTTTGTATCACGGAAGCATGATTGGCCGTCGTTCATGGCCAGTGTCAGGATTCTGAGCAAAGATGCCGCGCTCCCCTGGCTTTACGCCGAGGGCTTCCTGCTGCTGGGCATATTCGTCACGATCTACAACTATGTGAGCTTTCACCTGCTCGCCGCACCCTACTCGCTGAGCCAATCCGCGGTCGGTACGATTTTCCTGTTCTATATCATCGGTTCCTTCAGCTCCACCTGGTTCGGGAAATTGGCGGGGCGCCTCGGCCGGCGCAAGGTGTTTTGGATACCCATCCTGGTGTTACTGGGCGGTATTGTCATGACCGCCGCTGCGCCGTTGGCTGTCGTCGTCCTGGGGCTCGGTGTTGTTACTGTTGGGTACTTTGGAGCGCACTCGGTGGCTTCGAGTTGGGTGAGCCGGCGTGGAGGTGCGATACGGGCCCAGGCGGCGGCCTTCTACCTGTTCTTTTTCTACGTTGGCTCCAGCATCTTGGGTACCCTCGGCGGCATCGCATGGGGTCGCGCGGGCTGGATCGGAGTTGTGTCGTTCACGGGCTTGTTGTCCGCGCTCGCGCTGCTGATTGCGCTGCGGTTGGTCGCAGTGAAGCCGCTGCCGGAGAATGTAGTGGTTGATTCGAGCCCCATCAATGAGGTTCAGCCCTGAAACCCGGTGCGAAGTGATGTAAGGTTCGCTCCCATCATCCGCATGTGGGTAGTAGCCGATGCGCACAAGAACACCGGGGTACTGGATGGTGGTCATCGCGGCCCTCGGCAGCCTGGCTGCGGGCGCTGCCGTTGCCGCTGCATCTGATTCCGAGAAGGAAAGCGACTTCAAATTCCGCTTCGTGGGACCTAAGGTCGGGAACCGCATCGCGGCTGTCGCCGGTGTTCCGGGCGATCCGAGCGTCTATTACGCCGGAGCGGCCTCCGGCGGGATCTGGAAATCGACCGATGGCGGTAACCGCTGGGCGCCCGTCTTCGACAAGCAACCTGTTGCCGCGATCGGTGCCCTGGCGGTTGCGCCGTCCGAGCCGAGCACGGTGTGGGCGGGCACTGGCGAGGCCTGGGTCATCCGAGACAGTGATGTCATGGGCAACGGGATCTACAAGTCCACCGATGCCGGCCAAACCTGGACACCCATGGGACTGCCGGAGTCCGGCCGGATCGGCCGGATTATCGTCAACCCATCGAATCCCGATATCGTGTTCGCCTGTGTGTTGGGGCGGGTAACGGGGCCCCAGCAGGAGCGTGGCGTCTTCCGCACGACCGATGGCGGCCAGCATTGGTCGCGAGTGCTGTTTGCGGGTGAGAATGTGGGCTGCTCCGGGTTGTCCTTGGACCCGCACAATCCACACACCCTGATAGCCGGTATGTGGCAAGTGGAGATGCACACTTGGGGCGAATACAGCGGCGGTCCCAACAGCGGAATCTATGTCTCACATGACGGTGGGACGAAGTGGACGCGCCTCGAGGGACATGGCCTGCCGCATGCGCCTGTGGGCAAGATTGATGTCGCTGTCGCGCCTACCAATTCAAAGCGGATGTATGCCCTCATACAGACCAAGGATCAAGGTTCGGTCTGGAGATCGGATGACTCGGGGGAGCATTGGAAACTCGTCAACTCCCAGAGGGCCTTGATCGGCCGCGCGGGCTACTACATCCGCCTGGCTGTATCGACGGGTAGCGACAACGAGGTCCTGGTCGCGAACAGTTCTTTTCACCAGTCATTGGATTCCGGCGAGAGTTTTCACGAGGTTCGCTGGGGAGGTGATACCCACGACATCTGGATCGATCCGGCCAACCCCGATCGCTTCGTCATTACGGATGACGGTGGGATGCTCATCACGACGGTCCACGGTCGCGGATTCCACCGCGTCACCCTGCCCATCGGCCAGATGTACCACGTCGCCGTGGATGATCAGATTCCCTACTACTTCTACAGCAACATGCAGGACGACGGGAACATGCGCGGTCCGAGCGTGCCCGTGGATTCCCAGGAGACCGGGTGGGACCGCCATATGGGAGGGTGCGAATCCGGATTCACGGTTCCCGATACCGCCGATCCCAATGTAGTGTGGGCCACGTGCTACGGGAACACCGTGACCCGATGGGATGCCCGGCACAAGGAGGCGCATTCCGTCAGTCCCTGGAAACACACACTCGACTCGCCGCCAGGCGATCTGAAGTACCGCTGCCATTGGACGCCGCCCTTGGCGATCGATCCCTTCGACCACAACACCGTCTACTACGGTTGCCAGGTGATCTTCAGAACCACGAATGCAGGCCAGAGCTGGTCGGTGGTCAGCCCGGACCTGTCCACGCAAGATCCGGCGCACCGGGTCCCTTCGGGAGGCATCGTCGGCGACAACCTCGGGCAATTCTATGGCGAGGTCGTTTTTGCGATCGCGCCCTCCAGGGTTCGCAAGGGACTGATCTGGGCTGGCACCAATGACGGTCAGATCTGGTACACCCAGGATGCGGCTGCCAGCTGGACAAATGTGTCGAGCCATCTGTCCGGCCTGCCTCCGGGAGGCACGATCACCAGTATTGCCCCCTCGAGTTTTGAGGCCGCCACCGCCTACGTCAGTGTCGACTTGCACCTGGTGGACAACCGCGATCCCTTCATCTACAAGACCACGGATTTCGGCAAGACCTGGAAGCGCATCAACGCCAATCTGCCCAAACACGCGTTGTCATATGTTCGCACTGTCACCGACGATCCGAATTGTCCGGGGCTGTTGTTTGCCGGTACTGGAAACGGCGTCTTTTACTCACTCGATGACGGCGGGCACTGGACGGCCCTGCAGACCGGGTTGCCGGCAGCACCCGTGACCTGGGCGGTGGTGCAGAAGGGGTTTCACGACCTGGTGGTCTCTACATATGGCCGCGGGCTCTATGTCCTCGACGACATCACACCGCTGGAACAGATGGCGAAGCATCGATCCGATACTCCGGTCGTCTTGTTTGAGCCGCGTAATGCGTATCGATTCGTGCACGGCGGCGAGGCCATGCTCAATTTCTCGCTGACTGCCGAACCCAAGGACCCTGCTCAACTCGAGATCCTCGACTCGCAGGGGAGCGTAATCCGGACAATCGAGGCGAAGGAGCTCGTCGCCGGCATCAACCGTGTGAAGTGGGATCTGCATTATGACTCTCCGCGTGTTATTGCCTTGCGCACGGTCGCGCCCGACAATCCCCGCATCTGGCAGGAGCCTCGATTTCGCGATCTCGATTCGCGACCCATCACCCACTGGGGATCGAAACCGGCCGAAGTGGGGCCCATCGTGGCCCCGGGTACGTATTCGGTACGTCTGAAGGTGAATGGCCAGTCCTATGTCCAGCCTCTTACGGTTCTCAGCGACCCACGCTCACCGGCTTCCGCTGCGGACATCCAGCTGTCGGTCAAAACGCTGCTCGCAATCCGCGACAACATCAGTCACGTGTCCGACTCTGTCAATCAGATGGAGTGGCTGCGCAAACAGCTGGAGGTTATTTCAGCGATGCTCCGGCCGCCGAAGCAACCTGAAAAGCCCGAGCCGCCGATCGTGGAGGAGGGGGATGAGCGTGATTCGGAGCCTCCGCAAGCTCCGCCGCGGGTGTTGAGCGATGTGGACGAACAACAGCGGGTAGCGCTCCTTGGGGCCGCCGAGAATCTGGATAAGAAGCTGCAGACGGTCGAATCAAGACTGGTCTCGCAAGCCCTGCGCAATAGTGATGACAAGTACTTCGTCGAGCCCTATGGAGCTTATCTCGATCTCATCTGGCTCAATGCCGAAGTCGGAAGCGGTGGAGGCGATGTCGCGGGGGGCGCTGATTTCGCACCCACCGAGGCCCAGCTGGATTCGTTGAAGACGCTCGAGACCGAGGTGTCGCGCGTTGACTCGGACTTCAGGGAAATCCTGGAACACGATCTGCCGCCGTTTGATCAGGCTCTCGAGCACGCGAACCTTGCCCCGCTGGCTGCAGCCCCGGGCAATCGGGGTGCTTTATGACAACGATGCCTGCGGAGCCAAAGGAATTGACCGTCCGGGGATTGATCCTCGGTGTGCTGATCACTTTTATATTCACGGCCGCGAACGTGTTCTTCGGGCTCAAGGCGGGACTGACCTTTTCGACGTCGATCCCCGCAGCGGTCATCTCGATGGCCCTGCTGCGTGGCTTCAAGGGGATGACGATCCAGGAAAACAACATTGTCCAGACCGTCGCCTCAGCGGCCGGAACGCTCTCCGCGATCATCTATGTCCTGCCCGGCCTGGTGATCATCGGTTGGTGGACTGGGTTTCCATATTGGATTTCCACGTTGATCTGTGCTCTGGGCGGAGTGTTGGGTGTGATGTATTCCATCCCCCTGCGCCGCGCCCTGGTCACGCAATCAGATCTGCCTTACCCGGAAGGGGTCGCGTGCGCAGAGGTTCTGAAGGTCGGCGGCGGCACGGAAGCCAAAGCAGAGGCCGTAGAAGACGCCCGTGCGGGACTTCGAGCCGTTGTGTGGGGATCGATCGTATCGGCAGTGTTTGCGCTCGTGGTCGCCACGCGCATATTTGCGAGCGACCTGGTGTCTTATTTCCGCATCGGCGCCCGAGGTGGGGTCAGCGGCTTCGACCTTCCATTCTCGTTCGCGCTCTTCGGCATCGGTCATCTGGTCGGGCTGTGGGTCGGGATTGCGCTGTTCGTTGGCGCGCTCATCGGCTGGCTCTGGGGTGTGCCCCACTATTCATCGCTCAGCGGTAGCGATGCCGCGGTGGCTGTGCTCGCACATAATGTCTGGAGTCATCAAGTCCGCTTCGTCGGCGCCGGCGCAATCATGGTGGCCGCTCTGTGGACCCTTGCGAAGTTGATCAAACCTGTCTATGGGGGGTTGCTCTCGACGCTTGCCGCCTCGCGCGCCCGCGGTACGGGCGACCCGGAGGCTTGCCCGCGTACCGAGCGCGACATTCCCATCCGCATCATCGGCCTGTTGATGTTGGTTTGTCTCGCGCCCATTGCCGTGCTGCTCGCGACCTTCGATTCCAACGGCGTATTGAGCGGGCACATGACGACCCTCATGATCGGCGGACTGATCTACATTGTGGTGATGAGCTTCTTCGTGTCCTCGGTCACCGGCTATATGGCCGGGCTGATCGGCGCTTCCAACAGCCCCCTGTCCGGGATCGGTATTCTGGCCACGATCGGCGCCTCGCTCCTGCTGGTATTGTGCGTCCGCTCGAGTGTGCCGGCTGGGGGTGAGCACGCTCTGGTCGCATTCACGCTGTTTGTAACGTCCGTCATATTTGCCGTTGCCTGCATCGCCAACAACAATCTGCAGGACCTCAAGACCGGCCAGCTCGTAGGTGCTACCCCGTGGAAGCAGCAGGTTGCACTGATCATCGGCGTCATTGCCGGGGCCGTGGTCATTCCACCGGTCCTGGATTTGTTGAATCACGCCTACGGCTTTGCAGGCGCGCTGGGACCCCCTCGGGAGCACGCCCTACCGGCCCCGCAAGCCGGATTGATGTCGGCTCTTGCGCAAGCTGTGCTCGAAAACAACGTGGACTGGAGCCTGATCGAGATCGGCGCGGGGATCGGCGCGGCCTTGATCGTTGTCGATGCGCTCCTGCGGCGTTTCACCCCAGCGCATCTCTCGCCGCTCGCAGTCGGTTTGGGAATTTACCTGCCCACGCAAAGCACGCTGATGGTCACGGTAGGTTCCGTGGTGGCTTGGTATTTCGATCGGCGCGCCGATCGACGTGCTGACTCGCAGAGGATCAAACAGCTGGGTGTTCTGCTGGCTTCCGGTATGATCGTCGGCGAGGGTCTCATCGGCGTGTTGATCGCGGCTCTGGTGGTCTTTTCCGGCAAGGATTTTCCGCTATCTCTCGTCAGCGACAATTTTGCCGACAGCGATGCCTTGGTGATAGGTGCGGTTGTCTTCAGTCTCGCCGTCGCGGTGCTGTATCGGTGGGTGTCGCGCCAGCGCGGCTGAGCACCGACGGCGTGTGGGCCCTTCCATTGCAATACCTCGGACAGTTATGGGATTGAAAAACAAGGTCTCCGACCTGATACCGTCGAGAGTCAACAATATCTCCTGGTGGGCGTTCATCCAATCAGTTGGGCCGCCAGTGCTCATCTGTGCGGTGCTGGTTTGGGCCGCACTGCATTTCGTCAGATCGGCGCCGCCGCACACACTCACCATCAGTAGCGGGCCGAAGGGCAGCAGCTTCGAGACCATTGCGCAGCGCTACAGCAAGATACTCGCTCGCAACGGCATCCAATTGAAAGTGGTGCCGTCCGCGGGCTCGCTGGACAATCTCAATCGGATGGCGGATCCCAAATCGCACATAGACATCGCCCTCGTCCAGTCGGGACTGACCTCCAACGCCGACACGGACGATCTCGAATCACTGGGCGGCATGTTCTACCAGCCGCTGCTCATCTTTTATCGCAGCCCCAAACCCCTGGAGAGGCTGTCGGAGCTGAGCTCGCACCACATCGCCATCGGCCCGGAGGGCAGCGGGACCCGCTTCCTTGCGTTGGCATTGTTGAAAGCCAACGGGATCGAGCCGCAAGGCTCGACACTACTGTCGGACCTGGAAGGTGAGGCTGCCCGCTCCGCCCTGTTGCACAGGCAGGTGGAAGCAATCTTTCTGACGGGGGACTCGGCATCGCCGGCCACCATTCGCGAGATGTTGCATACCGATGGCATCCGGTTGTTTGATTTTCCGCAGGCGAACGCCTATGTGCGCCGGTTTTCCTACCTGAGCAAACTGACTGTGCCCGCGGGTACGTTCGATCTCGGCGAGAATCTTCCTCCTGCCGATATCAGCCTGCTCGCCCCGACGGTGGAATTGCTGACCCATACCAACCTGCACCCCGCGCTGTGCGATCTGCTCATAGAAGCCGCAACCCAGGTGCATGGCCATGCATCGCCTCTGCAGGCGGCGGGGCAATTCCCCAGTCTGTCGATTCACACATTTCCGATCAGTGCGGAGGCCGCGCGGTATTACAAGTCCGGAGACCGCAGTTTCATCTATCGCTACCTGCCATTCTGGCTGGCGAGCCTGCTGAGTCGTCTACTGATCGTGATCGTGCCGCTGTTTGTGGTCATTGTCCCGAGCCTCCGCTATGCGCCGCTGCTGTATCGGTGGCGGATCGACAGCCGCATCCATCGGCGCTACGGCGAGTTGATGGAGCTCGAACGGCAGGCCCTGGGACCTTTGTCGGATGACCGGCGGGCCGAGCTTCTCAAGCAGATCGAGGTCATCGAAAAGGCCGTCATTTCTCGCAGAATGCCTGGCTCGCATGCAGAGCAGGTCTTCGTACTGCGGGAGCATATTGACTTTGTGCGCAAGAAACTGCTTGGCAACGATGCGCCACTGCCGGTGCACTCCCACAGGACGTCGCAGCCGTAGGACCGCCGCGCCGGAAGGGTAAGTCCGCTGGCATCGCCCCGCACGGAATCCAGAAGCACTGGATTGCCTAGGTGGATCGACATCGCGCGCTGAAACTCCCAGGCCGAGTGTTTGTCGTCGCGGGTGGCTGGCTTTTCGGGCGCACGATCGTGGGCTCGTCAGGGCCAGCACTTACCGCTTCGACGACGGACCTCGGCCGTTCGCGCGACTGCAGAGTGTCGCTTCGAGCAGGGCAATTGCGCCCGCCCAAGACACGCGATCAGCAATCGCGTCGTATGCAACGCCTTCCCGGCCCATCGCGCCCGCATTGGGGTCTGTGAACGCATGACAGGCCTCATTGAACACTGTGACTTGAATGGGCGCGCCTGCTGCGACCATTTCCTGTTGTAACGCCGTCACGTGCTCAGCTGGCGCATAAGGATCTTTGCCGCCTGTATAGATCGCGACCTGCCCGTGGACCGCACCTGCCGCGGCAGGCGTCGATGTCGACAGCAGGCCGTGAAAACTGACGACCGCCTTTACGTCGACGCCGCTTCGCGCAAGTTCGAGTACGCACTGGCCGCCAAAGCAGAAGCCGATCGCAGCGATGCTCTGGGGGTCGATTTCGGGTCTGGCCTTGAGTTGCTCGTACCAAGCGACGGCGCGCGTGCGCAGACGTTGGGGCGGCTTGATCAGGTCCATCATCAGGGCGCCGGCCGATTTCGGATCAGTATGGTAGTCAACGCCTCCGCCATACATATCGGTGGCGACGGCGACATAGCCCAGTTGAGCCAGGCGACGTGCTCTCTCTCTCATCATCTCGCCCAGGCCAAGGCCAGTATGCATGACCATCACCGCCGGATGCGGCCCTGGTGTTTCCGGCAGCGCCATCTGACCTACCAACTCGACGCCGTCATGCTTGAACGCCATCGTGCGTAGTTCTGTCATGTATCGCTCACGGTTTCGCTGGTGCTGTAGCTCCAGTATCTATCATATCGGTTACGTGAGTGCGATTGGCCAGCCGCCAGGGGAGTGCGATTGGGCAGTCGCAAGGGGCGGACTAGGCGGCACCAAGGGTCCGGGCGGCTCCAGGGGTCTCTTCTATGAGGCTCGCTGCTGCAGTGGCTTACGAAACCGCAGGAACACCTGGTCGGTGTGGCCGCGGATCTGGGGGTCGAAGACCATCGACATGTGAGTGTCGGCCGGGTTGCGCAGCAGATCGCTTTGCGCTTCGAGGACGAAGCCGGCCGCCTGCACTTCCCGGATGATGGACGCCGGATCGATACGGTGCAGTGTGTCGGTATCGCGAAGTCCCGATCCGGACTGCGCCGCGTGGTCGATGATGACGAATGCGCCACCTGGCTTCAGTGCCTTGAACACCGCATTGTTGAATACTGCCGCGTCGGTCGGTCGCATGAACTTGTCGTGCAGATCGTGATAGTTCTGTGCCGTGAAGATCAGATCGAGCGGCTCTGGCACACGAAACCCATTCGCGGGGCCTGTTAGAACGGAGACGTTCGCAAACGCCGCGTTGTGTTCTATCGCGCGAGTTCCTGCGACTTCTTCCGGCGCGCAGTTTGCCAGGTGTTCGTCCGGCAGGAACGCGTATACGCGGCCGGATGAGCCAACGACACGGCTGAAGATGCGCGTGAAATAGCCGCCGCCGGACATGAAGTCTGCAACCCGTGCACCCGGCCTCAAGCCAGCGAGCGCGACCACTTCCGCGGGTTTGCGATCCGCATCCCGTGCCACCTGCTCGGGCGGTCGCGTCGGATCTGCGATGGCGTTCCTGATGAGCGCCGAAGTATCGGCTTGGGCGAACGAACCCGCTGCCCAGGCAGCGAGGATGAGTAGCGCTTGCGCGAATCCGGACATTTCAAGCACCCCGCGGGTGGCCGAGTTGGTTCGCCGCAGGCTAATTGTTAAAGTGTGCTTTAAGTCAAGCCCGGAGCACGGCTATGTCTGGAATGCTCATTGGCGAAGTAGCGCGGCGGACCGGCCTTCGCCCCTCCGCCATCCGCTTCTATGAGAAGGCGGCACTGCTGCCACCTCCGGCACGCCTTTCAAAGCAACGGCGCTATGGCCTCGACGCGGTCGGGCGCCTCGAGCTCATCAAGCTCGCGCTGAGATCGGGGTTCTCCATCGCCGAGACACGCGAATTCATTTCGGGCTTCACCCGGCAGACTCCCCCCGCGGCTCGCTGGCGGGCGCTGGCCGAACGCAAGCTCGTGGAACTCGAGGCCGAGAGGGCGCGCATCGAGACCATGGAGGCGTTACTCAAGGCGGGCTTCCGCTGTGAGTGTCCCAGTCTGGAGGTTTGCGAGCGGGTGCTCATGGCCGCGCCGAAGTCCAGCGCGTCGCCTTGATTCAAAGCGACGAGCGCCGACGACCTTGTTAAGGTCCATCGCATCTGTCGAGTCGAGGTGCGCCAAACTTGCTGGCCAGTAGTCCGCGAAGCCCCATGCCGGCGACAACGGATGCGGGCGCTTCTGGCGCGGCAATAGGCGTTCTCGAACAGTTGAACCAATCCACGCAACTTAAGTCGCCCGCACGGAATGCCCATGATCACCTTCCTTGAAGACATTTCAGACCTGTCCATCCTCATTGGCGCCGTCGTAATCGTCATCATCGCCGCAATTATCTTCATCCGCAGCCTCCGCGAAGGCCTCTGGACTGCAACCAAGCGCTTCACGAAGTTCTTGTTTGAGAACCTTCCGTGATCTCTGAATCGCGCCCGTCTCCAGAGCCCCGTGAATGCTCTCAATGCGGACATAGCGTTCGTTGCGCAACACCAATGACAGCATTGCAATACCTTCCTGGGTGAAGGCATATGGCGGACGACGCAGCCCCATCTTTGCGGACGGATTGGAGGTCACAATCTGTGACCTCCAATTTGTGAGGTCATCCTTGGAAAGCTGGAAGGCGAAATCCTCCGTAACCGGTCACTGGAGGGCGAAGTTGACCGCTCCTTTATCCCGGAGGCGCCTGCCTGGCCTCGAGGAACTGCTCTAAGAGTGCCGAAATATCCTCGGGATAGGCATAGAACTGGCGGTCGAGGCTATCCCATATCTCTTGCGAAATTGTCAGTGCGAGTAGGGCCTCCTCCCGCGCATCACCAGAAGGCGGTGGCCCGCTTGGCCCAAATAACGAATTGGCCTTCTCTACGATGCCGGCCATAACTGTCGCTCCAATCGCGCAAAGCGCAGTTGGAGCATAGTAGGCCGTGTCGCCAGAGGAGTTGTAGTAATACTGATGAAAGCCACCGTTGTTGACATCACCCTCGAGCGCCCAAATCGTAACCAGTATTCGATCGATCTCGGACAGGTCTTCGAACACAGTCCCTTGAGTGCGGCTGCAGGCCGCCTCGAATGCTGCAGAGAGATTTACCGGCACGCCGTAATTTATCGAGGCGCGCTGCCCGCGCGACATGACGCAGGAAGCTGAGTCGGCTTGACACGCTCTCCGTTGGTGCAGCTCCAGAGCACGTGGCCCTCGACAGCCCTGGGCACAAAGATCATCTCACCGCGCGCGGTGCTGACAGTCAGAAGCATGCGCTTGTTGTCCAATGACAGATGCGACCCGTCGGGGAGCGTCGACTCAACCCCGACACGACTCAATGAATCAGGAACTTGCTGCGTCGACTCGTAGAAGTGGGCCAAAGCATCGCGCGCGCCCTGGGACTCCGTGACGACCAATTGCAACTCCGCCCTGACCTTGTAATCGTTGTAAGCGGGTATGGCGACCGCGGCGAGCACACCGATTATATACACCGAGACCAGGAATCCAAATCCGGCCCCCAGCCGACCGGCGAAGGGAACAAACAGGGCCGGCACATAGGCAAAGCCATTGCGACGTGGCGCCTCAGCCTGGGGGTCCATCACCCGCGCGAAGCGCTTGGTCAGCCACGGATAGCCGGCGACCAGCTCATGAAACGACATCCAGAAGCCGCCTGTGCCGGCGGACTGGCGCACGTACGAGGCCGCATCGAGCTTGGCCCAACGCTTGGCGCCGGCCGACAGAGCCGCCAGCGCATGGGCGGCGCTTTCCGCAGATGTACAGCATGCCAGTCCATGGCGGTCACAGGAGCTCTCCTTTGCCCGCGAATAGGCTGCTCCCAGCAAGGGCAACCACAAAATCGGCCATCGCAACAGGTGTCCTGTCAGATGTCTCAGGCGCAGGTGTCCGAGCTCATGGCCCATGTAAAACCGGACACCCTCGCCGTGCCTGTCCATCGCATCGATGACATCCGACAGCAGCACGACATATTGCAGACCGAGAAACCGGGTGGCAAAGGCGTTCAGGGAGCCGTTGCCGGCCAGTACGTAAGCGGTCGGCCGCTCCGGCATTTTCAGGCGGTCACAACAGGCAGCGAAATGTGCGTACAGGTCCGGGAACTGCGTCTCGGACAACTCGACGCCGTTGCCCTTGATTCGCGCGATCAGGGCAGACTGGGCAAACAGATATAACAGGAAGCCCACGGCCAGCATGAGCAACGCGCCACCGAAGGTGCCTACGATCAGCACCACCCAGACCAACAAACCGAGCACCAGGGTGATGATCCCCAACGTGCGCTCGCGTGGATAGACGAGCTCATCCATGACCCCTCTCCTGAAGTGCGGCAAAGCAGTACGATATGTAGTGGATTCGGGACAACCAAACCGCGAGCGAAGTCACAGCTTGGCCATTCGATCCGGGCTTGGGCCGGGTCGACGCGAGTTCCGGATACTGCTCTTACCTACCCATGCAGACAGTGCCGTGCTGCCACCTCACTTCAGAGTTTCACGAACGACAGCAAGTCCGAATTGAACTGATCGACGTGAGTGAGATTCAGGCCGTGCGCCGCGCCGGGGTAGACCTTCAGTTGCGCGCCGGGAATGAGCTCGGCAACGCGGCGTCCTGTTGTTTCGATGTGACAGGTGTGATCGGCATCACCGTGGACCACCAGGGTGGGGATCCTGACTTTGGGCAATTCGGCGCGCCAATCCGTTTCGACTTCCACCCGACTGGATTGGACCATCGCCCAGATCGAATTCTCCTCAACCATCCGCATGATCCAGTCGAGCATCTCAGGCGAGGCCCCCGGGGCGAACGGCTGGGCGGCTTTCGCAAGCCAGGCTGTCATGTCCGTCCCCACGCGCGCGCGCCAATGCTCGAAGTGTGCGGGATCGACTCCATCGGGATTGTCCACGCTCTTCTGGATGAATGGCATCGAAGCCGAAACGAGCACGATGCCCGACACCCGCGCTGAGCCGTGCCGCGTGAGGTATCGCACGATCTGACCCGTCCCGATGGAATGACCGACGAGGACAACCCGTCTTAGCCCGAGCTGCTCGATCACGGAAGCGAGGTCATCCGCCAGCGTGTCGAAGTCGTATCCGCTATCGGGGTCCGTCGAACGACCGCAGCCGCGCTGGTCGTAGGCGATCACTCGTGTTCCGGAGCTGGCCAGGTGGAGCATCTGGTACTTCCACATCTGCGAATGAAAGGGCCACCCGTGCACGAAGACGAAGACGACGACGACGACGCGATCGCCCGCTCCCCAGTCCGTGTAAAATAAAGTGGTCCGCTCGCCGGTCACCAGGTAGGGAAAGGCAATCTGCCCTTTCATTGCACTTCCAGGTCCAGGCCGTGATCTCGCATTTGCAACACCAGCGAATGCGGTTCCAGCAAACAAGGTGGCGGCTGCCTTGATTGCGCTTCGTCTTTTCATGGTCGCACCCATCTCACGTCAATGTGTACCAACACACAATGAAATGGATGACACGGGAAGTCGATAACCTCGCGGGTCATCGCCGCTGAGCATGGACGTGTTGTAAGGTGAGACGGCGCGGGATCTACGCCACAACGAGCTCGAGCTCTCAGGCACTGCCAGCCACGTGGCGGACAGCGATAGCTACCTACCACGCCGTAGCTGCCGGGGTGGTTTCGTACGAACGAGTCAGATCGGCCAAAAGCCGAAGTTCGCCCAATTGGAATTGCTTCCGGTTTGCAGTCATTCGCAATAGTGAGATGCTGCGAGTCACAAGCGGACAATTCACCGCCTTAAGGGGCCGTATGGATATCGAAGTTGCAGAGGCGTTGAGCTTGCTAATGATGCGTATTAACTCGAATCTGGACGATAGCGTTGCGTTGGTGCGCGATAAATGCAGCGCCGAGGACCTTCAGTGGTATCGCCGCGAAATCGGCAAGATCATGGGTGCAGTATATTTAGATATTGAGGAGAAGCTTTGGGCAGAGCATCCTCGTCTTAGACCCCGCGAAATGGACGGGAGCTATGTGGTCGATACCTCTAATTTCGAGCCTAGGTTCTATCCAATCCGACGCGATAGTGACAAGTAGTGTCACTCGTAGGCAAGTATCATGAGTTATGTGCTCGCGCAACAACGTGACAGGGATGTCGTGGCAGCCTTTGCAAACTACCGTGCGTACCTACACGATAATAAAACGCTGTTCCCGCCCTCAGCCTATGCGTTGGCCACGTCGGATTGGTACTTCGATTTTGGCGATCGGCGCTGTCCGCATGACAGCTGGCTTGAGTCTGCCACAATTGGTGAACCCTCAACCGGGCTGCGGAGCGAGTTGCGCCATTCGACACTTTCTATCCGACTTCTTGGCGCGTACCACGATGGATACATCGAGTTCTTCTATCCCGAGGTCCATGCCTACGATTTGAACACGGCAAACGTTAACCAAGGTCACGGCGATTGGCTATTTGATGAGTTTCGTCTCGGTGCGAACGGTCGGGTCATTCATGAAATTGAATGGGCGTCCTTTGCGAACACTGGCCGTTGGATTATCGGATTATCGAGGCGTCAGATGTCTTTCACAGGTGGATACCGCCCTCGCCAAAGACTCCGACAGCTC
>Ga0307511_10002461_pt1 | contig 19378 bp, 26 predicted proteins | sample 13_EM_MG_FD_200266 | JGI IMG/M metagenome (GOLD analysis project Ga0307511, IMG submission 200266) | Populus trichocarpa ectomycorrhiza microbial communities from riparian zone in the Pacific Northwest, United States - 13_EM | ecosystem: Host-associated > Plants > Roots > Unclassified | place... | reverse complement strand
CTCATGTATGTCCTACAGTACTCACTGGATACCGACTCATGACCTTCATACCCTACAGCTACGTGGTGCACTCGTCCTTTTCAATCATATTCCCGCTGCACGTCGTGTATCTCAGCCTTACTACGGGACGGCCTGTCAAGTACTACACGAGTGGACTATCTTTGGCCATCAAACGACACATTGCTCAGAACCCTACAGAACCTGAGGATGCCAAATTCCCATGGCCGAGATTTGCAGCCATGGTGGGGCTGATGACCGTCGGCGTTACTGTTCCTGCCCTACTCTGGTTTTGTGCCGTCTCCCTCGCTCCGTGAGTCCGAATACAAGATCCAGCAAGTGTACTAGGGGTCGCTTATATGTCCCGCAGTCTCACAGACGTTGCAGCCATTTGGAATGCGAACGCCTTCTTTGCGTATGTGATCACAGTAAAGATGTTCAAACTGCCGTGGGAGGGGAAACGTGTATTTGCCGTCCTCTTAGCCACAGCTGGCGTGATGGCAGTCATTTATGGTGGAGCCGCAAACCATGGAAGCAGCGAACGGCCCGAAGCCTCACGGGCAGTACCCACCGCCACCGCTCCTCTTTTGGGAGATCTCCTGACGCTCGTTGCCTCCGTCGGGTATGGGCTGTATCAAGTCCTTTACAAGAAATATATCGCGCTCCCTCCAGGCCCGGAACTTGAAGGGTCGCCCCAGTCGACATACGCTCCGATTCCCAGGACGTCGTTCGATGGTGTCATCGAGTCCGATCCGTTCGCTGAGGATCTTACCTCTGGCGATTCACAATCGACATCCGACACAATAGTCTATCCCCCTCCGTTCGGTTTACACCCTAATCTACTCACCTCGTTGGTGGGTGTCCTCACCTTCCTTCTCCTTTGGGTTCCCCTCCCCGTTCTCCACTATGTAGGAGCCGAGCCATTCCACTGGCCGACAAACTGGTATGTTACCCTGGCGATCTCAGGTATCGCACTGTCTGGTGTCGTATTCAATGCTGGATTCATGGTAATCTCTCGGTCCTTCGTCTGTACGACCAAGGCATACTGAAAGTTCCGGATAGATCCTCTTGGGGGTATGGGGCCCCATCATCGCGTCGATTGGGAACCTCCTGACCACCGTGTTGACGTTCGCGTCGGATGTGGTATTTGGCGCTGGAATCGAGGTAGTGACATTTTGGAACTTTATGGGATCTGTCGCAATTGTCGCGGCATTTGGGATTTTGGTGGAAGACCTCTTCGTTCGCCGGTAGAAGTCGGGGGTAAGTCAGCCCGCCCACCGTCGTGTGGAGAACACTGATCTGGAGCACTTCAGTTTCGTTCCATAGACTACGGTTGTCATCCGCTCTAGATATAGATGTCCGAATAAATGTACACAATCGGGGCTTGAGGTCCCTCTTCGACATCCTTGATCTGGCGAGCAGCCTTCCACCCGCCGCCCAGCGGCAACTCTCCCCTGGTTCATACCAGAACCCCGATCAATCGATCGACTCCGGCTCGGTCATGGTTTACTGGCAGCCTCCAACCATTTCTGGTTGACTTTCTGACCCCGCCGTATTCCATAAATCCGACCGAATGGACTGCGATGTTGGGATCCTGATTCTCTTCTCTCCCCCCATCGTCCTCTCCCCTTACATTCCTAGGTCCTCGCCGGTTTCTTGGACACGATGCACAAACTATCCCTCGCTCTCGCCTTTCTCGCTTCAGTAACCACTTCCTTGGCTGCAGCAGCCGCTTCGTCTGCGGAAGTCCACAGATACGACGGAGAGGTGAACAAAGGGAGCTACATCGTCAAGGTTCGCGATGGTGCTCAGAAGTCCGGTGTCATGAACCGCATCGCGAGCTTCCTCGGTGGAAATACCAAGGTAACGCACGACTGGGACTCTCAGTTCTTTAATGGTTTCGCTGGTTCGTCGTTTCGCCCGTATACTCCGGTGGTGTTCGGACCTAATCAGATTACCGTAGGGAATTTCCGCGACGACGCTATTGAGGTCCTCAAGTCGACTATCGATGTTGAGTACATCGCGGAGGATGGCATCATGAAGACGTTTGTTGACCAGTACGTTGACCGTGAGCGTCTGTCGTGTTCTGTCGCTCAACCTCGCACGTCAGAAACGACGCGCCATGGAACCTGGCTCGTGTCAGTACTCGGGCAAGGCTTATCAAGCAGGACCCATTCGCCTTGGACTATGCATATCGTTACCTCGCGAATCCAGGCATTGGAGTGGATATATACGTGGTGGATACCGGTTTGTTTTTTTTCGTCCGCCCCGCCCTAGTACCTATCTCACCATCTACCTCCGAAGGTATTTTCGTCGACCACGTAGGGGAGTTCTACTCGAATGATCTTCGATGATACTGACCTATGCATAGTCCGACTTCGAACGCCGCGCTAGGTGGGGAGGTGCATTCTGTCAAGGGTGTATCGTAAGTGCGTTTCCGTCGAGCCCCGGAACGACTTACTTACCGGAGGGTAGAATGTAGATGGCAATGGTCACGGGACTCACGTAGCGTGAGTAGGTGTAAGTTTGATAACCATTCGTTTGTTAACTCGGAGACAGAGGAACTGCCGGAGGAGCTAGATTTGGTATTTCCAAAGCAGCGAATTTGATTGCCGTTAAAGTCCTGGCTGACAATGGGTAAGTGTGCCGAAACCGCATCGCTTGTCGTTCTAACCACGCACACTCAGCTCTGGAGCGATATCTGACATGTGAGTGTTTTCGTTATCATCGTCATCATGACGTTTACCAACCCTCTCAAACAGCATTTCCGGTCTTGATTGGGTAGCGACCCAGCATAGGAACAGTAGTCGCCCGAGCGTTGCCACGATGAGTTTCGGAGGCGCTCTGTCTCTCCCGCTGAACAGAGCTGTTAGAAGTGTATGCATCGCTTGCAAAGAACAAACAAATCTGCGACTCATGCGTCTGTAGCTCGTCAGGGCTGGTATACACTGCACTGTGGCTGCCGTAAGTCGTCGAGGATTTGAACGCATAACTTGTATTGACCAATTCATAGGGTAACTCCAATACGGACGCCTTCCTGACCAGCCCCGCGAACACTGCCGAGGCGATCACCGTTGGAGCAACAGATATCACTGATAGCAGGGCGTTCTACTCCAACTATGGGACGACAGTTGACGTCTTTGCCCCCGGATCCAACGTCACATCTGCCTGGACCGACGGCAACTACCGGATCCTCTCCGGCACGTCGATGGCCACCCCAAACGTCGCCGGTTTGGTGGCGTACTTCTTGCCCATCCTCGGTACAACGACCACCCCAGCGGTTATGAGCGATTATATCAAACGAGTGTCCACCAAAGGCGTTTTGAGGAACATCCGTGAGTAAACCATTTAACAGGTGGAATCCCCTTTATGGACCTATCCTGACGATCTAGATAGCGCTCCTTACCTCCAACAATTTGGTGTTCAACAACTTCACTGGGTCGCCGTAGAGAGGCTGATCTGGAAATGACCGCGTACTAATCACACCTTATATACACACCTGACTGGGAGAGAACCACGCCGGCTCCGCAATGCTATACTCTGTTGATCAGCTCCGCTCACCTGGGGGAAAACTCCATCCAGTGGCAAAATGCCCGAGGTACTTTGGCCAATGGCCCCGTCGCGGATCGGCTGATCCGCCTGAGGCGGGCTGTGTGCCCTGCCAAGTACAACCGCTTCAGGTCCCCGAGTCTGACCCAGACCATCAGTCTTCCCCACCCCGCTCCCTGTATCGAGTCTAACTGTGTGCCCGTACCTAGCTGTGGGTATCGTTCACAATACTGCTGCGCGCCATACATCAGCGCCAATCTAGAGCTTCCCAGTTGTCGATCGACGAGCGTAAAGGTAAAAGTTAGGCGAACGAATGCTCCACCTGTTGACGCTCAGCTGATCAGTCCAGGCGTTTCCATTCGCGAACAGTTGACAGATTCATGAATCGAGATCGCGCCCGTGGTTTGGGGGAGTCGAGCGTCCAGGGGGACCCGCAGAGGGCAGCGGAAGGGGGTTATAATTTGCCATGCCAAAAAACCCAGATCGAAGATGCGTAAGTTCACATGAGGGGAAGGAAAATAATAGTTATAGCACAAAGGTCGCGGAACTGGGGAGGCTGGGAAGGTACAAGCTCGAGAGGGAGGAAGGAGGGGAGGAGTGGGATGGGGAGTGAGCGAGGGGACTGAAGGAGGACATAGGAGGTAAAAACAAAATAAGGGTGTCAAATCCCTCCCCCACGTGAGGCGTGAGTTTCAAAAGGGTGAGATGGGTACACAAAGATATCCTCCACGGTGAAGACAGGAAAACGACGACGATGAGAAGGAAGTGTGCTTAGAATCACGTGCGAAGATTACAATAAACAATGCCTCGTAAGAAACTGGTTTAGTGCGTGCGTGACGAAGGGAGAGCTAGGATAGAGAACTTGGGGAAAGATGTGCGAGACAGAGAAAGACGTGGAGTCGGAGAGCAGTGCACGGGTTTGGAGGCTTGGAGCTCTTGCCATGTAGAAGTCCAAGGTGGTCATCGTAGGAATCATTGCTGGTGGTATGAACTCCGAGTGAGGGTGGTCATCTTCAAGGCGCCGTCAGCATACTGTCGAAAGTTCGTAAGCACGACGTCCACGGGAATAAAGAGAAACGAAAATGCGCACCTTTTCCGTTTCGCTTTCGTCATCTCCTTCCGTAGGGCGGCGCCGTCCAAGGGCTTGAGAAGCTCAAACGCGCAGAGCAAATCTTCTGATACACTAAACGGAAACCCATCAGACTCATCACGCAGGGGGCTCTGGGAGGGCTTACCTCATGCAAGCACCGTAATTATCGAATTCTAGGCAGACGGTCAGGGTCAGAGATCAAAATGAAGTCATAAAAGGCTAGACCATAACTCACCTCCGCAATAGTTGGGAGCACTGAAGACCGTGACCAGCGTCCGGTCATTCCAGAATTCGTACCCATCCTCCACAACCATATGGGCACGGCAGATTAGATCCATGTCGTAGCGGACCAAGAAGTCGTTGATCACCGCCTTGCCGAAGCAATAGCTCACCCCTCGCTCGTTCTCTTCCCAATCCAGGGCTGTGTCTGATGGGTCCGACCACAACAGATCGTTCAATAAACCATAGTCCGGAACATCTGTTGGCCGCTGGATGCGTTTGATGTCTTCCATAGTATGAAGTGAGGGGGAAAGACCGCCGTGTACGCAGAAGATTTTCGACGCGACAATGGCGGCAATGGGAAGACTGTTGAAGACGTCTATAAATGTCTTCCACGTCTTAATATTACACCGTCGTTTGCATTCATCATAAAACCCGTACACTATGACACACATTAGAATAGCTCGCTTGGACGGAGCATAAACCTCACCTCGCGTCACGTTGGCACATTCGTGATTTCCTCGTAAGAGGAAGAAGTTCTCGGGATACTTGATTTTGTAACAAAGCAAAAGGAGGATGGTTTCGAGGCTCTGTTTCCCTCTGTCGACGTAATCACCAAGGAAGAGGTAGTTGGCGGCGGGGGGGAAGCCACACATCTCGAACAGACGAATAAGGTCCGAGTATTGGCCGTGCACGTCGCCGACTATCTTGACGGGGGGAGAGAGTTCGATAAGAGTGGGTTGATTCAAGAAAACTTCTCGAGCGGCTTGGCAGATAGCGACAATCTCGGCATTCTTCAAGCACAGAGATTTGCTGACCTTGCCGGTGTAACCAACATCCAGCAAACGCTGGATCATGTCGTCGACGTCCAATTGCCGGATTTTGTCCTTTCCGGTGACACCACTGCCCGACAGTGACATGGGTTCGCCGGGTGATAAACCCGCCGAGGTTGGACTGTGTATCCCATTTGGGTTGGACAAGATTGTATGAGACGGTGGAACGTCAACGGGTGCGGGAACGGGCCTGGGGGCAGATGAGGGAGTATTCGGCAGGTTGGAGGAAGAGGCCAACGAGGTGGATTGGTCATTGGATGGCTCGACTGGGGAAGTGCCCGGGAGTCGTGAGCCACTGCCGTTGGGAGGGATTGCCGTACCGTCTGGACCAGAGACGTTTATGGATGGACCTTGGACGGAAGCATCGGAAGGGGAGCCGTTCTGCGTGGGGTTCGGAGGGGATGTTGAATCGGTGGAGGCTGGGGGGAGATGACCGTTTTCTTTGACATTTCCGGGGACGACGTCCAGAGAGTCAGCGTCGGTGTCCTTGTCCTTGTCCTTGCCACCTTTCTTGGGCTTCTTCGAAAGAGACTGGCCCTGGCCCATTGTGAGGCTCTGGTGGGGCGCCTGGGGCGAGCCGGGGGTCGGTTGGGACCTGCTCTTGCCAGAGAGGCGCGAGGTTAGAGCGGAGAGGATAGTTGGAGCCAGCTTGGAGACGTTTCCCTCTCGTTCGCCTGGTTCAATCGACGAAGAGGTCACGGCCGTTGCGTTCAACGTGAAGCAACTCGGGATCCTTCTCGCGTGACAATTTTTGCTATGTGGTCACTCGGCGTCACATATGAGGTCGGTCACACATAAAGTACCCTGAGTAGTTTCGATTCGCGCGCTCATCATAGCAAAACGGAATGGATGCGTGAGGTACATAGTATGAAACAGCGACTGTTAGAACTTGTTGAAGGTCTTGGTCGAGGCCTTGCTCTTCGAGACCCTCAACACGTTGAATCGCACGGTTTTTGATAACGGCCGGCACTGCCCTGGTGGGTGGAGATCGGCATCAATCCCCGTGGCTCACCTGACGAACGTATGTGAAAAACGAATGCGTACCAACTGTAACAACGTCTCCCAAGTCTACACGGAACGCTGGTGAAACGTGGGCAGCCAGGTTCATGTGTCGTTTCTCGAATCGACCTAATCAGACGTCCGACATGAGATAATCGGCCAATTTTCGGCGGCAGGACACCCACGATATTTTGGAATGAAGTGAAGATAATCCCGACGAATGATGATCGTACGGGTCATTTTCGTCGACACGACACGACCGGTCAGGATGCGTCCACGAATTGAAACATCACCGGTGAACGGGCATTTCTTGTCTATGCTTTTCGTCAGATCTCGCGAGTGAGAAACGGACAGCAGACCCACCAACGTAATGTCCGCTAATGGCCTCTGAAGGCGTCTTGAACCCCAGACCAACATCCTTGTACCACCTCTTGTTTCGGGTGGAGACCTTCTTTCCAACTGTGAGTCGCAGGATTAGTCTCCTCGTTTGTCCCACGGGATCGACACGAACCCTTGGCCTTGGTGTTTTGGAAGAGATGTTGTTTCTGGTAGGCCTTTTCAATCTATCGAAAGGATATCAGCGTGTCATTTGCGAACGGTTCGGAAAGCTACCCGCCTGCTCAGACATGGCGTTGGTCTTGAGGATATCAACAAAGGATGGCGGGGGGGAGGGCTAGAGGATCGATGGGTTAGGGTTAAGCCACAAGCGAAACTGTACAATCTTCGGGATCTCCCGACAATTCAACCATCTGGGAGCGGATCAGCGGGTTATGACGTGATCGAACCGCGTGACCGAGTTCAACGACTCGGCCGTGTGATGTTTCGTGTCCTAGCGCGTGCTCCTTGTTGCATGACTCACCAGTTGACCCTCGGTGGCTGATTCTCCTATATAAGCCTGAATCCCACTCGCTGACCCTCTCCCAGGTAGATTCTTCAATATGCCCAAAGGAACCAAACCCGCCCCACCGCAACAGGCTAACCTGAAGGAGTTCTGGGGCAAGTCCAAACCCAAGAAGAAGGTCGAGGAGGCCCCTGTCGCGTCTGGAAGTGGATTGAAGAAGGAGGATACAGACGACATGCAAGTCGATCCACCCTCTCATCGCGATCCTAAAAGTACGCGTTCATCCCGACTATAATTCATCATCATCGTTGAACTTCTTCGTTCAGCCGAAGTTACAAGTTCTCCCCCACAGGGTACGAGTTACGAGTGCGGCAATTATTGTGACTTACTCTCAAGTCAACCAGTGCCCCCCTCCCCCAAATCGAAGAAGCGCAGGGTGGATTCTGACGATGAGGAAGCGGCCGATGCCCCCGGTCGGTTGAACACCTGGACCGTAGCACCACCTATCTCATGTTGTCGCTAGATCCAGTTCCAAGATCCTCCCCACCCGCGAAGCTCAAGTCCAAGCTCCAAGATATATCCTTAGAAGGTCCGCAGACCCACCGCTGCGTTACGCCAACTACACCTCCCAACGTACTGACGAGCAGAGAGCAAGCCGAAATCGAAGCGACGACGCGTGGTAGAGTCAGATTCCGAAGGAGATCAACTCCCAGGTACTGGCCTTTCGCAATTATGTTCACATTTATCGCTTAGAGCATTGCAGCCCCAGTAACCGCGGAGAAACCCCCCAAGAAAGCGCCACCTAAGAAGCGCGCAGTCGGGAAGCCCAAGGCCACGGTGGCTACCGCTTCAAAAATCAAAGCCAATGAGCAGGAAGACGAAGTGGAGGAAGACCGCAAGTCTGCCACTGCAAGTGATGACGAAGGGGCCGCGGATGGCGAAGACGGAGAGAGCGAACTGGAAGAGGATGCGGGTGCAGCATCAAAGAGGTGACTCTAGCTCTCTGAACGAGCAATCCAACCCGCTAACGGAGCACTCAGCGCGAGTTCTGCATTGTCGAATATCGAGCTGGTCGATATCGAAGGAGGGTGGAAGGTTGGTGAAAAGTGCGCCATGTTGACCTTACCTCTGGGAACGCCACTCAATCGTTACTAGCGTCCCGTACGCCGCTTTGGCGAAAGTCTTCGCCTTGATCGAAGCCACGACCAAGCGCCTCGAGAAGACCGCGTTGCTCACAAGCTTCCTACTTTTGGTAATCCGACGAAGTGGTCCCGGCGACTTCCAACCATTACTGCAGGCAATCTACCTGTGCATAAACCGGGTACGGCTATCACGGCTCATTCCTTGCCTGTAAATAATAACTTGCGCAGCTGAGCCCCGATTACGTTGGCGTCGAACTTGGGATCGGCGAAAGTCTCTTGATCAAGGCGATCACGGACTCCACCGGTAGGAGTGGCACCCAGGTCAAGGCGGATTTGAAGAAAGAGGGTGATCTTGGATTGGTAGCCATGGTACGTACCTAAACCCCGACGCCATCGTTATCTGACCGGTTGTGCCAGAACTCGAAAAACAGCCAAAAGGTTTTATTCAAGCCGAAACCGCTGACGCTGGATTTCGTATTCAAGAACCTCAAGGAAATTGCCCTGAGCTCTGGACACTCGGCAGGTCGTTCCCCCATGATGTTGGAGTCACCGATCTGACCCTTATGACTTCCAGGTACAAAAGAAGAAAACGTCGATCATCACCAAACTCCTCGCTGCTTGCCAGGGTACAGAAGCAAAATACATCATCCGAAGCTTGGAAGGCAAACTTCGAATTGGTAACGCCGAGAAGTCTGTTTTGGTTTCTCTCGCCCATGCCGTTGTTCTGGCGGAGAAAGAAAAGGGTCCGTTGGGTGGAGAGTCAGCCAAATTCTTGTTTTGCTAAAGACCTGCTAGCCGGAAAGCGATGGAGCCAAGAGAAACTCACAGAGAAATTGGAGGAAGGTTCAAACATCCTGAAATCTGTGTACAGGTACGTCGAAGGTCGGTTAGAAGGTGAAGGAGCGTCTCACGCGATTTGTTTGACAGCGAACTGCCTTCCTATGACTTGGTCATCCCCGTCCTCGTCGAGTCTGGCATTGGAAGTCTCCGCGAGAAGTGTCAGCTCACTCCAGGAGTGCCTCTTAAGCCCATGCTTGCGAAGCCTACCAAGGCTATCGGAGAAGTGTTGGATAGGTTTGAGAATAAGAAGTTCACCTGCGAATACAAATACGACGGCGAACGTGCCCAGGTGATGTCATTGGAGAGTGACATTTTCATGTTGTCCTAACCAACCCTCGCCCTCGTAGGTTCACTTACTTCCAGATGGTACGATAAGGGTATTCAGCCGAAATTCGGAAGACATGAGCAAGAAGTACCCCGACCTCATGGAACAAGTACCGCATGTGAGGATTCATCAACTGGCCCATTTGTGGATCACGCTAAGCGGTCTATTACAGTGCATCAAAGAGGGAACGAAGTCGTTTGTCCTGGACGCCGAGGCTGTTGCCATTAACAAGGATACCGCGAAGCTCATGCCTTTCCAAGAACTCAGTCGGCGTAAGCGTAAAGATGTGAAAGTCGAGGATATCCTCGTCCGCGTATGCCTTTTTGCCTTCGACCTACTTTATTTGAATGGAGAGGTGAGAAATATTGAACTGAGAGGTCACCTTGGTGTGACTGACGACAATTTTTAGTCTTTATTGCAAAAGTCTCTATCGGAACGGAGGCAGCTCCTACGGGAGCATTTCAAAGAAGTTCACCTTGAATTTGCGTTCGCCAAGTGGTCAGACGCAGAAGCTGTGGAAGAAATTCAGACCTTCCTTGACGAGAGCGTGAAGGATGGTTGTGAGGGACTGATGGTAAAGATGCTCGAGAGCGACGCGAGTTATTACGAGCCTAGCAGGAGGAGTGTGAACTGGCTGAAGGTATGACGTACAATTGCCGGGTGATCGCCGTTAACCCGATGAACAGGTGAAAAAGGACTATCTCGCCGGGGTCGGTGATTCCTTGGATCTCGTCGTTGTCGGGGGATATTACGGGAAAGGAAAGCGCACCAATGTATACGGTGCCTTCCTTCTGGCGTGTTACGATGCAGAGGCTGAAACTTATCAAACGATCTGCAAGATTGGCACAGGTTTCAGTGAGGAGATGTTGAAGAGCCACTGGGATACCCTCCACCCGTTAGAGACGGAGAAGCCGAGGGGCGACATCAGCGTAGGTGGAGCAAAGCCTGATATCTGGTTTGAGCCGAAGGTAGTGTGGGAGGTTCTGACGGCCGATTTGAGTTTGAGCCCAATCTACACTGCCGCACAAGGAGTGGTATGTTTCTAACACGATATTGTTTTTGGGGGATTGCTGATATTTTTCGTCATGAGGCTGACGAGCGCGGCATTTCGCTCCGGTTCCCGAGGTTCATTCGGATCAGGGATGACAAGAACGCGGATGATGCGACTGGACCTGAGCAGATTGCGGAGATGTACGAAAGACAGGCGCTCGCGCAAGGGGGCGGGAAGAAGAAGAAGGGAGGCGAGGATGACGGAGATTTCTGGTGATAATTATTTAGGTTTAGTTATTTATTTTGTAGATCGGGAGCTGGATGAGTGGTCGTGGGAATATTGGGGAACCGTAATTACGGAAGACATGGATAGGGTCAGGTTGTTGCCCCAAGCGAGGCACTTAGACTCATCCTCCCAGCCGTTCCCTCTACCCACCTTCCTTGTCGTCTACCACCATCATGTCCAACGGTGAGAGCGTCTGCGCCAATCCCCGCGTCCACAAAAATCCTCACACGACCGCCACAGAGCCAGTTTCGGCCATCCCGCTCTTGGCACACGCCCTCACAAAAATTCGCTCGACCCCCCCTCGCGTGATCACTTCTCCTCCGACACAACCGCGTCGTGCCGCAGTCGCTCTGGTCATTCGTGTCACCCCTCCAAGGAACTTTCCCCAGATTCTGCCACACCAGACGCAACCGTCTCTCCAGGAGTTCTTTCAGCTCGATTGGGTCAACGCGCCTGGTGCTGTTGCAGAGATCCTCTTTCTTAAACGAGAAAACCCCGGAGAAGACACCACGGTCATTGCAAACAATAGGGTCAATGGCTCGTCTGGCGCTCATGTCGCCTTTCCGGGAGGCAGGGCCGAGGAGGGTGACGAAGGCGGTTGTTACACCGGTGTGTAGCCCACGCTCTCCGGGATATCCCTCATGGTAGTTAACGTTACTCCTTTCAGCTATGCGACAGACCTGGGAAGAGATTGGTTTGGACCTCGCAGAACGGGATTTCACTTGTGTGGGCCAACTCGACGATAGGGAGATCACCACCTCCCTGGGGAAGCGCCTCTTGATGATCCTGTCCCCGTTTGGTACGATTCTCGAACGACCTCGGCCCCACCCTGACCCCTGATACCCTTTCGTTCAGTCTTCCTTCAACTTTCACCCACACCTCTTGCGGCTGATCCTATCGAGGGGACAACGCTGCACTGGCTCCCGATTTCCCTCTTGCTCACTCCAAAATGGTCGACTGTTTCGGTCGACTGCTCTTCGAGGCTCGCCCCTCGTCAATCCCTGTTCTTGCGATACGCAATCCGTGCCCTTATCGGCAACATGAGCTTCCCCGCGCTCCTTCTCCCAGATTTGACTCACCCCGAACAAACAAAGTCGAAGAAGGAGAAGTGCGAAGCCCGATTGGAAAAGGCTCTCCCACCCCAATCATACAACCAACTCAAATTATGGGGCCTATCTCTCGGCATGACCCTCGATCTCCTCTCATTCATGGCTCCTTCGACCTCGAGTTCCGTTCTCAAATTCCCCGATCATGCAGATGCGGACGATGTCATGGGTATCAAGCTGTTCAGTGGGGACGTGAGGGCCGCTGTTTTGAGGGCACCCAGCTTGACCAGCGTCTTCCCACGTTTCTCGTACCCTGATGTCAACTTTTGGATCTGGGTCTTCGGAAAGAGGTACAGGGAGGTCGTTCGCAGTTGGGAAGTCAGCGTGAAGACCCGTGGGGCTGGTGATCGAAGGTAACTCAATTTCGCCGCTCTTCATTCATTCCCTTATCTTATCGCTTCACTTCACAAATCAGGGTGAATTGGACAGGAGCTGCCTTGAGCACTTTTTATGCTGCAATTCGGAAGGCGCTCGTTGTCGTCATCGTCGTGCGTGCCATCCTTGTCCTTACTGGTGCCGTGTTTAGCGCCTGGTGGGTCTTCCTCCGTTAGCGGGATGCCGCTGAGCTCTGCCTCGTCATACATTTCATTTTCGGGTACGCGGGCCACCCATTTTTATGCAAACACCCTTTCATGGGTGTTTGTGTTGTATGGCTGCTGAACAACACGCCTATTCAGTTCCAGCCCCATATTTGTATACTTTAGAAGCATTTGATCATCGACACAGGAACTATCGTTTCCATACACTAGGGACCGGATATTGGTGTCTTTTCGCATTGGTTTCTTTTCTGTTCTGGATCACTACGCTGTCACCCCCTTCCTTCATGGTGTACAGATTATCATTATGGCGTGGCCTGTTGTAAACATGGATAGGTCTGGGAGGTTCATCGCAGGATGCCTACGGTCGGGCGAGGATTAAACCATCCAGAACAACATTAAATTATAACACAAGCAGTCTCCAACCGGCGTTCCGCATCGTAGACGGTGACGCGCCGTTCTAAGTAGCTAAGTAAGTAAGTATAATGGGCCGTTTGAGACTTCTGAGGTCGTCATAGCGGAAGACCGCAGACTTCGCAATCTCTCCCATCGTGAGTGTTTTCGAAAGTACAATACTGACAGGTCCTGAGCCCCGGCGGAGTACCACCCCCAGAAGCCATTTCTGACTCTCGTATTTGATCAAAGATTTCCGGAGGGAGCTCTTCATCCACACCGCCACCGGAACCGGAGGGGAAGGCTGTTGGTCGAGCTGGAGCTGGACAGAAGTGTTGTTAGCCCCGTCCGTGGTCTCCCGTACTTAGAGTCCAGGTTACTCACAACTCATCTCCCTCGTGAACGTCATCAAGGTCTGCCACCCTTCACCATACAGCACCTTATCCAAAATGCTGAGGTCGTCCAAAAGGTTTTGGAAAGAGGCGACCTCAAGTAGTGTCTTGGTTTCCTCCGGGGAGAATAATTGGGTGGTCGCCAAAAATGCGATGAGGTGCCAATCACTTAACCATTCGGCCAAAGCGCGTTTCTTGGAGTCATCACCACCATTCCCTGGCAGAATTTCTGGTGTGTTGAGCTTGGCGAGCTCCTTTATAACACCTTCAGTGGATTGGTCCTCCAACCCTGGTCGGTTCTCGATGCGAAACTTTGTAGAACGGAACAGTGGTGCCCTATTCTTAGGGAACCCATGGCTCACCTACGAGAACCGGTGGTTAGGACTCCAACGGGCTCCCCGGGGAACAAGTCACATACATTCACCAAGAGATATTCAACTGGGAAACTTGGCTTCGCCGTTTTCTTCACCTCCAGCCCGTATTCGTTCTTGTATCTGAAGAATACGTCGGGCACATACCTGGCCGCGTTCTGGGTCCGGTCCTCATCCTTGACGCGCACTACCCCAGGCTCAACGCTGGCCTCCACCATATCCGCATCTACCATCGCGACAGCTTGTTCAGAAACCTGGTATGCCGAAATATCGATCGCTCCGTCCTCCGTCCCCGTCAAAACAGCAGTGACAAGCCGAGAACCGAAGTAACCTGTCTCGGAAGACCTAGAGGGGACAGGTGAAGCCTTTTGCAAGGTTGCGGCAAAAATTGCTTCCAGAGAAGAGAGGTAGAACGATTGTGGGTGGCGTTTATACAGGTTCTTCGTCCTATCCTCTGGCATTGGATCCAGATCCGTGAAGACATAACCGACGATGGTCAGTGGCGTCGAGGCGAACTTGGCAAGTTCTCGGATCCTAGTTTCGTCCTCCCATGGAACGCCGAGCGACACTCCGTCTAATTCGCCTTCCTGGGGGGGTTCGTGGATCGCTTCAACCACAGCCTTGACGCCCATCGGAACCTCGTCGTAGGGCTCGTACCGCCCAATCAACCAACCGAATCGCTGGAGACCTGTCTGTCTCCATGCCTGTAGGAACCGGTCGATGATATCTGTTGAGGCAATTTCCAAATGATCCACCATTCGGAAGGGCTGGGACTGGAGGGTTATGGCAGGTGGTTGGCACGCTGTGCAGATACCGGCTGGCCAGCTTGAGTGAGATCCAGTTGGACAGGGCACTTTAACTTTGTAATTTAGTGGGCCAAGAGGGGGGACGAACGACGAAGACGTGTTCTTCGGAGTAAGTTTGCGGAGGTAGGCGTGGTAGGAGAGATGTTTGATACTGTGCTCTGCGTGGTAGGAGGTGTCGTATGGTTCCAGGGGCATACAGTAGTCGCACATTCCGTTGGGGCCATGTTTACAAAGCCGAGTATGGCCGCGTGGGATCTTTCCGTCCTTACCACGCCAGTACTTGTCGACTGGGTCCTCTTCAATTGTTTCCCATGGTCGAGTACCTGTGGCGTGGGTTTCTGAAGGGTGTGTGGCCGTGGATGTTGATGGAACGGGGGTGCTGACGGTGGGTTGCGATTGGTACGAAACGAATACGAGATCGCCGTGGCTGGACGTTTGGTGGACGCTCGTTAGCCCCTAAACAAGGTCTGCGAGAGGGAGGCGTGCTCACCTGAGGCCGAGGTTCTTCAGATCCCTCCCAGCGAGAGTCGAGACTAGGGTTTCATTGCCCCTAGGTTGGTTTGAGATCGCGATGGAAGTGGGATCGGCGTCGACTGTTGTGCCTAGTATCTGTGGGGAGGCTACAATCAGCTTGCTCACTACGAACCGAGGGAAGGCAGTCGTACCTTGTTCACGAGAACGGATACATCGTCATTTGGCTGAACATCAAATCTGAAGTTTCCGTCCTTTGATCTGATACGGACGATCTGGATTGGCCGTCAGCGGGGCACAGACGAAGGAAGTAGGGTAAGAGACGCGCCATTGTCGCTGAGGGGGAACCAGGATGGGGGTTACAAGCAAAGAAAGAGGCCGCGTATGTACCAGTGAGAGTGATCGACTTGGATCACGGTTCCGTTTAGCATTCTCGCTTCGCCAACCCACGAGTCAACCACGCTTCACCTCCTGAACCGTCCCACGATTCCAGGGGGAACTCACCGCCTCAGACGATGTCGCAGCTGCCTCAGGCAGATATAACTCCCCTCAAAATTACGGGTACCTTCTTCAAGGACCTCGTATTCGCTTTCGAGCCGCAGAACATCCCCGATGGCGCTGGTGCACTCCGGAGACTGAAGGCGAGTCTACTCGCCTCCTTTCGCCCATTCGCCTCTGATCAACCTTTGCGTCAATAGACAAACAGCGCCATCATCGTGGACGAGGTGGACGACGCCTCTATCGTCCTGGTCGATCCTGAACATGAGGGTACTGCGGGCCTGCTGCAGGAGGCCGCCAACAAAGTCGTGCTCCATTACTCATGGGTCAACAAGTCGCTTATTTCGGGGCGTCCGTTGGTGGAACCTGACAATTGGGGCAACTGCAAGGTTACACTCGACAACATCAACGATAACTTTAGTCATGTTCTACCACCCACACTTTCGAACCTACAACTTCAAACACCTCGTCCAACACCAGAGAATCGTTCGCATAACCTTTCCACGCTGTCCGGATTTTCGCAGAATCCAGCTGGCGTTCCACCGCCCTCATCACGTCCACCAGAGACACCCACACCCTCACAATGGAATCGTGATCCCGTGATGCTGCAACCACAGACGCCACAGCTACCCTTAACAAACCAAGTTGCGCCCCACAATATGCAGCCGATTCAATCACCTAGCATGTTTGCTCCATTCCCCACACCACAACCTGCAGAAATGGCTGCAGTGGTGTACGGTCAACAACAAGCTTGGCCCCATTTTCGTCCTAGGATGTACGGCGCGATCCAACCACCAACGATGGAAGAATTCCGACACGCGTATGAAGTTATGATGTGGTTCCAAGGACCAACCATGTATCAACATCTCCTTCCCCCACCAACGCCTACCCAACCCGGCCCTACTTTCCACCCGTCTCCTCAACATCCGCCGAGCACTGCCGGTATCCAGCCTGGGGGCCCTACAGTACCAGGGACCCCAATCACTGCGGCGTTGTCACGCCAGGATTCGACCGGCTCTCATGCCACCCTTCCCGACCTGGGTGACCCTCCAGTTGGTCCCCCACCAGATAGCCCTCCTCCACCAGCCTCTCCTCTGGTTCAATCAACACACATTCCACTTCATCCACCATCTGATGAACCAACCGGGCCCAGGGAACCCAAGCTCTTTGAGTATCGCGCTGGGGAATCGAACGACTCGTTCAAATCAATCATGTTCTGCATCCCAATCACCGTCAAGATACGAGGGAGACTCGCGGAGATCTTCAGGGTAAGGTTCAACCCTTCGCCGAGTGTTTCACCTTCTCACAGAATCTATCCCGTAGGTTACGGGAGGTGGATTTACAGATGACGTGGAGGACGCCGACTACGTCGTCCTTGACCGGTGGGAGGGGAACTACTTCGATGAAGTGTGGTACTGTGCCCAGGATAATAACAAGCCTACTGTCACGCCTGGGTTTGTGATCGACTCCTACGAGAAGGGGAAACTTATGGATCCCAACGACTATCCAACGCTGGGGCCGCGGAAGCCACGGAAGGGTCAACCGAAGAAAGTCAAACCACGGCCTTCAACGAGTGGTAGGAAGCGGAGGGGTAGGGGTAGAGGAGGCGCAAGAGTTGTGAGCCCCCACGAGGTACTTCAATACACGCCCCCGGATGAATCGCCGAAGTGGTTAAGATTCTTCAAGGAGGCGGAGTACGCGAAGTCGTTGCAGTACATCGGGGCCATGTTCAAGAAGAACGCAGAGCTCACACATGATGCTCTTGCGATCCACCTGAATCACAAGGTGAGCCCTTTCGAGTTCGCCCGTAATGCATCACCGATTTAGAGGTTGGCCTGGTTTTATTCAGATGCCGAACCACACGATTAATTCGTGGAAGAAGTTCTGTCTATACCATATAGACATGGTAGAGGACCTTCGCACGAGGGCTGTCGGCAACGCTGAGAGAAGGACTGCCCCCGAAGACATGGACACGACCGGAATTGGAGCCACCGAGGCTACCGGAACTGGGGCCAGCGAAGTGGCCGGAACTGGAGCTAGTGGAGAGACCGAAACTGGAGTTGGTGAGGCGATCGGTACTGTAGCTGGCGACACGACCGAAACTGCGGCTGTCGGCGCTACTTTACCTATTCCCCAGCAAACCAATACCCATGAGAGTCAACCGCCGCCACCACCATGTGAGAAGGTGGCCGGACCGGGGCCGATATTGGTGAAGATGGAACCTTTGGATGACGATCAGCTTGATTTCGCATTCGCGGCCGACGTCTTGGCTAGCTGGAACGCAAATGAGGAGAGCGATGCGGCACTCTGGAAGAGGATGGAAAGTATGGTATGTTCCCTGGTATTCTTCTCGGGTTTGCGGGGTAGCTAATACGTGTCCCAGCGGCCCAGTTCCAGTGCTCCGTCGTGGGAGGTGTTCTGTGAGAGAAATCGGACCCGTTTTGAACAGTTCTTTGCGAGCAAGTCAACCTAGACGTGAGGACGATTCCGTCCCCACCTTCTAATACGATGCTCTCAGCCTGCTTTGCTCGTCGATCACCCCTCTGCATTCGCGCTTTCGGTTTGTCTCTTGTTGTGACTGGGTCGGACATTGTAAACATCTACCAACGCATTGGTTGTGCAAGAGGAATTGGATGAATAGCCGTCGCACGTAGTACTCTAGTTGGTATGGTAATTAGAGGCTCGAATGTTCAAGAACTCTCCTCTTGTTTGGAAATGATATCCGGCCGGAGGGAATTCGGTTTGAAGAAGTTGTTCCGTTTCTCCTCTTGTGACAGAGCTCCTACACCCGCGATATTCTTTCCGCCAAAGTCGAAGGTGCCCACCGCAGCACCGAGTACTGTGCAACCGATTACCGCCACAGGAAGAGACCGGGCTGGAAAAGACAGATTAGAGTCCTGTTACATCCCGTGAGATGTAGGAAGGTCGTCACGAACCTCGGATTCCCGCTAAGAACCCAGCAGCACATCCACCGGCAACACCGTTCAGCGCGTCATCCTTCTCTCTTGTATTAGCCACCACCGATTCCGTTAAAGCGAACGTAGCACCCATAGCACCTGTTCACCCCGAGTTCAAGCATTCCGAACCCGACCAATAGGGTGATTCCAATTTCATTCAGCCCGTGGATATACGCGAAACGGGGAAGGGACATACCAAAGAACCCAATCGTCCCACCTGTCCTGGTCAAAACACCGGCAGCACCATAGTTGTGTGAGCCGAGAGCATTTTGGACCGCGCTCACGAGAGCCCCGACGCCAGCTGCTTGGATTCCTACGGCCGATGCGTAGCGGAGGGTAGCTCTTGGTTGGAATGTTTCTGTCGGGATGAGTGGGATGCCCGTCGAGCCTGACATTGTGCGTGTGTGGTTGGAGGGAGGGAGAGTGTGTGGGTCTCAGCTGGACCCAGTCGAAATTCGTTGGTTGGGGGACTGACGATCGGAGGGATGAGGAATTGCCTTTTCGGGTATGCGTCCCACACCCACCCAGAGTTGGCTCGAGAAATGACAACTTGACCTCTCACCCTGCAGATGACGCGTTTGCTCGTATCTGAATCATAGGATGGATGTGGACAACCTACCTTGGTACAGAAACTTGGATGATGCTCAACCCTTCAATCTTCAGCTCCAATTGCAGGTCTGGATCTCCATCCAACGACTGCGAGATGTTGATCTAATCAGTTAGCTGCCTAACGAAAA
>Ga0307511_10002460_pt1 | contig 19382 bp, 21 predicted proteins | sample 13_EM_MG_FD_200266 | JGI IMG/M metagenome (GOLD analysis project Ga0307511, IMG submission 200266) | Populus trichocarpa ectomycorrhiza microbial communities from riparian zone in the Pacific Northwest, United States - 13_EM | ecosystem: Host-associated > Plants > Roots > Unclassified | place... | reverse complement strand
TACTGCAGCCCCACCAGCTGGCTCCCCAGCTTTCTTCCCCGGCCTTCCCCGCTCCATTGCATCAAGGTCAATCTCCCCGTACACCGTCCTCCGCTGATCGCCAATATCACTATTCGTCCGGCCTTGGTACACTTCTGCTAGAACCCGCTGAGCGTTCGCGCGAACCATCGGATGGAGTAACGGCCTATATAGCGCCGGATGGCCGAATCTCGTTCGCAACTTCTCACTCCGCCGGTGGTCTTTCCCTAGCCCTAATCCCCCCGCCCCGGCGATTATCGAGTCCCTCTCTCCAGTTTTTGTGTGGTAGTGCATTTTATCATCAAACGTCCTCCTACAGTATATTTTGAACCCCATGAGCAAGAATGGGAGCGGGATAACCCACGCCCAGGCCATGGAAGCGTCGTATTGGACCCAAACGACGATAGCAACAACGACGTTGGAGAACATGGTAGCAAACAAGAACCGGTTGAATAGTAGCCGCCAAAATGCCCCTCCAGACTCGACTTTTGTGACAAAGACGTACATGAGAAGGTACTTTTTCAGCCACGAGTCGACGAGGAAGTAGAGGAACGCAATGACGAGCATGAGGGGCTGGAGGGTGGCGAATGTGAGGGCTATGGTAAAGTAAAAGAGAAACTATCGCGCATCAGCAAGCTGAGGGGAAGGCCAAGGGGGAGGGGTAGGAGCATACATAATTATAATAAGTAGCATAATCAAACGTCGGCGGTGCCGTATGTTCAATAATCTGCCTCGGCGTCGGACACAACCACTTCCTCGCAAACGTACCCCACAGAAGCGAAACAACCTGAGCCAAGTCCAGCACCGCACCCATATTCCTCTGGAGAAGATACATCATCCAGAACGGGCTGACATTGAATATCGCCGTAGTCAACTGCGTCGCGACCTTGTACTCCTGAATGACCTTCCACACATCCTTCCCGCCATTTCCTTGTTTCTCTAGCTCCCCTACGATTCTGGCGACTAATTCCCATAGCGTACTGAAGATGCTGAAGATGATGAGATTGTTGAAGATGAAGAAAGCGTAGAGTTTATGCGTGACGTGTCGCTCGCGGGAGGTTTTCTTGAGATCACTATCCAAAATGCACTGTATAAGCAAGGGGTAAATAGGGCTTGAGAGGAAAGATCATCTAGACTTACCCCTGCCATTTCGACAACCTTCTCATGACGATCGGCAGTAAAAGGTAGATAATCGAAGTAACAACCGGGGTAAGGAAACCCTGCCTGGATCATGGCGTCAGCTGCTTGCTTCCCGAAGATATGGACTGAGGGTAATGCATACACAAACGCCCACTCTTTCGGATATCCATAGAAATTATTTCGAAAGGCTGGCCAGAACTATATCATGGTCTCAAATTAACACTTTTGTGCCTGCAAATCATAATCCCTTCCCAAGGGGCACAAGGGCGGCACACCTCTGCAATCCTCGAAATATCACTCAGAAACACCGCAATAAATGCGTTAGGCACAATAAACCCGATACTCAACAACCCAAACAACAAATTCCCAATCATCGCATTCCACCTCCTATGTTTCTTACTCCGACCCAGATTCTCCCAAATTAAATCCTGCGGTTTCGGAGCCAGTTGTATAGTAGTCCCCTTGATATGTTTCCGACCCACCGCCTTGGCTGCAACATGTGCCTGTGAAATCGTAGGGTACGAGATAAACCCATACTGCTCCGCATCACGAGAATCAACGGTGTCCCTAATGTGATAGATCTTTTTCTCCAGGCCATCAATTCGGTGGTAGAGGTAGTCAATGGCATCAACCTTCATGCCCTTGGGAATCGATTTATCATGCCTTTGGGGTTTGCAGGTAGGCCGGGAGGCAGGAAGGTTGTTTGGGTTTTTGAGGTATTTGGCGAGAACCTCTTCTAGCTCGTAGACGGCTTCGCTGTGTTGCTCGATGAGGCCGGGGAGATCCTTGACGGCACGGCCAATAACACAGTTCTCGTCTCCATTGGACGGAGCAGTGATTCCACTCAAAATTCTTCGCAGACCTTCATCTGAGCGGTGGGAGGCTGGAACATCCGTAACCTTTGTAATTCATTAGAATCAATATATGCAAGAATTGATAGGTAAAAAGACCCACCATCAACGTCCTCGAACTCAACGCAACTTGATACTCCGGACTCTCAAAGTACCCCTGCCTCAACTTCGCCACCGCCTTATAATTTACCCAAAGCATATACACAATAATCGCATCAAACACCCACGCCACCACCACCTGACTCCAAATCGCCTCTCCCCAGACCATCCTCGGGGTCATTAAGATCAGCGGATCCGTAGGCGCCCCCGCCCACGAATTCTTCTTACTTATAAGCACATTCACTGGAATGACCAGCACCACGCCCAGCAGCCCCAAAATTCCCATCATATTTCTACACATCCTCAAGACCCTCAAGAACAATGTTGCATCTACCCCTATCTTATCTACCAAATCCTGCTCTTTTGAATTCCATAACGGCTTCCACCACGCAAATAACCCAGGTTCCATCCGCGGGGGGGCATGCTTCTCGCCGAGATGTCGGAGCTTGGGAGCGTATACTATACTGTTGTGGGGGCGTATAAGACACCATGCGAGAAATATTATGGCGGAGGTTGCGATGGAGGATGCGATAGAGGCGAGGATGGATTGCTGGTTGAATTGGTCGCGGTAGGGGTCACGGACTAGGTCGAGGAATTTCTGAAGCTCTGATTCCCCCATTATGGCGCCAGGAGGATGGCGAGGTGTTTAGAGTTAGATGCTCTGGCGCAAACACCTTTCTATGGTTCGAGGTTCTTTGTCGATTCAGGGTCCAAGAAGTTGATGCTGTAGTACCAGAAGTGATGTGTTCGGGTAAGCCCTGTATGTGTGTGCTGTATAGAACTCTGTTCCTATAGCTTCCTCTCCTTCAATATATATCGAAACTTAATATTTCGATAAAATATATTGTATGATCAGTCCACCACGATCTCTCTCCTTGAACGAGTGTTGGGGAATGCAGTACGTATACAACTGATTCCGAGTCTTCGTGAATGAATAACGAGAGTGAATTAATCAAGACAAGTTATATCCATCGGAGCGAGTGACGACAGAACGAGATATTCCGGTGCAGATCACCACATAAAGTATGGCTACCGGTGTTGCAGGATGTGCGAGACGAAAAAGGGAGAGGAAGAGCTCAGATCCAGAAGATCAAGAACAAACAGACGCACACGGTTGGAAGAAATATTAAAACCGGTTCAAACGGCTTTAATGCAAGTGCGTAACGGGTATGCAAGTATGTTACAGTACATAGCTCCTAGAGCTGTACAGTGCTTCTCATGCATGCAGAAAACACATAGAACAAAATTTAAAACAGCCGTTATCCTTTCCTCCTTTCTCCAACCACCCAACGGCCACCGGATCATGACCAGGACTGGGGCACGAGAGCAGACTCATGCAAGGAACACAAGGTCGTTTCTTGACAGCAGGAACCAATGGCCAGCCATGGAATGGGATGGCCAGGCAAGCAGGGATGCAGCAAGAGCTATCAAGATGCATGTTTTAGAAGCTGCCTCATCAACTGGAATGAGCTTGACCTCTGCCACCCCACAGGAATGCCATCTGAACCGTAGACATTGCACATGGCAGCAGTGGACTCCGTGACTATTGTCACTTTGGTACTGACTGGTACAGAGTAAAAATAGCAAATGTCAACCGACTAAGGATATTTCCCGAGATCCTTCAACCTCGACGATCGCGACTAAATAGGAGAAAAGTTACAGAGACACAGAAACTTTTTAGCATGCGCAATCTCCGGCTTGTAAGAAGCGGCAATTCTTACGCGTCCTAATCATTGAGATCTTGATAGGGCGGGGGTGCGATGCATATGCGTATGTTACTTTGCTAGCTGCCCCATGAGGTCCAGCATATCTCCTGACAGGGTCCAATGGTCAATAGTAATTAATATTGCGCACCCCCAGCTCTAGAGAAAGCCTTCAACGGAGTTTAGACATGAGAGACCATAAAAGCTTGTCATTTTATTCAAAGAACTTTAATTAAAGAAATAAGACCCATGACATTATGCCTCTGTTCTTCATACGATGACCATTCCTTGTATTCACTCGTCTCCATTCAACTCCAAGCCCGAGAATGCATACATAAAATATGATTGAGTATCGACAGATCGATTACCCTACTCCCAGTTCACTGCCCCCCCGCTCCAACCAGACTGCCCTGTCCCCCCATAATGCATGTAAATCAAAGCATCCAAAGACACTAGAAACAGATTGCCCCAGTAACCGGACCAGACAAAAAGAACCCGACCACACCCAAGAATGAAGAGTCAAACAGGAATAACCACAGAAGATATTAAGAATAATCAAATACCGTAATGCCTTTCCCAAACAATAAAAATGACTTCCTCAAAACGCACGCAATTTCTGCCGAATATTTACCCTGAGACACTCACGCTTTTACCATGTCTGACTCGAAAACCCAACACAGCAAAATATCAACTCCAACAATAACATCTATGATGCCCCAATACTCCAATTACAACATCCTACTCGACATGACGCTCTGCAACTCGTTCAACTTCTCCTCTGCCCCTACAGGTCCAGATGTGGCACTAGACCCATTTGTCTTCGACATTGAACCAGAGCTCGTGGGAGGTACCGACTGGGAAAGCGCCTCAGCCGGTGGCGGTTGCGATACCAACGCTGGTGTGCTGGCCCTAGAGCCACCCGCTGTCGCTACTGCTGAATCTGGTTCACCATTTGCGGTTGTAGGACCATCTCTGCTGCTCCCCCCCAAAGTAAAGATCGATGCTCTACCGATTGACGAGCTGCTTCCTCTTCTCCTATGCCCCTCTTCCTGTAGATGACTCAATGTCTTTTTCGCACCTGTGACCGGTTTGCGACTCTTTAGGGACCCTTTCGCGTCCAATTTACTCGTACTAACTGTACTACTGCTCAAACCCGGGGTAGCTGGGGCTCCCGGTTTCTCCTCAAAAGCCTCGAGTAGGTACCATCTCAGCCCATCGCTTAATTCAAAAGGGTTTTCATCCTCCCCTAGACTTGCGGTGTCACTGGCCACACTCGGATTGGCGTGTAGGGAAGACGTAGACCTTGATAAATCCACAACTCGTTCCTCCACTTTTGATATCCGTGCTAGAAGCCAATCCCGGGTACGCAGCTTATGCGACTCTTGCTCCTTTAGGAAAAAGTGAGGAGCCCCCACATTGAATGCTGCCCATGGCCGAGTAGCTTGATTCCGCGTAGGGAGGAATAAGGCTAGATCGCCTTCCTTGAATGACTTGAAGGCAATCTTCTCGTGCGCTTCAGCATGGTACCTGTGGGACTTCTCTCTGTAGGCCTTTGCTTCTTTTTGCCATCGACGGGCCATGTGTTCTGCTTCCTTGACTCGCTTGACAATAGCATCACTGAAGGCATCGAGGTCGAACATGCCAATGCTGCTGAGATATTGTGCATACTTCTCCGATTCTGCGTCTGAGTCATTGGCTTCCATCCAATATAGGAGATTTATATCATTCAAGGTGGAAGCACTTGCTGAGATTCTCTTGGGGGTTGTGTTAGATGTCCCTTCAGCAGTGGTACCAGACGTGCCAGCGGTAATCATGCTCCTACTTAGCATCATGGACTCAGTGCCTGAGCCTGAGTTTGACCTAGAGATGCGCACTATTTGTATGGTGTTATCCCTGCGAATGACTGAGAAGCCGAGTTGCTCCAGTAGTTGAGTAGACCGAGTAGTATGGGTGGACAGTCTTTGAGTAAGATCCTTCGCCCTGATAGTCCGAGAATCAAACCTAGACTGGAGGAGATCCATGCTACCCTTCAACTTGTTGTATTTCCCTTCTAGTTCATTATATTTCCTCCTTGCCTCCCCATGATGGCTCATAGCCTTGTTAACCAAGACCTCGATTGTATCAGCAAGTAGCCTGAGTTCCTTCGGAACTGAATCATTGGGAGCCAGAACCCTATGAGCTTGCTGCAATTTTATCAACGAAGTGGCTTGGTTTTGTACAACAGTATCATGCTGCTTCTTCGCCGCCTCAAGATTATCTTGAGCCCCCTTAAGTGTACCCTCAAGATTCTCGATAGAAGAAATATACTTAGAATTATCTTCTTTCAAGTCCTGTAAGGATGCCTCTAGTTGTGCGTTGCGAGCTTTCTCTTCTTCGTAACCCTTCCGAATGTGCTCTGCTCCCTCGTCCCTCTCCTTCTTCAATTTCTCAACTTCCTCGCTATACTTCCTCTGCCAGCCTTCCCTCTCTTCTACTGCCCTCACCAGCTCGTCCTCCAGTTGACCAACCCGAGTTTCCAAAGCAGACTTCCTCTCTATCTCAACAGATTTCAATCCCTCCACACGGTGGAGGTCTTCGTATGCTTCATCTAACTCCTGCCGAAGTTCTGCCAGCCCCCGCTGTAACTCTTTCCGCTCTAGTACAAAATCTTGTTGCTGGGCTTCCAGGTTAGCGAGTAAATCGATTTTGGTGTGATCAGCCTCCAAAATTCTCTCATTGATTTGTTGCTCCATGGCCACTCGGTCGGCAGCCTCTTTCTGTAGCTGCATCGTTCGCTCTTTTTCCAGGCTGAGATCCGTTTCTAGTGATAGAATCTTTGCGGCCATATTTCGTTCCCTCTCAGACTGTTCCATATTTGCAGATAGGCGTCGTGACGCTACCGATGGTGGACCCTGTGGCGGAAAGCTATTCATGCCATTCATGGAGGGTGAGCTGCCTAGGATACCTGGGCCCATGTTGGAGTATTGCCCTGGAATCGGGGATGAGGGCGGAAACCCGGATCCTGCTCTTCCATAAGCTCGATGAAGCAGGTCTTCTAGGCGTCTGATTCTGGACTTTTGATTGAGGTCTTGGTTCTCGAGGAATAAAATCTTATCTTGAAGCTCCCTAGCATCTTCGACCAAGTAAGATGATGCGCCCATGGCAGCTTCATGCACACTTCCAGCCTTAAAGCCTTTTACTCGTCTTGTTGGTTTCCGTGGCTTATCCAGATCCTGATATAGTTGCGTTACTTCCTTTAGGGTATTCTCCATCTGTGATATATGCTTGCATTGCTCTAAAAATGCTTCTACGTCCTGTCTGGTGACTTGTGGCCAACGGTCGTCATTACCTTCCAAATTAACTTCGAGACTCAAGACTCTTGATTCCCCCACGGTGAACGGTAACATATTGCCGACTTGTTTCTGCCACTTTTTCCGTCTCTTCTCCTCTTCGCTTTTCAGAGAGGCAAGTTCCTCAGCGAGCCTTCTACTCTCCGTCATGAGCTTCTCAGACCATTCCCTTCGCCGAACACACTCAATAAGAAGTGCGCCGTAGACATTGGGAAGTCTATGCGCACGAGCGAGAAAAAGAAAACTTTCGGACTCGGGGAGCTGAGCTTTTTCGAACAGTGGAGACAGAAAGCCTAGAGAAGACTGGACTTGAACAACCCCGATCATGTTTTTGTGTGCCGCCAGTATCACATTGTTCTATATAGCATTTAGTTTTGAGTACTGTCAAATATAAGTAGGAGTGACATACTTTTTGAGAGATAGCTTGCAGATGTAGACGGCTCATTTCTGTGAGTAAGCCACCTAGAACAGGTAATACATCTTTCGTATGTGTCTGTGCCCATTTGGCTACTTGGGCTAACGAATGTGCATCTTGCACACGCAATTGGTCTAGAAACTCGGTCAATATTATGACCCCCGTGTTATGTTCAGACTCCCTTACCTCCATGTAACCTCTTTGTCATTGCCTCCATGTCTTCCAAAATATTTTGTGGTTCATCGCTCTGGTAGTTCCCAGAACTTCCAACAGACGCCCTTTGAATATCATCGCGTAAGGAAGCATTTCGCTTCACGATATCTTCGACCTCTGCCCTGACGTTCTCCATATTGTTGATGAACTCCTGGGCTTTCAATTCTGATACCGCGTGGGCCTTCTTTAATTCACCAACGCTGACAAGATCTGCCAACACTGCCGACCCTCGAGAGTTGCTCGCCTGGCGTTGAGCTATATTCACAAACCCTGTATGAAGAGTCACCTGTGCGGCTATCCTGACAGAATTCTCCCAGTTGTTAAAAACTTCCTCCTGGTTACGTAGGGTGTTGCCTGCATCCTCCTGTCTGTCATGGAGCTTCTTTTGAAACGTAACTACATGATTTTCCAGATTGTCTGCAGCAACCACCACACTCCGCTGAATGTTCTTCATCTGTGCTTCGGCGGTGCTGATAGCTGCGGCTAAGGACCGCCCCTTCGCTAATATCGATTCGGCCCATTGGAGATGTTTCTTGAAAGCAGCGATCCATGCTGCATGATCTTTCTGTGTCGGAGGCTCAGTCGGTGGAGACGGATGGCTGGCAAGGGGGGGTGTCGGAAGTAGCGGAGGTTTGGTGTTGTGATCCAGTATCTTTCGGTCAAACACGAAGACCTCAGTCTGAAGTCATTGTCAGTTTGGGATCCTACGTTCTCGAGTGGGCACCTACCTCTGTCGCCAAAGTTGCCTCTCGAAGTTGCGTCCCTCTTCCTGATAACAAGATCTGGTTGGCTGCAGCTATCTTCGCGTGATCTTCTATCCATGCTCTGAGGTCTTTGAGACTGTAGAAGTAATGTCAGTGTAGATTCTTGCGAATTAGGCCTCCAATATCCTGAAAGTTGATTCCTTACTTCGCGAGGGTCCTCGGATCGGCCTGGTATTGAGCACCATCTTTAGCCGTTATTATCAATAGCGACATCGGGGCTAAATGAGTTCAATCAATCAATATCATCCGCAGCCCCAATGCCCAACAAGTAATGTTCCTGAGCTGCTGGATGTACCAGAGAGTTGCTTGGGCTCAGATAGGGTTGATTGGTATTTGGTGGGAAATATGAAGTTCGAATCAGGAGCCTCAAAAGCTACGACTCACGAGGCCCTTGCATGTGGAAAGCAAGACGAAACACGCAAGTATATACACAACAAGAGGCAGGCTTTTCCAGGTTCACGTTAGTTTAACCTGTGAGGAAGGCGAGCGGAGGCGTGATGTGGAAAAGTCTGAATGAATGAGTGAATGCGGGCTTACTAACTGAGCTCCAGTGACAGAAAGCTTGCACCTGACTCACAAGGTTCCTCGACTGTGACAAGAAGTCTTATCGAGTGTCGCGTTACCAAATATTGTCCAATAAACAAATGTGAGAATATGGTCTTATGAACTGGTGGAACAAGACAGGGCTGGGGTTAAGAGGGGCGTATCACTGAGTACTTAGTAGCCTGGTGGAAGGAGGACTGGTTATATATTTATAAGGAACAGCACTTGTACAGTGCAGCAGATACTTACAGTATGTATATGAGGACTTTCGCACACATTGAAGATGAAGGTTCTGTGACACCGTTCCTTGCCAGTGATCATGAAGCGTATGCATGCAGCGATTCTGCTCGGCTCCTGTTTCAATCTTCAACTTCGAATTCAAAAACCTTCTTATCGGCCAGAGTGAATTTCTTGCAGCTAGTTTAATATAGGATGTCTAGATCTAGACTTGCTCTGTTCTACACGATAGGAACACGAGACACAGCTGGAAGTGGTGTGAGGGATGGATGTAAGGAAGTGATTTTTACCGGATCTTACTTCTTATGACTACGGCTTAACCTCATGCCCCCAGACTACTCATGCCCCATACTTGGATCTTGGGGATATATCGATAGGTGTTCTTCTTAGTATTTACCTAGCTGCAGCTTAAACCGAACAAATTGATAGCACGTGCGCAGCCAAGAGTGCTGCTTTCAAGAACAAGTTCCTCACTGCCCCGCTTCAATATCAGTTTCAATTTCAATTCCAATATGCATGTTCTTGTAAGTCTAGCTAGACACCCTCGTCTAAAAGTATATTTCGGTCTCCTAACTGATAGCTGGTAGGTTGTCAATGACGACGGGCCCCCCTCCCAGCTATCATCCCCATACATCCACTCATTCGTGGATCAGCTTCAAAAAGCCGGAGTGACAGTCTCGGTTGTCCTTCCTCATACCCAACGATCATGGATTGGCAAGGCACATATTGCTCATTCTATTGTCAAGCCGACCTACTTTAGGCCAGGCACACTGCACACCGACGATGGAACTACCCACACCATGCCGAGAAGGGATGGAGGCGAAGAGTGGATTCTTATTGATGGGACACCCGCAAGTTGTGTGCAGATCGGGCTCTATCATTACTTCCAAGAGAAGGGACCGATAGACATGGTAATATCAGGGTTAGCCGTCAAGTTCAATTTCTCAATTAGCCTCGTCAAGCATAGTCCTCTGATATCTATTTTAGTCCAAATTATGGAAGAAATTCCACCGCTGTATTCAGTCTTTCCAGTGGAACGCTTGGAGGTGCTATGGAGGGCGCAGTCGTAATATTCCCTCAAGCATAGGATATGTAGCCAGGAAGTCTAATGAGGGGTTACAGTGCTGCAAAAAATCTGTTGCTCTTTCATACGCATTTCTTTCACGCAACCATGACCCAGTTCAAATCAAAGGCGCATCTCAGCTGTCGGTCCGCTTAATCAAGCATCTTTACGCGAATTGGGGCCCGGGGGTAGATCTTTACACTATTAACGTCCCCCTAACAGCGGACCATTCAAAGGCTAAAATTCTGTACACAAATATCCTACCAAACTTCTGGACAACGGGCAGCTCTTTTGAGGAGATTGAGGCGCCTATTGACTTAGATGAAACCCCACAAGAGCGGGAGAGGAAACTCCGGGAAAGCGAGCTCCTGGAGGACCCACCAAAGGATGAGGTTGCTGTCACAGGCCTGAAGCATAAACACTTTCGATGGGCACCTAAATTTACCGATGTTCATCGTTCAGTTGAGGAGTCAGAACCTGGGAATGATGGGTGGGCGGTAAATGAAGGCCATATCAGGTAGGAACATATTTAAGGGAAGATGTTAGTCTGCGTTGGTATGGAGCTGACCTACAATTATTAGTATTACTCCGCTCAAAGCAAATTTTATGCATGTTCCTGGATTCGGGGGAGAGCTTTCCTTGTGAGTAAGATAGAACTTAGGTCTTCATAATGGATACATGGGGAGTGTACACAGAATACATACCTAGTCAAACTCAGTAGTACTTGCTTTTATACCTTTGTGTTGATGCTAGTCTGTGAAATGTTACTTTGGTTTACAATCTTAAGCTGCCAGTGTGGTTAACAGTTAATCCTCCCAAACAGACCCAGCAAGGTGGAAATTCCAGCACTCGAGAAGGTACCTCTACAGGATTCAGCTGATCAGCCTTTCTATGCCCTGGTAAAGTATGAGGATGAGTATGTCCAACCAAAGTTACTGAGAGCCCTTGAACGAATCCCCAACATCAAGTTCATTCAAGATGTCAATGAAGTACCAAAGAATGGGAAGATTGTCCAGTGGTCAGCCTACGAACAAATTGACTTTGATCATCTCTTGGAAAACTCAAACTCCAGTCTTGCGTGCTCATATATTATCAGGTGTCTCTTTCCTTGCTCTACATACTCATTGGCCTCATGTGCTGACTTTGCATAGGAAAGCCTTGATCCGAAAACACTTCCTGGCACATACGGTACATGTGCATGTCACTAAGAATCCAACCTCGATTCTCTCCCAGTCCTTCGCCGAGTCATATCCTCTGGAGCTTGACTATGCGGAATATTTAGATGAGGCGCTTGCGGAAGCCTACGAACTTCGTGACTCGCTCGTTTCCAACGACGAAAAGTCGCCTGATGAGAGATGCTGGTGGATTTTGAAGCCTAGCATGAGCGATCGTGGACAAGGAATAAGATTATTTAGCACTGTGGAAGAACTAGAGGAGGTATTCACAAGTTTTGAAGAAGACTCAGACGAGGGAGATGAAGGGGATGATGACAATAGCAAGACAGACACTTCCGCTGATGATGGACGCAATAAAGACACCTCTATTGTCACATCACAGTTGCGACATTTCCTCGTTCAAAAATATATCCACCCACCCCTCATCCTTACTTCAAACCGCAAATTCCATATCCGGACCTATGTCCTTGCGGTGGGCTCTCTCAAAGTCTACGTATACAAAAATATGCTTGCACTCTTTGCAGCATCCGAATATAATGCCCCGTGGGAAGTCAGCAATGAGGACTTAAGTGGATGCCTCACAAATACGTGCTTGCAGAGTGGAGAAAGAGAGGGGAGCGTCCAGCTCTTCTGGGAATTACAGAAGAATGGAATGTTGCCCAGTGCGTATAATAAAGAAGGGACCCTACACACTATCTGGGAGAATCTCTGTAAGATTACTGGGGAACTGTTTTCCGCTGCAGCAGTGGGGCAGAGGGTGCATTTCCAAGTACGCCTTTCCGCGCTATTCTATGTCGGATTCGATGATCCTGACCGTAGTGGCATTATAGGCATTACCAAACGCATTTGAGATTTTTGGTATCGATTTTATGGTAGATGTGGACCTGAATGTCTCATTGCTTGAAGTCAACTCTTATCCAGACTTCAAGCAAACAGGGGATGAGCTCTCTAGTCTGATCGATGGGCTTTTCGAGGGAGTTGTGGATGTCGTAGTGAAACCGTTCCTGACCAGTGCGAAGGAATGCGAGGCAAAAAATATGGAGAAAGTCTTGGGTATTGAACTAGGGAGTTGGTGAAGCCCATGTGACCTTAAGTAAGCCACAAGCTCAAGCCATGTCTTACCTAGTGCGGGATCACAGGTCACGATGTATACAAGGACCATGTGTTTCGTGCTTTCAAGATACTTGAGTTTAGTTTATTAGAATAGAGGCAACACAAAATAGCGGAGTCGCTGTTACAAGAAGTATCCATTTTTCGCTTTACTATTTGATTGTATAAAGTAACTGGGGCGAGGCTAGTAAAGTACCTAACTACCCTTGTTCACATATCGCAAATTCGATATGCTAGGTAGTGGAGCCACGGTTGTAATGCCAACTGAAACAGAGATGTTCCGTTCTCGTATTGAGCTTTAAATCGAAGTTCCCCCACATCCAGAGTGCCCTCGATTCAGCCCCAGACTAGACCCAGCCCATCAAGAGCTCCACCCGATAGCTTAAGTAGGCAGTCCGCACACAGATTCCAAGTCGAGTACCTCAAGATCAATATGCTCTCCCTCTTCAAAACCAAATCTGCAAGCACCTCAACCTCCTCCAAACGCAGCAAAGCCCTGCACAAGGACCGTGACGAAGCCGTTACTTGGGGTGAGTGCACCGGACACGGGTCGTGGGACGGCAGCAAGTCATGCGGAGAGGACCAGGCGTCCTGTGCAAAGTAGGTTTTCGAAGGCACCTGGGCCAACTCGCGATCGTCAGCTCTAGATGCACGCGAACTGAATCGAAATCGCATGCTGATACTAAGGTTGTGTTATAGTAAACACAACAGTGGTTGTGGTGGTAATGGTGGTTGCGGTGGTGGTTGCGGTGGAGGGTAAGTTGAACTGTAGTTCCACTTCTACTGCACTATCGCTAATAGTTGGTTTTGTAGATGTGGTGGTGGGAGGACCGAGTAAGGTTTACGGACTAGTCTGGCTCCACCCCGGAGATCATGGGCCCTTAAGTTTATGGCCCAACCAGACTACTTGATGATATCCTTATGCTTTTTGGAAGGTCTTTATATTATTATACTGGTTATGCTTCACGGTTATGGTCATGGTTGAATACTTTTGTCCTATTGATGCATCATAATGAATCAATCAATATTAGCCATGGTCCACTCAATCTAAACAATAAGAGTACTCATGTATTTATTTAAACGCATAGTCTCATCTACCTCCCTGTACATTATTTCCTGTTCCCACACACTTCACCAAGTAGTATACCAACCACTACCCACCCTCTTGCAATTATCTTAGCCGCAGGTGGTACTCCTGGCCCTGGTGGTGGCCGCCGTGGCGGCCGTGGTGGCAAGTGAGGCCCGCGGGGTCCGTCTGGTCCGCCTATTATTTCTGAGTTAAGAAGTATTGAAATCTTCTTATTTGTTGATAGGTGTAGCTGTGTTTGTGGATGTTTGTGAGTGCCTGGAGAGTATTCAGCCTGTAGCGCCCTGCGGTCATGAAAGCTCTATGCATGGCCAAATCCTTAAAATAATAAAATAATAAAAAAAAGCGCTGTTATCAGGTTTGCTACAGTCACGTGTTTGTAAGTCAATGGTCTCGAATTTCAGGGTAAGATAGCTGTTCCGAAACTAAGTATATTTACTTAGATACAGTACTGATACATCTACGGGGTAACAAGCATAGTAGCAGTCATCGCGAGGATAATAAAGAATTGAAAAGTACTAGTATTCTGCTTTTTTCATACATATGTAAGTGGAGTAATTACCTAGATTACAAAATTTGCCTAACATCCAGAAATGAAGTGATTGTGGTGTTCACCAGGTTAGTAAAATACCTTGGCTTACCTCTGCGCCGAATATGCTAGTCTTGGTTAGAGCTATGCCAAGGATTATTATTCCCACTTGGGAAGTCGGCACCCAACGTAGACTTCAGTTAAAGATAATATTCACGGCCCTATTCACAGCCTGTTTAGATCAATGAGCCAGCGGCCTGTCTAGCTCCACGACAGGCTCCACACGAGGTAATTATAAAACGGCGCAGAAGTCAAGTAACTTTATATATTGAGAGTAGAGTGACTAAGTATAAGTACTGCTTGTTGGGAGATAGGAGTGAGGAGAGGAGAAGGTTCAGGGTTAGTGTTTTAAGCTTCTATAGGTCTCGTCACTTTCTACCTTGCCTCCCCCATGAGCTCGATTTAGCTCAACCTTCTCAACAATCCACTGTATACGTGTTAGCAAGTCGCTTTGTCAGATTCTAGCGAATACCTACATTTAAACCGGTGGGACTCCGGCATAAGACTATCCATCACCCATCATCTCATCCATCCGAACAACAATTACTGTCCATCAACAGCAACTACAAACACCCACACACTTTTCAGTGCCAGAGGTGCAGCTCTAGATGTCGACAAGCAGTATCTTCAGTGGCTCCTTGCCCACAGTGTCGGCTTCGATACCAGAGGACAAAAACTGCTCCAAGTCCAATACAGAAACAGTAGAAGAAGTGATGGGAACTCTGAAGGATGCTGTTCTGCCTGTAGTCGAATATACGCCCTTCAAGCGTACCACGGCACCTTCATTAGCTGAGGTTCTCAATATATATCCGGTCATGGAAGCAATCGCCTCTCGGCTTACCCCCGACGATTTATTATCCATCTCCCTGGTGAGCAGGGACATCCACCAAGCGCTGGGCCAAAGCACAACCAAGTCGTACTGGAAACACCTCTTGGGCAAGTGCATGCCTTTATTGTGTTATGCAGTTGATCATAGACACGCTTGCTTGGACGCCCAGCGTTGCCTGCGCTGTAAGGCGGGAGTTTGCTCTGTAAGCCTTCTATGGTTATGGGATGATGAAAGGTTTAATATCGATGTTAACAAAGGCTAATTCCTTGACTGTAGGAAAGTACTAATGCTTTGCTCCTTCTAAGTGATTCAGCTGCAAATCGAGTTCGCTACGTCTGTAAAGAATGCATTCTTACAGGCCGCAATGCCCAATTGAGCGACACCCCAACACTTTTTGGACTCCATACAATCAACCAACTCACTGCTGGGCGAAAGTGGATGCGGGAAGACCGGAACCCTTTTCTGGAATTCGATTATGATGAGCTCAAAGAAGTCCAAGAGAGAGATGTTACCTTCTGCCCCAATCGAGTGGATTTGTTCGGCATACGGCGCTTGCCTCCGGTATCTTCTGTGAATCACCCACCACATCCAACCCAGAATCAGGATCAACAGCAAAGCGATCCCGTAGACCGGAAAATTGTGGCCTGGCAAATCATCCGCAGGCAGTCAACCTACGACCCAAAACTAGATAGGATCCGGGAGTTTGAGCAGTCGAGGTGCATGTGTCTTCAAGCAGGCCTATCTCTTCCCCTATGCCATGACTGCTACGGGATTGGCTGCTACAACGATTGGAAGTACATAAGTTTTGCCCGGCATAATACTGGATGTTGCGAGTGTGGTGCTATGGTTGTTGATTTTCCTGGGCAAAATGAAGGGGAAATCATTCCGGGGAAGATTTGGAACCCCCAAAAAGATACATTAGCAGAAGTCCGGGGTCAAATGGATGAGGGAGGAAATGGTACACCTCTACCCGAAGAGACCATCGAAGGGCTTTGCGGGTGGTGTGGATTTCGAGTCTACCGGCAGAAGGAGAGGTCGCATCTCCCAGCAACCGACTCTGAATGGCTCGCGCATAAGCAGAAGTGGAACCAAGTCGCTCCTTGAGCCTACTTTCATGCTTCTGCTACGCGAGGATGTTGTTTACATTTATTGCTTTCGGGTTGGTTTTTTCTTTTGTGTATAAACTATTGCCCCAAGAGGCAGAGACATGCCATGTTGCTTACAGCCTCACACAAATATCCATACCTCAAATTATCTGATTGAAGGTTGAGACCCCTGAGAACTTGTTTCTTTGGGGGAGGTATCTTTGCCCACAATTACTCGTGCGTGTAGTTGTGCATCTGTTGCATTCAGTGTTTGTTTTTCTTCTACAAGACTGGAATTTGGATAGGATGTCAATAATTGCTTGTTCTTTTCTTTGTATATGTTGGAATTCTGACTGCGAGATTGTGTTGGAAATGTTCACAAGACCAGGATATGTTTGAAACAGAAATGTAAAGAGTAGATAAAATGGAGTCCGATGGTGTAGCCGATCAGCTAACCTGGACCGATACTCTTGGCCTTTCACCCATGACTTTCGTGTACTGACTGCTTGCAATCTCAACATGCTTTTCTGAAAATTGTCGACTCGAACCAGTACTTCGTTAACTGACTGGTTCCACCATCTGACCGGTTGCACCGTCGGACGTAACTACTTGTAATCACTTCCCCTTTGGGCAGTCCCGACTGTTCTGGTAAGTCACAGGCTTAGTCCTTCCATGGCCAAAGTTCCCCAATAAACAATATTAATGAGAGAACATCTGAGGCTGCAATGTTAGAGTAAGAAGTACTTGTTAAGTAAGAGCTTACCTTCTGCTGGTAACAGGTGCCTTACAATGCTAACGCCTAGATGTCTTACAGAGTGTTCAATCTTGGGTCTATTGATTTCTTACATTGCATTAATATGTACAAGCTTTAGTCGATTTTGGTCCAAAAACCAAATGACGTAATGGCTGTGGTGTTCTCTGATGAGTGCTGCCAAGCACTCCTGTCGTGGATCCAACGGCAGCTGGAAGATGTACTGTACTTATTTATCGTGGCAAAAGACTAAATATCATACATACAGATGGGCTGCAAAATCTCTAATTTGTAAGCAGACTAACCTAAGGCGTTCAACTACTAAGACCGGTAGTCTGGTTAAGGCCGGTATTCTAGTTAAGACCGGTGGTTGCCGTGTTACTGGTTGCGGAAGTACACCTGGATGGGGTCGGGTAATCTGGTTGTAGGTAGATGAAGGGGTTTCAGTATTGGCTGATGGAGGTACCTAGGTAGGCTGAGGCCATAAGAAGCCCGCTTTCCGCGCATTTCTTCTTCTCTGCCTCCTCATCACCTCTTCACGAAACTTCTAACTGCTGAAGTGATCTCGTACGCAGCCTCAAAATTACTTGCTTTCCCCTGCCTGTTCCTTTTCACTAATTTCACTAATCTATACCTCACATAAGTCCACTTTTATACCCAAACTCAATATGTCTTTGGTCCCAAAGCCCAAGGTTCTCTATATCCTCTCCTCCCACAGCCAGTTTGGAGACTCTGGAAACCTCGCTGGATGGTACCTTGTAAGCCTCTTGTGACAGTCTTATCATCATTTCACCTTGTACCTGTCCTGACAAAACCATCACGTCATCACAGCCAGAATTTGCCCATCCTTATGCGGTTCTAGCTCCTCACACCGAAACCTCTGTAGCCTCTCCAGCAGGAGGAGAGGCACCACTTGATCCTAGCTCTGTTGAGCTCTTCAAAGAGGACCCCGTCTGCACGGCCTTCCACAAACAGCAGAGCCATCTCTGGAAGAACACGGACAAGCTCGAGAACTACATCGGCAAAGCTGCTGATTTTGATTTGATTTTCGTCGCTGGTGGACATGGGCGTACGTATACCTCTCCTCTCAGGAATACCAACGTTCCATAAGATATCCCAGACTATATCCATTACCCCTCACTACCTGCCGCTTTTCCTTACAAACCAAGCTTAACGTGGCATGGCATGGCATGGCTTTCTCTGACATATCCCCTGTCACTCCAGCACTATGGGATCTTACCGACAACGCCTCCTCGCAGAAGCTTCTAGCAGAGTTCTACGACTCTGGCAAGGTTGTTGCCGCGGTCTGCCACGGCTCTTGTGCTCTTTTGAACGTCAAGATTGCAAACGGCGAATTGATTATCAAGGATCAACCTGTCACTGGATTCTCCAATGATGAAGAAACGCAGATTGGGTTGGATAAGGCAGTGCCATTCTTATTGGAGACGGAATTGATTAAGAAGGGCGGAAAGTATGAGAAGGCCGGTGCTCCATGGGGGGCTCAGGTTAGTGTCGGGAGGAATGGAAGGCTGATTACTGGGCAGAACCCGGCGAGTGCTGCGAGCATGGCCGAGTTGTTCTTGAAGTACTATAGCAGTGGAAGGAAGTAAATGTGAACGGTGGATTATATACGGAAGAGGAAGTAGGGTCAGGATGCTCTAATGGAAGGAAAAATAATAGCATTATGAAATAGCTAGGTTAACGGTGATGGATTGCGGCCCTGGGCGAGCAGATTTAGCACTTGGGCTGAAGTCTGGTGGCTCGCAAAGAATATATAAAGTCACTATAATTCCCACGGCCTGAAAACATACTCGCAAGTTGTGGAGTCTAGAGTCAAAAACTGTAGCACGAAATCAAGACGTTGACGAGCCTACAGGAATGCCGACGATTCGCTTATAATTATTAATTACCCTCGACCCTGAAAACACTAGCTCTAGATATATTTTCCCCCTCGATCTTACTGTATTGCAATCTGAGAATAAACTCGAACCACAGTCAGGAGCATAAGCAGTCGTGTCAGAGATCACGTGCATTGGATTCTGTTAAGCAATGGTGCAAGGACTACCTAGGCATGTATTACCGCGTGCACTAGCGAGATTAGTTAGTCTGGTTGGCACAAGCCCCTCGGAAGAGGGAGATTAGTAGACCCTGTCTCGGCTAATTGTTGTGTTTTGAGTTTGGTTCAAGGATTCTACAGTATCTCGTGCGTCCTTACCCTCAGTTATGAAAGTTGAGGGTAATATTAATGTGTTGTGAGTAATCGATAAATTGCAAACAGTTATGGCTACTTGAAGCTCTAAACGTAACCTTAGCAAAAACCATTGCCGCCCTATCAATGAGTAACCCAATGCAATGAAAAAGCAAAAGAAGGAGAGGAAGGA